>Ga0209614_1000300_pt1 | contig 45526 bp, 46 predicted proteins | sample BlaSprsedimmetaG_FD_185484 | JGI IMG/M metagenome (GOLD analysis project Ga0209614, IMG submission 185484) | Hot spring sediment bacterial and archeal communities from California, USA to study Microbial Dark Matter (Phase II) - Blank Spring... ...
CTCTGATGAAAAGTGATAAACTCTATCTGCCCCGCTTTTTTATACTCTTCAAATTTCGCTTTTGCTTCGTCTCTCTCTTCTGGCACAACGCCGTCGATAATCTCCAAAGCCTTGTTGATAGTATGATAAGTTTTTCCTGTACCGGGAGGTCCGTATAAGATTTGGTTTAGTGGTTGGGTTATCGACATGGATGACTCCTTGTTTTTTGGGTATTTTGTATCTTCTAGTATCAAAGGCAGTTGTTTTTTTAAATCTGCTATCATCTTCTTTAACAACTCGTCATTAATATCTTTTTTATCATATGCTGTACGATGATAATCTTTTTTACTTTTATGTTCATAAGTTCCATAAGTGAGATTGTTTGAAGAAAAATTTATAAAATATTGTATCCCTTCACTTTGAGAACTATACTTAGGATTATACAAAGCAAGCCAACAACGTGTTTCCCCAAAATTTTGTACACCGTCAAAATTGGTTGTTTTTAGCTTCAAATTTGCTAATGATTCTTCTAATAAATAGTTTCCAATAGCTTCTAAATATTGATTTACCCTATCTTTTATAGGATAAAAAAAGAAAACATATAGTATTGAAAAATTTTTCCATGAGTGCAAAATATTCGTTTCGTATTCATCGTTAATTTTCTTTTTTAACTTTTCAAAACTTTGTTGATTAAACTTGTCTTCCAACAATAAAGTACAAGTTTCATACCGAATTTTCTTAATTTTTTCTTCATTTGCATATAAAGCCTTGATCGTCTCTATATCTTGAGTTGGTATTTTATCTATCTCTTCAAATAAAAAGTTTTCATCATCTTTGATTTTTTGAAAATATTCTGCTTGTTTAACTAGATATTTAAATTTTTCTACTATTTCACCCATCGAACCCATCCTTTTTCATTACGCATATTTTATCCAAATTTAATTTTTCGTTAAAACACGCTGCCTTACTCACAAAAGAGCTTAACGAAGCATGAAAAGAGGCTTAGACAGCTTTATATCTGGTTGGTTTTTGGCAGTTAAAAGAGTTTCTATACATTCCAAATCAGCTAGGATAACAATAAACCCAAATTTTGCAATAAAAAATTAAAAAACTCATTCATCATTGCACCCAAGGCACATTCATTAAAAATTTAACCCACCAACAAGGTGGCTTTAAATTTTTACTAAACATCCCTTAGGCACAAGCATAAACGATTTTTAGAAATCTCTATTGCATAATTTGGGATAAAAAGAACGCTTAGCAGGGAATTCAAAGGAAAAAGTGAGCGCTGAGTATAGAGGAGTTGATGCCACGACTGATGACACGCACGTAAGAGGCATTTTTTCACAAAGGATCTTAAGTATCTCTCAGACCTTGAAGCCCTCTTTGCTCTTGCAGTACTCCTTCAGAAAACACCCTTCGCACTCCGGTTTTAGAGCTTTGCACCTGTATCTTCCGAAGAGTACCATCGCCTGGTGCAGTAGATGGAGGTCGGTTTTGAACTTCTTTGTAAGATCTGCTTCTGTTTTGACCGCAGTGGTGGCATCGCTGAGTCCTAGACGGTGTGCAACGCGGAAGACATGGGTATCGACAGCCATGAGGTTGGCACCGGTGTATTCGATCATCACGACATTGGCGGTCTTCTGCCCGACACCTGCAAGCTTGACCAGCTCTTTTTGCTCCAGTGGCACTACGCCTCCATGGTTCTTGACAACAGACTGTGCCATTTTGATGAGATTTTTGGCTTTGTTGTTGAAAAACGAGCAGGTGTTGATATAGGACTTTACCGCTTCAAGATCGGCATTGGCAAGGCTTGCTGGATCGGGATAGGCTTCAAAAAGCGCAGGGGTGATGAGATTGACGCGTTTATCGGTGCATTGTGCTGAGAGCATCACTGCGACAAGAAGCTCATAGAGGTTACGATACTCCAGTTCTGTAACGGAGTGGGGATAGTGTTCTAGGAAGAGCGCTTTGATCGCATCAATCTCTTTGCGGGTAGCTTTTTTGACTTTCGGCACGTATATTAAACCTCTTTCTAGTACTATTTCAATACAATAATATCCAAATTAAAATGAGAAGCATCACTGCATTAATGTATTATTTACCGATAGGGTGTATACTGCTTCCATATTTAACCCCAAAGGAAGAATCATCATGTTCAAACGTGCGAAAATATCACTTTTGGTTGCCGCTACAACTTTTTCACTCTCCGCATCTGACCTGCTTTTGACTGTCAACGGGAAAAACATCACAAAAGAGGATGCGCAGATGCTGGTATCAGCTGCTGCACCCAATGCAAAATATGCTGATCTTGAGCCTCAAGAGCAAGAGATGATCAAAGAGAGACTGATCGAGAAGGTTCTTTTTGGCGCGCTAGCAAAAAAAGAGGGGATTGAAAACGACCCCGAGTATCAAAAGAGTCTGGAGATGATCAAAGCTGAACTGGCGATCAATATCTGGATGAAAAAACAGCTAGAAAATGTCGTTGTAAGTGACAGTGAAGCGAAAGAATTTTATGAAAAAAACAGTGATAAGTTTGTCCTAGAAGAGACACTCCAAGCTAGACATATCTTAGTGGACTCAGAAGAGGAGGCACAAAAGATCATCGATACCTTGAAGTCTCTGCAAGGCAAAGTGCTTCAGGAGAAGTTCATCGCACTGGCAAAAGAAAAATCGACAGGTCCATCCGCTCCTAACGGTGGAGATCTGGGAACTTTCAAAAAGGGACAGATGGTACCTGCTTTTTCTGAAGCGGCATGGGCACTTGAAGAGGGCAAGATCACTACAAAGCCGATCAAGACGCGTTTTGGATATCATGTGATCTACCTGGAGAAGAAGAACCCCGAATCAAAGATTCCCTACAGCGAGGTAAAACCTCAGATCGTCGCTACCCTCAAACAGCAACAGTTTGCTTCCAAGATCCAGGAGATGGCTCAAGAGCTGAAGAAAAAAGCAACGATCGATGATCTGGAAAAAAAGAAGAGACCAAATAATCAATAAAAGGAAGAACAATGCATAAAAATCTAGTGGGTGCAGGTGCCGCAGTACTGATCTTGCTATCAGCACTATCTGCTGATAGTTTGAAAAGTTCGTTGATGTCTGTAGATAAAGATGATACGCCAATGGTCAATCTAGACCACCTCAAGTTGGATAAAAAAGCGCCAAAGAAGAGAGCTGACAGTGCCATCGTGGCTACGATCAATGGTGAGTCTATCACGAAAGAGCAGGCAGATCAATACCTTGCACTAAGAACTCAGGGAAGGATGACCGATTTTGACAAGCTACCAGACAATGAACAGAGACTAGCGTTGATCAATGAAATGGCGATTCCTAACCTCGCAGCGATCAAAGCGAATGAAGAGTTAAGTATAGAGGAGAAAAAGGCAGCCATTTCAAGATTTTGGATGCAAAAAAAGCTTGTGACGACTCAAGTCACGGAAGAGGAAGCCAAAAAAGCCTATGATGAGTTGACCAAAAAGGTGAAGGAGGCAGCCAAAACACACTCCAAAGAAGAACCAAAGATGCCGACTTTTGAGGAAGCAAAAAGAGAGATCATGCTGCAGCTTGCACAGGATAAAGTAACGAAAGATCTTTTGGAAAAGGGAAAAGTAAAACTCAAATAACGTAAACTCATTATTACAATAATCGGGTAAAATACGGCGATTAAACTTGGTGAAGGAATGAAATGTCTACAAGAGTAATGGATGTGATCCCAGCAGGTGTGGTTACAGGCGATGATCTTACCAAACTTTTTAAGATAGCCAAAGAGGAGGGATTTGCAATCCCTGCTGTGAATGTGGTTAGCACTATGTCAGTCAATGCGGTCATGGAAGCAGCAAAAAAGGTCAACTCCCCGGTGATAGTGCAATTTTCCAACGGTGGAGCAGCATACTATGCAGGAAAAAGCCTCCCGTCAGATGAAGCAGCGCTCCTGGGTGCGATCTCAGGTGCGCAGCATGTGCATACTGTGGCAAAAGCTTATGGAGTTCCTGTCGTACTTCATACGGACCATGCAGCCAGAAAACTACTTCCATGGATCGATGCACTACTTGATGCTAGCGAAGCACATTTTGAAAAACACGGTGTGCCACTCTACTCTTCACATATGCTTGATCTCTCTGAAGAGGCGCTTGAAGAAAATATCGCAACCTCCAAAGCGTACCTCCGCCGAATGTCTAGGATAGGTATGACGCTTGAGATAGAGCTGGGTGTAACAGGGGGTGAAGAGGATGGTGTGGACAATTCGCATATCGATAATGCACTCCTCTATACGCAGCCTGATGAGGTTGCCTATGCGTATGAAGAACTAAGCAAGATCTCTGAAAAGTTCACGATCGCTGCATCGTTTGGTAATGTACACGGGGTCTATAAGCCTGGTAATGTCGTACTCACTCCAAAGATCCTCGATAATTCGCAAAAATATATCCAAGAAAAGTTCGGTACGGCTGAAAAACCGGCAAACTTTGTATTCCATGGCGGATCGGGTTCAGCCCTAGAAGATATCCGCGAAGCGATCAGTTACGGTGTGATCAAAATGAATATCGATACCGATACGCAGTGGGCTTTCTGGGACGGTGTACGAAACTATGAAGCAGAGTACCATGACTATCTCCAAGGGCAGATCGGAAACCCTAAGGGCGAAGAGAAGCCCAACAAGAGCTACTATGACCCTCGCAAATGGTTAAGAAGTGGTGAAGAGTATATGGTAGCGAGACTAGAAAGAGCATTTGACGATCTCAATTGTATCAACAGAAACTAATCGCCTCACCCGTACACACGATTACGTTTGAAGGTCACTCTTTTTATCTCAAAAGAGATGACCTTCTTCATCCAGATTTCTCTGGAAACAAAGCACGAAAATTGTACTACTTTCTCACACACGATTTTCCCACTATCAAGAAGATAGTCTCTTATGGTTCAGCGCAGTCCAATGCGATGTATTCTCTCTCTCAGCTAGCCAAGATGAGAGGATGGGGGTATGAGTATTATGTGGATCATATCGCAGAGTATCTAAAAGAAAATCCTCAGGGCAACTATCAAGCGGCATGTGCTAATGGGATGATCGTAAAGGAGCAGAGGGTAGCAAACAGGGAGCAGTTTGGCGATGATGTACTTTTTATCGAAGAGGGCGGCAGGCAAAAAGAATCCGAGTATGGTATCAAGATTTTGGCTGAAGAGATCATAGCCTGGCAACACGAGCAGGGGATTGAGAGGCTTGCTATCTTTTTACCTTCTGGTACAGGGACAACGGCTTTATATCTTCAAAAAAATTGCTCTCTGCTCACTACCCACTGCTCCTTTGAGACAAAGGTTTTTACCACGCCGTGTGTCGGGAAGAGGGAGTATCTTAAAAAGCAGTTTTTAGAGCTGGAGACAAATGAAGCGTATCATCCGACTATCTTGACTCTGGAGAAAAAACACCATTTTGGAAAGCTTTATAAAGATCATTATAAAATTTGGCTAAAATTACAACAACAGACAGGAGTGGAGTTTGATCTGCTTTATGATCCGCTTGGATGGCGGGTTCTGCTGGAGTATATTTGGCTTTTTGAATCTCCTGTGCTCTATATTCACCAAGGCGGTGTTTTAGGAAATAAGAGTATGCTTCCCAGATACCAGAGGAAATTTCCCCTGGAAAGTGAGGGGTAAATAGATAAGGAATAGCATGAAAATTTTTTACAGTAGTGATGAGACATTTGAAGCCAATTTTACCGAGCTTTTGGAGCGTGGGAAGATGGATATCGAAGGGGTGACGGGTATCGTCAATGGACTTCTTAAAGAGATCAAAGAGGGTGGGAACAGTGCGCTCAGAGCCCAGATAGCGAAATTTGACAGATGGGAGCCACAAAGCGATGAAGCGCTGATGGTTTCGACTGAAGCTATGGCAAAAGCCTATGATGCGATCGATCCGAAACTTCGCAAGGCACTCCACCTTGCCTATGACCGTATCGAGGCATATCACCAAAAACTGATGCCCAGTACGTGGATGGATAAAGATAAGACAGGGTCAATCCTTGGCCAAAAGGTCACTGCTGTAGAGAGGGCAGGGCTGTATATCCCAGGGGGAAAGGCAGCCTATCCTAGTTCACTGCTGATGAATGTCATTCCTGCACAGGTGGCAGGTGTAGAAGAGATCATCGTATGCACACCGACACCGGATAACGAGATCAACGAACTGTTGCTTGCTGCCTGCCACCTCTGCAAGGTGACAAAGGTCTTCAAGGTAGGCGGAGCCTCTGCGATCGGTGCCATGGCATACGGAACAGAGACGATCCCAAAAGTAGATGTGATCACCGGACCTGGCAATATCTTTGTTGCAACAGCAAAGAAACTGGTATACGGTGAAGTGAACATCGATATGATCGCGGGGCCGTCTGAGATCGGTATACTGGCAGATGAAAGTGCCAAAGTGGACTACCTAGCCATAGACCTTCTCTCTCAAGCCGAACACGATGAGATGGCAAGCTCGATCCTGATCACAACAGACAGCGAACTTGCCAATAGAGTCAGTGACAAAGTAGAGGAGTTTCTCAAAACACTCTCCCGTGAAGCGATCGCAAGAAAATCTATCGAGCAGAGGGGTGCGATCATCGTGACTTCTACGATGGAAGAAGCGGTCGATCTGATGAACAAGATCGCACCAGAGCACCTTGAAGTGGTCACGAAAGATCCGATGAGCCTGCTTGAGCACATCAAACATGCCGGCGCGATCTTCCTGGGTGAGAATACCCCTGAGCCAGTAGGCGACTATATCGCAGGACCGAACCATACGCTTCCTACAGGCGGTACAGCGAAGTTCTATTCCCCGCTTAGCGTAGAGCACTTCATCAAAAAGTCATCGATCATCTCTATGAGCAAAGAGGGGATCTTGGAGATCGGTGATGCGTGTGCCATGATCGCCAACACAGAAGGATTGACAGCGCATGAGGAGTCTGTAAGGATTCGTCTAAGAGACTGATTTTTAAAATAGTATTTTTCTTAGAAATCACATATCGTCTCATTCTCACTTGCTTTGAGTGGGAGCATTGCATTGATACACCACTCATTCTCATGCTATAATAAGGTACTAAGAATCGAAAGGTATATTCTATGAATCTTGTCGAAAGTATCACTGGTTCATTTGGTTCACTCAGTGACAAGCTCAAAGAGCAGATCGATCTGGCAATACAGGAGAGAGCCGTACTGGCCCTCAAGTCAGAACTTACCATGAGACACAAGAGCTTTGATGACTACAGTGATGAAGAGTTGGAGATCATGTTGTCTGAGGAGAAACGAAAGATCGTGGATGCTCTAAAGACCAAATCCCTATTGGCAGTTCTGGCACTGCTTGGTATCAGTCTTATCTGAGGTGCAACTGTATGGTACGACAGGTTAGATCACTGATACTCTGGACACTTATCTATCGTTTTCGCAGAAGACTTACGATCGTAGCGGTTTTGCTCTCCATGGTATTGCTGTCACAATGGATCTATGGAGATATTGTTGAGTATCTACGGCTTTCAGAGCATATAGCGTATCTTTCGTATGCATTGGTAGGCAAATGGATCATGATCTTTTCCAATATTGCCATTTCTGCCTATTTGATACTCACTATGTTTCGCAAAGAAGAAAAAAAAGATAAAAAGCGCAGAACAAAAGAAAATAAGAAAGAGGAAAAGGTCTTATCTGTAGATACGCTGAGCGATAGAGAGAGGTCTTTTTTGACACGAAAAATACGATCTGAAGCTGAGATACTGATGGAGAAAAAATAATTTTTGATTGTTTTAAAAACGTGGCGCGGCGGACGAGGCTCGAACTCGCGACCCCCTGCGTGACAGGCAGGTATTCTAACCAACTGAACTACCGCCGCACCGTTATAAGAGTGAACAAAACTATTTTTGTGAGCATTCTTCTGAAGAAAACTCAGTGTGAACGTAGTCAAGTGGACTGCGTTTTTTCACGTTCTAATTCATAATCATGGTGGTCGCTACAAGACTCGAACTTGTGACATCTACCTTGTAAGGGTAGCGCTCTACCAACTGAGCTAAGCGACCAGTGTCACACTATGAAGATGGTGACCCATCATGGATTCGAACCATGGGCCCACTCCTTAAAAGGGAGTTGCTCTACCAGCTGAGCTAATGGGTCATAAAATAAAACTACTTTTATAAGCTGATTACTGAAATCAACTAGAAAATAAAAAGTGGCGCGGCGGACGAGGCTCGAACTCGCGACCCCCTGCGTGACAGGCAGGTATTCTAACCAACTGAACTACCGCCGCATAATGCTTTCAACTCTTAGAGTCGAGGCTGGAATTATACTTATCTTAAACTTAAGCTAAGTTTTTATGGTGGTCGCTACAAGACTCGAACTTGTGACATCTACCTTGTAAGGGTAGCGCTCTACCAACTGAGCTAAGCGACCGTAACTGTTTTATTTGGCGACCCCTAGAGGATTTGAACCTCTGTGTCTGCGATGAAAACGCAGCATCCTTGGCCACTAGATGAAAGGGTCATCTAGATCCAAACAGTCATAAATAACAGCAACAAAGTTGCATGAACTTTCCATTGAGGAAAACTTTGATAACAATGGTGACCCATCATGGATTCGAACCATGGGCCCACTCCTTAAAAGGGAGTTGCTCTACCAGCTGAGCTAATGGGTCATGTTTACTCGTTCACTTGTGAATAAGTGGACGAAATTATAGCTTAGAATATTTTTAATGTCAAGAGCTTTTGAGAAAAAAATAATCAATTGATATGTTTTGCCAGTAGCTCAATGGCAAATGAGGTTGCCTGATCCTGTATTTGATCTCTGTCTCCTTTGAAGAGACAATGGTGTACCTCGTTTTCCCCATCTGGTGTACGCACTCCTATATAGACCGTCCCTACAGGCTTGAGCTCTGTGCCACCGGTCGGACCAGCAATGCCTGAAACTGCTAGCGTATAATCAGAGCCTGCCATCTTTTCCATCCCCTTAAGCATGTACTTCACACACTCTTGACTGACCGCACCTTTGGTTTCTAATATCGCTTTGGGAACTTTGAGCCACTGCTCTTTGATCTGGTTGGCATAGGTGATACATGAGCCGTGAAAGATGGCAGATGAACCCGAGACTGCCGTGAAAGCAGCGGCGATCCGTCCGCCTGTACAGCTCTCGGCAAAACTGACGGTTTGGTTTCTTATGCTGAGTGTTTTGATAAGGTTTTCAATGATTTTTTCTCTTTTTTCCATCTTTGAAGTATAACACAGATAGGGATAAATTTGGAGATAATGATTTTTCATTCAAATGTGACGAACCGCACGACAGCAGAGTTTGTGGAACTTTATCTAAAAGGGTTCTATAATACTCTTTTGGGTACAATCACGAGATAATAATCATGAGGTCGGACCTCACTAAGGTGTTATCACAGATGGATTTTAAAGAGACGTTACTCCTTCCTAAAACAGATTTCCCCATGCGCGGAAACCTCCCCAACAATGAACCAAAGCGATACAGTGCCTGGTTTGATGCGGACATTTATGAGCAAATGAAAGCAAAACGTGCCGGTGCTGAGATGTTCACGCTGCATGATGGACCTCCTTATGCAAACGGTGATATCCATATCGGACATGCACTCAATAAGATACTCAAAGATATCATTCTCAAATACAACTACTTCCAGGGCAAAGCCGTACGTATGACGCCGGGCTGGGACTGTCACGGGCTGCCCATTGAGCAGAAAGTCGAAGAGAAACTCGGCAAAGAGAAAAAAGAGGCGATGCCGACAGAGAAGTTCAGGGAGCTTTGTAGAGCACATGCGGCAAACTTCGTCGATATCCAAAGAGAAGGATTTAAATCTCTAGGATGTATCGCTGACTGGGATAACCCTTATGTGACGATGGATTTCAAGTTTGAGGCCAATATCTACAGGACACTTTGTGAAGTAGCCAAGAGAGGTCTACTGGTTGAGCGCCATAAGCCTATCTTCTGGTCGTGGGCAGCACAGACAGCACTGGCAGATGCAGAGGTTGAGTATGAGGATAAAGAGGATTACTCCATCTATGTACACTTCGAACTAAGCGATGCAGCCAAAGAGAAGATCGGTGTCGAAGGGAAAGCGGGTCTTGTGATCTGGACGACGACTCCCTGGACACTTCCATCCAACACTGGTATTGCGATCAACCCCGAGGAGCTGTATGTGTTGACCGATGATGGACATATCGTGGCTGATGCAAGATATGATGCGATGATTGAAGAGGGGGTAGTAAGCGGACATGCCAGTAGAAAGCTTGCAGCACATGAGCTTGAAGGGCTTCTAGCGATCAATCCGCTCAATGGACGTAGTTCGAAGATCGTCCTAGGCGATCATGTCATGATGGATGGCGGTACGGGATGTGTACACACAGCTCCAGGACATGGAGAAGATGACTACAGAGTAGGGCTCAAGTACGGTCTTGATGTGGTGATGCCTGTAGATGAGCGCGGATGCTATGATGAATCTGTAGTAGGCCTCAATCTTCTTCCAAATGCAGAAGCGTTTGTAGGGATGCATATCTTCAAGGCCAATGAACCGATCCTTGAACTACTAGGAGCGCACCTTCTTAAGCAAAGCAAATTTGTACACTCCTATCCGCACTGCTGGAGAACAAAAAAACCATTGATCTACAGAGCTACCAACCAATGGTTCCTTGCTATTGATGAGAGAGTACCAGGTGAAGATAAAACACTCAGGCAGGTAGCACTTGATGCCATCGAAGAGGTAACATTCTTCCCCGCATCAGCAAAGAACAGACTCAAGCCGATGATCGAAGGGCGTCCTGACTGGTGTATCTCGCGCCAAAGAAGCTGGGGGGTACCGATCGCATTTTTTAGAAACAAAAGCACCAAAGAGGTGATCTTAGATGAAGAGGTATTAGAGCATATTGCATCACTGTTTGACAAGAAGGGCGCGGATGCATGGTATGAGATGAGCATCGCTGAGCTGTTGCCCGAAGGAAGCACCTATAATCCAGATGACCTTGAGAAGATCAATGATATCCTTGATGTATGGTTTGACAGCGGTTCGACATGGAACTCTGTGATCAGGAGCGGTCATTATGATGCAGGAGCATATCCTGCATCCCTCTATATAGAAGGAAGTGACCAGCACAGGGGGTGGTTCCAAAGTTCACTGCTTCTTTCGGCTGCGATCACGGGAAAATCACCTTATAAGAGACTGATCACGCATGGATTTACCGTGGATGAAAAGGGTGAGAAGATGTCCAAGTCCAAGGGGAACGTTGTAGCCCCTGACAAAGTGGTGAAGGAGTATGGTTCTGAGATCCTTAGACTATGGGTGGCACTCTCAGACTATCAATCAGACCTCAAGATCTCGGACACTATCCTCAAGCAGACAGCCGAGCAGTATCGAAAAGTACGTAATACCTTCAGATTTCTCCTTGCAAACGTGAATGACCTGGATGTCTATGTTGATGTAAGTGAGTACGGAGAGCTCGATAGATGGATCCTAACAGAAGCCCGTGTTGTATTTGCTTCAGTACAAAATGCTTTCGATAAAAATGATTTTTTAAGAGGATTTGCAACACTCAACCACTTTATCACCAATGCGCTCAGTGGCATTTATATGGATATCACAAAAGATAGACTCTACTGTGATGCAGCAAATAGTCGCACAAGAAGAGCGACGCAGTCTGCTATGGCACATATCGCCAAAGCGATGCTGGGTCTTGTGGCACCGGTTCTTACCTATACAGCCGATGAAATACTTGAGTATGCTCCCAAGTTTTTTAAAGAGGAGATGCAGAATGTGTTTGATTTGAAATATGTTGCCTTAGACAAAGTTGTACCGGTTGCACCAAGTTTTAGTCCCGAGGAAGCGGATGTGTTGATAGAGGGGCGCAACCGTTTCTCTGAAGCGATAGATGCGTTAAAAAAAGAAAAAGTCATTAAAGCAACACTTGAGTTGGAGATTGTTGGCGATGTGAGTCTTTTCCCGATCAAGGATAGAAAAGATCTAGAAGACTGGTTTGTCGTTTCAGCGATCACCTCAAGCAGTGAAGGTGAACAGGTAGCCAGCTTTGAGGTAGAAGGTAAAATCTTTACGGTACACAAAGCAACCGCGTGTAAATGTCCAAGATGCTGGAGGTTCACCTCCAGTGGTGAGGAGAAAGTGTGTGCTCGATGTGCTGAGGTGATGAGCGGATGTTCGATCTAAGCCAGCCGGTACCTACAGAAGTGATCGTGGGATCGATCGTGATCATCTTTGGGGCAGTAGGAGTAGGTTTGGGAGTCATATCATACTATAAAAAGAAGTTAAACAAGTAGCAAGGATTTTAAGCGTGATCACATTAAAAGAAGCATTAACACAGTCCAAAGAAGAACTCGCAGAGATGAGGGCGATGCTTGAAGAGAAGGCAAAAAACTCCGATATTAATGCGTATGTAGGGTTTGAAAGCTCAGGCGAGGGTGTGCCTATCTTGATCAAAGACAATATCCAGGTCAAAGGATGGTCCGTGACGTGTGCATCGAAGATCCTTCAGGGATATATCGCTCCGTATGAAGCGACTGTGATCAAGAACCTTAAAGCTAAAGGAATGATGGCATTTGGCAGAGCAAACATGGATGAATTTGCGATGGGGTCAACGACCGAGAGCTCATACTACGGGATCACAAGAAATCCGCACGATACAAGCAGGGTACCGGGCGGAAGTTCGGGTGGTTCTGCTGCCGCTGTTGCTGCGGGTATCGCTATCGCTGCATTGGGTTCGGATACCGGTGGTTCGATCAGGCAGCCTGCTGCATACTGTGGCGTGGTCGGGATGAAACCGACTTATGGGCGTGTCAGTCGTTATGGTCTTGCAGCGTATGCTTCAAGCCTTGATCAGATCGGACCGATCACGCAGAATGTCGAAGATGCGGCGATCCTTTATGATGTGATCAAAGGACACGACGAGAAAGACTCCACTTCTGCGGATTTTGAGATCGAAGATATCGCAAACAATATGAATCCCGATAGAAAACTGACGATCGCGGTGATAGACAACTATATCTGCGAAGCTGATGGGGATGTGCAGAAAGCCTATGCCGACAGCGTCAAAGCGCTTGAAGAAGCAGGACATACCATCGTGCATAAAACGATGCAGAATACCAAGTATGACATCGCTACCTACTACATCCTAGCGACAGCGGAAGCAGCAACCAACCTGGCACGGTTTGACGGTGTAAGATATGGCACAAGAGCAGAGTCGAACACCACAGAAGAGCTCTTCTTCAACACACGAAGCGAAGGGTTCGGTGAAGAGGTAAAACGCCGTATCCTTCTTGGAAACTTTGTGCTCTCCTCGGGGTTCTATGATGCCTACTATCTCAAAGCGCAGAAAGTAAGACACCTGATTGAGGATGAGTTCAACGCAGTCTTTGCTGAGTGTGATCTTATCCTCTCTCCTGTTGCACCTTCAGTGGCACCGAAGATCGGGGCGAATGAGGATCCGCTGGAGATGTACAAAAGTGATATGTATACCATAGCGATCAACCTTGCAGGACTTCCTGCGATCTCGCTGCCTGTCGCAAAAAATGACGAGGGTATGCCGGTCGGTTTGCAGCTTATCGCCAAGAAGTTTGATGAAAAAACACTGTTTGACGGTGCTCTGAGTATGGAAAGAGCCGTAAATTATCCAAAAAGCTAAGCTTTGCTGAGGTGAAAGCCGAAGCTTCAGTGAGAGGAATTGATAAGAAGCTTTGCTTTGTATCAAGGAGAAAATAATCTATACTATACAGAAAGGATCACACCACAATGAAGATTAAAAAAAGAGCACTGACATTTGAAGACGTACTACTGGTTCCACAGCATTCGACCGTACTACCAAAAGAGGTATGCATCAAGACAAATCTCACAAAACGTGTAACACTCAATACCCCTATCGTATCTGCGGCGATGGATACCGTGACAGAATACAGAGCTGCGATCGCCATGGCTCACTTGGGCGGTATCGGCATCATCCATAAAAATATGGATATTGAAACTCAGGCAAAACAGGTGACAAAGGTAAAAAAATCCGAGAGCGGCATTATCATCGATCCTATCTATATCGCTCCTGACAAAAGTGTGGCGGATGCGGATGCACTGATGGCAGAATACAGGATATCGGGAGTCCCAGTCGTTGATGCACAGATGAAACTCATCGGTATCATTACCAACCGTGATATGCGTTTTATCACGGATATGACGCAGAAAGTTTCCGATGTGATGACGCCTGCACCGCTGATCACTGCAAAAGTGGGTACGACACTGGATGAAGCGGCAAAAATGCTTCAGGAGCATAAAGTAGAGAAGCTTCCACTTGTTGATGATCATAACGTGCTTCAGGGACTAGTGACGATCAAAGATATCGAAAAACGCGAGAGATTCCCCCATGCCAACAAAGATGAGCACGGTCGTCTCAGGGTAGGTGCAGCGATCGGTGTGGGTCAACTTGATCGTGCCAAAGCGCTGGTGGAAGCAGGGGTAGATGTGATCGTGCTTGATTCTGCACACGGACACTCTCAGGGGATCATCGATACATTAAAATTGATCAAGGCAGAGCTGGATGTGGATGTGATCGCAGGGAATATTGCAACGGGTGCGGCAGCAAAAGACTTGATCGAGGCAGGAGCGGATGCGGTAAAAGTAGGTATCGGTCCCGGCTCGATCTGTACGACGCGTATCGTAGCGGGCGTGGGTGTACCTCAGATGTCGGCGATCGACGAGGTGGCGCAGGTGGCTAATGCGATGGGTGTACCAGTAGTAGCAGATGGCGGTATCCGATATTCTGGTGATGTGGCCAAAGCCTTGGCAGCAGGTGCGAGTTCAGTGATGCTCGGTTCGGCGTTGGCAGGTACCTATGAGGCACCAGGAGAGATGATCCTTTTCAACGGTAGACAGTTCAAAGAGTACAGAGGTATGGGAAGTATCGGTGCGATGACCAAAGGAAGTACGGATCGATACTTCCAGGAGGGTACGGCTGCAGATAAACTTGTCCCCGAAGGGATCGAAGGACGTGTACCATACAGAGGAAGGATCGCTGACGTGATCCATCAGATGACTGGAGGACTGAGATCTTCCATGGGGTACTGCGGCTCAAAAGATATCAAGACATTCTGGGAGAAAGCAGAGTTTGTAGAGATCACAAGTGCAGGGCTTAAAGAGTCTCACGTGCATGATGTAACGATCACCAAAGAGTCCCCGAACTACTTTTCGTAAGTGTAAAATACCCAAAGTATTGCTTTGGGTATTTACCTCTTTCTTCTTCTTGGATACCACGATGCGCAATGCATAAAAAAGTACAAAATGCTCTTCACTGCAAGCAATCTAAAGCTATAATTGACCACATATTACCAGATAAGGAACTCTGATGAAGCAACAGACCCTTGCGATCCATGCAGGATATGAGAAAGATGGCCAAAGAACCATGTCGGTACCGATTTATATGAGTACGGCATTTGATTTTGGTAGTGCAGAATGTGCGGCGAGCAGTTTTAACCTTGAGCAGGGCACTGATAATGTCTATACTAGAGTAGGAAACCCAACCTCAGCTGTATTTGAAAAACGTATGGCTGCCATGGAAGGTGGTGCTGCTGGATTGGCTTTGGCCAGTGGAATGAGCGCCATATTTTACAGTATACTCAATGTGGCAGAAGCAGGTGACAATATCGTGTGTGCATCACAACTCTATGGAGGTACACTCACCCTGTTCACCCATACACTTAAACGCCTTGGCATTGAAGCTAGAATGTTCAATGTCCATCATCATGAAGAGATGAAAGCGTTGATTGATGAAAAAACCAAGTGTATTTTCTTTGAAAGTCTTACCAACCCCAGTATCGATGTACCTGATTTTGCCGCAATCATCAACGAGGCAAATGCTCATGGCATCATCACCATTGTTGATAATACTGTCGCAACTCCCGTGTTGTGCCAGCCTCTGCTTTTAGGTGCTGATGTAGTCGTCCATAGTACGAGCAAATATACAACTGGCCAGGGGTTAGCGATAGGTGGAATGGTGGTTGAGCGGGTAAATCTTGTCGAAAAAATAGCAGGCAATGAGAGATACCCCCACTTTAATGTACCTGAAGTCAGTTACCACGGTTTGGTCTTTTCAGACTCTGTTTCCAGTGGAATGCTGTTTACTTTTAGAATGAGAATGGTTTTAATGAGAGATACAGGTGCGGTTATCAGCCCTTTTAATGCATGGTTGTTTATACAGGGCCTTGAAACACTCCCGCTTCGTATGAAGCAGCACTCTGAATCAGCACTAGCGATCGCAAAATATTTGGAGGCACATCCAAAAGTGAAGCGCGTCAACTACCCGGGACTAGAATCAAATCCTAACTATCTCATGGGACAGAAATACTTCAACGGGGGACACAGTGGACTGCTTTCTTTTGAAGTGGAAGAGAGGCAGACCGCACAAAAGATCGCAGATGCCACTGAGATTTTTTCTATCGTTGCCAATATCGGAGATAGCAAGTCTATCATTACGCATCCAGCAAGTACGACACACCAGCAGCTTTCTGAGCAGGAACTCATCGATGCGGGGGTACCAGGTGGACTGATAAGACTCTCAGTAGGACTTGAGGATACACACGATCTGATCGTTGATCTCAAGAAAGCATTAGGGGCAGTTTGATATTGAGCTAATAAACAGGATATGTGCACCACTTAAGTACCTATCCATCCCCTCCTCGATTTAAACGCAAATAGGATAGAATACGCCTACTAAGAAATACCAGTAAAAAGCAGTCAATGAAAATCGAAACAAAAATCGCACATTTTAGCAGTCCATTGTATCTTGAGAGCGGGCGTATTCTGGAGCCCTATGAGATCGCTTATGAGACATACGGGGAGCTCAATGAAGAGAGATCCAATGTGGTATTGGTCTGTCATGCACTCAGCGGTTCGCATCATGCTGCTGGTGTCTATGAAGGTGACAGAAAAGCAGGCTGGTGGGATGGTCTGATCGGTGATGGCAAAGCGGTTGATACGACGAAATATTTTGTGGTCTGCAGCAACACGATAGGATCCTGTTTTGGGAGTACAGGCCCGATGAGTAGCACCTATCCAAGCTATGAACCCTACAGGCTGAAATTTCCGGTCGTGACGATCAAAGATATGGTAAGGGCACAGATGCAGCTACTTTCTCATCTTGGTATTTACCATGTGCGTGCGATCGTTGGCGGCTCTATGGGGGGGATGCAGGCGCTTCAATTTGCTGTGGACTATCCGAATTTTGCCGATGAAATCATCTCGCTTGCTGCAACCTATGCGACACGCCCATGGACAATCGCCTTTAACAAAGTAGCGATGGAAGCGATCCGAAAAGACCCAAGATTTAAGCATGGGAACTATGAGCGTGATGCGTTTAAAGAGGAGGGGCTTGATGGGCTAGCAATCGGCCGCATCGCAGGGCATATCTCTTATCTTTCTCCGGACTCCATGGATAAGAAGTTTGGCCGCAATTATGTGAGCAATGATGGACTTTTTGAACTCTTTGGTCGATATGAGGTAGAGCGTTATATGGAGTATAATACTGCAAATTTTGCACGGATGTTTGATCCGCTGAGTTATCTCTATATCGTTAAAGCGATCAATACATTCAATCTTAGCCGAGGGTATGACTCGCTACATGATGCGATCTCGCGTATCAAAGCCAGAGTGCATCTGATCAGCTTTAAGGCAGACTATCTCTTTTTCCCGAGTGAGATGGAGTATATTGCTAAGATGCTAGAGAGAAACGGCCAGCCGTACAGCTACAAAGAGGTAGAGAGTGATTATGGGCATGATGCTTTTTTGGTAGAATTAGATAAGTTTGAAGAGGATATAAGGAGCGTCTTATCATGAAACACGAAACGTTTGAAGAGAAGCTAGAGCATTCCAAAGCGTTGCTTGAAAAGCTTATGAAGCCCGATATTACACTAGAGGAGTCCGTTAAACTCTATGAAGAAGGACTCAATACGATCAAGGAAGCACAGAAGCTGATCGAAGAGGCGAAGATCAAAGTCTCTGTGATAGAACAGTCCAATCAAGATGTGAGTGATGAGTAAACAACTTGTAGTTGCCGCACTTCAATTGCCTACGCTTGGTATGAATGCAACCAGGCTGGAGTTTTATCTCAAGCAGGCACATCAGCGCCATGCTGATGTGATGCTCCTTGGGGAGTATGTGCTCAATCATTTCTTTAAAGCGCTTGAAAAGATGTCCAAAGCGATGCTCAAAGAGCAAACACGCAAACATATAGAGCTTCTAAAACAGTTTGCCAAAAAATATGACATGACGTTTATCGCGCCGATCATTCTGACCAAAAAGGACGGGTTTCACAAAACCATAGCGAAGGTCACCCCTCAAAGTATTAGCTACTATGAGCAACAGATACTGCTACCTTATGCCCACTGGGATGAAAAGAGATTTTTTTGCAATGATACGACAATGCCTTTACGATCTCCTATGAGTTTCTCAATCAAAGGGTTCAAGATCATAGTCATGGGAGGGTTTGAGCTGCATTTTGATTATTTTTGGCAAAAAGTAACAGAGAAAAAGGCGGATCTGGTACTTTTACCGACAGCCTCAACCTTTGGTTCACATAACCGTTGGAGGGAGATCATCAAGACCAAAGCCTTTCTTCATGGTTGTTTTATCTTGAGGGCCAATCGTCTTGGAGAGTACCAGGATGATAAGATCAGATGGAAGTTTTACGGTGATACGATGCTTGTCAATCCGGAAGGTGAAGTGGAGATGATGCTTGAAGATAAAGAGTCCATGCTCGTAGAGATCATAGAGAAGACTGAGGTAACCCAACACCGTAAAGCATGGGCCTTTGAGAGAGAACTGAAAGGACGGATATGATAAAGGGCAGGGTAACACGAGAAGCGTATTTCAGTCGTCAGATTCAGCTGTGGGGATCGAGTGTACAGCAGGGCCTCCAGAAAAAGAAGATCGCGGTCATCGGTGCGGGAGGGCTAGGATGTAGCCTTGCTATGGCACTTGGAACTTCAGGGATCGGTGAGATCCATCTCGTCGATTTCGATACGGTCTGTGATCATAACATCCACAGGCAGATCGCTTTTACCCTTGAAGATGAGGGCAAGAATAAGGCCAAAACAGTAGCCAAGCTTATGGAAAAGAAAAATCCTTTTCTCAAAGCGGTAGCCTTTGAAATGGATTTTGAAGCATTTACGACAATGGGAAACAGGTATGATCTGATCCTGGATGCCACAGATAATCTTCCCACGAGAACGCAGATCGATCAATTTGCCAAAGCGTGCAAAACCCCATGGATATATGCCAGTGTTGAAGAGTTTAACGGGCAAGTCTGTTTTTTTGAAGAGGCAAGTTTTCAGGTCTTTAACCTCTCTGATCATAAGCCAGGAGGAATCACTGCACCCATCGTAATGCATATCGCTTCACTACAGGCAAATCTTGCACTGAGATTTCTTGCAGGTATGCCAGTGGCAAAAGATAAGCTCTATCACATTTACTTCAATAAAGATGGAGAGTTGATCACCCAGAAGTTTAAGATGCCAAGAGCTTAACCTTTGCTATAGCACAACAAAGACTACTTCACATCCTTGTAAGTGGTATACAGAGGTCACAGAAGGATTTGAGTGGTGTATGGTAGCTTCAATTAGAGTGGAGGATGATGTAGTTGATAGATGTCAAAAAGAAGCGGATCCATCCTTTATCCACATGGATAAACTCTCCACAGCTATGCACTAAAAAGAGTCAGATGAGGACGATCATTATGGATATGATAACGATGATTGATACTAAATGATTAAAATTTTTAAGGAAGTAGATGGAAGTTTGAAATTTTCGACTACTTATATGATAAATATGTAAAATACCAACCAATCAAACAAAATAGAAAGGATAATCAGAATGAAATTGATTTCAACCAAAGAGGCACCGCAGGCTATAGGGCCGTATTCACAAGCGATAGAAGCGAATGGATTTATCTTTACCTCAGGGCAGATCGCATTGAGGCCCGATGGCACATTGCAAGACGGTGATATCGAACACCAAACACATCAAGTGATGAAAAATCTTTACTATGTACTAGAAGCTGCAGGAGCACACTTTAATGACGTCGTCAAAACGACGATCTTTTTAGCAGATATGAATGATTTTGCAAAAGTCAATGAGGTCTATGCACACTATTTTGGTCTACATAAACCCGCAAGAAGTACAGTCGCGGTCAAGACCTTGCCTAAAAATGTGCTCGTAGAGATAGAGTGTATCGCACTTGCGGGTGCGAATTATACATTCTGACCTGAAAATAAGTTTAGTTTAAAATTAAATTAAAACTTGTTTGGGTATAATCACAAACTTTTAAAATTAGTAGTAAAGGGTTTGCAATGTACGCAATCATTAAAGCAAGTGGCCAGCAGTTCAAAGTAAAAGAGGGTGATATCATCGCTTTTGACAACATGAACCTTGAGCCAAAAGCAGCAGTAGAATTCAAAGAAGTTCTTGCAATCGACAATGGCGAATTAACTGTAGGAACTCCGTTTGTAGAGGGTGCTGTAGTTAAAGGTGAAGTGATCAATGAAGGTAGAGATAAAAAAGTGATCATTTACAAAAAGAGAAGAAGAAAAGACTCTAAGCTAAAAAGAGGTTTCAGAAGAGACTTTACTAGAGTTAGAATTACTTCAATCGCATAATTTAAGCAAAGTAAGGAGAAGAAATGGCACATAAGAAAGGTCAAGGATCAACTCAGAACAACCGTGATTCAGCGGGTCGTCGTCTAGGTGTTAAAAAGGCTGGTGGCGAATCCGTCATACCAGGAAACATCATCATTAGACAAAGAGGTACAAAGGTTAAGCCAGGAAATGGTGTGGGTATGGGTAAAGACCATACGATCTTTGCAATGGTAGAAGGTGTTGTTAAGTTTGAGAACCACACTGCAAAGCAAAAGAAAGTTTCTGTAGTACCTGCATAACACTTTGAGTGTCTGGCTTTTTGCCAGACATTTCTATACATTTTTTTCATTTTTTCAATCACTCCATCATTTTCATAGAAAGCACTTACCGATCTATATTGCTGTAGAGGGTAGTTTTCAGGTTTTATCTTCTTTTCGTTTCACTATTTTTTGATTTTGGATATAATTGCGCAATGTTTTGATCATAATGATAGTTCGAGAAATTTTTCACAGATTTTAAAGGTTTTTATAGATGTTTGTTGACAGTGTAGAGCTTACGGTAAGCTCAGGTAAGGGTGGTGCAGGATGTGTATCATTTTGGACAGAAAAATTCGTAGTAAAGGGAGGCCCTGACGGCGGAGACGGCGGACGTGGCGGTTCAGTCTATTTTATCGTAGATAACAATACCGATACACTTTCTACACTTCGCGGACGTAACCATATCAAGGCAGAGAATGGAAAACCGGGAGAGGGGCGCAAAAAGTATGGACGCAAGGGCAAAGATACGACGATCATCGTACCTCCTGGAACTACCGTGATCGATGCTGAAACTGGTGAAGAGATCTTCGATCTTCTCAAAGAGGGGGAAAAGGTGCTTTTTCTAGAAGGCGGCAAAGGCGGCCTTGGAAATATGCACTTTAAAAGTGCCAGCAACCAAAGGCCAACCTATGCGCAGCCCGGTCTGCCGGGCATTACGAAGCATATCAGACTTGAGATGAAAATGATCGCGGATGTGGGGCTTGTAGGATATCCCAATGTGGGAAAATCGACATTGATCTCTACACTTTCAAATGCCAGACCTCAGGTGGCTGATTACGAATTTACTACGCTGACACCAAAGCTCGGTGTGGTTCATGTAGGGGATTTTGATGCATTTATGATGGCGGATATTCCTGGGATTATTGAGGGTGCGAGTGATGGCAGAGGATTGGGGTTGGAGTTTTTGCGTCATATCGAGAGAACCAAGATGTTGCTTCTGTTGATCGATGCAGCAAACTATAGAGAGATGAAATACCAATATGAGTCGTTACTTGTAGAGCTAAAACGTTACTCAAAAGCGCTCTCAAAACGAAAATATGCCGTAGCGATCACCAAGACTGACACACTGGGTGTGGAAGAAGTCAATCAACTCACAGAAAAGTTTTTGAGTGATATCGGCCTGAGTGCCAACAAGACGCTCAATCACTTTAAGGCAAACCCGCAATACATCACATACGGTTTTGAGAATGACTTCGGTGTAAAGCTACCCCAAAACGAGCCACTTTTTATAATGCCTATCTCTTCGGTGACACATCTGAATACCGAGGCGTTACGTTACGTTCTGAATGATTATCTACAGGCAATGAAAGAAGAAGAGGAGCAGGGGGAGACGCGATGAGTCGGATTGTTATCAAAGTGGGCTCTCATGTACTGACTGAGAGCGGAATGATCGCAAGACGTCGAATGTTGGCACTTGTAGAACTGATCGCACTGTTGAAAGCAGAGGGATATGGGGTGATATTGGTGAGTTCGGGAGCTGTTGCAGCAGGCTATACAAAACTCCCCCTTGATCGTAAGTTTGTACCCAACAGACAGGCTCTAGCAGCCATTGGGCAGCCACTGCTGCTCAAGATGTACCAGGAGAAGTTTGAGATATTTGACCTGCTTTGTTCGCAGGTACTGCTGAGTGCAGATGTATTTGAATCGCCAAAGCAGGTAGCCCATGCCAAAGTCGCCATAGATACACTGCTCTCTTGCGATGTTGTGCCGATTATCAATGAAAATGACACAGTGAGTGTTGATGAGTTGGTATTTGGCGACAATGACAGACTCTCTGCCCATGTCGCACACTACTTTGATGCAGATCTTCTGGTGATACTTTCGGATATTGATGCATTTTATGACAAAGATCCCCATAGGTATGGAGATGCAAAAAGAAGAAAAGTGGTCAGCTTTCTGGAAGAAGATGAGCTCAAAGCAGAACATTCGCCAAACAACGAATTTGCAACAGGCGGTATCGTGACAAAACTTCACTCCGCGGATTTTTTGATGAAACATCATAGAGAGATGTTTCTTGCAAGTGGATTTGATCTTAGTGATGTCAAGTCTTTTCTTATAGACAAAGTACATCAGGGCGGAACACTTTTTACACCAAAGCGTTAAGGGAGAGTATGCGCTACAAAATTGTATATATGGGTACCCCACACTATGCTAGGGAGATATTGGCAACTTTAATTGAAGCCGAAGAGATGGAAGTAGGCTTGGTGCTTACCCAGCCTGACCGTCCCGTCGGTCGGAAGAAAGTACTTACTCCTCCGCCTGTCAAAGTACTCGCAAAGGAGCATGGCATAACGGTATTGCAACCAAATAGGCTCACGGATGAGGGGATAGTGGAGGCGATTGTGTCACAGGATCCTGATTTTATCATTGTAGCGGCATTTGGACAGCTTCTGCCCAAATGCATACTAGAGATTGCACCGTGTATCAATCTGCATGCCTCATTGCTGCCTCAGTATAGAGGAGCGTCTCCCGTCCAGCAGTCGCTATTGAACGGAGATACGATCACAGGTGTCACTTCTATGCTGATGGAAGAGGGGTTGGATACCGGTCCGATACTTGAGAAGAGAGCGTTTGTGATCCCTCAGGAGATGAGACTTCATGCCTTGATGGAGCATCTGACACGCGATGCCTGCGCACTTACGCTCTCTACCGTAAGAAATTTCAGGAGTATTACTCCCCAGCCACAGAATACAGAAGAGGCTTCGCTCTGTAAGAAGATCAAAAAGCGTGATGGTGAAGTGGATTTTTCAGATGCACAGATACTCTATAACAAATACCGGGCATTTGAAGGTTGGCCTGGGGTTTTTGCCGCAAATGGTACAAAGTTTGATGACATCAGTCTGGTTGAATCCAAGAAGAGTCACCGCGCTTTTGAACTGATCGGTTTTGAAGAAGAGCGCATCATTGTAGGGTGCAGCCGAGGCTCTGTAAAGATCGGAACGATTCAGCCTGCATCCAAAAAAGCGGTCTTGGCCAAAGCATATTGTATAGGAAGGGGGATCAAAGTTGGAGATCCTATCCTTTGATCTGCTCCCTTCAACACAAAACTATCTTATCGAGCAACTAAAAGCAGGCCAATTACGTGCTCCCATTGCAGTGATCGCGCTTGAACAGAGTGCAGGTATAGGCAGCCGCGATAATGAATGGAGCGGTGGGAAAGGCAACTTTTTTGCTTCTATTGCCATCTTGCAAGATCAGCTTCCTTCTGATCTTCCTTTAAGTTCTGCCTCGATCTACTTTGCGTATATCATGAAACAAGTGCTTTTTGAATATCATGAGCATATCTGGTTGAAATGGCCCAACGACTTCTATCTGAATGATGAAAAAGTGGGAGGGGCGATCACGAAAAAAATTGATCAAACATTAGTATGCGGAATCGGAATAAATTTAAACAATAATCAAAATGGCTACAGTGCCCTCTGTGTCGATATCCATCCCCAATCATTACTGCAAAAGTATATTTGTGCATTGAAGAAATTTCCAACGTGGAAGCAGATCTTTAGTGAGTATCGGGTAGAATTTGAATTAAGTAGGCGGTTTTCAGTGCATATTGAAAATCAAAGAAAGAGCCTGTCAGACGCTCTATTAGAGGAAGATGGTTCATTATTAATCAATGGGATGAAGGTGTATAGTTTACGATGAGTGAAGTAATCAGTATTGCCAACCAAAAAGGTGGCGTCGGTAAAACAACAACTGCGGTAAATTTAGCAGCTTCATTGGCAAAAAAAAACAAAAAAGTACTGCTTATCGATATCGATCCCCAATCTAACGCGACAACCAGTTTGGGATTTGCAAGAGGAGATTATGAGTTCAATGTCTATCATGTCTTGATAGGAAGCAAAAAGTTCTCTGAAGTGAGATTGAAAACCAAGATAAAAAAACTTCATATCGTACCTTCAAATATCGGCTTGGTCGGGATAGAAAAAGCGTTTTATTCTCCAAATAAAAAAAACAGAGAGCTGATCCTAAAAGAGAAGATCAAAGAGATAGCGGACCAATATGACTACATCATCATAGACTCACCTCCTGCACTCGGCCCGATCACGATCAATGCGCTTTCTGCATCTGACTCCGTGATTATACCTATTCAGTGTGAGTTCTTCGCGCTCGAAGGGCTAGCCCAGCTGCTCAATACAGTGAGTCTGCTGAAAAAAACGATCAACCCAAAACTGAAGATCAAAGGATTCCTACCAACGATGTATTCCAACCAGAATAACCTTTCAAAACAGGTGCTTGCTGATTTGTCACATCATTTCAAGGACAAGCTCTTTCATATCAGTAAAAGTAAAGAGTGTATCGTGATCCCGCGCAATGTAAAAATAGCAGAGTCTCCGAGTTTTGGTAAACCTATCAGTGAATATGCGGCAAGCTCTAAAGGTTCTGTGGCGTATAGTGAACTTGCAAACGTGATTATCAGGAACTGATCATGGCGTTGGGAAGAGGATTGGGAGAGATACTCTCAGAAGTTGAAGAGGCCTATGCCAAGGATATCAGTTCGATTGACGCTTCAGAACTTGAGGCACAGGGTGTAAGGATAGTAGAGATAGAGGTTTCATCTATCTCTCCCAACCCGTTTCAACCTCGCAAATATTTTGATGAGGAAGCACTGAGGGAATTAAGTGAGTCTATCAAAGAGCATGGGTTACTGCAGCCTATCGTTGTGATAGAAAAGGGTGACGGATATATGCTCATCGCGGGCGAACGCCGTCTGCGTGCCCATACACTTGCCGATCTTCCTTTGATTAAAGCGATTATCGCCGATGTGGATATTGATGAGATCAGACTTAGAGAGCTTGCACTGATTGAAAATATCCAAAGAGAAAATCTCAATCCTATTGAACTGGCAAACTCCTATGCTGAGTTGATCGAAGTTCACGGTATCAGACATGAGGATCTGAGTGAAATTGTCCACAAAAGCCGTTCCCAGATCACCAATACCATGCGTCTTTTGACCCTCAGTGATTATGCTCAAAAACAAGTTGCAGAGGGAAATATTTCACAAGGACATGCCAAAGTACTTGTGGGGCTTGATGCGCCGAAACAAAAAAGAATGATTGACACGATCATAGGACAAAAACTCTCTGTCAGAGAGGCAGAAAATAGAGTCAAAAATTATAAAAACACGCATGAAACCAAATTGAATCCTGAGGGAAAAAAGGCACTGCTCGACGAATACAGGGGGGAGATCAGTACACTATTGCCTTTTAGGCATCAAATCAAATCAAAAAGTATCGAAATTCGTTTTACTTCAACAAAAGAGGTCGAAAACTTTATATCAATCCTCAAAAAAGCATAATATTTAACCCACTTCTCATGTGCCAAATGGTAAAATAATGCGAAATTACATGAGGAGTTTGAATGCTTGACCTACATTTACCGTTAATGTTGTTTGTTCTGGTACTGTTCATCACCCTTCTTGTGCTTTTAAATAATATGCTATTTCGGCCACTGATGAAGTTCATGGACGACAGAGATCACTCAATAGCAAAAGATTTGGAAGCAGCAAAAGGCTTGAGCGGTAATAGTGATGAACTTAACGCTAAAGCAGATGAGATTCTTAGCAAAGCTAAAGCTGAAGCTACTGCGATCAGACAGAAAGCAATTGATGATGAAAAGGCATTGGCTGCAAGTAAAGTCGAAACTAAACAGAGTGAGCTTGAAGAGGAGTATGCGAGTTTCGCTGAGCGACTAGCAAGCAACAAAGAAGAGCTTAAAAATTCACTTCTTTCACAGATGCCTCTTTTTAAAGAGAGCCTCAAAGCGAAGTTCAGCAAACTATAGGAGGAGTGACAGAGATGAAAAAAATAGCACTCTATGCTTTGTTTTTGGTGCCGGCTGTTGTTCTTGCATCAAGCGGAAATGCCACTGAAAGTCAGTATTATCAGATTACAGGGAGAGAGACAGACTTTTTACCAAGGTTGGTAAACTTTATTATCTTTGCAGGATTACTCTATTATCTTCTAGCAAATCCAATCAAGAATTACTTTAAGGGCAGACAAGCGGGGATTGAGTCACAACTTAAAGAGATTGAACTGAAGCTTCAAGCTGCAAAAGATGAGAAGAGAGAGGCTGAAGAGCGTGTTAGAGAAGCAGAAGTAAGAGCTGCTCAGATCATTGAGGATGCACAAAAAGAAGCAGTCATACTTTCAGAAGGTATAGCACGTGCCAATGCAACAGAATTGCAGACAATGGAAAAACAGTTTCAAGAGAAGCTTATGCTAGAAGAGAAAAAATCTGCTAGGGAAGTGATCGACGAGGTTCTCAGCGAAAGCATCACAAATGATGACATCATGCTTGGTGAGTCCAAAGTCGTTGAAATCGTGAAAAAGAAGGTGGCATAATGGAAGAACGAATTGCTAGAAGATATGCACAGGCGCTCAGCTCGGTCAGCAAAGATGTCGCAGCAGATGCAGCACTGCTTAATGTGCTATCAGGAGTGATCTCCGACAAAGAGATCATGAACGCTTTAACCTCACCGATCATTGCAGCTGAGAAGAAAACCGATATGGTCTTGAAAGCATTGGGTAAGCGTGCAAATGCAACGATGCAAAACTTTATTAGGATTCTTGGTGAGCACAGAAGGCTGGATCTTCTTCCTATGGTATCTAAAGTCTTAAACAAAGAGCTCCAAAAAGAGTCCAACACGTATGAAGGTGTTGTAAGAAGTACTCATACGTTAGATGATACAGTTTTGGCTGACCTTGAAGAGACACTGAAAAAATACACTGGTGCTACGATCAAATTGGATCAAGAAAAATCTGATTTGGAAGGATTGCGTGTGACGGTAGATGATTTGGGCATTGAGGTAAACTTCTCTAAGCAGAGAGTTAAAGAACAACTGATTGATTTCATTAAGAGATCACTGTAGTTATTAAACAGAAAGGAGTAGTAGTGGCAAACAAATTGCAAGCAGATGAGATTAGTTCGATCATCAAAGAGAGAATTGAGAACTTTGAAATTGATGTGAATATCAATGAAGTTGGAAAAGTAGTAGGTATCGCTGATGGTGTCTCAACAGTATACGGCCTGAACAACTGCATGGCTGGTGAAGTCGTTGAGTTTGAAAATGGCGCAAGGGGTCTTGTGCTTAACCTTGAAGAATCAAGTGTAGGTGTCGTAGTACTTGGCAAAAGTACAGGTATCAAAGAGGGCATGAGTGTAAAAAGAGAAGGTACTTTGCTTAAAACACCAGTAGGTGATGCACTTCTTGGTAGGGTGGTAAATCCACTTGGTGAGCCAATCGACGGTAAAGGTGTGGTTGAAGCAGCTGAACACAGATTTATCGAAGAGAAAGCACCGGGGATCATGGCTAGAAAATCTGTACATGAACCACTTCAAACGGGTATCAAGGCGATTGATGCGCTAGTGCCTGTAGGTAGAGGACAAAGAGAGCTGATCATCGGTGACAGACAGACTGGTAAAACCACATTGGCGATCGATACGATCATCAATCAAAAGGGTCAGGATGTCGTATGTATCTATGTAGCGATTGGTCAGAAACAATCAACTGTTGCAGCAACTGTGAAAAAGCTAGAAGAACACGGCGCAATGGATTACACGATTGTAGTCAATGCTGGAGCTGCTGACTCTTCTGCGGCTCAGTTCCTTGCACCTTATGCTGGTGTAACTATGGCTGAATACTTCAGAGACAACGGAAGACACGCTGTCATCTTCTATGATGACCTCTCAAAGCATGCAGTCGCATATAGAGAGGTCTCTTTGATTCTCAGAAGACCTCCGGGCCGTGAAGCGTATCCAGGGGATGTTTTCTATCTACACTCAAGACTTCTTGAGAGAGCTGCAAAACTCAATGATGAGCTTGGTGCCGGTTCGATCACTGCGTTCCCTATCATTGAAACACAGGCTGGAGACGTTGCAGCATATATCCCAACAAACGTTATCTCTATCACAGATGGTCAGATATTCCTTGAAACAGACCTTTTTAACTCAGGTATCAGACCGGCGATCAATGTAGGTCTTTCAGTATCAAGAGTGGGTGGTGCTGCACAGATCAAAGCAACTAAACAGGTTTCTGGAACATTGAGACTTGACCTTGCAGCATTTAGAGAGCTTCAGGCTTTTGCTCAGTTCGCATCAGATCTTGACGATCACACTAGAGCACAGCTTGAACGTGGACAGAGAATGGTAGAGGTTCTTAAGCAAGGACCCTATTCTCCTGTAGCGATCGAGAAGCAGGTAGTGATCATCTTTGCTGGTGCAAACGGTTTCCTTGATAATATTCCGGTAGCATCGGTGACAAAATTCGAGGCAGAATTGATGCCATTCATGGATGCAAAGTATGCGAATATCCTTGAAAGCATCAGAAATGAAAAGAAGATCTCTGATCAAACAGAGGCAGAGTTAAGAAAAGCGTTAGAAGATTTCAAAGCATCTTTTCAAGCTTAAGAAAGGCTGATTATGGCTAATTTAAAAGATATCAAGCGTAAGATTTCTAGTGTTAAAAATACCCAGAAAACAACTCGCGCGATGAAGCTTGTCTCTTCTGCAAAATTGAGAAGAACAGAAGAGTTAGCGAAAAGATCTAGAGTGTATGCACATAAACTTACTGGGCTTATCAATGAGATCGCTCAGAAATTGCAGCAAAACAACGTAGATGGATTGGATAACGTCTTTTTTAAAGATGCGAGCAATCCAAAAGTGGTTGACATTGTTTTCATCACTGCAGACAAGGGTCTTTGTGGTGGTTTCAATGCACAGACGATCAAGAGAGTGAATAAGCTCTTGACGGATTACAAAGCTCAGAATATCAAAGTTCGTCTTAGAGCAGTAGGTAGAAAAGGGATTGACTACTACAAGTTCAACAATATTGATATGTTAAACGAGGTAGTTGGTCTCAGTTCGGCACCCAATTATGAAGATGCAGCAGCCTTGATCAATGAAATTGCTGACTCCTATGTTAAAGGTGAAACAGACAAGATCATTATGGTTCATAACGGATATGTAAACATCATTACTCAAGAGATCAGAGAAGTTCAGGTGCTTCCGGTAGATCCTTCTACATTGGAACTCAACAAAGTATCTACATCAGAACTTGAAGTTGAGCCTGATGAAGATGATACACTTCTTGAAGCATTGGTGAAACGTTACATTGAGTACACGATGTATTACGCTTTTATCGATTCACTTGCAGGAGAACACTCTGCACGTATGCAGGCAATGGATGCAGCGACAAGCAATGCCAAAGAGATGGTTAATAAATTGTCTGTGGAGTACAATAAGGCCAGACAAGAAGCGATTACTACTGAGCTCATAGAGATTATCAGTGGTATGGAATCAATGAAATAAGAAACAAGAGGAGAAGTAATGACAGGTAAAATCGTACAGGTCTTGGGTCCGGTTATTGATGTGGATTTCACAGATTACCTTCCTGAGATCAATGAAGCATTAGAAACATACTTTACTGTTGACGGTAAAGAGCAAAAATTGGTGTTGGAAGTGGCCGCACAACTGGGTGATCATAGGGTGAGAACAATCGCTATGGATATGAGTGAAGGTTGTGTAAGAGGTCAGGAAGTGAAGGCCACTGGTGACTCCATTAAAGTACCAGTTGGTGAAGAGGTTCTTGGACGTATCTTCAATGTAGTAGGTGATGTGATCGATAATGCGGGTGAAGTGAATGCAAAGCAATACTGGTCAATTCACAGGGATCCTCCACCGTTTGAAGAGCAGAGTACTAAAACAGAAGTATTTGAAACAGGTATCAAAGTGGTTGACCTTCTTGCGCCTTACTCAAAAGGTGGAAAAGTTGGTCTGTTCGGTGGTGCGGGTGTTGGTAAAACAGTTATCATCATGGAGCTTATCAACAACGTGGCGATGAAACACAGCGGTTACTCTGTATTTGCAGGTGTTGGTGAGAGAACACGCGAAGGTAACGACCTTTATCATGAGATGAAGGAGTCAAATGTACTGGACAAAGTTGCACTGTGCTATGGACAGATGAGTGAACCACCGGGAGCAAGAAACAGAATCGCTTTGACTGGTCTTACAATGGCTGAGTATTTTAGAGATGAGATGGGACTGGATGTGCTCATGTTCATCGACAATATCTTTAGATTTGCTCAATCAGGTTCTGAGATGTCAGCACTTCTTGGACGTATCCCTTCAGCAGTGGGTTACCAGCCGACACTCAGTAGAGAAATGGGTGCACTTCAAGAGCGTATCACCTCCACAACAAAAGGTTCTATTACTTCTGTGCAGGCAGTCTATGTGCCAGCGGATGACTTGACTGACCCTGCACCGGCTTCTGTTTTTGCTCACCTTGATGCAACCACAGTATTGAACAGATCGATCGCTGAAAAAGGTATCTATCCTGCAGTTGACCCATTGGATTCAACTTCAAGAATGCTTGACCCACAAATCATCGGAGAGGAGCACTATGCAGTTGCTACCGCTGTTCAACAAATCCTTCAGAAGTACAAAGACCTTCAAGATATTATTGCGATCCTTGGTATGGACGAACTCTCTGAAGATGACAAACTTGTTGTACAGAGAGCAAGAAAGATTGAAAAGTTCCTTTCACAGCCGTTCCATGTTGCTGAAGTATTTACAGGAAGCCCTGGTGTCTATGTTACGCTTGCTGATACGATTGAAGGATTTAAAGGTCTCATCGAGGGTAAATATGACGAGATGAATGAAGCTGCATTCTATATGGTAGGAAATATGGCTGAAGCCATTGCTAAAAACGACAAGATCAACGCTAAGTAATCCTTAGCGCTTGTCTACTAAAGGATTATTATGGAACTTATGAAGCTTGAGATCGTTACTCCTAACGGTGTGATTTTTGATGGTGAAGTCAAGCAGGTTACTTTACCGGGTAGTGAGGGAGAATTTGGCGTTTTGGCTCATCATGCTACTTTAGTCTCACTGCTTGAAGCAGGTGTAATCGTTATTGAGAAGGCTGATTCAAGTGAAGTAGCAGTGGCTATCAACTCTGGATACGTTAAGGTGGATGAAGAGAAGACGACATGCATTGTCGATGGTGCAGTAGCAATTTCTGGTGATGATGCAGATCTAGTTAATGCCCTTGAAGAAGCGAAAAAGTTACTCAAGAGTGCAGAGTCATCAAACACTGCTATCGCATCAGCTGTGAGTAAAATTGATCAACTTGCCAAGACACTATAACCGTGGGTTCTCTTCTTACTTATTTGATTGAAAGTAGTGCAATTACAATCTTTGTTCTGCTTTTGCTCTCTGTGTATTGCATCGCATCTTTCTGGGTCTTTTTTGACAGATACTATATTCTACGAAAAAGAATCAAGACAGAATCTGAGTCTCTCAAGGCACTCTATATGGGGCAATCTAGCAGTGTGCACACCACCTCTTTAATCTATACATACCTTTCACGTGTCAATAGACCAAATCAAGCGATACTTGAAGCAGCATCCTCTGATGCTGTTCGTGTTTCGACAAAAGGTTTAACGATACTTTCGATCATTGCCTCAACTTCGCCGTTTATCGGTCTTTTCGGTACTGTCGTGGGAATCCTTGAGACATTTACAAACCTAGGCAGTCAAAATAGCGCCTCTTTGAGTGTGGTTGCTCCAGCAATCTCAGAGGCACTTATCGCTACTGCAGCTGGTATCGCTGTTGCCATTTTTGCTTATACATTTCATCTTCTATTGAAACGTAAAGCCTATGAACTCTCATCACTTCTCTCCTCACTCTCAGAGGTGATTTTGTCTCAGACGCACGAGGAGTAGTCAATGTTTCAATGGGATGAAGATCCAGATTTGAATATTACTCCGCTAGTCGATGTGATGCTTGTGCTTATGGCGATATTGATGGTGACCGCACCGACAATGACTTTCCAGGAGCAGATCACCCTTCCTCAGGGTTCCAAAACGGTAAAAGTTGAAAAGCCAAAAACACTTACCATCCGTATGGATAAAGATCAAACGATCTATCTCAATAACGATACCTACAAGCTTGATACATTTGCAGATGACTTCGTCAATCAGTCAGCTAAACTCGATAAAAATTCTGAAGTCTATATCCGTGCTGATGAGCGTCTCTCCTATAAAGATGTCATGTACCTACTTAAAACAGTCAAAGCAGCAGGATTTGAGAAGGTGTCTCTTATTACTCAATGATGGCACATAGATTACCTTGGTATATAGCCGGTTCGTTTGCATTTGGTATCTATCTTCTTATTGTTGGTCTGCTTGTTGTCTACTTCAATACAAAAAACCGTCAAGAGAGCGTACACTATGTGAAGAAAAATGAAGCGCGTATCCAGGTGGCTTTTTTTGCACCTGAGACGAAAAAGAGTGAGATACCGCAACCCAAAAAGGATGTGACTCCAAAAGTTGAACCCACATCCAAACCTGTTCCCAAGTCAAAGCCTAAAGAAACCATCAAAAAACCTGTAGAGCAGAAGAAAGTGATACAAGAGAAGGTGGTCAAGAAGGTGATCAAAGAACCAGTCAAAAACGATCAGAATAGTACCCGGTCCAAAAAAGTGAACAGGCCGCAAAGCCTTTTTGCCAATGTCAGCTCGAGCAAGCCTATAGAGACGAAAAACACGGCTGAGAAGTCCGTAGTTAGAAAACCGAATCTCGATGTGATAAAGCCCAAAGAGAAGAGCAGTGCTTTAGAACTTGTCTCCAGTTCATTGAAGATTCAGCAGAGCAGTGACAGTGGGGTTGTAAATGCCTACTTAGCGCAGATCGAAGAGAAGCTCAAAGGATGGCCAGCACAGAGTGAGTATGCGGGGGAGAAAGCAAGGGTAAGGTTCACAGTAGAGCCTTCGGGAAATTTTACTTTTAGAGTCATTTCTGCCTCTAGCATCCCGGAGTTCAATGGGGGGCTAGATGCCTATCTAAAACAGCTTCAGCGCTTTGGATTTGGACCGCACAAAGGAAACAGAGCCTATCAGATTGATGTTGAATTTATTGCTAAGGAGTAGGTACGTTTACCTATGTCTATGATCCTATGCACTTTGTCTTTGTAAGTGTGGTATCTGATACCACATTATACTCACCACGATACCCCGTTTAGTATCCTTAAAATTTTCTATCAACTCCTCATCAATTTCATATTATTGTTCCAAATCTTCGCACGAAACTCATGTTTACTTAAGCCTCTTAGCCTTCGTACCTACTGCAAGTGGTGAGAGTAGAAGCAGAAGTGTTAAGTTCTTTTTAGTGCTATCTTGCTAATTTGGAATATATAGACACTGTTTTGCACGACTAAAATGATGATATAATTCTATGGATATTTTTAATGCAGATATTAACCTTTGCCTGATACAATATCTTCGTAATTTTCAAAGATTTGAGGGGCGTTTGTGAGACGATTGTTACTTTTATGGACCCTATGGTTCACTACAAATCTTTTAGCCGTGGATGCGACACTCAAGATCGAAAAAAATGTCGAGCAGCGTGCCCGTATTGCCTTGATAGACAGCTCATCGGAACATCATGAGAAATTTTTTGACATTCTGCTTTCAGATCTGAAAATTTCAGGACACTTTTTGGCTGATGGCAACGTCTATAAAGGTAGTTTTAGTGATGGGTTTATAGATCCAAAACTAAAAAACCGGGATTACCTGCTTAAATACAATCTGCAGCTTGGGAGCGGAGTAAGACTCTATATCCGTTTGCTGCGAGGGGCTGACGGTACGGAACTCTTTAAAAAATCCTATAGTATCCCTGACATCGCAAAGATGCCGTTTGTGGCACATAAGGCGATCAGCGATATGAATGCTTATCTGAAGTATCCAGATATTTCATGGCTCAATCGTTATGTGGTTTTTGCACGCTATACAGGCAAACAGGCAAGTGAGATTGTCTTGGCAGACTATACGTTCAACTATCAAAAAACAATGATACGTGGTGGGTTAAATCTCTTTCCAAAGTGGGCTGATAGTAATCAAAGAACGCTTTACTATACTTCATACAATGGCGTGCTTCCAACACTATATAAAATAGACATCTATACAGGCAATAAGAGTAAAATCATCAGTTCAGAAGGAATGCTTGTCTGTTCAGATGTCAGTAAGGACTACTCAAAACTACTGCTTACGATGGCTCCGCATGGACATGCTGACATTTATGAACTCGATCTCTCTACGGGCTCAAAAAAGAGGGTCACGAACTTTCACGGCATAGACGTCAACGGGAAGTATGTCGATAACGAGAAGCGTATGGTATTTATCTCCAACAGGTTGGGGTATGCTAATGTCTTCAGTAAGGCTATCGATGCTCCTGGTGTTTCTCCTGTTGTATATCATGGGCGTAATAACAGTGCCTGCGATACGCATGAGAGTAAGATAGTATACTCCAGCAGGGAGTCAGCAAGCAGTTTTGGCAGCAATACGTTCAACCTCTATTTGACATCTTCACGCGGAGGAGACACGAGACCCTTGACGACCACAGGAAGCAATCAGTTTCCAAGGTTCTCACAGGATGGTTCGGTCGTGCTTTATATCAAACAGAGTAGCCACGGCAGTGCAATAGGGTACATTAACCTTGCCAGTGCTCAAAGTTTGTTATTTCCAATAAGCATCAATACAATACAATCGATAGATTGGTAAAAGGATAAAAATGATGAAAAAAATCTCTGTTTCTACACTTGCACTACTGATGTTGCTAGGGTGTGCTCAAAAAACACCTGATGTAAGCGGAAATATATTGGACACCAATAAAATAGGGTCAGATACCATTTCGATCGACGAAAGCGGTATAGTGGAGGATGGATCCGGTATCAACTACAACAGCAGCAGTGATGGCTTTGTGAGTGTCTACTTTGATTTTGACGGATACAATATCGCCTCATCCATGGAGAGTAGGGTGAGACATAATGCAAGAAAACTTCAAAGTCTAGGAAGTAGACAGGTCAAACTGGAGGGTAATTGTGATGAATTTGGTACCGACGAGTACAATTATGCCCTAGGACTCAAACGTGCCAAAGCAGTTAAAGATGCCTTAGCAGATCAGGGTGTGAACACATCCAATATTGTACTGGTAAGCTTTGGTGAGAGTAGTCCGGTGTGTAGTGATCCAACCGATGCGTGCTATGCACAAAATAGAAGAGTTGACCTAAGGTTGGTAAGATAATTCATGTTCAGAAGAGTGATACCCTTTGGCCTTTCATTGATGATATGCACCAGTGCGGTTATCATAGCTGAACCTTCTGCTTATGGTATCGACAGTGAGCAACTCCGTCAATACTACGAGGAGGATGTTTCTGTAGTAGAGACGATATCTATGCCTCAGAAACAGCCAACCCTTGCTTCTCTAAGACGTCAGCTGCAAAGACAAAACGAGAGGATTGACGGGCTGACTACACTGGTAGAGGGATTAAGTGCGCAGCTTTTTGAGCTTCAGCAGCAAAGAGATGTACGCTCCCCTTCTTCAGACACGGACAATGCGCAATTGCTGAGAAAACTTGGAGAGATGATCGACACGATCAACCGCAGCTATGTCAGCAAAGAAGAGCTTCAGCAGATACTTGCCCAAATGGATGGAAAGCCTGCACCATCAATCAAAACGACTACACCACCAGCCAAGAAGAACGTAGCGCTAGAAACGCAGGATAATGCGGAACTTTACAAAGAAGGGGTAAGGCTTTTTGGCCAAAAGCAGTATGATAAGGCGAAAAAGCGATTTGTTATGACTGACGAAAAGGGCTACAAGCCTGCGGCGTCCAACTACTACCTTGGAGAGATCGCTTACTATACCAAACAGTATGAAGATGCCATCTTCTATTTTAAAAAGAGTGCCGGATTATATGATAAAGCAAGCTATATTGATGTATTGTTGTTACATGCGGGTATAGCATTGGAAAATACCGGTAAGAAAGATCAGGCAAAGCTTTTTTATCAAAATATCGTAGAGAACTACAGCGGACGCGACTCTGCAAAGATAGCTAGAGAGAAACTCAATACACTTTAAAATGCGATATAGGATGCTGATAGTTTGATCGCTCTACTCTCTTTGTACTCAATATCCTCCTCCCCTTAGCACAGCATATCTTGACTCTCAAAACGTATGACCGATAAGAGTTTAAAGAGTAGACTAAATAGGTTAGATATTTCTTGTGGTCTCCATCAGGGAGCATGGAGGCAACGAACGCTTTTATGTTGCCAAGTTGACTCCAAAGATGCGATAGTGCTGTTTGACTGAGCAGGCTATCGTACAAGGGTTGTGGTGACCCGGCACAGTTATATGCTTTTTGCTTTGGGAGATCTTCGGGTGAAACGTATCGAGACAGATAAAGCAGCACCATTGCTCATCCAATATTATAGTAGCTATTTTTTCTGATGAGTGAAGCAGCCGTGTAGGTAATCACCTGATTGGATTGAGCATTCCCTTAAGCGTTAGTAAAGTTTGCTTAGTTACAATACTTCAAATCTAATATGAGGAATTTTTATGACAATTACACCTGAAAACTGTGTTGTGGGTATCGAATATGAAGTAAAAGAAGCCGGTACGACCGAAGTGATTGATAGCAACAAGAGCGGAGAGCCCTTAGAGTTCATTCTTGGTATGGGACAGATCATTCCGGGTCTAGAAAACGCACTTGTTGGTATGAAAAAAGATGAGTGCGGGGATATCTTTGTGAAAGCGGCAGATGCATATGGTGAAGTGAACCCTGAAGCACATCAGACACTCCCTAAAGAGCAGTTTGAAGGGATTGACCTTGCAGAGGGAATGACACTTTATGGTCAAGGTGAAGAGGGCCAGACAGTACAGGTAAAAGTGAAGTCTTTTGATGACAAAGAGGTCACCATCGACTTTAACCACCCGCTGGCAGGAAAAGATCTTTTGTTCTCAGTGAAAGTACTGAGTGCAAGAGAAGCGACTGAAGAGGAGATAGCTACAGGTGTTGTAGGTGGACAATCTCACGGTGGTGGACACTGTGGTTCAGGATGTGGTTGTCACTAAGAGTAACTCTCCTACGCCTGCCCATTGGCAGGTATATCCTTCCTCTCTTTTCCTAGTAACCTTTTCTCTATTCTATACCTTTTGGCACTTATAAAAAAAGACAATTCGCTGCAAGGAGTCACCCTCAATATAAAACCTGAGTGTATCGTTTGAATGATGAATCAAGGTTGAAAGTTGTCCCTCTTTTATCGTATGATCATCACCAAGGCAAAGAGGTGTTGGATGCGAGAGTAAAAAAGTTGAAAACACGATATGGATGTAACAAAGCCCCATCAGATCGCTGATAATGAAATACCACAGTAGTGGCTCTATAGATCGGAAATCCGGAAAAATGAATGATCATTTAAAGAGTGTGAGCGATGTTTTATGTGGCAGAGCATGCAAAGATGCATTTTCTGCCATAAGAAGAGTGTATTGGTTTGTAGTCAAAGTTGGAAAGTCGTGGACTAGTGTCCGCCCATGACCTTCTCGATCTCTTCAGGCTTGTCATGGATGCCGAAACGGTCGATGATGGTCTGGGATGCCTCATTTTGACCGATCACTTCGACCTCCTTGCCCATTTTGCGTAGCTTGATGACCGCTTTGTCTAGGGCATAGACTGCTGTAATGTCCCAGAAGTGAGCACGGCTAACATCGATGATAACCCTCTTTGCTGCCTCTCTATAGTCAAATGCATCAGCGAAACGGTCGGCCGAGTTGAAAAAGATCTGCCCAGTAAAACGGTAGGTACGTGTCTGTGTCTTTTCATCAAGCTCTGTCTCCCAATACATGAAGTGGCTGATCTTGTTGGCAAAGAAGAGCGAGGCGAGCAGTACACCTGCCAAAACACCCAGTGCCAGATTGTGTGTAAAGACGACGACTACAGTGGTGGTGAGCATGACGAGGTTTGTCGAAAGCGGTAGTGTCTTGAGCCCCTTAACCGATGGCCAGCTAAAGGTAGAGATAGAGACCATGATCATCACCGCCACAAGGGCCGCCATCGGGATAAGGGCGATCAAGTCGCTTATAAAGATCATCATGATGAGCAGATAGATACCCGCCATAAGTGTCGAGAGGCGTCCGCGTCCCCCGGACTTGATGTTGATAACGGATTGACCTATCATTGCACATCCTGCCATACCGCCCATAGACCCTGAGGCGATATTGGCGATCCCTTGTCCCTTGGCTTCGCGGTTCTTGTCACTGTCGGTATCGGTCATATCGTCGACGATGGTCGCGGTCATGAATGACTCCAGCAATCCCACCATCGCCAGTGCTGCGGAGTATGGGAAGATAATAGCAAGCGTCTCAAAGTTCAGTGGAACATCGGGCCAGAGGAAGATCGGTAGAGTGTCGGGCATCTGTCCCATATCACCAACGGTGCGCACATCGATACCCATCGTAACGACAACAAGGGTGAGTACGATGATGCTGACAAGTGGCGAGGGGAGTAGGGTGCCGATCTTGGGAATATAGGGAAAGAGGTAGATGATAGCCAGACCCCCTGCGGTGAGTGCATAGACATGCCAGGTGACGTTGGTGAGTTCAGGTAGCTGTGCCATGAAGATGAGGATCGCAAGGGCGTTGACGAAGCCCACAACGACGGTACGCGAGACAAAACTCATAAAAACACCGACTTTCAGGTAGCCTGCAGCAATCTGTAGCACTCCGGTTAGCATGGTTGCTGCTAGCAGGTACTCCAGTCCGTGCTCTTTGACAAGCGTAACCATCAGCAGCGCCATGGCGCCGGTGGCTGCGGAGATCATCCCGGAGCGCCCGCCCACAAAAGCGATGACGACGGCGATACAAAATGAAGCATAGAGCCCAACTTTAGGATCGACTCCTGCAATGATAGAGAAGGCGATCGCCTCGGGGATAAGGGCCAGAGCAACGACGATGCCTGCAAGCAGGTCGCCACGGATATTGCCCAGCCACTCCTCTTTTCGTGAGAGTAAAAGCATAGTGTTTCCTTGTAGTAGATGTTGATGTGTGAATTGTGCATGATGTTGGTCTAGAATTTACCCTGACTCAACAAAAAACGAAATTATATCTTTTTATCTTTAATCAAATAGAGGATGGAGCAGACAGGTCACGAAATTTCTAAAGATTTTGTAGATTGAGGTTCAAACTGCAAAACCATTGCCTACATGGGGTGGATTGAGACAAAACACACAGTGACTTTGCGTCATGAGAGAGAGTCAATGGTGATTTTACGAGTATTTTAGAGTCGTTGGCTATAGCTATGCCATCAATCTCCCCTTAAGGAGAGGTACTTGTATCAAAAGTTTCTGCCAAAATGATTGATTTGCATCAGAGAAGAGCGTAAGTCATCAGCACATAATCTAAAAATGGTAAAATGGCAAAATTTATTTATAAGGATATTCATGTCAGTAAAATGTGCATTTTTATTTCCAGGACAGGGATCTCAGGCTGTCGGTATGGGTCAGGACTTTTTTAACCACTCTGATGTAGCCAAACAGATGGTCGCGGATGCCAGCGCGCGTACAGGTATCGATATTGAAGCACTGCTCTTTACAGAGAATGAGAGGCTAGAGAAGACAGAGTACACGCAACCAGCGATTCTTCTGGTTTCTGCGATCGCACATAGACTGTTTGAAAATGAGTTGCCAATCAAGCCGCACTATGCGATGGGACACTCTCTTGGGGAGTTTTCAGCACTGGTAAGTGTAGGGGCGATCGATGCGATCGATGCAGTGGAGCTTGTCAATCTGCGTGGCAAACTGATGGCTGAAGCGTGTGTAGGAGAGGATGTAGGGATGATGGTCTCTCTTGGGCTTTCTGATGAGGCCGTTGAGCGTATCTGTGCAGAGCAGAGAGATGCGGGGATGAAGGTGTGGCCGGTCAACTACAATGCCCAAGGGCAGATCGTGATCGCCGGTGTAAAGTCTGATCTGCAAAAACTTGAGCCGATGCTCAAAGAAGCCAAAGCAAAAAGAGCAATGCTGCTCAATATGTCCGTGGCGAGCCACTGTCCGCTTCTGGAAGCTGCCACAGCACCGCTAGCAAAGAAGCTTGCCAAAGTACTTAGAGACGAGTTCCATGCACCGGTGGTTTCCAACGTGACCGCTGAGTACTACAGCTCCAAAGCCCAAGCGCTTGAGCTTTTGCCAAAGCAGTTGACTTCACCGGTACTCTATAAGCAGGCGATCGCCAAGTTTGATGATGAGGTGGATTGCTATGTAGAGTTTGGCCATGGCGGTGTACTCAAAGGGCTCAACAGAAAAGCAACGAAAAAACCTCATTTTGTTGTCTCGGATAGGGAGTCACTACAGCTAGCGATCGATGAGATCAGCAAGCTGCACTAAGACCGGTAAGGATAATGATGCCCAAGAAGATTGCTATCATGGGAGCGATGCCAGAAGAGATCGCACCGCTATTGGAAAAACTTGATCATGTCACACCGTGTGTCTACGCGGGTAATACCTACTATGAAGGAACCTATAAGAGTAAAGAGGTTGTTGTGGCGTATTCAAAGATCGGAAAGGTGTTTGCTACCTTGACGGCCACAGTGCTTATCGAGAAGTTTGGATGTGCTCTGCTTCTTTTTAGCGGTGTGGCAGGGGCGATCAGTGATGAACTAGATATCGGTGACCTTATTATCGCTGAGGGGCTCTGTCAGCATGATCTAGATATCACGGCATTTGGCCATCCATACGGTTATGTCCCCGAAGGGGAAGTCTGCATCTCTACAGATGTTACGCTTAGAAATATTGCCAAAGAAGTGGCACAAGAGAAGGGCTTGAAACTCAAGGAGGGGGTGATTGCTACGGGAGATCAGTTCGTAGCAAACCCTGAACGCAAAGCGTGGATTGGCAAGACCTTCAATGCCCATGCCCTGGAGATGGAAGGTGCGTCGGTAGCCGTGGTATGTAGTGCACTGAACATACCGTTCTTTATCATGCGCGCCATCAGTGACAGTGCGGATATGGATGCGGGATTTGACTTTGATGCATTCTTGGAGGGTTCTGCAAAGAGTTCAGCAGATTTTGTGATCAGTATGGTTGACAAGATAGATCCAGATGAACTATGCAGACATTCTGTTTGCAATCACAATGATTGACACATAAAGGCGTACATTGGGTAGAAGAGACGATTTCCCGATCATACCGATGAGTAAGAAACTGCTTAAGGTCATTGGTAAGACCAATGCTGAGTTCAGGCTTATCGGTGAAGGTGACAGAGTACTGGTGGGGTTAAGTGGAGGGAAAGATTCACTGGCACTGGTACATGCACTCAAACATATCCAGCGTAATGCGCCCTTTGATTTTGAGTTTGAGGCATGTACGGTGAAGTATGGAATGCCAGGTGAACACTACGACTTCCTTTCGGCACATTGTGCACAGTATGGTATCAAACACACGGTCTATGAGACCAATATCTTTGATGTGAGCCAGGATGCGATACGAGAGAACTCCTCATTTTGTTCCTACTTTTCCCGTATGCGAAGGGGAGCACTCTACAGCTTTGCCCAAAAAGGTGGCTTCAATAAGGTGGCTTTGGGACATCACTTTGATGATACAGTAGAGAGCTTTTTTATGAATATGTTCTACAATGGTACGATGCGGGCACTCGCTCCGATCTACAAGACAGGCAGAGGTTTCCACCTAGTCCGTCCGCTCATCTTGGTACGTGAGTCACAGCTAAGAGGGTTTGCGATGGACAACAACCTGCAAGTTGTTGGTGACGAAGCCTGCCCAGCGATGCTGAAGGATGTCAAGATGCCGTACGCCAGAGCCTCTATGAAAGCATGGTTGTGCGAGCTTGAAGCGAAGAATCCAGATATCTTCAAAAAGCTTATGGCCTCTTTTAAGCATATCCATGACGATACCTTCCTTGACCCAGAGCGTTGGGATAGGGATGACATCCGTTAAGTAAACGACAACTGCTTGTCGTTTATAGGATGGAAACTAGAATGGTTAAAGCAACGCGTAGCCATGAAGACATGAACCTTGATTCTGTACTTAGGTGTGATGCCGTTCATGCTGAGCTTTTCCAAGCATCTAGGTTCCTGACGGGGTTGGGAATCGTGGGGAACCTTTGCTTTTTGCTTAAAGCAAATGAAATCCGTTATAATTGATCAACGATAGTGATGTCAGAGTTCGTAGGTGTGGTGCTGCCAAACGTCTTAGGGAAATACAACAAAAAGAGGATAAGCTCTTGCTTTCAAATAAGATAGGAAGACTTACGATGAGACATACATACCAGAGAGAACAGGTAAACCGCTATGAAAGGCATCAAGAAGATGCGTATGGAGGAGCCAAATAAACGATACTATTTTGTCGGTGGATTGCATCCCCCCCTACGAAAAGCATTGCAGTTTTAGGCGCTAATACCCCTATAAAGAGCATATAGGATAGAGAGTGTGGATAGACTAATTGTAGAACAAAAAAACCGCCTGGATAAAACCCTGGCTAACGCATTGGATGTCAGCCGCAACCAGATCGAAAAACTGATCAAGGACGGTCTGGTATCTGTCAACGCCAAGACGACCACCAAGCCCAGCTTCAAAGTAGAAGAGGGTGATGAGATAGTATATGAGTTCAAGGAGGCTGAGAAACGAGAGGCAGTGCCTGTGGACTTTGATGTCGAGGTGATCTACGAGGATGAGTACCTCATGGTCATCAACAAACCTGCAGGACTTGTGGTACATCCTGCTCCTTCAGTCAAAGAGCCGACCTTAGTAGACTGGCTGATACAGCGGGGGGTATCGCTCTCAACGATCAGCGGAGAAGAGCGTCATGGGATTGTTCACCGTATCGATAAGGAGACGACCGGAGCACTGGTGATCGCCAAGGACAACAAGACCCATGAGAAACTCAGCGAACAGCTACAGGACAAGAGCATGGGGCGCTACTACCTGGCCCTCATCGATTATCCGCTCAAAGAGGATGTCATGGTAGACAAGCCTATCGGGCGCAACCCGAATCATCGTCTAAAAATGGATGTCGTACCGCACGGAAAAGAGGCGAAAACAGCTTTTGTGAAGCTGGCGCAGAGCTCATGCGATACCGAACTGATCGCTGCCAAACTTTTCACAGGCAGGACCCACCAGATACGTGTGCATCTGAACACCCTGGGGCGTCATATCCTAGGGGATGAATTATACGGATTTAAGAGCAAACGGGATAGAATTGCACGTGTACAACTGCATGCATATCTCCTTTATCTGACACACCCTGTTACGGGAGTGAAGTTGGAGTTTGTCGCTCCGCTTTTTGAGGATATGGAGGCGTATCTGGTAAAATATTTTGAAGAAAATGAAAGAGATAAGAAGATCGACCCTCATACTCTTGGCGACCGTTTTGCTGGGGTTTAACGGTTGTAGCGGTGTTGTGCTGGGTACCACGATTGAAGCATGTGATCTTTCTTTTCAATACTTCGGGATAGTAAAGCCTTTTACAGAGAAACACGATAGGTTTCGAGTAGACAAAGATTGTAGAGAATAGAGTAGATGGGGCCAATGTCTATTGATGGACAAGAGAGGCTATGGCTATGATCTCCAATGCCCATGCCCAATCGTTTGTCGATACACAGGTCAAGCTCAGACTCTAAACACACAAGGAAAAAGATGCCACATATTAAAGTCAAACCATTTGACGCTTCTATCGTAGAAGAGAAGATACCGAAAAGTTCGTTGCTTACTTTTTGCGCAAAAGCAATAGGAGCCGATGAGGAGTTGTGGGGAGTAGAATTCGGCGGTGAAGAGTTCCTGTTGCAGTATAAGCTAGACAGCAATGGTGACGCTCAGCTCAAGTACGATAAGGTTACCAGGCCGCTGAGGGTCAATCTTCTCAAAGAAGCATTGGCAAAAACAGCCAAGGAGCTCAATCTAGAGATAAAAAGTGCTAATATTGCGATCTCTCATACCAAAGCGCCGTTGGCTTCGGAGTACTTCAAAAAGATAGAGGATTTTGAATCGGAAGTGTACCCGAAGGAGAAGCTCTCTGTTGAGGTAGGGTTTGGCAGTGGGAAACATCTGCTCTACCAGGCAAAGAAAAATCCTGACACCCTCTACATTGGACTGGAGATCCATACCCCTTCTGCGCAGCAGGTGCTCAAGCAGATCGAACTGCAGGGGCTGGAGAATATCTGGGTGGTCAACTACGATGCAAGGCTCTTTCTGGAGATGCTGCCTTCTAACAGTTGTGAACAGATCTTTGTACACTTCCCGGTACCGTGGGATAAAAAGCCCCACAGAAGAGTGATCAGTCCGAGTTTTCTTAAAGAGTCGATGAGAGTATTGCGCAAGGAGGGGAGGCTTGAGCTTCGTACAGATAGTGATAACTACTTTTGGTATGCGCTGGAGACTTTCTTTGGGGAGAGTGTATCGAAAACACAGGTAGAGGTGCGCAAGAATGAAGCACTGGAAGTGACCAGTAAATACGAAGCAAGATGGCTCAGGCAGGAAAAAGATATCTATGATGTCTATGTAAAGTGCCTCACTCACTCCAAACCCAAACCCTTAGAGATAGACTTTCATTTTGATGGTGTAGAATATATTCGAGGTACAGAGGAAAAACTCTCAAAAAACGCGATGGTATTTGACGAGTTTTTTATACATTTTGAACGTCTTTTCAAGATCGGTGATGAAAAACTCTTGATCAAGTGTGCATTCGGAAGCTTTGATCGGCCTGAGCATAAATATATACTTATAGGTAAGGAGGGGTGCAGGTATTTTGCCTCCCAGCCTGT
>Ga0209614_1000303_pt1 | contig 45118 bp, 42 predicted proteins | sample BlaSprsedimmetaG_FD_185484 | JGI IMG/M metagenome (GOLD analysis project Ga0209614, IMG submission 185484) | Hot spring sediment bacterial and archeal communities from California, USA to study Microbial Dark Matter (Phase II) - Blank Spring... ...
GTATCGCCCGTTCAAAGAGGGCATGAGGGTCCCGAACGAGGCATCCCTCAAGCAACTGCCCGGCGGCTACCTCCTGACGGCCGAAGTAGGCGAAGGCCGAGTAATCGCCCTGCTGCCAACCGACGACCAGGCCCTGCTAAAGGCCGAAGACCTCGAAACCACCGGCCGCATCCGCTGCCGGGTGGTCCGTCGGGACGTGTCAGCCGAGGCCACCCAAGGCCAATAGAAGCACGAAATCCGAAGCTCGAAATCCGAAACAAATCCCAATGACACAAACTCCAATGACCGAAACGCTCGCCGCAACCGTAGGGGCGGCCCCCCGTGGCCGCCTGTCATTCCTGCGAAGGCAGGAATCGGGAACGACATACGAAATACGAACGACAGAATGCCCCTGGCGGGCCAAAAACGCGGTTCCAGGGCGTTTCCGAGGCCAGCAACGGCATCGGCCACGGAGAGCACCCCTTGCTTGTCATTCCTGCGAAGGCAGGAATCCAGAACGCGAGCCGCAAGCCACAAGCCGCGAGCCGCTCACAAGGCCTCAAACGCCCCGTTTCAAGGGCCAAGTGCCTCGCTGCAAGTGCAGAAAAGCAGATTCTCCAGGATTCCCTGCCCTGCCCATGCCCGTTTTCATGCGAAAAATGCCGAAACTGGGCGAATCTGTGAAATTGCCGTATTTGCCACGTGTTGCAGGACCCAGAAACGGCTTGTAGGATTGCGACCGTCACGCCGAGACGCAAAAGGTATGCCATCGGCGGACAAATAGCGGAACATAGCTTTGCAGGCCTGATGAGTATGGTGTCCCGAATGGCACTCAAAGGAAAGGGGCAACACATGACGAAAAAACGCGTCACACAATGTGTCTATTTCAATGCTTGCGAGCCAGCAATCGGCAAGTGTCCCCTCATGGTAGTCGACCTGGGCTTCTCGTCGCGCAACAGATCGAACGGCGTCGTGTCGTGTGTGCATCCCGAAGGCGGGGAATATACATTTGCTGAGATGATTGACGTGGTCGTAAACGACCTCGTTGCCCTGCTGAAAGATGGCCCCCCGCTGCTGGCGATCGAGGCCCCTTTGAGCAAGCTCTTTGTGGAAGGCAACCCCGCGTTTCGCTTTGACAGGGAAGAAGGAAGGGGGTGGTGGTACGGTCCTGGAGCGACCGTTGCCCTTGGAGCAATTGAAATGATCGAGAGACTATCGCAAGACGGTAGGTTGGCGGGCAAAACGGTGTTGCTTGCCGAAGCATTCTGTTCACACAAGGCGGAAGCCACCGGCCATGTGCAGGATGCGCTTTTGATTTACCATAACTTCTGGCAGACCGCACCTGTGAACTTCCCGGTGGTGAACGCCAGGCCAATCTCAGACCTGATTGCAGGGATTCCCCCTGTTCGTGTTTTTGCCCATTAGTTCCGTGTGCGAAAGGAATGGACGATGCTGAGACTCATCCTCTGTATTCTGGCGGGAGTAGCCATTTTATTCGGAGTTGGGGTGTTGACGTATGCCCAGGATGTGAGCGAGAGTGCAATTCACGAAATAGAGGCATTGATCCTATTCCTGATTGGTGCTGTCTTTATTTCTGGGGCAGGGGTGGTTGAGGCTGTCAATCTGCTCCGCAAAGAAGTGGTGGCACGGAAGAAGGGAGACAGAACAGATTGAGTAGCGTCAACCAAGGTTATGTGGCGCATTGGGAATGCCGGGGACACCATACTCATTTGGGCCAGGGTCTTTTGGGAATACGCAGCAGCTTTTTGTGTGTGCGGCCTGTCATGCGCAACCGAACCGGCTGACGCCGTGGACGAAATCAACCGCGGATTAACGCGGGTTTCCACGGATATGACCTACGAGACACAAACGATGGAGAATGCGTAGGGTGTCGCCGGAATGGTGGAATTGTGCAAGAGCCTATCTCAGCCGCTGGAGACCGCCCGGCCGCCGGACTTGCCTCTTTGATGTGCCGTTACCCTGTATTGAAGCGGGTACTTCTGCGGGTCTTCCAAATTGTCAATTTCCAAATCGACATCAAGCTGGGGCCAGTACAGATGACAGCCATGAAGCAATTGAACATCCTGTATCGCACTGAGCACCTGCTCGCGGAAGTACGGATAGTCCCTGTAATTCAGAAAGTACTCATTACCTTTGACGAAAAGCCAGATGCCGAACGGCGTTATGTTCTCAACGCTTACGGAAATGGCCTTGCCACGCCTTGATGACTTCATGTGTATGCGCCTCGACAATTCTCTGTATTTCCTTCAGCTTCCGTGGACTCAACCCGTGGGATGTTGCCAGCGAGACAATCGGCTCCAGCCAGAACTTGGCCTCACCTTCTTCGCAAGTCACATGGATATGAATGCGTTCCTCTTCGTTGGAGAGGAAGTAAAACCTATATCCCTTTTCTCGAAAGACTGACGGGCTCATAGACTGCAAATCCGTGCGTTAGCCGGTTTCATTGATTATCAACGGTTCACAGTCTATCATAGAATGCCCCGCAAAGCAATAGTGTCCTAATCCTGTGAATTCCGGGGCCGCCATACTGATTTCGACCAGGTCCTCCAGGGATTGTGGAGCAGAGTCGTGTGGGGCACCTCTCATGCCTCGGGCGAATCCACGTCGGCAGGAACCGCATTCGGCCCTCCCGCGCGTGCTTCATGGGTGTTTGCAGAGGCGGTCGCCCAAGTCGCGTGGGTTCAGGGTGGCTGGCGCGGGGGACCGTGCGCCCGGCTGCGGGAGACCAGGGCGCACTACCCAGCACCGAGCATCCAGCATCAAGTATCCAGTATCCAGCGTACCACCGGAGGATTGAGGCTTGATGTTCACAGGGGGAATCGGTAAGGTGGGGGGCGCGGCTGCTCGTTTGGGGTCGCGGGTCGATTTGGCTGGCTTTGACTGTCGTTTTGCAGGGGAGTTTCTAAGTATGGCCAAGGATATGGAACGGTTGTACGAGCAGCGGCTGAGGCGTTATGTGACCGCGATGCGCAACGGCAAGCCGGACAGGGTTCCGATCCGGCCGTTCGTGGCGGAGTTCACGGCGAAATACGCTGGTTTCACCAGCCAGCAGGTAACGCACGACTTCAACAACGCCTTCATCGCGGCCCGCAAGTGTGCGGCCGAGTTCGACTGGGACGCCGTCGTGGCCAACATGGTCTACGTCTGGACGGGCCTGACCGAGCAGATAGGGCTGAAGTACTACGCCGTGCCGGGCGTCCAGCTACCGGCGAAGACGGCGTTTCAGTACCTCGAACCCAAGGAGCACGACGCCTTCATGAAGCCGGAGGAGTACGACGCCCTGATCGAGGACCCGACGGGGTTTCTGTTCAACGTCTGGCTGCCGAGGGTCTCGCGGGATGTGGCCGCGGCGGGCCGGCCGACGGGTTTTCGCAACAATATGTCGTTCCTCAAGGGCGGCATGGCCATGCTGTCCTATTTCACGGCGTTCGGACCTCAGATCGAGGCCCTGAGAACCGAAAGCGGCACGGTCTCGGCCATCGCGGGTATCTTGAAGGCCCCGATGGACATCCTGGCGGATAAGCTGCGGGGGTATCTGGGCCTGCTGACGGATCTGGAGGAGCGGCCGGACAAGGTGGTGGCCGCCTGCGAGGCCCTGATGCCCCACCTGACGCACGTGGCGCTATCGGGGGCGGACCCGGCCAAGAACGTGCCCATCGGCCTGTGGATGCACCGCGGATGCGTGCCGTTTGTGTCCATGCGGCATTTTCAGGAGATCTACTGGCCGACGCTCAAGCCGATTATCGAGGAACTGTGGAGGCACGGCCACCAGACGCTCTTCTATGCCGAGGGCAACTGGGACCGCCACCTGGAGGCCTTCGCGGAACTGCCGGATGCCTCAATCGTCTACCACGTGGACCAGGGCGATATCTTCGAGGTGCACCGGCGGATCGGGCATAAGTTCTGCCTCAGTGGCGGGATTCCCAACGTGTTGCTGAGCTTCGGCTCGCCGGATGAGGTGCGGCAGCGGTGCAGGAAGGTAATCGACGAGGTGGCCGGCGACGGCGGCTATATCATGGACGCCGGGGCCATCATGCAGGATGATACGCAGACGGAGAATCTACGGGCGATGACCGACTTTACGCGGGAATACGGGGTTTATTGAACCAGGTGCAAATCCGAAGCACGAAGCACGATCCCGGCGCGCCGGGACGAAACAATATCGAATGACCAAAACCTGAATACTCAAGACGTGGCGGCCGGACGGTCGTCCGCATTCGTCGCCCGATGGTTCTTTCTGGAGTCAGTTATGGCGGAGCCCAAGAATATCAAGCGCAGGCCCGGCGTGTGTGTGCCGTGGGAAGAGAAGATGAAGGAATTGCCCCCGATCAAGGGCGACCCGGACCTGGTCAGGAAGATCTGGGAGGACTATGATGCGCTGGGGTATGTGTATATCTGGCAGGTGCTGTTGTCGTTCTGAGAGACCCCATTGAGACGGGAATGCAGCTTGTCATGCCGAGCGCAGCGAAGCATCTCGGCCTCAACGAGGGGTATCACAAACTCGCAGCCCGGATTCTTCGCTTCGCTCAGAATGACAAAGGAGTAGTGCTATGGGTAAACTGACGCGGCGTGGTTTGTTAAAGCAGGCGTCGTTCGCAGGTGCGGCGGTGGCTGGGTTTCCATATCTGGTTCGGCCGTCGGCGGTGGGTGCGGCCGGGACCGTGCCGCCGAGCGAGCGGGTTGCGATGGGGTTCATCGGCACCGGCGGGCACGGCCGCGACATGAACATCCGCAGCTTCCTGGCGCAGGATGACGCCCAGGCCGTGGTCGTTTGCGACGTGGACCCGCAGCAGATGGCGATGGCCGAGAAGATGGTCAACGACAAATACGGCAACAAGGACTGCGCAACCACCAAAGACTGGCGCGAGGTGATTGCACGGGCTGATATTGACGCGGTGATGATCTCGACGCCGGACCACTGGCATGTGCCGATATCCATCGCGGCCGCCAGGGCAGGCAAGGATGTCGAGTGCGAGAAGCCGACGCTGACGGTTGAGGAGGGGCGGGCCCTGGTTGAGACGATGGAGCGATACAACCGGGTCTTTCAGTGGTCCACGGAGGACCGGGCGGTCGATGTGTATCATCGGATGTGCGAGCTGGTTCGCAACGGTCGGATCGGCAAGGTCCATACGATCCGGGTGGAGTTGCCGGCCGGGCCGGATTCGCCCGGCAATCCCGAACCGCAGCCGATCCCGGAAGGATTTGACTATGATATGTGGCTGGGACCGGCCCCGTGGGCGCCCTATACGAGGGACCGGATTCACTGGAACTTCCGGTGGATCTGGGACTACTCCGGGGGGATGTTGACGGACTGGGGGGCCCACCTGCTCGACGGGGCCCAGTGGGGCAACAACACCGAGCATACCGGCCCGGTCGAGGTCGAGGGCAAGGGCAAGTTCCACGCCGGCGGCCTCTGGGATACGGCTTATGAGTACCATTTGGAGTACAAGTACGCCGACGGCGTCAGGCTGATTATTACCAGCGGCAACCCGAGCCTGCGGTTCGAGGGCGATAAGGGCTGGGTAGGCAACCGCGGCTGGCGGGCCCCTCTGGAGGCCGAGCCGGCGTCGATTCTGACCAGCGTGATTGGGCCCGATGAGGTGCGCCTGTTCACCGAACCCAGAGGCGAACAGCGGAACTTCCTCGATTGCGTCAAGAGCCGGAAGGCCTGCTATTTCCCGCCGGAAACGGGCCAGCGATGCTTCACCATCGCCCATATCGGCAACATCTCCATGCGGCTGGGGCAGAAGTTGCGCTGGGACCCGCGGGCCGAGCGGTTCGTCGACAACGACCCGGCGAACCGGATGCTCGGCCGGGCGATGCGCAGCCCGTGGACGCTTTAGAAATTGTCTCGAAACTGGAATCCAATTTGTCATACTGAGCGAAGCGAAGCATCCGGGCCTCGACTAAGCATCACAAGCCCGCGGCTGAGATGCTTCGCTTCGCTCGGAATGACATTTGTTGGATGTGACTTGCACTAACGGTCGGAAAATGGATATGGCAAGGTTGAACAGAACGACGATTGTGGCGGCGTGGGTCTTTGCGGCGATCTATGGTATGTGCCGTGAGTGCCCGGCTCGGGCGAGCGGCCCGACGCAATACGACCCGAAGGTGCTGACGGGCGCGGATATGTCGGCATGGCGGGGCGATACGGGCGACTGGACCGTCTACGGCGATGTGTCGGTGAGCGCGGACGATGAGAAACTCCTCGTCGGCAAATCCGGCGCCGGCACGATGCTCAACGGGCCCAAGGGGCGGACGGTCAATCTCGTCAGCAAGGCCGAATTCGGCGACGTGCAGGCCCATATCGAGTTTATGATCCCCAGGGGCTCGAACTCGGGTGTGTATTTCATGGGCCGTTACGAAGTGCAGATATACGATAGCTTCGGCGTGGAGAAGGACCCGTATCCGGGCATCGAGTGCGGTGGGATTTATGAACGGTGGGACGATAACCGCCAACCGCAGGGCTACGAGGGCTATTCGCCGCGGGTCAATGCCTCCAAACCGGCCGGGCAGTGGCAGAGCTTCGATGTGGTGTTCCGGGCGCCCCGGTTTGACGCAGCGGGCAGGAAGCTGACGAACGCCCGGATGGAGAAGGTCGTTCATAACGGCGTGGTAGTCCACGAGGACCTGGAGTTGACCGGGCCGACGCGGGCGGGGATGTTCGCGGACGAGAAACCGACCGGGCCCTTGATGCTTCAGGGCGACCACGGGCCGGTGGCCTATCGCAACATCCGGATCGCCCCGGCCGGGCCCCTACCCTTCTTCACGTTCGACAATGGGATGCAGGACGCCAAACACCCGACGATCGCCTCACAGGTCCGGATGGTGGCGGAGTTGGGCTATGACGGCATCAGCGGGCATGCGGGCGGCGGGCTGGGTGAACTTGTCGCGGAAATGGACAAGCACGGCCTTCGGGCGCACAGCGTCTACATCGGTGTGAATATCGATGAGGGGCAGGCGCCCTATGGGCCGGAGATGGACAACACGATCGAGGTGCTCAAGGGGCGCAACTCGATTCTCTGGGTATTCATGCAGAGCGGCAGGCTCAAACCATCGGACCCATCCGGCGATGCCCGCGCGGCGGCCATTCTCAACGAGCTGGCGGGCAAGGCGGCCGCCCATCACCTGCGGATTGCCTTGTATCCGCATCAGGGCTTCTGGATGGAGACCGTGGAGGACACAATTCGCGTGGCCACGCAGGTGAATCGCCCGAACGTAGGGGTGACGTTCAACCTGTGCCATTTCCTGCGGACCGACGATGAGAGGAACATGGAGAAGGTGCTCAAGGCGGCCATGCCCAGGTTGTTTCTGGTCAGTATCAACGGGGCCGACAGCGGGGGCAAGGACTGGTCGACGCTGATCCAGACGCTGGGCCGGGGCACTTTCGATGGGGCGGGCTTCCTGAAGATGCTGTACGGACTGGGCTATAGCGGGCCGGTGGGCCTGCAGTGTTACGGAATCGGCGGCGACGCCCGCGACAACCTGAGCCGGTCGATCGAGGCTTGGCGACGGCTGAACGCAGGATTGAGATAAAGATGGACGAACCGCCCGTTGATGGCGGTCGGTGTATGGCGCCTCGCTCAGAGGTGGTTTAATGGATACACTCAAGCAATTGTACGAGTACTTCCCCACCGCCGTGTACACAGGCAAGTGCCTTGTGTTCATCAGCGAGGATTATCGCATCGAGTTGACCGAGCACAAGAACGGGGATTTCACGAAGGAAAACGATGATCCCCCCGTTGTTCGGGTCCGCGTATACAAGCGTGCGCTGACCGGCGAACTGGTGCCGGGTCATTATGAGGATTTCCAGTTGCCGACGCCGGGGGAGCTGGCCGAGCAGATCGAGAAGTATCTGCAGATGGCGATTGGGAGGACCATTCGCGAAATGTGATGATGGCCCGCCCGGGAGGCCGCCGAGGTGGACTTTTTCCAACCATGGATGATCTCCATATTATTTCCGAAGATCGGGACGTCCTGATTACCGTGAAGGTGGTTCCCGGCAGCAGCCGCACCGCCATCGCCGGGGTGCTGGGCGGCCTGTTGAAGGTCAAGATCGCCGCACCGCCGGAAAGGGGCAGGGCCAACACGATGCTGGCGGCCTTGTTGGCTCGGCGGCTGGGCGTCGGCAGGCAGGACGTCGAGATTCTGTCGGGGCATACCGGCCCGGTCAAGCAGGTGCGCATCGCAGGCGTAACCGCCGACGCCGTCAGGGACTTATTGCGAACATGACCCAGCAGCGGCCCAACGTATCCCCGCAACAGGCCTCGCAGCCACAGGACGCTCCCGTCGGAGTACCCACAGCGGCCGACGACGAGACATCCCTGATGCACATGCTGAAGCTGGCCGGGCCCATGATCGTGATCACCGTGTCGTTCACCATCATGGAGACGGTCGACCGCCTGATGGTGTCCCGCGTGGGCACCGATGCGTTCGCCGCGATTGTTCCGGCGGGCTTCGTCGCCTTTGTCGCCGGTGGATTCGCGATGGGGACGATGGCGGCGCTCAATGCCCTGGTCAGTCAGAGCCTGGGGGCCGGACGGCTGCGGGACTGCTCCAGCTATTATTGGCAGATGCTTTACATGGGCGCGGCTTTCTTCGCGGTGGTGGTGGTCGTAACGTTTCCGGCGGCCCCGCTGGTGTTCCGCTGGATGCGGCAGCCGCCGGAGATCATCCCGCTGGAGGTGACGTATTTCCGGATTCTGTTGTTTGCGCACCTGCCGGCGGTCATCAACTGGGCCAGTGGACAGTTCTATGCGGGCATCCATCGGCCGTCGCTGGTCCTGCTGCCCTCGCTGGTCGGCCAGGCGGTCAACGTCGCCGCCAACTATGTGCTGATCTTCGGCAAGTTCGGCGCCCCGCGTCTGGGTCTGGCCGGGGCCGCATGGGGCACGTTCATCGGGATTGTCGCCGGTGCGGTGATCAATCTGGCGATATTATTCGGTTCGGAAATGCGAGAGCGGTTCGACTCGCGGCGGACGCTGGGAATCGACGTGGCCAAGATGAAGGACCTCCTGCGGGTGGGCCTGCCGGCGGGCGTGGCGCTGACGGTCAGCGTCCCGTGCTGGATGATTATCCTGTTTGCGTTTGTAGGACGGTTCGGAACCGACGCCCTGGCGGCGACCAATGCGGTCCTGTCATGCACCAATGTGTCGGTCATGCCGGTGGTGGGTATGGGGATGGCGCTGACGGCCGCGGTGGGCAAGAGCGTCGGGGCCGGACGCAAAGACATGGCTATTCGGCAGACGACGATCTGCATTCGGGTGGCAATTGTCTACATGGGCCTGGTGGGCGCGGGATGCTTCATATTCCGCGAACCCCTGATGAGGTTCTGGTCAAAGGAGCCCGCGGTCATCGCGGCAGGCACGCAGATCATTATCTGCGCGGCCATCTACCAGGTGTTCCACGCGGCCAGGACGGTCTACAGTGCCGCACTGCGGGCGACGGGCGATACATTGTGGCTGGCCTACATCTCGGCCGTCGGAGCCCTGTTGATTCTCGGTCTGGGAGGCTATCTGACGGTGCGTCTGCTGCCCGGCCTCGGTTATATGGGCCCCTGGATTGCGGCGGGGGTAAGCATTGCGGTCGTCGGATTGAGCAACTGGCTGCGGTTCCGAAGCAACCGGTGGATGGAGATCGACCTGTTCCGTGAGCGGGTTCCGCCGGTAACGCCGGATCCGCCCGCGGCGGCCGTTGAGTAGGCGCGGCGCCTACATATAGAAGGAGTCCGGCGCCGGCTGAACGGGCTCATCCGGGACGCCGACCATCCGGATGTTTCTGACGGCCCCGGCGGTCTGCCATGTGGCGAATCCCAGCGGCTGGCACAGATAGACCTCCGAACGTATGTCAATATGGCGGTTTTCGAGAACGATATTGACGATTGGCTTGCCGTCGACCCATGCCTCGATGCGGTTGGACGTGACCCGCAGGCGAACGGCGTACCACCTGTTGTTCTCGAAGCTCATCATGTGGGTGGTTTCGTTGTTGGCGGCGTCGTAGTAGTCGATGTTGGACAGACCGCAGACGGATCCCCCCCAGCCGCCGAGGACCAGCGTGCAGGGTTTGTCGCTAACGGGGAACGTCAGACCGCAGAAGAAGTCCGTGCCGTTGATGCGCATCGCCTCACAGGTGATCTCATAGTTCATCCGGATGACGGGTCCGGTCCACGTGATGCCCGTCATGTCCTGGCCCATCTCCATGATGATGGCGCCGTCCTCGATATGGACCTGGCCCTGTCCGCCGAAATCCGTGGCTTTCCACTGGCCCAGGGTCTCTCCATCAAAGAGACGACCGTCGCCGACGTCGCCGCCGGAGCCGGTCTGTGGCCTGCCGCAGCCGGCCAGGACCATTGCCGCCCAAACCAGGGCCGCGATCGGAACCCAAGCCTCCGGCTGATTCACGGCCGATACCCAATGGAACAAAGCTGTATGTCTCATGTCGGCTCTCCGAGTCATAATTGCGTTGAACAGGCCTGATGAGTTGTTTAGATTATACCATGCGTCCGCGTCCGAGGCGAGGCGTTTTTCAGCATGATTCGACGGTGCATGAATGAAGCAAGCAATAATTGTTGTGGCTTGCCTGACCCTCTCGCAGGTTGCGTGGGGTCGCCATGAGGCGCTGGCCAACGAAGGCAAACGGGGTCTGGCCGTTCGCTATGTGGACCATGCGCTGCAATTGAAGAGCGAGGAAGTGGACTTGGGTAATGCGGCGCTGCTGGTTTCGGAGGAATGGAGCCATCTGGTGGATCGGCGGAGGTATCTGGATCGGCTCGACGCGATGGCCCGGGATATCCGCACGGAGCTTGCCGGCCGGCGGATGGGCATCGACCACAGGGCCATCGGCGTTATCAATGAGTACCTGTTCGGCGATGAGAAGTTCAAGCCCGTAGCGTCGGCAAGCGACCCCAATGACCTGTTTCTGGACACCGTGCTGGACAAGAAACGCGGGTATTGTCTGAGCCTGTCGGTATTGTATCTGTCGATAGGAGAGCGGCTGGGTCTGCCGCTGTACGGCGTCGTCGTGCCGGGCCATTTCTTCGTGCGATATGACGACGGTCGGACGCGGTTCAATATCGAGACGACGAACCAGGGCCGGTCGGCGCCGGATGATTACTATCGCAAGCAGTATGGTGTGCCCAATGACGAGCGGACGATCTATCTGAAGAACCTTAACCCCTTGCAGACGCTGGGCTGCTTCTTCAACAATCTGGGCAACAGTTACGTCGAGGTCGGCGATGCCGAGGCGGCGATGATGGCCTTTGCGCGGGCGGTGGAGGTTACGCCCACGCTGGGCGAGGCCCGCACGAACCTGGGCAATCTGTTCCTGCGAAGCGGACGGCTCGGCGAGGCCATCGAGGAGTACAACGCGGCCCTTCAGATCAATCCCAAAGACGCCAAGACGCGCAACAACCTGGGCAACGCGCTGGGCGAGGCCGGTCGGGATAGCGAAGCCGTTACAGAGTACCTTTACGCCCTGGAGCTGGACCCGGACTACGTCGATGCCTATCGCAATCTGGCCATCGCCTACACCCGGCAGGGCAAGTATCCCGAGGCCCTGTCGCAATTGAAACGGGTGGCGGCCGGCGCACCGAAGAACGCCGAGATCCAGAGCCAGATGGGCGATGTCTACACACGGATGGGCGATATCCAGACGGCCGTGGCGCGATTCAACACGGCACTGAAGCTGGAGCCGAATCTGGCGGAGGCCTACTTCGGGCTGGCGGTGTGCTACAACCGGTTGGGGCGTACGGAGGATGAAATTGCCGCGTACAGCAAGGCCTTGTCGCTGGACCCGCAGATGGCGGCTGCGTGGGCGAATCTGGGCAATGTCTACTTCACGCGGCAACGGTATGAAGCGGCGGCCGAGCACTATCGACGAGCCGCCGCTCTGCGACCGGACGACGCCTCCATTCACTACAACCTGGGATCGGCCTGTCTGCGACAGGAGGATTTCGGCTCGGCCGCGAAGGCCTATGCGCGGGCCGTGGAGTTACAGCCCGAACTGGGTGATGGGCACTACGGGCTGGCGTACGCCTGCTACCGGCTCGGGCAACTCGAATCGGCCTGGGCCCACCTGACAAAGGCACGCGATCTGGGCGTCGCCGTGCCCCCGGAGCAGATTGACGCCATCCAGCGTGCATTGAAGAAGTAACGACCGGGCCGGGACGATCCGGCGGAATTGGAATCAACCGTAATGGCGTTTTTGTAGAGGTGTTGTATGGCCACTTATGTCAGTTCGGTCTACAGGGTGTTGGCGGTAGCTCTCGTTGGGATGATGGTCTCGGCGACTGGATGGGCGGCGGAACCGATCCGGCTGCATCCGGACAATCCACACTACTTCCTGTGGCGCGGCAAACCCACAATCCTGATAACCTCGGGCGAGCACTACGGCGCGGTTCTCAACAGCGATTTCGACTACACCAAATACCTTGCCGTGCTCGAATCGCACGAATTCAACCAGACACGGACCTTCAGCGGGGCCTATTGTGAACCGGTCGGCGCCTTCAAGATCACGAACAATACGCTGGCCCCGGCGGCGGGCCGGCTGGTCTGTCCCTGGGCCCGCGGCAGCACGCCGGGCTACGCCAATGGGGGCAACAAGTTCGACCTGACCCGGTGGGATCCGACGTATTTCTCGCGGTTGAAGGGCTTCGTGGGGGAGGCCGGCAAACGCGGGGTCGTTGTGGAACTCGTGCTGTTCTGCCCGTTCTACGAGGACAGCATGTGGGCGCTGAGCCCCATGAACGCCGCCAACAACGTCAACGGCATTGGGACCATGCCGCGAACCGAGGTCTATACGCTCAAGCACCCCGAGCTTCTGGCGGTTCAGGACGACATGGTCCGCAAAATCGTCACCGAACTGAAGGACTTCGACAATCTCTACTATGAGATATGCAACGAGCCGTACTTCGGCGGAGTGATGCTCGACTGGCAGGCGCATATCGCCCGGGTCATTTCCGAGACCGAGAAGTCGCTGGGCGTTAAGCACCTGATTGCGCAGAATATCGCCAACAAGTCGCAGAAGGTCGTCGATCCCGATCCGCTGGTGTCGATTCTCAACTTCCACTACGCCAAGCCGCCCATTGCCGTCGAGGAGAACTGGGGCCTCAATCGCGTCATCGGCGACGATGAGACGGGCTTTTCAGGCAGCGAGCCGAAGGCCTACCGCCTGGAGGCATGGGATTTCATCATCGCCGGCGGCGGCTCCTTCAGCAATCTGGATTACTCCTTCAGCGTCGGCCACGAAGACGGCCAGGGCCTGATTGACGCACCCGGCGGCGGAGGTCCGATATTTCGCAAGCAACTTGAGATACTCAAAGAGTTCATGGCCGGTTTCGATTTCATCCGCATGGAGCCGGACAACTCGGTGATCAAAGGCAGCCTGCCGGACAAGACGACCGCCCGGGCCCTCGTGCAGAAGGGCCGGGCCTACGCCATCTACATCAACGGCGGCAGCCGGGTGGATCTGCAGGTGGAACTGCCGCAGGGCCGCTACCGAGCACACTGGGTTGACACCAAAACGGGCCAGATAGCCGCCCGTGAAGCGTTCGATCACGCAGGCGGTGTCCGAAAGCTGGAATCGCCGGCCTATGACAGCGATATCGCCCTGCGGATTACGGCTGCCGGCGACGGCCGCTGACAGTGCTGGTCCGACCCTGTCCGGCAAGGGGCACGGCGAGGGGGGCGTTGTTGACGAATTGGCTGGACCGCCTCCCGGGAGGCGGTATACTGGGGCAAAACCAGGCAAGATATGGAGGCCTTTGAAGTGCGTGCCGCAGCGTTTATCGTGGTAATGGCCCTGGCGATCGCGGTGAATGCGACGGTGGGCGGCGAGGAGGACCTGTCGGCGTACTATGGGTTCGGCGAGATCGAGATGGTCCGGCTGGACTGGGGGGTCATGTGTCTGCGCGTAGCCGACCTCAACGGGGATGGACGCAACGACATGGTCATAGCCAACAATGCCAAGGCTCGTATTGAGTTGCTCCTCCAGAAAGCAGATGTCGGCCTCGACGACCCGGCCGTCACCGTGGACCCCAACGACATTGACGTGAACACCCTGACGCTGCCGACACGATTCGAGAAAATCGGCCTGCCGGTTTCCCAGAAGATGCACAGCCTGGTTTGCGGAGACCTCGACGGCGACGGAACCGTGGATCTGGCGTTCTACGGAGACCCGGCGGGGCTCTATGTCATCCGGCAGAAACCCGGCGGCGACCGCTCGACGATAAGCTGGCGGACGCCCGAGCGCATCGCCGTGGAGGATGGACTGGAGACGGCCAACGCCCTGCGGTGTGCCGATCTCAACAATGACGGGCGCAGCGACCTGGTTCTGGCCGGCCGTCAGCAGTTGTATGTGCTGCTGCAAACGCCCGACGGCGACTTGGCTCAGGCCACCCAATACCCCACGATGGCGCTGACTCTGCGCGTGGAGGTCGCCGACCTTAACGGCGACGGGATCAGCGATATTGTCCTGGTTACGAATGACGGACAGAAACCCCTGCATGTACGGCTGGGACTGCCGACGGGCCACTTCGGACCGCAACTGAGTCTGGCCATCGAGAAACCGCAGGCGCTGTGCCTTCACAATATCGACGGCGGTCCAGGTGATGAGGTCCTGGCGGTTGATGCGGTCAGCGGGCGGCTGCTGTGCTATGGCTACTCGGCAGGCGGCGAGAGCGACGATTGGTCCGTGCTGACGTACCCGCTGGCGGCCGGACAGAGCAGCTCGAAGCGAGACCTTGTCCTGGCCGACGTGACCGGCGACGCCTTGAGCGATGTCGTCATCAGCGACCCGGCGACAGCGGAGGTCATTCTCTACCGCCAGGTCGGCGGTGTCGGGCTTGCCGAACCCGTCCGGTTCCCGTCGTTTGCGGAGATTTCATCTATTGCGGCCGCAAGGATGGATGACACGGGCAATGGCAAGGTCGCCCTGGCGGTCCTCAGCGTCAAGGAGAAGGCCATCGGGCTCTGCGGTTTCGATGAGGGGCGTATCACCTTCCCGACACTGCTGGACACGGTCGGCGAGCCGCTGGCGATGGATCTGGCCGACATGGACGGCGACGGCAGGACCGACTGCGTCTATGTGAGCAAGGCGGATGGCGACAAATGGCAGTTGCACGTCGCCCTGAAGATCGGCTCGGCTGACGCGGATACACAAACCGACGCGGGATGGTCGGCCGACCTGCCGGGCCTCAAGGCCAATCCCGACAGCATCAAGGTCATTGACGTCGATCAGGATGGCCTGCCGGATGTGTTGATCTTTGCGAGTTATGAACTGCCCGTGTTGGCGCGGCAGGTGGAGGCGGGGCGCTTCGAGATTGTGGACCGCCCGCAGGCGAGGATGAGCCTGCTCAAGGATGCGCAGCTTCGCACGGTGTTCAAGGCCGACGTAGACGGACGCCAAGGCGATGAACTGCTGGTGGCGCAGAAGAGTTTTGCCCGCAGCCTGGTCTTCGAAGGCGCCGAGCAGTGGAAGGTGGTCGATCAGTACAACGCCTCCGGCAGCGACGACGAACTGCTGGCGGTCGCCGCCTTCGCCTGGAACGGCCCATCGAGCCGACCGTCCATCCTGCTTCTGGAAGGCCGCAAGGGCAAACTCCAGATTCTCGACGCGGGAGCGGACAACACCTACCGACTGTCCCGTGCGCTCGACGTGGGGTCATGGAATGCCGCGACACACCTCAAGATACTCTCGGCGCCGCTGACCGGCGGGTCGCAACACAGTGTCCTGCTCTTTGACGGGGCGAAATTCGCGGTCGTGACGCCGCCGACGGCTGACGGCTACCGGGGAACCCTGGACCGCCGATTCGGCTATGAGACCCTCATCAAGAACGGTGCGTATGGCAATCTGGCCGCCGGAGACGTCAACGGAGACGGCTGGACCGACCTGGTGATGCTGGATTCCCGCAACAGTTACATGGAGATCCTCGCACTCGACGGCGATGTTCGACCCGTGCCGGCGATGCGTTTCAAGATATTTGAGGAAAAAAGCTATCAGGAGCAGCGTCTGACCCCGCGGGCCGGCATCGAGCCGAGAGAACTGGTCATCGCCGACGTGACCGGAAACGGCAAAGATGACCTCGTCATGGTCATCCACGACCGGATCATCCTGTATCCGCAGGACTGAAAGCGGGCCGAATGCACCGTCGCCGACATTGCCATGACGTCCGAGAAGTCCGATGACATCATGAACATACTTCGGGAGAAGTACGCCGCTGCGGCCCGCAAGGCGCATCGTGGGGCTATTCTGCAACCCGGCGCGATGGGAGACTGCATCCTGACTCTCCCGCTGGCGGCGTTTATGAAGGAGTCGCTGGGACTGGGAGGCCTGGATCTGATCGGACACATGGACTACATCAGCATCCTGTCGGGCCGCAGCTGCATCGATGGTGTGCGGTCGATCGAGTCGCTTGATCTGCACCGGCTCTTTCGCCGAGCCGGCGATTTTGACCTTGCCGACGCCGACCCGCTGATTACCGCTTTTTGCGATTATTCATGGATCGCCAGCTTCATGGGGGCCGCGGGCGGTGATTTTGAGCAGAACCTCATTTTCACCGCCAATTGCAGCCACAGCGCCGAGGTGGTCACCATCGACGCGGGGCCTGCGGCGGATGGTCCCGAACGGATGTCCGCCTGGCTGATCCGGCAGTTTGTCCAACAATGTGGAATGTCTATTGAGATGCCGGAAACGGGCTGTGGCGCCGGACTCATCAAGGCCACACCGGCGGATTGCCGCCGCGGGCAGCAGTTGTTGGCGGAGCTTGGCGTGGCGTCGGCCGGGCGTGTCGCCATCATTCATCCCGGCAGCGGCGGGCGGGAGAAATGCTGGCACCCGGACAACTACCTGTCGGTGGCGTCGGAGTTAGCGCAGCAGGGCTTTGAGGTTCTGTTCGTCCTCGGTCCGGCGGAGGTGGCCCGGTTCGGCGAGGCGCAGATAAGTCGGATTGCGGCCGCGGCGGCCTGCTTGCGGGAGGCCCCGCTGGCAGACGTCCTGGCGACCCTCAGCGGCGCATCGGTTTTCGTGGGCAACGATAGCGGCCCGGCTCATCTGGCGGCCGGGCTGGGCGTACCGACGGTCGTTCTGTTTGGGCCGACCGACCCGGCTGTCTATGCTCCCGCGGGGCCATCCGTGGCCATAATCCGGGACCGGGGACCGGATTTTGCCCACAAAGCCGACCCCGGCGTGCAACGCCAAGTGGTCGAAACGGCACTGAAAACCGCCTCTTAGCATCCAGGGCTCCTTTTATAGGACTCAACGAGCGGCCACAGGGCCATAGGGGCGACTCGGAGGATTGGAGCGTTGACGGAGGCTGCCGATAGGTTATAATCATACCGGTGGCCGCGAAGAAGCGGCAAGCAGTCGGATGTTGAGTTGTCTCAGGTTAGATGCTAAGCAAAAGGTGTTCTCATGGCAAAGACGCTGGGTGAATTGGCCGAGTATGTCGGCGGACGGGTTATCGGCGACGCGAATGTTGTCATCAAGGCGGCCTCAACGCTGAATCGCGCGGGCGAGGGCGATATCAGTTTCCTGGTCAACCGTAAGTATTACCGCGATCTGAAGTCCACCAGGGCCACGGCCGTCATCGTGGGCGAGGAGACGACCGACGCCGTCGTTCCCCTGCTGATTGCCGAAGACCCCTACTATACATTCATGCAGATTATGGTGCTGTTACACGGGCACAGGCGGCACAAGCGGGTCGGCATCAGTTCACGGGCGACCATCGCGGATACCGCGAAAATCGGCGTGGATTGCAACGTCAACGACTTCGTCACGGTTTCGGACGGCGCGAAGATCGGCGACCGTTGCGTGCTGTACCCGGGCGTGTTCGTTGGCGAGAACGTCTCCTTCGGCGACGATGTAATTATCTACCCGAATGTGACGATCTATGACGGCTGCAAGCTGGGCAACCGCGTGATCGTCAATGCGAACTCCGTCATCGGCACGGATGGGTTCGGCTACGCCAGCCACAAGGGCCTGCACCACAAAATCCCCCAGATCGGCGTGGTCGTCCTGGAGGACGACGTGGAAATCGGCGTCTGTTGCGGCATCGAACGCGGCACGCTGGGCGACACGGTCATCGGCCAGGGGACCAAGGTCGGCGACCTGGTCACCATCGGTCATGGAACAAAGATTGGTCCGCACTGTCTGCTCGTGGCCCAGGTAGGCATTGCCGGTTCCACGACGCTGGGCCATCACTGCGTGATCGGCGGGCAGGTCGGCATCGTCGGGCACATCACGATTGGAAACAACGTGACCGTCGCCGCGCAGGCCGGTGTCATCAACAACGTGCCGGATGGCCAGGTGGTTCTCGGCGCCCCCGCTATTGACGCCAACCAGGGCAAGCGGGCCTATGGAATGATCCAGTACCTGCCGGAGATGAGGCAGAACCTCCGTCAACTGCAGAGCCGGCTGGACAGACTGACGGGGGAGACCGCAAACCCGTCGCCCGAAGCGAAGCCGTAGCGGGCGTCGGTACAGATTGATGGCGGGGTCATCGGCAATGGAAAATGGATGTGTGCTTGGCCTGATCGCCGGGGGCGGCAGGTTGCCGTTTCTGGTGGCCGAGGGGGCCCGAGCGGCCGGTCTGCGTGTGATCTGTGTGGGGATCGCCGGGGCGGTGGACCGTTCTCTGGCCCGTGAGGTGGACGTATTTCACCCCGTGGCCATTGCCCGTTTGGGTTCCTGGATACGCAAGCTGCGCCGGTACGGTGTGACCACGACCATCATGGTGGGCAAGGTCTCGAAGAAGGACATGTTCACTCCGTGGCGGATATTGCGGTTTCTGCCGGACTGGCGGGCGGTTCGGATTTACCACTGGCGACTGCGAAACCGGGACCGGCTGTCGGCCACGTTTCTTGACGCCATCGCCGACGAACTGGCCAGCGGCGGAATCATTCTGGAGGATTCGACGATGTACTGCAAGGAGCACGTGACCACGGGGGGCCTTATCACGGGCACTCCGCCGAAGCCCTCCATCGAAAGGGATATCGAATTCGGCTGGGACCTTGTCCGAAAGCTTGCGGACCTGGGCATCGGCCAGGCCCTGGCGGTTCGGGAGAAGGAGGTCATCGCCGTCGAAGCCATTGAAGGCACCGCCGAAATGATCAAACGCGCCGGACAACTCTGCCGTTCCGGCGGCTGGACCCTGCTCAAAGCGGCCAAGCCCGACCAGGATATGAGGATGGACGTGCCCTGTGTGGGGCCTGATACGATCACATCGCTGGCCGAGATGGGCGGAACGTGTCTGGTGCTCGAGGCCAATCGCACCATCATCATCGATAAGCCCCAGACCGTGGCGCTGGCCGCGCGGCTGGGCATCACCATCATCGGACGCTGACCCGACCGACCACAACTCAAGGAATCCATATTGGCATGGTGCAACTTCCGTTTCAACTCGATGTGCGGGTTGCGGGTAAATCCGGCAGGACGCAAACCATCACTTGCCAGCGAGTCCTACGTGAGGTTCCGGGCTCCCGCGTGGTCTATGAAGGTCTGTGGGGCGACCGGCCGGTGGTCGCCAAGGTGTTCCGCGACAGGTTCAAGGGGCCTGGGCAACGCCAGAGAGAATGGAAGACACTAGGGGCACTTCGCGACCGCGGTCTGGATGCGCCAGAACCGCTGTTTCAGGGGCAAACCGCCGACGAGGCGTCGGTGCTCGTACAGGAGTTGATCGGTGCAAGCCGCTCGGCGGAAGACGAATTTTCGACCGAAGCTGATCCGCTGCGCCGCGTGGAACTACTCGTCAGGCTCTGTACGACACTCGCCGGGCACCACGAAAAAGGCGTTCTACAGGAGGATCTGCACCTGGGCAACTTCCTGCTGGCCAATGACCGTGTCGTCGCACTCGATCCCGGCCGTATGAGGCTGTCGTCCGGCCCGGTCCCTCGGGCGGCAAGCCTGTCGAATCTGGCGTTACTGGCATGTTCGCTGTTTGCCACCGGTAGCGATGACTTCCGGCAACTGCTGGATGTGTATTGCCGGGCCAGAGGTTGGAAGATCTCGCCGGAGATGTCCGCGGCTTTCCTGCGACAGGTAGACCGCCAACGCCGCCGGCAGATTCAGCGAAGCCTTCGCAAGTGCATGCGGACCAACCGACGCCACCGGCGGGTCCAGGGACCCGGCTGGCAGGGGATGTTCGACCGCGGGTTCATCGAAGATGCTGACGCAGGCGAGCTGGTCAAGTCGATGGACCGCCTGATGGAGGCCGGCGAGGTGCTCAAGTCGGGCCATACCTGCTACGTCTCCCGCGTCAAGTGGAACGGCCGCGATGTGGTCGTCAAGCGTTTTAACCATCGGGGGGCGTTTCATTCCCTGCGACAGGGCCTCAAAGGATCCCGGGCCAGGCGGGCGTGGGGCAATGGCCACCGCCTGGCCATGCTCGGCATTCATACGCCGAAGCCGCTGGCCTACGTGGAACGCTACGCATGGGGGCTGCTATATGACTGCTACCTGATCACCGAGTGTCTTGACGGGTGCAACCTCTACCTCTACCTGACGAGCGACGCCGTCTCAGAAGGCGACAAGGCCCGGATGGCAAGCCGGATTCGCCGGATGATGGATGGCCTGACGAGACACCACATCAGCCACGGCGATCTCAAGTATGCGAATGTCTTCGTTGTCGGCGCTGAGCCGTATCTGATGGACCTCGACTCAATCATCGTCCACTGGTTGGCGCTGACACAGCGGATATGGATGCAGGCGGATCTGCGGAACTTCAGGAAGCGGGGCGAGCAACTGGGCTGTCCGCTGGAGTTGTAGCCGCCGTGGGGCTCTTGCCGGGCAGGAGAGGTTCGCCGGTTATTCGGTGCGGCCGAAGATGCGGTTCCAGCGTTTGACGGCGGACTTGCCCAGATTGCGGCATATTCTCACCGGGATGGGCCTCTTGATGCGGCCGTCTTCGCTGTCCCAGCGCCCCTGCCAGGCCTCAAACTCACCCAGGAACGCATCCAGAGACGGTGCAGGCCCCTTGAAGCCGATTCCGACGACGGAGTGAGGGAACTTCTCGCGGCCGGCGTGCCCGACGAACTTGCCCTCGAACGGCTTGAGCAGGCTACGAAAGCCCTCCGGCGTGAAACGCCAGTAATCGCTGGGGTAGTTGTGAATGCGAAACCGCATCTGGGAACTGAGAATCACGATGCCGCCGGTTTGGGTCACCCGGTGCAGGTTCTCGACCGCCTTTCGGGGATACTCGACATGCTCCAGCGTATCCATGCTGATGGCCGTGCCGATGACGCCGTCCGGCAGATCGATGTTGTGCAGATCGAGCACCCGATCGACGCCGGGACCCTCCCGCATATCGGTGCCGACGAACTCGAATCCCCCAAACAGATCGCGAAGGTCCGCCAATTCCTCCTGCCCCGGCACCTGGTACGACCCAAACTCGTAGACGGGCCCCTTGATGGGCAGTGTCCGGGCACAGATCTCGACAAATTCTCTGATGGACTGGCGCATATCAGATATATCCCAATGCTTCGAGCCTCTTGTTGACCTTGTCATACCCGTAGCAACCGAGATTGCGGGCTCTCATGGCATCACTGACCAGCACTACGATATTCATGGCAAATCCCGACTATTGGAGTCATTCACGGGCGCCAAGCCCGGCGGGAGTGTAGCACGCGGCCCCAAGGCTGTCAAGCACGGGCGACGCCCTCTGACAGCGACTGTCGCACCAGGGCCAGGAACCGGGGCCCGACCACACCCAGATCGAATTGGGCGGCCGTCTCACAGGCCTTCTCGCCCATTCGCTTTCTGGATGCGGCATCACGGATGAGCCGTCCGATGCCGCCGACCCATTCCGCATCCGACCGGGCGTGAAATCCGTTGCGGCCGGGCTGAACGAAGTCGGCGTTGACCCCCACGGGCGAGGCCACCACCGGCAGCGACGCGGCGAAGTATTGCAGCACCTTGAAGCCGCACTTGCCTTGCGTGAAGCGATTGTCGGGCAACGGCGCCAGGCCGATATCGGCCGTGGCCAGATCGCCGTGCTGTGTCTGCTCGGACCAGGGCCTCTTCTCTATCGCCAGATGGTCGAAGCCAAGAAACTCGTCGCACACGATTCGCAGTACAAGACGCTCGAATTGGCGGCCGAGTTGCTCCAGCGCCGGCCGGATCCCCGCCAGGTAGCCGAGTGTACTCTTACTGCCGATCCAGACGAGCCGAACACAGTCGCCTCGATCGTCGCCCGCGGCGGCACGATAAGGGGCGACGTCCAGCCCCGTGGGCACAACATGAACATTCGCGTTGAACCGCTGCGCGTGCTCGGCCAGATAGCGGTTGCCCGCGATGACCGTGTCCGCCAGGGCAACCGTGCGGCGAAATGGCGCAGCATGGGAGCGGCTGGTGCGGTCGGGCCGGTGCGGACTGTACATGACCGCATCGTCGAAATCATAGATGATCCGCCGCGCAGCACCTCGCAACGCCCAGGCATCCAGGAGATTGAGCTTCTTCTTATGCAGCAGGACGGCATCGAAGTCGACCGCTCGCCCGAAGAGCCGGCGCCGGGCCCAGAACGTCTTCGGCAGCCGGGCGACTTCCGCGTCAATCCGGTTATCCCGCAGAAGGGGCAGATAGACGCCTATCCGTTGGCGGAAGCTGGGTCGCGTCGGATTGTTGCTGATGACGAGAATTCGCATGGCGTGCCCGGCCGCGTGGCGGCCTCAGAGGACGACACAGTACGGCGCATCGTATCGCCCCTTGTCCAGGATATCCATCATTCGGGCGGCCTGCCTGCGGCAGTTGAACTCCGCATGGGCCCGCGCCATGCCCGCCGCGGCAATCTGCTCGCGCGGACCTTCGTGGGCGAGATACCAGCGGACCAATTCAAAACATTCCTCCGCCGTATCGAAGTACTTCACATGGACGCCGTCTTCGAACAACAGATCCGCCTCCGGCACCCGTCGGGCCAATGTGAAGGCCCCGCAGGCAACATAATTCATCAGACGGTCGGAATGGTAGAGCCGCACGTCGTTGGCCGCATTGATGTTGACGCCGATGCGAGCCCCGCTGATGGCCCGGAAATAGTCGATGCCCTCGACCCGCGGGATGCCGAACGCCCCGTAGACACGCGCGCCGGGATACTCTGAGATCGCCTTGACCAGGTTATACCGCTCGTTATTGCGGTCCAGCCGCGTATGCTCGGGTTTGCCGGTGAAGATCAGGTCGCACCGCCACCGGGCGTCCACCTCGTAGCGGTACTGGATATCGGGGTCGCAGAGGTCCGGCAGGAACGCACAGCATTTCACGCCGGCGTCCTTGTAGGTCTGGAGGAACCGGCCGGCACTGGTGTTGACGACGACATCGAGTTGGGCGGCGATGGCCAGTCTGGGTCTGTTCGCCTCGGGAAAGGGGTCCTCGTCGCGCCCGACGAAGACGGCCTTGGGGGCGGCCTGGCGCATGAGCGAAACAGCCCGCGCATCGAGCGTCTTCATACTGTAAACGAAGACGACGTCCGGTCCGTAGTTCTCAATCTGCTCGCACAACAGGCGATCCGTTGTCTTGCGCGCAAAGGTCTCGGCAAATCGCTTGCTGGGAAAAGGACTGACCTGCCTGAGCACATCGCCGTAGCTGAACCGCTGGACGTCATGGCCCAGCCGCAGGAGGCCCTTGAACCACATGCGGGGCTGGAAACGGATGGCTTTGGGGGAGTCATCCTTGAAGTTGGCGGTCATGAATATCTTCCTGCGGCCGGACACCCCATGCCCCTGCAATATGCTTGTGTGAACCCAGTGTTTATTATCGGAACACCCCGGCCCGCCATCCAACTGCGGCGGACATCGGCGGCCCCATAGCGGCCGTTACTATATCAGCCGGCATGGAGCCGGACAAGCAGGATTTGGCCGGCCAGCCGGCCCCTCTCAGAGGCTGAAAATGGGACAGAAATGTGTTGTCCACCCATCGGCGGCGCGATACCATGCACCGCCGTATAAAGACGACTTGACATGAATACACCATCGCCCCGCCAAGCCCTGCGACGCGATGTAACCGCTTACAAGCAGAATATGCTGTTCAACTCACGCGCCTTTCTGGTCTTCTTCCCTATCGTCGCGGTGCTGTATTTCGGCCTGCCGCAGCGCCACCGCGGGACGCTCCTGCTGATCGCCAGCTACTACTTCTACATGTGCTGGAAACCCGCCTACATCGTCCTGATCGCGGTTTCCACGGTCGTGGATTACTACTGTGCGCTGAAGATGGGGGCAACCACCGACAAGCGGCTTCGCAAGGCGTACCTTGTGGCCAGCCTTGTAGCCAACCTGGGGTTGCTGTTCGTATTCAAGTACCTCAACTTCTTCGGCTGGACGGTCAAGACGCTTCTCGGGTTCTCCGAGGTGGCCGCCGCCAGGCCCGTGCTCGATGTGTTGCTGCCCGTTGGGATATCCTTCTATACATTCCAGAAGCTCAGCTACACGGTGGATGTGTATCGAGGCGACCGCGAGCCGGAGAGGCGTCTGGGAACCTTCGCACTGTACGTGAGCTTCTTTCCCCAGCTCGTGGCCGGGCCCATCGAACGCTCAACACGGCTGCTGCCGCAGTTTGATCGGAAGGTGTCGTTCGACCCTCACCGCGTCACGGACGGGCTGCGTCTGATGCTATGGGGCATGTTCAAGAAGGTCGTAATCGCCGACATGGCGGCCCGGCTGGTCGATCCCGTGTATGGGGATGTGGCGGCCTACCAGGGCCCTGCGTTGACGGTGGCGACGGTCCTGTTCGCCTTCCAGATCTACTGCGATTTCTCCGGCTATTCGGACATCGCTATCGGCGCGGCGAAGGTCCTGGGCTTCGACCTGATGGAGAATTTCCACCGCCCCTACTTCTCCACATCGGTCCGAGAGTTCTGGCGGCGGTGGCACATTTCCCTCTCGACGTGGTTTCGCGACTACCTGTACATCCCGCTAGGAGGCAGCCGCGTCTCAGCCTGGCGGCACTATTTCAACCTCTTCACCGTGTTCTTCCTGTGCGGGCTCTGGCACGGGGCGAGCTGGAACTTCGTGGTCTGGGGGATGCTCCACGGCATGTACATGGTCGTCGGCGGCGCCACCGAGTCATGGCGAGGCCGCCTGGGCCGGGCCCTGGGCCTGGATAGTATACCGGGCCTCCATAAGGTCATTCGTGTGGCCATTACGTTCGCCCTGACGTGCTTTGCCTGGATATTCTTCAGGGCCCGCACCCTCGGCGACGCCTGGTATGTCATCAGGCATATTCCCACAGGCTGGTCCGATATCAGCGGAATAGCCATTTTGCCCACTCCGCTGGCACTGGTCATCGTGCTGGCCGCCATTGCCATCATGGAGACCGCTCATTTCATGCAGCGAAGCGGCCCCGTTCGTGAACGTCTGGCCGCCGGACCCGTTTGGGTGCGATGGGGCGCATACTACGCGGCCGTAATTGCCATCCTGCTTCTGGGCAGCGCTGAGGGACAGGAGTTCATCTACTTTCAGTTCTGATCCGGAATATGAAGACCTTTCTGCTGAAACTCGGTTTGTTCGCAGCACCCTTTGCGGTGGCCGTGGCCGTCGAACTGTTCGTATTGCCCCTGGACTGCTTTACGTTCAGGGTCTGGGAGGCGCTGAGCGTTCAGGGGACTTCCATCCAGACCGGGCAGTTCTATCCGAATCGCCAATTGCACAAAGCGGATGAAGTGGGTGATCTCCTGCGGTACACTCCGCTCGAGGTGCATAAAGACGTCCGATGGATCACCGATAAGTACGGTTATCGCAAGGCCAACACGGATCGGATCCCCGCCGTCGTAATCATCGGTGATTCATTCGCCGCCGGAGACGCCCTGAGCCATGAGCAGATGCTCTCGGAGGTCCTTGAAGACAAGCTCGGTGTGTCCGTCTATCCCCTCGCCCCGGCCAATATCAGGACCTACCTCAATGATCCGCGGTTCATCGAACACCCTCCGACAGCACTGATTATCGTCAGGACCGAAGCGGGAGCGGCCAACATTCGATCACCCCGTCGGGACGCCTACAAGCCGGCGATGGTCCGCCTCCGCCGCCGGCTCACGGACGTGGCCGTGGTGCGTGAGGCCGACGTCCTGTGGAACAGGCTCTGGAAGGCGAACATGCTGAACTACTCCCGGTCGCGGATTCGGGATGCAATGGGCCTCGGCCGCCAGGCCGTTCGTGGCGAGATGCCCGACGGCACCCCCACATTCTTCTCCCCTGCGATAGCTCCTTGGCACATCACGGACAGGCAGATCAACAGTATCGTACAGAGGTTGAAAGAGTGCCAGGCGATGTTGGCACAAGAGGGAACGACACTGATCTTCGTCCCTATACCCAGCAAGATGACAGTGTATGGCCGGTATCACCCCAACCCACAAAGGACGGACTCGTTGGAACGGCTGGTCGCTGCCGCGGCAAGTGCGGGGATTCCCACCGCTGATTTGCTGAAGGTGTTTGACGCGGAGGCGGCCCGGCCGGGCCACGAAATGCTCTACCACGTCGATGATTCGCACTGGGCGGCCGCGGCCGTGCGGTTGACGGCCGACTTGATTGTCCAGACCCTCGAAGCCATGCCCGACACACGAGGCCAAACAGAAGCCGGCGGCACTTCGCCGGGCGACAGGACCGCCATCCACGCGGATTAGTCGTCGAGGCGGTTGTCATTGAGAATCTGCTGAACGGCCGGCGAGGACATGACCTTTCTGACCAAGCGATTGCACTTTCGCGTGGTTCGGGAGCGAACGGTAAACTCCTGAGGATTGACCACTTGCGTGGCGTGGGCCAGGTGAAGCACATACCGGCTCATAACCGAAGGGGGCAACTCGATAGTCGCATAGCCGCGATCGACCAGTTCAAAGTACAGCTTCTTGCCGGCCGTGACGCCCTTGTCACGATCCATCAGGAACGACAGATTTTCCTTTTTCAGCACATCCGTTCGATACAGACAGCAAATTGTGCGGTTGTAATAACGGTGTTTACTCAACGGGTCCGGCACGCGCAGCAGTTTCCGCTTGAATGTCCGGATGTCCGTGGCCTGCTTAAGCCACATTCGCCAGCGAGGGATCAACTCCAACTTGCCCGAGCCCACGCAGGCGACCTGTGGGTCGCCCGCGAAATACCCTATCAAGTCGCTCAGCCATCCGTCGGTCTGCACGAACGTGTCCGAATGCATGGAGACGAAGAACTCAGTGCGGCAACGGTCCAGCCCCTCCTGCAGAGCAGCGGCATGGGCAATACCCCCCTGCTCGCCGGGCTCAGGACGCCGCTCGATAAGCCGTATCCACTTGAGCAACCGCAGATACTCCGTCGACGCATCCGCTGAGTTGTTATCGACGACTATGACCTCGCAGGGTATTCGGGTAAAGTGCCGGATGCTGCGCAGACACAGCCGCGTGAAATCCAACGTCTTGTAGTTGACGATGCAGAGGGTGGCGACGGGCTTTTCGGGCATGTTGGAGGGGTTCCGTCTATCGGTTGTCGTACATGGATTCGTAGTAGTTGCGATAGTCGCCGCTGACGATGCTGTCGAGCCAGTCGCGGGCGCCCAGATACCAGTCGATCGTCCGGGCCAGACCCTGCTCAAACGTGACCGACGGTTTCCACCCCAACTCCCGCATGATCCGCGACGCATCAATCGCATAGCGGCGGTCGTGGCCCGGTCGGTCCGTTACATGCCGGACCAGCGATTCCGGCTTGTGAAGGTGCTTGAGAATCGTCCGCACGACGTCGATGTTGGTCTTCTCGTTGCAGCCCCCGATATTGTACGTCCTGCCGGGTTCGGCCTGCGTCAACACCGTCCAGATGGCCGTGCAGTGATCATATACGTAGAGCCAGTCCCGCACCTGCATACCATCACCGTATACCGGCAGCGGTTTGTCGTTCAGGGCGTTGTTAATCATCAGGGGAATCAGCTTCTCGGGGAACTGGTACGGGCCGTAGTTGTTTGAACAGCGGGTGATGTTGCAGCGCAGGCCCCAGGTGTGGGCGAAGGCATGGACGAGGTGGTCGGCGGCGGCCTTGCTCGCCGAATATGGCGAATTGGGGCTCAGCGGCGTGTCCTCGATAAACAGCCCCTCCTTGCCCAGCGCTCCATAGACCTCATCCGTCGAGACCTGAATAAAGCGTTCGAGCCGATGCTCCCGGGCCGCCTCCAGAAGCGTCAGTGTACCAGCCACATTCGTCTCGATGAACACCTTCGGCTCGGTGATGGAGCGGTCCACATGGCTCTCGGCGGCGAAGTTGACGATGGCGTCAATCTTCTCGTCTTTGATGAGATCCGCCACCAAGGGGCCGTCACAGATGTCGCCCTTGACGAACTTGTGGTTTGGGTGCTCCAGGAAACCCGCCAAGTTCTCCAGATTGCCCGCATACGTCAACTTATCCAGGTTCACAACTAAGCAATCCGGCTGTTCGCCCAGAATCATCCGCACGAAGTTGCTGCCGATGAAACCCGCCCCGCCGGTTACGAGGATTCTTCTCATAGCTGCCTCACGAATGCCTCCAGGTCCTCCTGCCAGGGGCGGATCTCGTGCCCCAGTAGAGCCTGGATCTTTGCACAGTCAAAACGGCTATTCGGCGGACGTGCCGCCGGACTTGGGTAATCACTGCTCTTACAAGGACTTACGACACATGACACGCCCGCAGCAGCCACGATGCGGCGAGCCACCTCGAACCGACTGGCATACCCGCCGGCGGCGAAGTGGAACACGCCCGTCGGACGCAGACGAATCAACTCGACCATGGCCTCCGCCACGGCTGTCGTGGCCGTCGGGGAACCGATCTGGTCGTCTACCACGTTGAACGGGCCTCCGCCCCGGGCCCGATCCAGTATCTTGCGGACGAAGTTCACGCCGCCGCGGCCGTAGGTCCATTGCACCCGCGGGATACACGCACGGCAGCCGCTATTGAGCAGGAGTTGCTCGCCGGCCAGCTTGCTCCGTCCATACTCGCTGATCGGATGGGGTTCATCGGTCTCGCGATACGGCCGATCCAGCATCCCATCAAAGACGAAATCCGTACTGATGTGCAATACCCACTTGCCTGCCTCGGCCGCCAACTCGCCCAGCCGCCCTACCGCCTCGCCGTTGACCCTGTGGGCTATATCCGGCTCGCTCTCGGCCTTATCTACATTCGTATACGCGGCACAGTTGACCACGGCATCGGCGGCGGTGATGGCCCGGCGCACCTGGCCATCGTCGGTAATGTCAAACTCGGGCAGGTCAAAACCGGCGGCCTTGATGCCACGGTCCCGACACGCAACGACCAGGTCGCTTCCCAGCATCCCCCGCACCCCCAGAATCGCCACGGCCGGCTCAGCCATCCTTGCGCATCCAGTCATAGGGTATGTGATTCTCGTGGGGGTCCGTGCGATATTCGTCCGGCTGGGCGTAGTTGTAGGACTCCGAGACGATATTGACGATATACGCCTCCGTCTGGCCCACGCACATCCACCCGTGCTGCACCCCGGCGGGGATTCGCACCAGACCGGGGCAGTGTTCACTCAGGTACAGCTCATTGACCACGCCATGCGTCGGACTATCCGGCCGGTCGTCGTAAAGGGCGACCTTGATCGTGCCGCGGATCACATAGAAATGGTCCGTCTGGACCTTGTGATAGTGCCAGGCCTTGACCACCCCAGGATACGTGGTCGTGAAGTACACCTGTCCGAACTTCTCAAACCACGGGTCGTCGGCGCGCATAATTTCGCCGAGCCGTCCGCGTTCATCGGGCATCACCCTGGCCCGGCGCACGGCCACGCCGTCGATCAAGGCGCCGGATCCGCGAACCACCAGCCCCTCATCGTTGAACACCGTCTTGAGCTTCGCCGTCTGCTTTGTCATCTCGGAGGCTCCTGACCGATCAGTTCGTTGGCCTTTCTAAGCGATTCAAACGTGCCGGCGTCCGTCCACCAGCCATCCAGCAGGTCGTAGTGCATCCGCCCTGCCATGATGTAGGCGTTGTTGACATCGGTGATCTCCAGCTCGCCTCGGCCGGAGGGCTTGAGCGTATCGATGATGTCGAATACCCCCCCGTCGTAGAAGTAGATGCCCGTCACGGCGTAGTGGCTCTTCGGTTGCTGGGGCTTCTCCTCGATTCCTACGATCCGGTCGCCGGCGATTTCGGCGACGCCGAACCGGTGGGGGTCATCCACCTGCCGCAGCAACAGCCGGGCGCCGCCGCCCTGTTTCATGAACCGGCCGGCGTAGGACGCGAGACTGTCGCGGAAGATATTGTCGCCCAGGAGCACCACCAGAGGCTCTTGCCGGGCGAAGCCGCGCGCCAGGCCGAGCGCCTGGGCGATGCCGCCGGCCTCGTCCTGGACTTTGTACGTGAAGCGGCAGCCGAAGTCCCTGCCCGACCCCAGCAGGCTCACGACGTCGCCCATGTGCTCGACGCCGGTGACGATGAGGATTTCCTCGATCCCCACGCCGGTAAGTTTCTCGATGGGATGGAAGATCATCGGCTTGTCGCCGACCGGCAACAGGTGCTTGTTCGTCACCTTCGTCAGCGGCAGCAGCCGTGACCCGGTCCCACCCGCCAACACGACACCTCGCAAACTCATTGCGGACTCCCAATACACAGAATCGCTACTCGAATTCAACGGTCAACTCATGGATCGACCAGAAAAGCGTCGGAACCGATCCGGTCTGCACAATCCTGATGAAGCGGGCCGAAACGGTCTTGCCGAAGTCGATTTTCGTCAGGGGATTATCGCTCTTGCCGGTGACGATGGGCGTGCCCCAGTTGCCCGCGTCAAAGGAGGCGTAGACTTCGTAGCCACGCGGATAGTCGCCGTCGGAGCCTCGACAATCCAGAACCAGGCCCTTGACCTTGCCGTCGACGCCCAGGTCGATCATGAACCAGTCGCCGGGCGTCATGCCGCGGCCGGTATCCCACCGCGTGCCGGGGTCTCCGTCGATGGCCCTGCCGGCGGCGTTGCTGTTCAACGAGGCCGAGACCTTCAGACTCTTGTTCAGAAGAACGCTCCTGATTTTGGAGACGGCCTGCTCGGCCTCCTTCGCCAGGGCACTGTCGGTCTTGGCCCGCTCGGCCAGGGCCAGTGACTCATCGCAGGCATAGTCCGGCAACAGGGACAGAACCGCCCGTTTTTCATCCGGACGCTCCGCCGCCTGGAAGGCCGCCTGCAACAGCTTGACCGTATCAGCCGAACGGCGATTCGCCGGCAGCGAAACCAGCTTGATGTAGCCGCGCAACGCAATCACCCGCGTCGTGGCGTCGCCGTCCTTCCCGGCCACTTCCAGCAGATCGTCCAGGGGCGCCGGATTCGGCCACGCGGCCAGGGCACGGACGGCCGCCTTGCCAACCTCCCCGCCCGCCGACAGAGCGGTTCGCACCGCCGACAGGGCCTTGTCCGAACCGACCGCCGGCAGCGTGTTGAGCAGGCTCATCTTTACCTCGTCCGAAGCCGTATCCAGCCCGGCAATGATCGCCGCGCCGTCATAGTCTTTGGTCCGCGACACAATCGAGACGATAGCCCGCTCGATGTCGCTTCGATCCGCGGCGCTTTCGCTCTTGATGAGGTTTTCCACGAGCGGGGGGATGTCCTTCTCGCCGCCCAGAGCACCGATGGCCCTGTAAGCCGCCTTGCGGACGCCCGCCTCGCTGTCGCCTGCGGCCTTGAGCAATGCGCCGGATGCCGTAACCTGCCGCCGGTCGACAATCGCGTTGATAACGGTAGTGCGAACCTGTGGCTGGCCGTGGCTGGTGGCCAGCGTCTCCAGGATGGCCGGCGCCTTGGCATCGGCGATACGGCTGATGCTGTGGGCGGCGGCCCTGCCGAGTTCGCCGGACTCGGCACTGATCGTCGCCAGCATCTCAATATGCGATGCCGTTGCGAGAACGCCGAGTGCATTGACGGCCGCCAGACGAACCGCCGGCTCACCCGCCGACGCCATCGCAGCAACGGACGCCGCCGCCGTCTTATCACCGCGAGCCTCCAGGGCCCCAATCAGGACCACCTGCGCCTGCGGGCCCAATCCCGCAAGCTCCCCGGCCAGCGCCTTCGTGATGCCCTCGCCGGGCATCTCGGTCATGAACTTGCCGGCGGCCTCCTGCAACTTGAGGTCACTGTCTTTCAGCAGCGCCAGGACCGCCGGTACGGCCCTGTCGGCATCGGCCAGCATCAACCCGCGATACGCCGCAATTCGCACGGGCGTGGCGTACTCGGGATCCGTCATGGAGGCGTAGATACGCGCCGCCGCATCCGCCTCGCCGTTATCCAGCAGCGAATCAGCACAGCGCAGGAGACTGTCGTCCCGCGGGCTCTTGAGTTCGACCGGCGTCTTGGCGGCGATAAGAGCCTTGGCCGCTTCGGAACCGCCGATTCGTCCCAGGGCCTTGATGGCGGCGGCCGTGAGAGCCGCCTCGCCATCTTCACCAATAAGTGCGGAGATCGGTTTGACTGCCACCCGCTCGCGCCGTGAGCCGAGAGACCCCACAACGCCGATCCGCAGGTCGCCCTGCGTCGTCTTCAATGCCGCGACCAACGCCTGTCCGGCCTCGGGCGCCGGTATCATCTGCAAGGCCCAGCGGGCCACGTGCGAGAGTTCCTTGTCTGGCAGCATAGCCGACAGGGCGGGCACGCACCTAGCCGATCCCACCTCACGCAGGCATCGGCAAATGAACTGCTTACCGGCAAAGGTCGTTTCCGGAGCCGCCAGTTCTTCGAGCAGCCGCGATTCGATCCGGTCGAAGGCCCCGATGGGGACGCTGCGAATCTCGGCCTCGATGGCCGCCAGTGTTGCACGGGATTGCTCAAAGTCGTACTTACGTATGGCCGTGTAGTCCTGCGGCGATGGACGGATAGTTGTCCTGTCCGCCGTGGGGAAATCGGAGGGGACGTTATGCTGCGTGACCCGGCCGGTGGCGGCCCATTCGGCCCCCCGCTGGAGCGTGACGATGAAGCCGACGCCCCGGCACTGCTCCGGTCCATGGCCGAGTACGGTGTGGAACACGCGCCCCTCGTCCCAGCCAACGGTGAACAGGATGGGCTCGTGTTCACCGGTGCCCTGCTGACCGGGATCGGCGTAAGCGGTAGCCAGGACCCTGAGGTTCTCGGCCGGGCCGCGGAGCTTGCTGTAGAGTTCGTCCCGAACCGTCAGCCACTTCCGCGGCAGACCTTGCATGATGGGATGATCCGCGTCCCGCGTCTCGACGGCGAACTCATGCTGCGGGCCGTGTGTGCCGCCGGCGCCCGGAGAATGGTCGAGCACCATCCGACCGTCCTTCCAGCGGACCATCGGCCCGGACTTCTCATTGCGGCCGCCCCAGCCGCCCAGGCCGATAATCTCGTTATATTCCTTCCAGTTCGGGAAGGCGTTGTTGGCGGCATGAAAGACGACCACCCCGCCGCCGTTGCGCACGTAGTCCAGGAAGGCCTGCTGCGTCTGCCCCGACCAGTCGTCACCGGTGTAGTTAAGCACGACGACGTCGTTGCCGGCGAATGGCGGCTTGAAGTCGTCCATAGGCTTGCCTGCGGGCGGGCTGGTCGCCACCTGGACGCTGAACAGCCCCGTATCCTCAAGGATGGCCTTGAGATAGGGTGTCGTGGCCGCCCAGTCGTGGTTGTTCTGGCCGTCGATGATGAGGGCCTTGAGGTACGGCCGCCCGCGGACAGGCGCCAGATCCATAATGCGGATGTTGCGCCAGCGAATCTGTTGGCCGGCCGTCTGCGAACTGTGGACCTGCAACGCAATAAAACCGGTGCGCGTCATGCCGTCGGTCAGGTCCGCCGCGGGTACGCCGTTGACCCAGGTACGGATGCGGTCGCCAATGGCCTCCACGCGATAGTGGTTCCACTGGCCACGCCGGAAGGCCTTCTGCGCCTCGGGCTTTTCCTTTAGATCGAAGAGCCACCCTCGTCGGCCTTCATCGTAGATTCCACCGCTCCACGCCCGGTCCGATGGGTCGATTTCAACCTGGTAGCCGTGGACACGGTAGTTGTTGTAGTCGCGGTAGCTGTTGCTGCGAATCTGGATGCCGGAGTTCATCCTATCGGCGACAAGGAACTCCAGCTCCAGGATGAAGTCGCTATACATCTTCTCCGTACACAAGAAGCTGTTGGGTGTGCCGGTGACCGTCGTACCGACGATGGCGCCGCCCTCGACCGTATAGCGGGCCTTGCCGTTTCGCTGGACCCAGCCATTGAGCGTCTTGCCGTCGAAGAGGTCCTCCCACCCCTTCTCGGCGCGGCAGGCCGACAAGCCCAGGCAGGCCCAGGTCAGCAGAGCAGTCAACAGGACTGTGGTCTTTCTCATTATCAAGCTCCTTCGTGTCGCCTCTTGGGCGGAGTTGTTCTCACAGGGTCCAGGGTTCGCGATAGCTGCGGCCGAGCAGGGCCGAGGCCTCCGGATCATTGATGATCTCCTCGTGCTCCGGGTCCCACTTGATCCTGCGTTCGGTCAGCATGGCGATCTCGCCCAGGAGTCCGACGCTGATGGAACGGTGGCCGACCTCAACCGGACAGATCGTCTCCTTGCGGCTGCGGACACAGTCCAGGAAGTTCTGCTTGTGGTCGCGGCTCTCATAGAGCCTGATTTCGTCCGGCCCGATCTCCTCGCGGAGTATCTTCTCATCCGATGCGCTGAGGCCGCCGCGGCTGACATGAATCCAGCCCTTCTGGCCGTACCACTTGGCGCCCTGGGCCACCTGGGTGTTGTTGGCTACGATCATCTCGATGCCGTTTGCATACCGGCAGGTGAAACGGTAGTGGGTCGGCACGTTGAACAGGCCGTCGGTGGGGAAGACCCCCCTGCCCTCGATCTCCACGGGCCCCGTACGGTCCCAACCCATGCCCCAGTGGGCGATATCGATGTGATGCCCGGCCCAATCGGTGAGCTGGCCGCCGGAGTAGTCCATGATCCATCGCCAGTCCCAATGTGAGACGCCCCGGTAAGGAACATACGGGGCCGGGCCCAGCCACCAGTTCCAGTCGAGGCCGTCGGGAACCTGGGCGATGGGCCGCACATTCGTGCCACCGCCGGTAGGCAGCCCTACCTCGATGTATTTGATCTTGCCGAGACGTCCGTTGCGGACCAGTTCACAGGCCCGGCGGAAGTGGTAATCCGACCGCTGCTGGCTACCCGTTTGCCAGATTCGCCCGTAGCGATGGACTGCGTCGCAGATGGCCCGCCCCTCCCGGATCGACCGGGCCAGGGGCTTCTGACCGTGAATATCGAGCCCCGCGCGGGCCGCCTCAATGGCCGGGATGGCGTGCCAGTGGTCCGGCAGCGCCAACTGGACCGCGTCCAGATCGCCCCGACCCATGAGTTCGCGGAAATCCAGATAGGCCTTGCAGTCGCTGCTGCCGTATCGGTCGTCCACGATTCGCTTGGCCCGTTCACGGTGGCCGCGATCGACGTCGCAGACGGCCACCATCCGCACCTCCGGCTTTCCCAGAAAACCCTGCATATCGCCGGTGCCCTGGGAGCCGACGCCGATAGCGCCCATCACAATCCGGTTACTGGGGGCATTGGCCCCGAACACCGACGCCGGCACAATCGCCGGGAAGACCACCGCCGTACCCCCAGCGGCGGCCGCCTTGAGGAATCGCCGACGGCACAAAGACGTCTTGGACATCATGAGCCACTCCAAACAAGAGATCATTCACACCGCGCCGCAAGCCCCGGAACGCCGCGCTGCGGCCAAACCATTACTATAGCAGGATTCGGGGTATCCGCAACCATCAGGAACCTGTGGAAATATCCCGCCGGCAGTGTAGAATCCGAGCTGTCGCCTTTTTGAGGAGTCGCTTATGAACGATCAAAGACAACGCCGGCCGAAGAGTCGCCCTCAAGCCCTGACACGGCTGTGTGCCTTGCTGCTTGGAGCGGCCGTGTGTGGTTCTGCCATGGCCGCGGAGGACCCGGCGGGCCCCAGACTTTTCTTCACGGCCCAACGGATCGAGCGTTTGAAGGCCGAAGCCGGCCAGCCCGGTGAAATCGCCGAGGCCCGGCTGCGAATGATCGACAGAGCGGATCGGCTGCTCAGAGACGAACTGGTCTCGAAGGAGTACGCCGAGGGGGGTAGTGGTCAGCATGGCAACTACGGCCGTCCGAGTTCCCAGATGGCCGATATGGGCCAGACCCTCGGCCTGGCCTACCGGATAACCGGCGATAGACGCTACGCCAACCGCCTGGCCGAGGCGATGCTGCACTACGCCGCCCTGAACCGCTGGGCCGGGGATGCCGGGCATAATCCACCCTGGCATAGCGAACTGAACACGGCCCGGTTCTGCTACGGCTACGCCGTGGGCTACGACAGCATCCGCGACGCCATCAGCCCCGCCGACCGCCAGAGTATTGTCGAGGCGATGGTCCGACTGGGCATCCGGCCGACGCTCGATGACTGGCTCCTGGGCGAGCGCCGTATCCATGCACTCGACTCGATGGGGCACAACTGGTGGAGCGTCTGTGTGGCGATGGCGGGCCTGGCGTCGCTGTCGATTGCCGCCGACCATACCGAGGCGGCGTCGTGGGCACAGCGGGTCAACGATGCTTTCGCCGAGTGGTTCTACTATGGTGGCAATATTCTGCAGAACAAGTGCACCAACTTCGACCCGAAAGGCGCCTTCTACGAGAGCGTCTCTTACGCCAACTACGCCTTGTCGGAGTACCTGCTCTTTCGCCTGGCCTGGCCTGGCGTATTCCCGGATCGGCCCGCCCCGCCGATTGGCCTGCTTGAGACCGCCGGCGACTTCTTCGTCCGCACCTGTTATCCCACTTCGGATGGCCTGCTTGCCGTCAACTTCGGCGACAGCAGCCTCAACGCCGATGGCTCGCGGACGCTTCGCCTTCTGGAGGCCTGCGGCTACGCCTCACAGGCCCGGCGGTGGTATCTGACCCGGATGGACCGTGGATACAGAGACCCCATCGCGCTGGCCTGCGGTTTGGCTCCGAGCGTACCGCTGCCCCCTGCCGACCTGCCGAACTCGTTCGCTTACGAGCAAATCGGCTGGGCCATGTTGCGGTCTTCGTGGTCGGATGATGCGACGCTGCTGGCCGTCAAGTCCGGTTATGCGTGGAACCACGCCCACCCCGACGCGGGCTCATTTCTCCTCTTTCACAAGGGCAAGCCCCTGCTGATTGACAGCGGCAATTGCTCCTACAGTCGGCCCGAGTATTCATCCTACTACCGCCAGAGCCATGCACACAACGTCATCCTGACCGATGGCCGCGCCGGTCACCCGGAGGACTGCGCCGGGCCGGACCGCGGCACGGTCACACCCGGCTCGGTGCGGCATCTGCTGGACTTGGGCGACCTCAAATACATTCTGGCGGACGCCACCGGCCCCACCTCGTGGAAGTTCAGCCGCAACTACCGGCATTTCGTCTGGCTCGACGGCGTCATCCTGATCTTTGACGATGTGCGAACCCACGAGCCCGGCAAGCTCGAATGGCTTCTTCACTACGATGGCAAGGCCGATGCATCCGGCGCCGACATCCACGTATCCGCCGGCAATCGAGCGGCCGTGACGGTCAAAATGCTCTACCCCACACAGGTGGCCGTCACCGAAAAGTCGGGCCTGAAGGACCATGACCCCGACACACAGGTCCCCTACTTGGCGCTGTCGCCGCCGCAGCCGATGCGGGAGGCGAAGTTCATCACCGCCCTGCTGCCTTCGCGCGACGATGGACCCCTACCGCAGGTGGAGCTTCTGGAAGCGGACAACGCCGTCGGCGTTCGTATCACGGGCAAGGACCGTGTGTCGGATGTGTACCTGAATCTGATGGCGGACGGCCGCAAGATGCACCGTAATAGTTGCAACGTCATCAACGGCTGGGAGACCGACGCGGCCGTCTTCGGCGTCACCCGCCGGCACAGCGACAACGACGACCCGAACTCAACGCAGCGATATATGGTGGCATGCGGCAGTTACCTGCGGAAGGATGGAGCCATGGTCCTGGATTGCCTCTCGAAGGTCTATACGGCGTTCACCGCGGAAGGCCCCGACAGGAGTGTCCAGCTCAGCGGCCAGCCTCTGATCAACCTGCGACTGTACGCGGATCGCCGACCCGAAACCATGACACTGAACAACCATAAGGTCCCCGTCCGATACAATGCGTCGGACAGGACGATCACACTGACGCTCGATGCTCGATAGGTCGTCGGCACCCCCGGCGGTCCCACTATTATCACGACGGTCCTACAGTGCCTCATCAACATCATCGACCACGACATGACGATTGACCGGGCTGTCGCGGCCGCTCGGTTTCATCATCAGTGGCTGCCCGACGCCGTCGAACACGAGAAGGAAGCGTTCTCGGATGCGGCCGCCGAGGAACTGAAACGCCGAGGCCACCTGCTCAAGAACGTCAAACGGATCGGCAATGTACAGGCCGTCATCGTCGATCCGCGGACGGGCGTGCGTACCGGATGCTCCGATCCGCGCGGCCGGGGCGCGGCCTTGGGATATTGACCGCCATAGACCACCTCACGCCGGGCCCTCCATCGGGCACGACCGGCCTGTCGCGGCGCTTCAGCCCAGGCCGAATTCCTTGATCTTGCGGTAGAGGGTGCGCTCCCCGATGCCGAGCATCTTCGCCGCCTTTTCCCGGTTACCTTCGGTCTGCGCCAGCGTATCGAGGATGGCCTGCCTCTCCAGGTCGCTCAGCGACATGCCGCCCAGGTCGCCCGCCGCCGGCGCGGCCCCGGTCAACTGTCGCGGACGGTGAATCTCCGCCGGAATATCCCTCACATCCAGCCGGTCGCGGTCGCACATGACGACCATGGTGCGTATGGTGTTGCGCAACTGGCGGATGTTGCCCGGCCAGTCGTAGTTGACCAGGACGTTCAGGGCCGCGTCGGTGATGCCGCCGACGGCCACGCCCGTCTCCGAGGCCGCCTCGTCGATGAAATAGTTCACCAGGTCGCTGATATCCCGCGGCCGTTGGCGCAACGCCGGCAGCGTGATATTAACCCCCTTGATGCGGAAATACAGGTCCTGGCGGAACTTCTTGTCTTCCACCAACTGGGCCAGGTTCTGGTTCGTGGCGCTGATCACCCGCACGTCCACGACCGTGGGTCTGGTCGAACCCACCGGCACCACGACGCCGTCCTCCAGCACGCGAAGCAGCTTGGCCTGCATGTTCAAAGGCATGTCACCGATCTCATCCAGAAAGAGAGTCCCCTTATCGGCGATCTCAAAGAGGCCCTTGCGGTCGGTCATCGCGCCGGTGAAAGCCCCTTTGACGTGCCCGAACAACTCGCTTTCCAGGAGGGTCTCGGTCAAGCCGGCACAGTTAATCGGTCTGAACGGCTTGTTCCACCGCTTGCTGTTGGCGTGGATGGCGCGGGCCAGCAATTCCTTGCCGGTGCCCGATTCCCCTTCAATCAGAACGGAGATATTCGTTGGCGCCACCCGCTTGAGGATATCGAAGATGCCCTTCATGGCGGGCACATTACCCTGGATGCCTTCGAAAACAAAATCGCCGTCCGGCGCCGCCGGCGCCGCGATCCGCAACTGCGCCGCCGCCTTGCGGGCCGCCTGCACAACCAGCGTCCGAAGCTGTGGGACATCGATGGGCTTGGACAGGTAGTCGTAAGCGCCTTGCTTGATGGCCTGTTTGCAGGTGTCGATGGACCCGTGGGCCGTGATCAGTATGACCTCCGGATGCGGGCTGCGGGCCGTCACGGCATGGAGGATATCGAGGCCGTCGACATCGCCCTCCAATTTCAGATCCGTAACGATCACGTCAATATCTTCCCTGTCGACCAGTTCCAGAGCGTCCCTGCCCGTGTAGACCGCAAGGGTGCGGGCGCAGACCTTCTCGATCGCCTCGGCAAGGCCGTCGGCGTGGTCCCGCTCATCGTCCACAATCAACACTGTGCCGACTTTTTCCTTCACACAAACCTCACGGAATCTGTCGAGGCAGTCGTATCGTAAAAGCGGCGCCTTTACCGGGCTCGCTCTGCACGTCGATCCGACCGCCGTGGGCGCCGATGATCTTTCGGGCCGTGGACAGCCCGAGGCCGGAACCCTCCGGCCGCGTCGAGTAGTACGCCTCGAAGATCCGTCCGATCTTGTCGGGCGGGATACCGGCGCCGGTATCGACGACCTCGATGACGGCCTCGTTCCTGGCCCTGTCGGTGCGGATTGCCAGTTCGCCGCCGCCGGGCATGGCCTGCTGAGCGTTGATGAACAGGTTCAAGAGGACCTGTTTGAGCATGTCGGGGTCCAATCGGCACATCAGCTTACCCTCGCACAGATCGGGCCGGACGGCAATGCCGTGGCGGGTTGCCTGAGGACCGTAAAAGTCAATCATATCACCAACCAGTTCGTTGAGGTCCACCGTCATCGGCTCCAGTTCCGGACGCGCCACATACCTCAGAAACCCGTCCAGTATCTGTTCCAGCCGGTCGGTCTCCTTGCGAATGATCTCGACCTTTCGCGTCGCCCGCCGGATGCTTGCGGATTCGCGGGCGTTCTCGACCGCCGCAAGATCCTCCATGACCAGTTGGAGATTGACCTTCAGCGTGGACAGCGGGTTTCTGATCTCGTGCGCCAGTTCGCCCGTCAACCTTGCCAACTCCTCCAGTTCGTGGTCAAGCACTTCAGGTCGTACCACCGCGGCACCGGCGCGACGACACCAGATAAAGACAAGCACCGAACCGCCCGCGAACAGCCCGACAATGAGGCCGGCGAGAAAGTACCACATCTGACCGCTCCTGCTGAAAGCCAGACGAACAAGGACTGCCGCCGTTGGAATGCCCTACCGGCGTCGATCGCCGTCAAATCTCTTCGGCTTCTTGTGTTTGTCGTGCCTGTCGTGCCGGCCACCCCTGTCGGATCGCTCCGGCCTGTCCGACCTCTCGGGTCTCTCGCGGATTTCTTCTTCGATACCCAGGTCCGCCAGAGCCGCTTTGCGCGACAACCTCAGCCGCCCCTGGTCGTCGATACTCAAGAGCTTGACGGGTATGATGTCGCCCATCTTGCAGATGTCTTCGACGCCCTTGACATAACCGCCGCTCAGTTCGCTGATGTGGCAGAGCCCTTCCACGCCGGGAACGATCTCCACAAAGACGCCGAATTCCTTTACCGACACCACCTTGGATTGCTCGTAAACATGTCCGATCTTCGGGGGCTGCGTCATGGCCTCGATGATATCCCTGGCCTTGAGGTGTCCGTCGCCGCCGACGCAACTGATGTAGACGGTGCCGTCCTCTTCGATTTCAATGGTCGTATCCGTCTGCTCCTGGATGCTCTTGATCATCTTGCCGCCGGGGCCGATGACCTTGCCGATCAGCTCCGGATCGATCTCGATGCTGATGAGCTTCGGGGCGTACACGCTCAATTCCGGACGCGGCTCGCTGAGAGTCTGCGCCATGATGTCGAGAATCTTCAATCGGGCCCGTTTCGCCCGTTCGAGTGCCGCGACCATAATATCGTGCGCCAGCCCCTCCGCCTTGATATCGAGCTGAATACCCGTAATACCATCAGCGGTGCCGGCGATCTTGAAGTCCATGTCGCCGTAGTGGTCTTCCTCGCCGAGGATGTCCGTCAGAAGTTCATAGCGTCCGCTCGAATCGCTGACCATGCCAATGGAGATGCCGGCCACCGGCTTGAGAATAGGCACGCCCGCGTCCATCAGGGCCAGCGTCCCGCCGCACACGGAGGCCATCGAGCTGGATCCGTTGGATTCCGTGATATCCGAGACAATTCGGATTGTGTAGGCGAAGGTGTCGTCGGACGGTCGAACCGGCTCAAGCGATCGCTCCGCCAACGCGCCGTGACCGATTTCCCGGCGTCCGACCCCGCGGATCGGGCGAACCTCGCCGACGGAGAACGGCGGGAAGTTGTAATGCAGCGTGAAACTCTGGGAGTACTCATCCTGCAACCCGTCGATGATCTGCGCATCCCGGATCGTCCCGAGTGTCACAGTCACCAGCGACTGTGTCTCGCCCCGCGTGAACAGCGCCGAGCCATGGGTTCTTGGCAGAATGCCGACTTCACAGGAAATGGGACGCAATTCGTCATACGCCCGACCGTCGGCCCGCTTGCCCTCAAGCAACAGCTTGCGAACGGCTTCGCCTTCGATCGTGTGCCAGAACTCCTTGAAGACCCGTATTTCACATCGCGGCTCCCGGCCCTCGGCTCCTTCCGGGACCTCGCAGTACTCCTTCGCCAGTTCATCGGCAAGCTGCGACACGGCCTCCTGACGCTGCTGTTTGTCGGTGATCTGTTTGGCCTCATAGAGCCGTGCCGCCGACTTTTCACGGATTTCCGCCAGCAACGCCTCATCCTTTTCGACCCGCGGAATCTCTTTTTCGACGTGTCCGACCTTGTCCCGTAACTCGTTGATCAGGTCGCAGACGTCGCGGACCACGCCGTGAGCCTTCTGCACCGACTCGGCGATCACCTCTTCCGACAACTGCTTGGCCCCGATTTCGATCATGTTGATCGCCTCATGACGACCGGCCAGGAGCAGGCTGAGATCGCCTTCTTCGACCTGCTTGTACGTAGGATTGATGATGAATTCGCCGCCGACGCGGCCGAGCCGGCAGGCCCCCATGGGCCCCAGGAACGGAATCTTACTGATCGTCAGCGCCGCACTGGCCCCGATCATGGCGGGGACATCCGGGTCGTTCTCGCGGTCGGCGCTAAGCACCTGTGCGATGATCTGGACTTCCTGGCGATACCCATCCGGGAACAACGGCCGGATGGGCCGATCAATCGTTCGAGCCGTGAGCGTCTCCTTCGTGCTCGGCCGCCCCTCTCGCTTGATGAAGCCACCCGGGAACTTGCCCGCCGCGCTCTGTTTTTCACGGTATTCGACGCTCAGCGGGAAAAAGTCAATAAATTCGTTCCGCGGCGGTGCCGTGACGGCCGTCACCAGCACGACAGTATCACCATACTGGACAAGAACGGCGCCGTGGGCTTGTCTGGCGATACGGCCGGTCTCCAGCGACAGCATCCTGCCGCCTATTTCTCGTTCTACTCTGAACACCTGAAACATAGACTACCTCTCGAATGAGCGTTAAGCGACGCCGGGCCACGGCTTACCCATGCACCCGTGCCACGGGGCCTTGAGGTTACTTGCGCAAACCAAGCCGCGAAATAACGCTCTGATACCGCTTCACATCCTTCTTGCTGACATACTTCAGCAAGGCCGACCGATTACCGACCATCTTCAGCAGCCCGCGTCTGGACGAATGGTCCTTCGGATGCGTCTTGAGGTGGTCCGTCAATTCATTGATTCGCCGCGTCAGCATCGCAATCTGCACCTCCGGCGAACCGGTATCACCCGGGTGCGTCTCGTAATCGGTGATGATCTGGTCTTTTTCCTGCTTTGTTAACATCTTTCGATAAACCCTTTTGCTTACAGTACTTATATCACGTATCGTGTCAATCTCGAAAACGAACTATGAATTATAGACGGCCTCAGCGGTGTATGCAAGAACTTTCCAACCCCCATAACGGACAAAAAAACCGCTCTGAAACCCTCTCAGTCGCTCCCACGAAGTAGCCCGCGCAGACCGGATTCTCCAGATACGGCGGCTTCGTTCTCCCTTCGAAATCGGCCTGGGTCAGGCCCGATGGGCCTCAAGAAAGGCCTCCAGAATGTGTGCGGCCGCCACGGCGTCCAGGGGCTTGCGTCGCCTGGCCTTCGGCAGGTCTATCCCGGCGAAATCCTGCTCAGCGGCAAAACTGCTCAGCCGCTCATCCTGGAAGTAGACGGGCAAACCCACGTACTTACCCAGCTTATCACCAAACTGGCGGGTCGCGGCGGCCTGAGGGCCCTCCGACCCGTCCATATTCAGGGGCAGGCCCACCACAAGGGCCCCCACCGACTCGGCCTTGACAATGCGGTAAATCCTGGCGAAGACATCCCCGCGGCCCTCCAGAACCGCCAGCGGCGAGGTGATCGTCTGGCCACCGTCGCAGATGGCCAGCCCCACCCGCCGCTTTCCATAGTCTATTCCCAGGTATCTCACGGATGTGCCCCAGTGGCCCGATTCGGCGGCCTGTTTCACAGAAACCGCTCGCCGCCGCGTTCGGCGATGTGGTCCAGGAGCTCCTTGAGTCGGCCGGTTTCGTCGATATGACAGACCAGTGTCGCATCCGGGCTGTGGGCGACCAGCATGTTCTTGAGCCCGATCAGGGCGATCAGGTGCCCCTTGTCCTCGGTTGCGACAATGCTGTCCTTGCAGTCGAGCAGCAGGCTCTCGCCAGCGACCACGATGTTGCCGTTCTCGTCGGATGTGACGATGTCCGCCAAGGCCGCGAAAGACCCCAGGTCCAGCCAGCGACAGTCCAGTTGGATGGCGCCGACCTTGGGGGCCTTTTCCATGACTGCGTAATCGATGCTGATCTTGGGGAGTCTGAGGAACCACTCCTCCAACACCGCCGCCTGATTCGGCGTATCCCAGGCGTCGCGGATTCTGCGCAAGGGTTCGACCCCATCGGGCAGGAACTGCTCAAGAAGACGCAGAATCGTCCCGGCCTTCCAGACGAACATACCGGAATTCCAGAAGAAACGGCCGGTCTTGAGGTACTTCTCGGCGGTCTGGGTGTCAGGCTTCTCACGGAAGGCCCGAACCTCGTAAACCTCATTCTTGCAGCCCTTGTGGCGGCTCGGGTTCTTGCAGTCGAGATAACCTAGTTGGGTACTGGGAAAGGTAGGTTTGACGCCGAATGTAACCAGGTACTCTGGATTGGCCCTGGCAAAGGTCAGGGCGTCGCGGATGGCCTGTTGGAGCGTCTCGGCTGGCTCGATGACCTGGTCGGCGGTCACGACCGCCATGGCGGCGTCGCCGTCGTAGCGGTCGAGGATGGCCGCGGCCAGGCCGATTGCCCCAGCGGTATCGCGGACGGCCGGCTCGGCGATGACGTTGTTATACGGCAACTCCGGCAGGTTCTCCCGGACCAGGTCGGCATAGCCGGCATTCGTCAGGACCAGTATGTTCCGCTCGTCGAAGACCGGCAGCAGCCGCTCGACGCAGTTTCTCAGGAGGGTCTGGTCGTTCAGCAGCTTGAGGACCTGCTTGGGTCGGTCTTTACGGCTCAGCGGCCACAGGCGTTTACCGCTGCCCCCTGCCATGATCACGGCGTAATCCATCGTAAACGGCTTTCAAATCAGCAGTTGTATGAAAGATGCTATCAATCTTACCCTCTCATCCCATAGACGTAAACCCCCATTTGCCCCCCGCCACCC
>Ga0209614_1000304_pt1 | contig 45089 bp, 35 predicted proteins | sample BlaSprsedimmetaG_FD_185484 | JGI IMG/M metagenome (GOLD analysis project Ga0209614, IMG submission 185484) | Hot spring sediment bacterial and archeal communities from California, USA to study Microbial Dark Matter (Phase II) - Blank Spring... ...
CCGCGCCGATCCTCACGTTCCTGGGCTTCATTCACCCGCAACGCGCGACCGTCAAGCTCGAAGTTGTTGAGCGCAGCAACAGCTTTATTCGCAGCTTCATCTTCCATCTCGACGAAACAAAAGCCTCGAAAACGCCCGGTATCGCGATCGGTGATCCACCGAATCGATGCAACAGGACCGTGCTGCTCAAACAGTTCGCGGACTTGATCTTCGGTGACGCCCCACGACAAATTACCAACATACAGTGACTTTGACATACTCTCCTAACTCCTCGTGAACTTAATGATATGGCTCTTCAGCCCGGAACTGAACGCAGTAACGGCCTAGCGAGTCTTAACTAATGATAGTATAACACAATTCTTCACAAATAACAATGCAGGCAATTTCAAAACATATCCTTTCACCCGATATCCCTGGGGAAGAGTGGCGGACCGGCGGTGACTGCACCCCCCGGCTGCAAAATCCCCCAGGACAACCCTGCCCGTAAGGGTTCCGCCGGCTGCCATCCCAAACGGCGCCATATTTCAGCCATACGTTCAGGCAACACAGGCTGTAACAATAGTGAGGCCAACCGCAGTGCTTCGGTCGCTGTGTAGAGGATGGTTGCCACCCGGTCGCTGTATCCTTGTTTGGCCTGCGTCCAGGGCTTTGTTTGCTCCAGGTACCGGTTGATCTCACCAATGAGGTCCAGAATGTGCGCCAGCGCCGCGTTGAGCGCCAGGGCTTCGACCAGATCGAAGACATCGTCCAAAGCCGTCAAAGCACGTTCGCGCAAAGCGTCATCTTCGGCTGTAGTCATGTTACATGCAGGAAGACGGCCTTCACAATACCGGCCGACCATGTTCACCAGGCGATGAAGGAGATTGCCCAAATCGTTGGCCAAATCAGCCTGATAGCGACTGCGCAAGCTTTGCTCATCGAAATCGGCATCGCGGCCCAACACCATGTCGCGAATGAGGAAATAGCGAAACGCATCCACTCCATAGACATCGGCCATGGCAAGTGGATCCACGACGTTCCCCAGGGATTTGCTCATCTTGGCGCCGCCCGATATCCACCACCCGTGAGCGAGAATCATTTTAGGCTGCGGAAGCCCCATCGCCTGGAGCATCGTCGGCCAATAAACCGTATGGGTGATGAGGATGTCTTTGCCGATAAGGTGCATGGCTTGCGGCCACAAACGCGCAAAACGCGCCTCGTCGGATAAATAGCCGGCGGCGGTGATGTAGTTGATCAAGGCGTCAAACCACACGTAAGCCACATAGCGCGGATCGAAGGGGAGCGGAATCCCCCAACTCAGACGCTCCACGGAACGCGAGATGCACAGATCGCCCAAGGGTTGGCGCAAGAACCCTAACACCTCATTACGACGTGTCTCCGGTTGGATGAAGGTGGGATGTGCCGTGATATACGCGATCAACCAATCCTGATATGCACTCATCCTGAAGAAATAGTTCGGCTCGACAAGCCGCTCGACCGGACGCCCGCAGTCCGGGCAGTTACCGTCGACCAGGTCTTTCTCGGTCCAAAAGCGTTCGTCGTGGACGCAATACCAGCCTTCATAACTTCCGAGATAGATTTCGCCCTTGTCCCACAGTCTTTGCAGGATCGTCGTCACAATACGTTTATGGCGAGGCTGCGTGGTACGGATAAAATCATCGTTGGAGATATGCAAATAGTCCCAGGCACGTTGAAACCGTAGCATCGTCTCATCGGCGTGGGTTTGGGGCGACACGCCACGTTTTTGTGCCGCATCCTGTACCTTCTGACCATGCTCGTCAGTGCCGGTCAGGAAAAACGTGTCCAGACCACGTAAACGCGCATAACGCGCCAGGACATCGGCTAGGATAGTGGTATAGGCATGGCCGATGTGCGGAACATCATTCACATAGTAAATCGGAGTGGTCACATAAAAAAGTCTCGCTCATCACAACACCTCCAGACAATGGCTAACAGGTTTGGTAAAAGAAAAAGAGCCTCCGATGAGGAGGCTCTTTTGTCGATCGTGCAATGTGCTAGAAAACCCGGTTTCTCCCCAACGGCAGATGGCCATGGCTGGACGCCATGGCGTTGCACATCATCATCACAGAACGGATAACCGGACTACTATACATCTCGTTTTCTCCAAGTTTGACATAGTTATAATACCACGAATAGCCTGCAAGGTTAAAGCGCACGCGGCGCCCCGCACTGGCGCGCCTTCATTTTGCCATTCTGGGAAATCCGGCTAAAATATAACCAATAGTCTGATGTAGACAAGATAATGAGAGAATCGCATCGGAACAACGGCACGCCGCTCCCTTGCCTTGACAATGTATTGTTCCTATGGTAACCTTTCAATAGTTAGTTTATCCTCAGATATCATATTACCTTTCTTAATGATAGGGAACAATTTCATAGCGGAGGGCTGAAAGCATGGCAGAAAGGTCTCGGAATGAAACGATGGTTGAGCGACTACGTGAACTCCAAACCAGCAGCCCCGATATTGAGGCAGCCGCAATTATCAGTGTGGATGGGCTTCCGATAGCCTCTTCACTCCCTCAAAGCGTGGAAGAAGACCGCGTTTCAGCAATGTCAGCCGCAATGCTCTCTCTAGGTGAACGGATCGCCGGAGAACTGAAGCGGGGTATGTTAGATGAAGTGTACGTCAGAGGCGAGAGGGGATACGTCATCCTTCGCGCTGTTGGAGAGGAAGCGGTGCTCACCGTCTTGGCCCGGCAACAAGCTAAGTTAGGGCTGCTCTTCTTGGATATGCGTCGAGCAGCCGAAGAGCTTTCAACGATTTTGTAGCACGGAGGAGGTTGATACAGTGGCTAATACCCCTGAACCCAGTGGTTACTATTACCCAAATCGCTTTGGTCTCATTTTGTTTGATGCCCTGGAAGAGATTATGGGCCGCAACGGGCTGAATGCCATTCTGAATATGGCAGGCCTGGCGCAATTCATCGACAATCCCCCAGTCGATGTAATGGACAAGGGTTTTGACTTCGCCTATATCTCTGCGCTGAACAAAGCCCTTGAGGAAATGTATGGCCCACGCGGCGGACGTGGTTTGCAACTGCGCCTGGGGCGGGTTCTTTTCGCGCAGGGATTGGCAAACTTCGGCGCACTGGTCGGCGCAAGCGACCTCGCGTTCAAGGTCTTGCCGCTGCAAGCCAAGTTAAAGGCCGGTTTGCCCGCCGTGGCAAAGGTCTTCGACTCGTTGAGCGACCAGACCTCTTACGTTAAAGACCCAGGCAGCGATCACTTCCATTACATCATCGATCGTTGTTCGATGTGTTGGGGACGCCAAGTGGAACGGCCGGGCGGCTTCATCGCGGCAGGCATCATCGAGGAAGCGTTGCGATGGTTGAGCGGTGGCCGCACGTTCCGCGTCGACCAGCTCACTTGTATGGGGATGGGCGCCGAGAACTGCACTTTCGCCGTCTACAAAGAACCTATCGGCTAGGGATACGCACGTCATGTCTACAGACGAGACGCCGCGTCACATCCTCATCGTCGAAGACGATCCCAATACCGCGGAGATGCTTTCGGCATACTTCTCCTCCGTGGGATATCAGGTGTCTCATGCAGCTTGGGGGCAAGATGCACTAAAGATCGCCTCCGAGAAACTGCCTGATCTTGTGGTTTTGGATATCCATTTGCCAGATATCGACGGCTACGAAGTCTGTATGAATCTGCGCAGCCAGCGACGTACCGAGCATACACCCATCATCTTTTTGACCGAACGCCGCGAGCGAATGGACCGGCTGACCGGATTACAATTGGGAGCCGTGGATTATATCACCAAACCTTTCGACGTGCAGGAACTGCGTTTTCGCGTGCGCAATGTGCTACGGCGCAGCAACCTCGATACGCTCTTACACCCCGTTACCGGGCTTCCGACCTCAATGTTGATAGAGGAACAAGTCGAACGGGTCATCGAAAATGCCAACCTCGCCATCATTGGGCTTGCACTGCACGGCATGAAGGCTTTCAGCGACGCCTATGGTTTTGTGACCCACGACGATGTGTTGCGCGCGGTAGCTTTGATCCTGCGTAACACATCTACCGAGATTATGGCAAACGATCCCTTTGTGGGACAACTGGATACGTACCAATTCCTGGTTGTCACACCGACAGGGCAGGAAGGGTACATCGTCTTGGGACGCTTGAACCAACGCCTGAATGAGGCAATTTCGTTCTTCTACCCGCACCTCGATTGGGAAAGCGGCAAGCGTGGCGATGGCTCCCCGCTTCCAAAGATCAGCTTTGACATCAAACTCCTGTCGAGCGAGCAAACCCCCAGAGAAGGAGGTCTGCCACAACTACGGCGGGCCTTGTTTGGTAAAAAGAAATCTGCCTAAACCGGTGTCAGATCGGTCAATAGCTATGCGACAATGTGGCAATTTGCCAGCCAGATTGGTGGGTAGATTGCCTGGCGGGTTGCCGGGCAAATTCGCGAACCTCCGCACGCCGGTATGGCGCGATTTAGCCGGAATCGGCATCTTGCTCATCCTGCCGCTTTTGCTCTTTGCCCCTGTTGTTCTAGGCGACAAAATGCTACTCCCCGTAGACGCGCTCTATACCATCGAACCCTATCGCGCTGCCGCTGAATCATTGGGAGTCACCGGCATCCAAAACGGTCTACTCACTGATCTGATTTTGCAGAATTACCCCTGGAAGCGCTTTTTGACGACAGCGCTCACCAGACGCGAGCTTCCGCTATGGGATCCCTACATTTTCGCCGGGCATCCCTTTCTAGCGAACGGGCAACACTCCGGACTCTACCCGCTCACCTGGATTTTCTTCGTGCTGCCGCTGCCGCGTGCATTTGGTGTCTTTATCGCGCTACAGTTGGGGCTTGCCGGCGTATCAATGTACATTCTGGGGCGCACAATCGGAGCGAACCGCCCGGGGGCGTTCCTGGCGGGGATAACGTTTCAGTTCAGCGGTTTCCTGATCGTTTCTGTCGTCCATCCAATGATCGTAGCAGCCGCATCGTGGCTGCCCTTGTTGCTGGCGCTGGTAAACCTGACGGTGCGGCGCGCGCGCTTCCTGGGCCAGGAACGCGCCACGTTGCCCTGGGCACTCCTCGGCGCGATTGCGCTAGGGCTCCACATTCTTGCGGGCCACGCCGAGGCCACCTACTTCACACTGCTGGTGATGGGATTATTTGGTGCCTGGCGGCTCGCTCACACGGCGCTGACGCATCCGCGCGCGATGTGGCGCGCCGAAGTCCTCAGCCCGGCGCTCGGTCTATTGCTGATGGTTGGCCTGGGATTGGCGCTGGGCGCGGTCCAACTTATCCCGCTCTACGAAGTCGTGCAGGGCAGTTTTCGCCAGGGCGCAGTCTCGCTCGGCGATGTGCTCGGTTGGGCCTATCCCAAACGGCGATTGATCACCTTCCTGGTGCCCAACTTCTTCGGCAATCCCACCCACACCACGCTGTGGAACTTCTTCACCGGTGAGGTCACACACGCGAGCGCCAACGCGTACGGCGATCCCATCTCTACTTTCGACTGGGGCGTCAAGAATTACGTTGAGGGCGGGGCTTACCTCGGAATCCTGCCGCTGTTATTGGCGTTTATTGCAGTCATTAGTCCTGAGTCCGTAACCCGCAATCAAAAGTTGAAGCAGCAATCTACTGTCATCCAAAAACTAAAATTTGGAATCCAAAGTTGGCTGCGCCATCCTTACATTCCGTTTTTCACACTGTTGTCGCTGTTTTCGTTGGGATGCATCTTTGGCACGCCGGTCTATGCCCTGGTGTACGCGTTGCCCTTCTTGAACCAATCCCATTCCCCCTTCCGCTGGGTTTTCCCGTTGACGGTCGCCGCCGCCGCACTTGCCGGGTTAGGTGCAACCAGAATCAACGAGTGGAGAATCAGCGAATCCAGAATCAGCGAATCAGCGAATCAGCGAATCAGTAAACCCAATCCCCAATCACGCATCACGCATCACGTTTCACGCATCTTCCTGTTCGATACGACGCCAAATGCCGTCAGCATCACCGGCGCGGCAGCGATTTGGACGGGGCTGGTGCTGTGGATTGGATTGTGGCTCTCACGATTGACCTTTGGAAGCATCGAACCGCTGGTCGAGCGCGCGTTCTGGTCGCTGGCGCTGGCGGCGAACACCTTCCCCGATCACCGCGCGTTTTACGCCTATCTCTTCCCCTGGATTCAGCAAGGCGCGCTCTTCTTACTCGGCGCGGGGATTGTATTGCGAGTTTCACGCTGCCCGATCTACCTACCTCAGAAACTCGGACGTCGCCCGGTGTGGGAAGCGTTAGCAGTAATATTGCTGCTGGTGGACCTCATCACCTTCGGCGCAGGGTTTAACCCCGCCATCGATCCGGCCCTGCTGGAGTACACGCCGCCCGTCGTCACATTCCTGCGCCAGGACACCGGTCTGTGGCGCTTCTCCACGTTTGATCCGCACGGACGCAAGACATTCAACGCGAACACGGGTATGTTCTACGAGTTTCAAGACGTGCGCGGCTACGACAGTCTCTTCCCGGCGCAATACGCGCGTTACATGGGTTGGATCGAAGCCCAGAACGAGCTGCTCTACAACCGCATCGCGCCCTTTACACAATTCTCCAGCCTCGACAGCCCGCTCACCGACCTGCTCAACGTCAAATACATCATCACCGAGGAAGAGATTCCCCTACCGAAGTACAAGCTCGTCTATCAAGATGAAAGCGTGCGCGTTTACGAAAACCTGGGCGTGGCTCCGCGCGCGTTCACACTACCCGTGCAGGCGACGCTGGCGGCACCGGATGTCGCGTCCATCGGCGAGATCATCCAACAAAACGATCCCCGGTTCTACGCCATCGTCGAACAAGATTTCTCAGCTAACAACATGCCAAATCCAACGGATACTCCCGCCCCGGCTACGTTGCAAGCGCAGAACGTCATTGACTATCAACGCAACGAAGTCCTCATCGAAGTCACAGCCAACGGTCCCACGTGGCTCATACTGACGGATACCTACTTCCCCGGCTGGAAAGCCTTTGTTCGCCCGCTTGGAACCGGCGAGGACGCAGCGCGCGAGAACGCGGAGCGCGAAGTCCCCATCGCGCGCATTACCGGGAACTTCCGTGGTGTGCTGCTCGAAGGAAACGATCTTGCGGACGGCGCTCTGGTGCGCTTCAAATACAGTCCAAACAGCGTGAAAGTCGGCGCTTTCGTCTCTTTCCTCGCGGGGATGGTCGTAATCTTCCTGGCGGTGGTATGGACGTGGCGGCAGGTGTACCGCGAACAAGACACGCAATCGACAACACAGCGGCTAGCCAAGAACAGCGTGGCCCCGATCATGCTCACACTCTTCAACCGCGTGGTGGAGTTGGCTTTCGCCGCGCTGATGCTGCGGATTCTCGGCCCGGCCAACGTCGGCGATTACACTTACGCCATCAACATCTTCCTCTGGTTCGAGATCATCACCAATTTCGGGCTGGACGCCTATCTTACCCGCGAAGTGGCCCGCCACCGTGAGCAAGCCGACCGCTATCTGTTCAACACAACGGCGGTGCGCCTGGGTCTGAGTCTGGCGGGCGTCCCGCTACTCATCGGGTTTATCGCCCTGCGACAGATCCTCATCGCCAATTTCGCTGCCCCGGCCTCCCGCCAGGCGATACTCGCTCTGGTCCTGCTCTACGCCGGCCTGCTCCCCAGCTCGATCTCCAAAGGGCTGACCTCTCTCTTCTATGCCTACGAGAAAGCGGAGTATCCGGCAGCCATTTCGACGCTCTCCACACTCGTGCGCGTCACCATACAGACTGCGGTGCTGCTGGCGGGTTGGGGCATCGTCGGCCTGGCGGGATCCGCCATCGTCGTCAACCTGATCACACTGGGAATTCTGGGCGGTGTTGCCATCAAGCTATTCTTCCAGGCGAGACGCCCGCATTGGGAAAACGACCGGCAGCTACGGCGAGAGATGACCGTCGAGTCATGGCCTTTGATGATCAATCACTTCCTCGCCACGTTGTTCTTCAAAATCGACGTCTTTCTGATGGAACCGATCCTGGGGAACACGATCCTGGGGCTGTACAGCATCGGCTACAAATTCCTGGATGCGCTGGTGGTCGTCCCTTCGATGTTCACACTCGCACTTTTCCCGGTGATCTCTCGCCAGGCACACGAGGATCGCGAGGGGTTCCTGCGCTTCTACCGCCTCGGCGCGAAAATCCTGTTGACGATTGCGCTGCCGGTCGCCATCATCGCCACGCTGACCGCGCGCGAGATGGTGCTCATCCTCGGCGGACCCGAATATTTGCCCAGTGGCATGATCGCGCTGCAACTGATGGCCTGGTCGATGCCGATTGGCTGGCTCAACAGCATCACGCAGTACGTCCTCATCGCCCTGGACCAACAACGCTATCTCACCCGCGCCTTTTTAATCGGCCTGGGCTTCACCTTGATTGCCAACCTGATTTTCATGCCGCTGTACGGCTATCAAGCCTCGGCGATCATCCACATCTTCGCGGAGTTGGCCCTGCTGATTCCCTTCCTAATCGGCGTACAACGTCAACTACCCCAGATGGAATGGGGGCAAACCCTCAACAAACCTCTGCTCGCCACAGCGATCATGGGTGGCGCAGCACTTTTGCTCTTGCCTCTGGGACGCGGCGTGGCGCTGATCGGTGCACTCGTCGTCTATCCAGTGGCGGTGTGGCGCTTGAAAGTACTCGCGCCAGAAGAACAGGACTCACTAACGCCCCTTTTCCGCCGCCGTTGATATTGTTTCTCTTTCAAGAGCGGGTATAATGCCAGGATAAGCTAGCCCATGCCAGGGCAGCCTTCCACGTGAACCGTTAGCAGTGAGGAGCAGAAAGATATGGAGCTTTCACAACTCGAGCAAATGATCCGTTGGCTGGATGAAGAGCGCAAGCGCGACAAGGCGCTCATCCTAGCCTTGCAGGAGCGCGTCGAACAGCAAATGCACACGATTGAAGCACAATCGGTCGATATCGAACGCATGCACCAGGATGCGGTCGAATTGCGCACCGACTTGCGTCACACCGACGATTACCCTGCCATGATCGAGAAAGTGCATCGTGACCTCAATGGAACTCTGGAAGAGTTCAAAGCACTGGTGAGACGCGAGAGAATGGAAAGCGAGCAGATGCGCCGGAGCGAGATTGAGGTTGTCAACGAACAACTGACCGATCTGGACAAGAAAGTGCGCGCAGTGTTGCGCTACGAAGAGCCGCTAAAAGCGCGTGAGGCCGGCGAACAACGCTTGCAAGGTCAGATTCAAGTCGTATCCAATACCCTCGCCGATCTGGCCAAGCGCACTGAAGATCGCCTGCAATCCATCGTCTACCTCGAAGAACAACGCCGGGCCGACACGCGTCGCGTCGCCGCGGTTGAGGGCGAGATCTCAGGACTGCGCAAAAGTCTCGACGAACTCACCGCCAAACAGGTGCGGCTGGAAGACAGCATCCGCAAAATCCCCGCCCGTGTGGAAGAGGGCATCCAAATCGCCAAATCCTACGAACCGCGTATCGAAGAACTGCGCGTGGCCGACTTCCAACGCGAGCAGCGCGTGAAACAGTACATCGAACAGGCCGCACGTGTCGATACGGAACTTGGTCGCCTGGTGGAACAGACGCAAAAATACGCGCTACTCTACAATCAAAACAAACAGGCCCTCGACGGGCTGGACGCCTTCCAGGTGCGGTTGGAGAAACGCCAGAACGAGATTGGCGAGATGCAGCGCCTCACCGAAGAACGGCTCAGACGGCAATGGGAAGAGTGGCAGGCGACTTTCGCGCGCGACTGGCAGAAGCGCCTGGTCGCCGAGGAAGACCGCTGGCGACGCCAGGACCTCGCCAATCAGAAGTCCACTGAACACTTCGCGGATCTTGATGAGCAGGCCGAAATGTACTACCGGGAAATCGTGGCGCTCTGGGAAGAAATGCGAGCTGCGCTAGACCGGTGGGGCAAAGCTATCCAGGAGACACTTGCTCCTAATCAGGAGATGCCAATCCAACGCCTCAAAGTTCTGCGGCGCTATGCGGAAGAGAAGCACAAGGAGCTGCTGTAGAGAATTACGAGTTACGAATTGCGAGTTGCGAAGTTGCAAACACATCCCTCGGCAAAGGATTCTTCCTATCGCCGAGGGATGTTTTTAGAGAGTGTACCAGCGCCCGTCTACCATGACGCGGTTAACGTGCGTCTCGAGCAACGCCTGAGGCGGCAGTGCGAAGATATCACGATCCAGAACAGCCAAATCCGCTAGATAACCTGGCATAAGCAATCCCATCCGCGACTCCAGCCCGGCAGCGTAGGCCGCACCCCAGGTGTACGCGCGCAACGCCTCCGGCAGTGTGAGCCGCTGTTCGGGATACCAGCCTTCAGAGCCGGGGAAACCGTCCTCGCGGCGGCGCGTCACTGCCGCGTACAGGCCGACGAACGGGTCGAAGATCTCAATCGGCGCATCCGAGCCGAAGGCCAGCACCGACCCGGCCTCCGCCACGGAGCGCCAGGCGTAGGCATAGGGCGCGCGCTGCGACCCCAGGTAACGGTCGGCCATCGCCATATCGTGGATGGCGTGGATAGGCTGCATAGAAGCCACGAAACCGGCCCGCCCCATCCGCATCTGATCCTCCGGACGCATCAATTGCACGTGTTCGATGCGATGGCGCAATACCGGATTGACATCGCGCACGGCCTCCAACGCATCCACGACGAGAGCGTTGGCACGGTCGCCGATTGCGTGGATCGCCAGCGCCAGCCCACCCGCTACCGCCCGTTGCGCCGCCTCGAAAAGCTGCTCCGGTTCCAGAGTGAGCAGGCCCAGGTTCTCCGATTCACCCTCGTACGGCGCGAACATCGCGCCCGTGCGCGATCCCAGCGCGCCGTCGGCGAAGAGCTTCAACCCGCCGAAACGCAGCCAATCGTCGCCGTATCCACTGCGCAAGCCGGCATCGAGTATGGCGTCGAGGGATTCCAGGCGCACGTATTTGACGACGCGCACTCGCAAACGTTCTTGATGATGCAATTCCTGGAACGCGGCGAACGCCGGGACACCATCTACGTCGTGGATGCCGGTGATGCCCAACGCCAGGAGATGATTCTGCGCCACATCCAGCGCACCCACAATCTCGTCCAGCGTCGCCGGAGGGATGACCGCCTGCACCAGGCGCGTGGCGTTTTCGAAGAGCATCCCATCGGACGAACCGTCGGCATTGCGCCCGATCTTGCCGTGCAGGGGATCGGGCGTATCCGCTGTGATGCGCGCCGCCCGCAGTGCCGCCGTGTTCACCACCCAGGCGTGCGCGTTCTTGGCGATCAACGCCACGGGATGCTGTGGCGCCACGTGATCCAGCTCCGCGGCGGTGGGGAAACGCCCGCCGTCCCATAACGTCTGGTCCCACCCGCGCCCGATGATCCACGCACCGGGCGGCAGCTCACGCGCGCGCGCCGCCACCTGCCCCAACAGCGCCGCGCGGGAAAGGTCACGCAGGTTCAATTCACGGAGGCTCAATGCGTACCACATCGCGTGGATGTGCGCGTCGGTCAGGCCGGGGGTGACAAGCGCTCCTCCTGCCTCTTCGACAATCGCGCCGGGTGCAGCGGCCCAGGCTTCTGCCTCAGCATCCAGCGCAGCGATTTTGCCATCCACAACGGCCAACGCGCGCGCCCACGGATGGCGCGCGTCGCCAGTGTAAATGCGCGGATGACGCAAAATTCTTACTTCCATAGTTATCCCCCAAACCTTGCGAAGGCTAGGAAACCCTCGCAAAGTCGAAAAATGTCTCACAATCCCAAGAGGTTAGCGATCCAGGCGACGCTGTAACGCCCGGCCCAGGCCACGACAATCGCCTTGAGCGTCTTGCCGCTCCACGTCGCCAGGTAGAACTTCCACACGGGCATTCCCGTCGCACCGGCGGCCATACCTGCCATGTCGAACAGCGGCATCGGCACAGCGCCCATCAGAAAAATGGTCAACATCCCATGCTGACGCACCCACCCTTCGATCCTGGGGTAGACTTTCCAGCGATCGATCAGATCCTCGACGGCATACCCGGCCAGATAGCCCCACAATTCGCCGAGCGAGTCGCCGAAACCGGCGCACAACCCAACCCACCAGGGAACGAGGACCGATCCCATCGTGAAGGTAAACGCGAGATGCGGAACCGGCAGCAGTACCGTCGTGCTGCCGATCCAGGCCATCAGAAAGACGCCGAGGTAACCCAATCCACTGAGGTTCTCGAAGGTGATTTTCTCGCGGTTGAGTGCGATATAAGTAGTGAACCCCACGAAAAACACAACCAATACAATGCGCAAGATAGTTTTGCGCATTTTCTTTGCTGCCGAGAGATGCTTCAAAGATTTGGCCTCGGAGATCTCTTTTAACGCGAAGGTGAGTTGTGCAAAAGGCGAGACGTCGCTCATGACGTCAGTGGCGCTCCCAACCGTATCACCCGGGCAGCGCCGGTAAAGCCACGCGTCGCATAACAACTATCCACTACGAGTGACACCCGCTGGAGCACCCGGCCGTAATCGACGTTATGGTGGCCGGTCACAATCACAACGACATCGATCGCTTCCAACACTCCGTCCGTCAAAGCCGTAGATTCGAGCATCAACGTTTCGCTGTAGAAGACGTTGCCACCCACGTGAAACGTTGGCACAAAGGGATCGTGGTACTGCACCTCGGCTCCACGCCCGAGAAGCAACTCGATCACGCGCTCGGCCGGGGTGTCACGCGAGTCGCCGATGTCGGGCTTGAAGGCGACGCCGAGGACCAGTGCGCGCGCGCCGTGAAGGGACTTGCCCGCCAGGCTCAGACCGCGCGTCACCAGATCGACCACGTGATAGGGCATCGCTTCGTTGGTCTCCGCCGCCAACTCGATGAATCGCGTGTAGAAGTCATACTCGCGCGCCTTCCAGAGCAAATAGTAGGGGTCGATGGGGATGCAGTGCCCCCCCACCCCCGGCCCCGGACGGAAGGGCATAAAGCCGAAGGGCTTCGTCTTCGCCGCGTCGATGACTTCCCAAAAGTCGATACCCATACGTTCTGCCAGTTGCGCCATCTCGTTGACGAGGGCGATGTTCACCGCACGGAAGGTGTTTTCCAACAATTTGGTCAATTCGGCGGCAGAAGGAGATGAAACCTCGTGAACCGGCGCGCCCATCTGCCGCAATAACGCAGCGGCGGCGGCGGTGGCATTCGGCGTCAATCCACCGACAACTTTGGGCGTGTTGTAGGCGCTCCATTGTTGGTTGCCGGGATCGATGCGTTCTGGCGAGAAAGCCAGGTAGAAGTCATCGGCAGCAGCACTCAAGCCACTCACCCGCTCCAGAATCGGCTGCACATCCTCGGTGGTCGTGCCAGGATAGGTGGTAGATTGCAGGACAATCAACTGGCCCGCGTGCAGGTATGGTGCAATGCCCTCTGTAGCGGAGATGATATAACTCAAGTCAGGGGTGCGCTGAATGGTGTACGGCGTGGGCACACAGATGAACACCGCATCGCAGTCACGAACGACTGCGTAATCGGTGGTGGCACGCAAGCGCCCCTCGTGCAAATGCGGCAGCAGTTCGGCATCGGCGACATCCTCGATGTAGCTGTGCCCCGCGTTAAGCTGCTCTACACGCTCAGCGTTAATTTCCACGCCGACCGTCACGAAGCCAGCTTTGGCGAAGGCCAAAGCCAGCGGCAGCCCTACGTAGCCCATCCCCACAACGGCGACCTTAGCCGTGCGATAAGTGATTTTGTCCGAAAGCGATGCGTTCATCCATTCCTCCACAAGTGCAGATATGATCGAATCTGGGTCACGTAAGGTGGTGGATGGGGCTTACCATCCACCACCTTACACTGCTATTTTGCTGCCCTTCGCAAGGCTGCTTCATTTTAGCTTGATACGCTGCGCCAACAGCGCTAATTTCACCTCCACCTCGTACCAACTGACTTCCGAAAGGCCGAGTTTGTGCCGCAGTTCAGTGCGATCCATGTCCGTGGCAAAATCGCGCGCGGCACACGTCCAGCGGAGCATTTCGAAGGTGATACGGGGAATTTCGGCCTGCGCGGCGATGTCGGTAAGGACATATTCCAAATTACGCGCACTCCACGGAAAAAGATGCTGGCGCGACGGATACTGCTCCAGGTACTCCCGCAAAACGGCGGGCCACCATTGTGGCAACGCGATACGGCGCTCCTTGTAACGGCGCCGCGCCTCTTTATAGCGGACCCACAACGCGGGATGTTGCGCGTCGGTCAGGTCGATGTGGTTGATGTGGAGGTTGACGCACTCGCCCTTCTTAATGCCGGTGTGCAGGATGAGAGTGAAGAGCAAATGCGGACGGGTGTCGGGCTTGCGTGTCTCGCTGCCCGCACGCAGCGCCTGGGTTACCGCCAGTGCCGCATCGATTTGCGCGCCGGTCAGAATCTCCGGCAACGGTGCCGTCACGGATTGGTGGATCAGCGGCGCGGCCGCGTCACGAGGGACGACACCTTCTTCCGCCAACCAGCCGAAGAAGACTTTGAGCGTGGTGATGCGACGCTCCAATGTTTTGGGACTGCACGGCACGCCTCGCGAGGTGTTCAACCACTTGATAAAAGCGTTTAGCGTCACCGGAGAGATATCGCCAATCGCCTGCACCGGCCCCAAGTAATCACTCAGGATTTGCATATCCAGGCGGAACGCCTGCTGCGTGTTCTCCGTAAAACCCCGGGCCTGCATGTACTTCTCGAAAGCACCTAGCGCGACGTTGAGCGGCGTATGTGCCGTCAGATCCGCCGCTGGCGAAGGGGGCTTCGCCGGCTCGCCGGACGGTGTTGGTGGAAATAGCGTCAATTGTTGTGTTTCGTGACTATCCGTCATGATGCTCTTATTATAACAAATTGGTGACAGACACAAGTTGAGAATTGACATATAGTTTTCTTCTTTTTTGTGGTATACTTGGACGCATAAGGTGACATAGCACGTTCTACACTACAGAAATCGTGGCTACTACAAATCTGAAACATTCCGAGGAGGTTCCTATGCCACTGGACGTCGCGGCCATAAGGCAAGAATTCCCTATTTTCGAGCGCAAAATCAACGGCAAGCGCCTTGTGTTTTTAGACAGCGCCGCCAGCTCGCAAAAACCGCGCGCGGTCATCGGCGCGATGATGCACACCTACATGCACGGTTACGCCAACGTCCACCGGGGGTTATACACCCTAGCGGAAGAAGCCACCGCAGCCTACGAAGAGGCGCGAGCGAAAATCGCGCGCTTCATCAACGCAGCAGATCCTGCCGAAATCGTCAATGTGCGCAATGCGACGGAGGGACTGAATCTCGTCGCCTACAGTTGGGGTGAAGCGCACATCCAAGCCGGAGACCGCATCGTCATCACCGAGTTGGAGCACCACGCCAATCTAGTTCCGTGGCAGCAGTTAGCACTGCGCAAGGGCGCGGAACTGGCGTACATCCCCGTGGATGAGGCGGGTGAGCTAGACCTGAACGCGCTGCCGCCGCTGCTGGCAGACGGGCGCACCAAAATCGTCGCTTGCTCGGTGATGTCCAATGTCCTCAGCGCATTACCACCGGTCACGCAGGTCGCGGAGATAGCACACGACGCTGGCGCGCTGGTGGTGATGGACGGCGCGCAGGCTGTGCCCCACCAGCCCGTCGACGTGCAAGCGTTGGGCGCTGACTTTCTGGCGTTCTCCGGGCACAAGATGTGCGGGCCAGGCGTGGGCGTTCTGTGGGGACGCTATGACCTGCTGGATGCGATGCCGCCCTTCCTCTACGGCGGGGATATGATCCGCACCGTCAAGCACGACTACGCCAAATGGAACGAGGTGCCCTACAAGTTTGAGGCGGGAACACCGGCCATCGCCGAAGTCATCGGACTCGGCGCAGCGGTGGACTTTCTCAATGCCATCGGAATGGAGGCTATCCACGCTCACGAGCAGGAAATTGTCAACTATGCGCTGGCGCGGCTGGCGGAACTCCCCATGGTTCACGTGCTTGGGTCCGGTAAGGGAGAGCGCGGCGAGCTACGGGAGCGTAGCGGCGTTGTATCATTCTGGATGGACAACATCCACCCGCACGACATCGCTACCATTCTCGACGACGAGGGTATTTGCATACGTGCCGGACATCACTGTGCGCAGCCATTGCATGAGTGCCTCAACCTTCCGGCAAGCGCGCGTGCCAGCTTCTACATCTACAACGATAGGGACGACGTCGACGCGCTAATAGAAGCGCTGCACAAAGTCGTCAAAATTCTAGGAAAATAGATCGCAGGAGGAATGATGAGTAGTGATCTTTATCGCGAACAGTTATTGGACCATTATCACAACCCTGATCACTTCGGTGTGCTCGACGACGCCGATGTCGATATCGAAATGGATAATCCTACATGTGGAGATATGATCCACCTGACAGCACGCCTTGATAGCACAGGGCGTATCGCTGAAGTGATGTTCGAGGGACAGGGTTGTGTCATCAGCATGGCCTCAGCGTCCATGTTTACCGAGCACGTCAAGGGCAAAACGTTGGAAGAAGTCGCCGCGATGGGCCTGGCCGAAATCCAGGAAATGATGGGAGGCGTGAAGCTCAGCATGGGCCGGGTGAAGTGTGCGCTGCTGCCGCTGAACGCAATGAAAGAGGGGTTGAAGGAAAGTGGGGACTTGTAGTCACGCGTCGTCCCCAAATAAGTTTCGCAGAACCACAACAGGCGGGGGCAGTTCTCTGCCCCCGCCTGTCATTATAGCTTATAGCCTGTCCGAAAATTCACTGCCGACGCACCACAAACCCTTGCAGCCACAATTTTCGGATAGAGTCTTAATCGGTTAGTCGCCCACCCATCGTCACCTGAACGGTGGGGACACTGTGGGGCTCCGCTCAACGCGCACCGAGACTGACTCAGGGATAATATTTTGAATGATCACCCCTTTCGGGACCTCAACCACAGGGATGATCGTGTAGTCTCCAGGCATCAGATTGGTCAAGTCCAGCACAACCTCCACATCCTCCGGCTGCAACGGCTCCATTAACGCCAGCGGCCCACTCAGCACGAGAACAACGGTGTCAACGTTGGCAGTCGCATTCATATTGGACGATAGACCGCGCAGCGTCGGCGTCACCGCCAACGTCAAGCCACTCTGGATGGCCTCGATTGTCAGACTGACCGTCACATAGGGACGCGGCGGGGAGATGAGCGACAATCCTTCCGGCATCTGTAAGGCCACTGTCGTCGTCAGACTTTGCGTCAACGTATTCAGGCTGATGGGCTGTGTGAGGAGATAGCCCGGAGCCGAACGTACCACTTCGACACGCCCATAAACTCTAACGAGTTGCGGATCAACAACGAGATTGGCAATACGGTAACCGGAGGCCGGTTGCCCTTCCCACGCGACCGTCACCGCAAGATCGCGCACGTATCCTAACGGCGAAATCGGCGCATTGACCGTCACTGCTTTGGGGATGGATTCAACGTTTGGGACCGCGTCCTCATTCTCATCCAGAAGCGCTGGTTGATAATCTCCACGAACGTCGCTTTGCTGGCCTTCGACGGGGATTTCCACCTGTGCTTGCGTCACCCTAGCAACCCACGAAGCAGGACCGCGAACACGCACAGTCTGCGGCACAACCTCAGGCTCGTCAGCTCTGAAACCAAAAAGTGGTGTCCCCTCGAGCCGGGTAGTGACTGTGATCTCTTTCTCACCAATAGGCTCGACGGTGAGGTTGACCTCCGGTGGAGTGATCGTCAATACCTGTACAGGCTCCATCTGAACGTCGACTTCAACGGGAACACTTAAGGTTCCAGTGGTGACTTCAGAGAGATCGATATAGGCACGCAGGTCATTGATGCTCAGAGTCTCCCACACCGACTGTGGCGCACGCAATTCGACGCGTACACGGGTCTCGTTCATCCCGTAAGCGAGCATATCTTCATCCAGACCGGTGGTTTCAATCGGGATCGATGGGTTAAAGGGAGCCTCCTCTGTCGGATCCTTGGCTTCCGTGGCTACAGCCCAGAAGAAGAAAGCCAGGAGCAATGAAATGGCCAACAGGCCGAGATTACGCGCCAACCAACGGCTCATACTCGCATACCCTCCTCAATCTCGTGGACAGGCCGCACCGCCCTGCGGCGGATTTTGCGAAACAGGCCACGGGACGAACGAACTTTTGGAACGAGAAAAGCACGGAGAATAGACTCCAAACGTTTGGTGTCGATGTCGCGAATAATCCGCCCATTATGCGTCACCGAGATTTGCCCACGTTCCTCTGAAACCACGACCGCGACGGCGTCGCCCTCTTCGGTTACGCCAATGGCGGCCCGGTGACGCAGTCCTAATTCACGGTCTGCCAGGAACGCAGCGGTCAAGGGTATCACACAAGATGCTGCGACGAGTCGTCCATTGCGGATGATGACGGCTCCATCGTGCAAAATGACGTGGTGATCAAAGATGGACATAAGCAACTCCGGCGTCACTTCGGCATCAATCATCACGCCGGTATCGATATATTCTTGCAGGCTGGTCTGACGCTCAAAAACAATCAATGCCCCCACATCGTGCGTAGCCATATGTGTGACGGCTTTAACAACGTTGGCAATCATCATCTCAAGCTTCGTGTTATCGCCAGGCTCGATCAAAAGGAGTGGACTGCGTCCCAGTTGCTCCAGTGCACGACGCAATTCCGGCTGGAAGAGCACCGGAATGCCTACCAGCAGCGCCGGGAGCAGGCTCTCAATCAACCAGGAAAAAGCACGGAATTGCACCAAACGCGTCAGCAAGACCAAGAAGATAAGCAAAGCCATAATGCCGCGCACCAACGGAACAGCGCGCGTTCCCCTAATGGCATAGAAGACCAAAAAGAAAAAGAACGCAACGATCAGGATGTCCAGACCATCAATCCAGGTTATGCGCTCCAGTAACCACATTAAATTCCACATCGCTAATTACAACCTAAACCTCACACGGTTATGTACTATGCGTGCGCAGGAGCCGGCTACATGGGTGGTTCATGTCCGGTCAACTCGCGGTACAAATCGACATACCCCTCCCTGTTGGGCGGTTCCAACGCCAGAATCGCGGTCACCGTCTTGACTGCGGCCTCCTGCTGGCCGGCATCAAGCTGCAACCCACCCAGCACATCCAGATGTTCCAAAGCTTTCTCACGCTTGCCGGTATTGAGATACAATTGCGCTCCCCTGGCACGTAGAGGAATATTGTCAGGTTCATTGACAATCAAATCTTCCAACACGACCAAAGCTCGATCGACATTCCGCGCCTCAAGGTAGAGCTTGAGCAGCTTATCAAGGGCGTTCAGACCCAAATGCGGGCGACCGGTGCGTGGATACAGGCGGTAGAGCGCCAGATAAGCACGCTCGTCATTCGAATCAATGCGCAAAATCGCCTCATTGTTCTTAATCGCAGCCAACCAATCCAGCCGCTGCAGATCAAGATCGGCCATCTTGTGCAAAATGCGGACTTCCCATCGCTTTTCCGACGCGCCGCGCGGCGCCAAACGCATCGCCTCGGTGTAGACATCGCGAGCACGCTCCGGCTGCGCCAGTTGATAGTACGCGTCTGCCAGTTGCAGGTACTGGCTGAGAGCATCGTCGATCTGACCACGTTGAGTCAATAGTTCGATGACCCGCTTATGCACGACGATATCAATGGGAGATAATTGTAGAATTTCACGGTAAGTCGCCAGGGCTTGCAGCGTCTGACCACGGACTTCGTAAGTGCGCGCTATCGTCTGGAATTTGGCCATCGCCTCTTCGATGCGCCCGGCCTCTTGCAACAAAGTTGCCAGAAGGTAATGCAACGGTAGGTAATCGGGGGCCTGGCTGAGCGTGTGGAACAGCTCCTCTAGCGCACTGTAGACCTTATTGCGCCGCTGATACTCCTGCGCCAGCGCGACGGAACGTAAAATGTCCGATGCGCCGGGCGTACTGACCAGCTCTCCCAAGCTGAGGACCGTTCCCGAACGCGAGAGGCCATCCAAACGCTTGCGCGCTTCGAGTGACTTATCTTCCCATCCACGTCGCCCCAAAAAATCGACCAGCGATTCACTCAAACTCCGGGCGCGATCGGGATCTCCAGCACTGACCAGGTTCTGCGCCACACTCTGGTAAACGCGAATGAGGTCATCGGCGTGTTCGCGCTCGATCGTCGCCAAATCGACGATCTTCACTGCTTCCCAGAAGTGTTTCAACGCTTCCCCAAAATCTCCCTCCGCCTGGTAGGATTCGCCCAAAGCAAAATGACTACCCAAAATGTATTCGGGATCCGAGAGCGATTTATTCAACTGTGTGATCGCCTCAGAAAAACGCATTTGTTCCTTGTAAAGCAACCCCAGGTTGAAGTGGATGGAGGGCATCGAGACGCCGGCTTTGTTCAACTGCTCGTAGGCCTGGAGTGCTGCCGTCAGATCGCCACGCGTCTGCGCATCGACAGCTTTGCCGATGAGCAGATCGACCTCCATCTGCGAGATACCCTGCACCTGCGGTTTATCTTCCGCGAAAATGGCCTCCGCCAGCTTCGCCAGGGCGCGCTGCCGGGCAATGTCGATGGGGCTACCCTCGTCCTGTGTCTCCACATCCAGGGCTTCCAGGCCCTCGTCCATAGCCCCGACAGCTTCAGGATGCAGAGGTTCGGGGACGGGACGCTGGCTTTGGAGCAGCATCATCACCTGCGCAATTCGCGGCTCATGAGGGATAAACGTTTGCATTTGACGACAAATCTCGATGGCCCAGTCGGGGTGCGTTTTCTGGTAGAGATAGGCCAGCCAAAGCGCCGCCAGCACTGCCTTATCCACGGACTTTTCTTGCTGATAGTACTGTAGAAGGTCGCGCCACACCTTATCGTTATCTGGTTGCAGACGTACGGAGGCTTCGAGCGCGGCCACGAACTTGCTCTTTACGCCCTGCTCGCCATAACGTTGCCCGGCCTCGTAATAGGTTTCAGCGGCCTGTGCGGCGTCGCCGTTACGTTCGTAAATCTCCGCGATGCGCTCATAGGGGCCTGGATCGGCAGGACTTAGTGTGGTAAGGCGCTGATATATCTCGAGCGCCACTTCCAGGTCCTCGGCATTGAACAGCGCCCAGGCATAGCCCATCAGCGTCGAGACATCATCGGGAAACTCAGCCAGGGCACGGTCATAGAAGCGCACCGCGTCTTCCCACTTCTCATCCCAGACACAGTCGTTCGCCTTTTGAATGGCCTCATCAAAACGTAAGCGGTTACCAGCCAATGCACACCCCCTGTTTGAGCTATCAGCAGTCAGCAATCGGCAGAGACTACAAAAGTCTCGGCACGTATTGGCGTGTCACAGGTTTCTTGTTTATAGCAGATATTGCATTTCAGTGTAACGCGCAAGACTTTTGTAGTCTCGCGTTGTTCTACTCTTTATCTAGCGCCCACACCAGGATGGCCTTCTGCGCGTGAAGACGGTTCTCAGCCTGGTCGAATAGCACCGAATGTGGGCCATCGGCAACGGCGTCGGTGATCTCTTCGCCGCGATGCGCGGGCAAGCAGTGCATCACAATGGCATCTGCTTTGGCGCTTGCCAGCTTGGCTTCATCAACGCGGTAGGGCGGGAAAAGCTTGCGGCGTTGTTCAGCTTCGGCCTCTTGCCCCATAGAGGTCCAGGTGTCGGTGTAGATGACATCAGCGTCCCGCACAGCGACCATAGGATCGCCAACCGCCGTAATGGTGGAGCCGCTCTCCGCCGCCAGCCGGCCACCCATATCCCAGATGGCGGGATGCAGTCCATAGCCCTTGGGCGCAGCAAGCGTGAAATCCATCCCCAGCAGCGTCGCGCCGTACAGCAACGAGGTCGCGACGTTGTTGCCATCGCCGAGATAGACGAGCTTCTTGCCCTTGAAGCCACCTTTGTGTTCCAGGATCGTCAGGAAATCGGCCATCCCCTGGCAGGGATGCGCGTAGTCGGATAAACCATTGATCACCGGCACACTCGCGTGCTGTGCCAGCGCCACGACGTCCGCGTGGCCAAAGACACGGGCCATCACCACGTTAACATAACGCGAGATGACGCGTGCTACATCAGCAACGCTTTCCCGTTTGCCCAACTGAATCTCATTCGGGGAAAGATAAAGCGCGTTGCCGCCCAGTTGCAACATCGCCACATCGAAGGAGACCCGGGTGCGCAGGCTGGGTTTTTGAAAGATCATCCCCAGCACTTTGCCCTTGAGGTAGGGCGTTTCTTCGCCTTCCTTCCACGCAGCTTTGATGCGTACGGCCAAATCGAGCAGCGCCTGCATTTGTTCTGGCGCGAGGTCGGCCAATGTTAAGAAGTGTTTCATCGTGTATGCCTCCTGGTTAGGTTGTCGCTGGGCCTTGCCAGCTTCGCATCTAGTATACCACGAAGGACAGTTAGAGGAAAAGCAAACGGCACACGAAAAAGTGAACGAGCGTCCTTCTGCGGCTCCGCACACCGGGCATATTACACATGTCATCTGCGTTATAGCCCTCTGCATGTTGGCACTTGCCAGTCCCGGTGCTATACTGCAAGTGTAAAGACACGTTTTCTAGGTTAAGGAGGCGACCATGGTTAAAGCAGGATTGATTCTCGGCGCAGTGATGTTGGTTCTGGGCATCGGCGGCAGTCTGATCCTGCCGATTTGCGTGCCGTGCCTGGCAGTGATGGCGGGCGTCGGCGCTGGCTATCTGGCAGGGGTTCTCGATAAACCGCTCACCTCCGGCGACAGCGCCAAAGTGGGTGCGATTGCGGGCGCAATTGGCGGTGCAGGCGCGCTGTTCGGTCAGATTATCGGTGGCATTCTCAACGCCATCTTGGTTGATCCGCAACAGATGATGAGGATGATGGAGCAGCTTGGATTTCCAATGGCTTACGACCCCAACCTCCTTTTCGTCGGCCAGATTGGCGGCGGCGTGTGTTTTGGCCTGCTCGACATCATCCTCATGGCCGGTCTCGGCGCACTCGGCGGCATCCTCTGGCAGCAGATCGCCGGTAAGAAGGCCGATTCACCACCGTATTAGACCATTTTTCTCAGAGAAGACTATCCGATTACAAGACTACGCGACTTTTTAGGAGAATAAACGATGACTGAACAAAAATTGGTTTGGATCGAGGAAGAAGTCGCCGCGCTGAAAGAAAGCGGCCTGTTCATCAACCTGCGCACCATCGATTCCCCGCCCGGCGCGTGGATGACGGTCGATGACAAGAAGGTGCTCAATCTCTGCACCAACAACTACCTGGGCCTCGCCGACGACAAACGTCTGACGGACGCCGCCAAGGCCGCCATCGATCGCTTCGGCGCAGGTCCGACGGCGGTGCGCTCCATCGCCGGGACGCTCTCGCTCCACGAGGAACTCGAACGCACGGTGGCGAAATTCAAGCGGGTGGAAGATGCGCTTTACGTGCAGGCCGGCTTCGTCGCCAACCAGGCGGCAATCCCGCCGCTGGTCGGCAAGGAGGATGTCATCTTCTCGGACCGGCTGAACCACGCCAGCATCATCGACGGCGCGCGGTTGAGCCGCGCCAAGATCATCGTCTACGAGCACTGCGATCCCGTCGATCTGGAGGCGAAGGTCAAGGAATCTCTGCCACACTACCGGCGCGGATTAGTCGTCACCGACGGCGTCTTCTCGATGGACGGCGATGTGGCGCCACTGGACAAAATCTACGAGGTGGCGGAACGGCACGGGCTGCTCACGATGGTCGATGACGCACATGGCGAAGGCGTACTCGGACACGGCGGGCGCGGCATCGTCGATCACTTTGGGCTGCACGGCAAATTCGACGTGGAGGTGGGAACGTTCTCCAAAGCGTTCGGCGTGGTGGGCGGCATCGTCGCCGGGAAGAAGCTCATCGTCGACTTCCTGCGCCAGAAAGCGCGCCCCTTCCTCTTCTCCAGCGCCGTCACGCCCGCCGATACAGCCGCGTGCCTCGCCGCTGTGCAAGTGCTCGCCGCCTCCACCGATCTGGTGGAACTGCTGTGGCAGAACACGGAGTACTTCAAGGGGCAGATGCAGAGCCTGGGCTTCGACGTGGGCAACAGTGTGACGCCAATCACGCCGGTGATGCTCGGCGACGTGAAACTCGCCAAGGACTTCAGCCGCCGGCTCTTCGAGGAAGGCGTCTTCGCCATGGCCATTGGCTTCCCCACAGTTCCGCGTGGTCTCGCGCGCATCCGTGTGATGGTCTCCGCTGCGCTGTCGAAGGATGATCTGGACTTCGGATTGGAGAAATTCGCGAAAGTTGGTAGAGCGCTGAAAGTCATCTCGTAATACGTGAAGCGTGATACGTGAGAATCCCATTACGAATCACGCATCACGTATCAGTTTTCACGCATAACGCGCATCTATCGCTTTCTGCACCGCATCGTAATCCGCCGGCAACTCCACCGGCGGATTTGCGTGCCGGGCGACGACGTCCGCCAGGGCGCGGTCGTGGTATTTAACCTTGAAATCGGTGAATTTAAGGCCGTGCGCGGTGGAGATGACGACCACACGGTCGTCGGGCCGGATTTCGCCCCGGTCGATAAGCTTGAACAGCACCGCCAGCGCGACGCCGGTGTGCGGGCAGCAGTACATCCCCGTGCGGTCGGCACGGGCGGCGGCGTCCGCCAACTCGTCCTCGGTGGCCTGCTCGACGATGCCGTCAAAAGCCTCCAGCGTCTTAACGGCGCGTTCGTAGCTGACCGGGTCGCCGATCTGGATGGCGCTGGCGAGTGTTTTCTGTGCCTGCACCGGATGATAAGCCTGGAATCCGGTCTGGTAGCTCAGGTAGAGCGGATTGGCCCGCGCGGCCTGCGCGCAAGCGATGCGCGGCAATTTGTCGATCAGCCCCAACGCCTTCATCAACAGGAACCCTTTGCCCAAAGCACTGACATTGCCCAAATTCCCCACCGGGATCACGATCCAGTCCGGCACCTGCCAATCGAACTGCTGCACGATCTCGATGGCGACTGTCTTCTGGCCCTCCATGCGCAGCGGATTCATCGAATTGGCCAGATAGAGCGTGGGATCGGTGGCAATCTGCTGCACGATGCGCATACAGCCGTCGAAGTCGGTGTCGAGCGCCAGCACGAGCGCGTTGTTAGCGATGGGCTGGATCAACTGCGCGGTGGAGACCTTCCCCTTCGGCAACAGCACCACGGCAGGGATATCCGCCGCCGCCGCGTAGGCCGCCAGCGCTGCTGAGGTGTCACCCGTGGAAGCGCACACAACCGCGCGGATGGGTTTGTGGTCGGTTCGCATCTGCTTCACCACGGAGACCAGCACCGTCATCCCCAAATCCTTGAACGAGCCGGTGTGGCTGTTCCCGCACAGTTTTACCCACAGGTCGGCAACGCCAATCTCCTTGCCCAGCCGTTCCGCCCAAAAGCAGTTGGAATGGCCCTCGTACATCGAAACGACGTTCTCGTTATCGACCTGGGGACACACCCACTCCTTCTTACCCCACACGCCACTGCCGTAGGGCCATTCGTTAGTGTGCGTCCGCTTCTCGAAGAGTTGCTTCCATACAGCGGCACTGCGATCACGCAACGCATCGACGTCGTGCACCACATCCAGCAAGCCGCCACAGTCCTCACAGCGATAGGCGATATCGTAGATCGAGTAACGCCGCCCACACCCGCGCACACATTCGAGCCAGCTAGTGTATGCCATTTTCCCCCTCCTCCCAAGGCCGGTTTTCAGTTGTCAGTTTTCTGCCAGACCTGACAGGTCTCAGAAGACCTGTCAGGTCTGAAAAAGGCGAACACCTCTCTGTGGCGTTTCTGCTTGACAATCCACAGGTCGATCAAGGCCCCCATAGCCCAGAATGTTAATCCCGTCTCCAGCGCCATCCGGGGCAGATTGGTGAACGACAGGCTTAGGGTTTCCGCGAATCCATAATCGTAGGGAAACTCGTATTGCACGAACGGGTACAGGTAAGGAACGACGCCGCCAAATTCCCCGAAAAGGTGCAGCAAGTAGCCGAGCGTCCAACTCCCAGCAGCACGCTTTCCCCACAGCAGACGGACCAGTGCCGTCGAAGCGGCCACAGCGATCAACGTGTGCCCCATCCAACGGCTGCCATCACCCTGATCCAGCACATAGTGCGCGACCTTATCCACCACATCGGGCACGACTGCGGCTGCCATCACCGGCACGAAGTCAGCCTTGAGATAACGATAAGCCAGAGCCGAAACGGCTACGTGTCCAAAGATCATCCAATGTCCTCGAAAAAAGGTAAAGGGTAAAGAGTGAAGAGTGAAGCAACCTAGCCTCGTTACTCGTTACTCGTTATCCGCTTCTCAATCACTAATCCCCAGTTCCTAATCCCCAACCGTCCACGGATGGCCAAAGCCGCCCACCCTAACAGCGCCAGTTCCAGGCCGATTTCGGCGGGACGTTCCAATCTGCGCCGCAAGATTTCCCAGAATCCCGGCGACGGGTCGAACTCGTACTGCACGAACGGATACAACCACGGCACCTGCCCGCTGAAGTCGGCTATGAGATGCCCCAGATAGCCCACGGCCCAACTCCACGCGGTCTGCCGTCCCCACAACAGCCGCACAAAAACGGTCGAAACGGCCAGGCCAAGCAAGGTATGGCCCCACATCCGCCCACTCGGCAGTATGCGCAATCCCTGGCACAGCGTCTTGTCGATCACGTCGGGAATCACCCCGGCAACGACGACCGGGACGAGGTCGGCTTTGAAATAGCGATGCGCCAGAACCGAGACGCCCAGATGACCAACCAGCATTATACGCCCACCACGTGCGTCATGGTCCGATGGATGGGCGCATCGCCCTCAGCGCGCAGAGCATCCGATGGTATGGACGCCTCGTCGGGCTTATCGGAGAGCGCGAAGATCAACGCCCCGCGCGCGCGCCAGTCCAGCATCAGCTCGCGCACCTCGTGAGTGAGACAGATCTCGCGCGCCAGCAAATCCTCCGGCGTGGCATCTTCCGGCAGCGCGCCCATACGGGCGACGGTCTCACGGTATTCGGTATAGCGGAACGCCTTGAACGGTGTGGGATCGCCGGCCTGCACACGGGCGTAGATGTCGCCGTGCAGCGCGCGCAGGTCTGTGGGCAGATCGCCGGCCTGCGCATCGACGGCCTGGATAAATTGGGCAAACGTCGCCATCCGCCCATTGCGGACGTCATCCACGAGCGCCTCCCGGTCGCACAGACCGCTGCCCACGATCAAGCAGATGTAGGCCAGATAATCCTGGTTGTCGGTGGTGAAAGGATGGAACTCGGGCCGGTTTAGCTGTCCATAAGCGGCCTCGAAGCGCTCCGGGTCAAACGCCGGCCCCAGCAGATCGCCGACGGTGCGGCGCACCGCCGCCACGCGCGCCGCGTCGATGACGTGATCGTTGCGCCCGCGCGCGCCGAGTGTCGTCTTGTCCAAATCGAGGACGACCGCCGTGTTCTCGTCCAGCGGGAAACCCTGTCCCTGGCAGAAAGCATCGAAATCGGCCAGCAGCGCCCAGCGATTTGCCAGGTAGAGCATGTGCCCCTCCTGCATCACGACGTCGGCCTTGGCAGGCGCAGGCTTCTCCGCGCCGATAAAGGCGACACCGGGCCAGTTCCCCGCGCGGCAGATGTTGGCGAAGGCCGTGCCGTCGTTCAGGCGTGTGTCGCCGACGAAGATCAGGCGCGTAAGCGGCGTCCCCGGCGCGTCGAGCGCGCGGGCCAGGCGCAGCAGGTGGACGATGGCACGCGCATAATCCGCCTCACTCTTGCGTGGGATCGTGTTAGCGGGAATCCCCACCTCATCTCGCATCTCACGCAAGGCCGGCAGACGCACATCCAGCGCATTCAGATTCCGGTAGACGATCCGATCCTCAAGAAACTCGGCGACCGATGTTAAACCATAGTTTTGCATAGCAGTACCTCAGTGAATAAGCCAATGAAAGAATCAACGATCGAGAATCAGCAAATCTTGCATCATGCATCCTGCATCTTGCATCCTGCATCTTGCATCCTGCTATCAGGTCACGTATCCGGTCGCCACCAGCAGTTCCGCATTGAGGATCGCGCCGCTGGCTGCACCGCGCAGGGTGTTGTGACTCACCGTCGTCATCCGCACATCCAGCAGCGGGCAGGGACGCACACGCCCCACGGAAATGGCCATGCCACCCGCGGCGTCGCGGTCGCGGCGGGGCTGTGGACGATCCGGCTCCATCCGCACGAGAAGTGGATGCTCCGGCGCGCTTGGCAGGCCACGCGACGCCTCCGTCCCACGGAAATCACGTAGCGCCGCGATGACGTCTTCCACCGTCGCAGGATGCTCAAAGCCGACCGACAGGCTCACCGTGTGCCCATCGAAGACGGGGACGCGGTTCACATGCGCGCTGAGCACGATGCCGGCATCCACACCGCGACCGTCCACCACATGCCCCAGCATCTTGCGCAATTCCTGCGGGAACTTTTCCTCCTCGCCGGGGATGTAGGGAACGACGTTGTCCAGGATATCGAGGGAGGCCACGCCGGGATAGCCCGCACCGGAGATGGCCTGCATCGACGTCATAAAGACTTTGCGGACGCCAAACGCTACGTCCAACGGCTTGAGCGGCAGCGCCACGCCCGTGATCGTACAGTTGGGGCTGGCGACGATAAGACCGGGCCAGCCACGCCCGGCGCGCTGCGTTTCGATGAGCGCCACGTGGCCGGCGTTGACCTCCGGGATGAGCAGCGGCACGTCGTCCACGGCGCGATGCGGCGAAGCGTTCGTGCAGACGGCGTAGCCCGCCTGCGCGAACTGCGGCTCGATCTCGCGCGCCACGTCCGCCGGCAGCGCCGAAAAGACCAGCCTGGCGGACAAATTCGGCTCCAACGGCTGAACGACCATCTCACCGACAACCGGCGGCGGATCGCCGGGAATCACCCACTTGCAGACGTCGGCATACCGCTTCCCCGCGCTCCGCTCCGACGCTGCCAGCGCCGTCACCTCGAACCACGGATGCCCCGCCAACAATTGGATAAAGCGCTGCCCCACCGCCCCCGTCGCGCCCAAGACGCCAACTGGAATTTTATTATGTGTTTCCATAGCTCCCCCCTGAAGAAATGAGTAATGAGTAACGAGGCCGTGCATCTTCGCTTCACTCTTTACTCTTTACCCTTTACCCTTTACTCCCCCCATTGATGACTTCCGCGTGCAGTTGCCGCACGGCCTCGGTGGCCTGGTCGGCGGCGATGACGAGCGAGATGCCGCACTCCGACGACCCCTGCGCGATGGCGATGATGTTGATGTCTTTCTGCGCGAGTGCGCTGAAGAGTCGCGCCGCCACACCGGGCGTGCCGCGCATCCCCGCGCCTACGGCGGTGACGATCACCACGTCGTCCATCGACCAGACGCGGTCGATGTCGCGCCGCGCCAATTCCAGCGTCATTTCGTCTTCGATGGCGGCGATGACGTCCGCAGCTATGTCCGTGGGAATCACGAAGCAGATCGACTGTTCCGACGACGCCTGCGAGATCATCAACACGCTCGCACCCTGGCTGGCGACGGCGGCGAACGTCCGCGCGGCGATGCCGGGGACGCCCATCATCCCGCGCCCTTCCACGTTGACCATGCTCAGTCCCTTGATAGCCGAGACCGCCTTGACGGTGCCCGGTGTGCTCTCCGGTTCGCGCACGATGCGCGTGCCAGGACACGTGGGATTGAACGTGTTCTTAACCCACAGCGGGATGCCGCGTTCGACGACCGGGCTGATGGTTTTGGGATGCAGCACCTTCGCGCCGAAGTAGGCCAGTTCGCCCACCTCGCTGTAAGAAAGTACGGGGATCACCCGCGCGTCGGGAACGATGCGCGGATCGGTGGTGAGCACGCCATCGACGTCGGTCCACGTCCACACCTCATCGGCGTCGAGTGCCACACCCAGGATGGCCGCGCTGTAGTCGCTGCCACCGCGCCCCAGCGTCGTCGTAATGCCGTCCTCGGTGGCGCCGATAAAGCCGGTGACCACGGGGATCACGCCCGCCTCCAATAACGGCAGCAGGCGCGCCTGGGTGCGCGCGCGGGTGGCGTCCATCAACGGTGCAGCCTGCTGGAAGCGCCGATCGGTAACGATCAACTCGGTAGCGTCCACCGCCTCGCTACGCAATCCGATCTGGCGCAATCGCGCCGCCACGATGCGCGCGTTCATCCGCTCCCCCAACGAACTGATCGCGTCCATCGCACGCGGCGTCACCTCGCCGAGCACCTGCACGCTGTGGCAAAACACGGCGAACTCGTCCAGATAGGCATCCAGTGTCTTCAGCAGTGCCGTGCGCTCGTCGGCATCCGGCAATAATTCGGCGACCGCCAGCGTATGTTTCACGCGCAGATCGGTGACCAGCGCCAGATACGTCTGTCCGTCGCCGGAAGCTGCTGTGCACGCCCCCTGGATGAGCGCATCGGTCACGCCGCGCATCGCCGAGACGATGATCACCAGGCGTTCCCAGGCCTGGGCCTGTTCCAACACAATCGCTGTCGCCTGCGACACCGCCGAGGCTCCCCCCACCGACGTGCCGCCAAACTTCATCACCAATGTCTTCATCGCGTCCTCCTCACTCCTGGCCTTGACCGGATATTATACACGGTTCGTGGGGTTGTGAAATGAACGGTAGAAGGAGAATTTTGTAACTCATCAGGCCGGCAGCGGTGTGCGGACGCGGGTATTGTGGGTGGAAAGGCGACAGAGACAGAAGGAGCAGAGAGTTGTTAAGTGTCGTTTTTGATGATATGATAATCTTGATGGCGCTGCTCGACACTGTGCGTTACGGTGGTGATGGAATCAAGAGATAATCATGCAGCAAACGATTAAGAGATTGTCGCGTTGCCTGTTTGTGCTCCCCATAAGGTGGGGAGTGATAGTGAGCATAGCGCTGGTCGTTTCCATTTTATGGCTGAAACGACAAGCGGTTCACATACCGCCCATATCTGTCGAGGATGGTATGTCCGCCCCTGATTTCAACTTGTCCTCTGCGCAAGGCGACACCTATCATCTGGCCGATCTCCAAGGCCAGGTGGTGCTGTTGTCTTTCATCAACACACAACCCCTTGATGATTCCCTATCGACTCCAGATATGTCACGCAGTCAGATCGTCTTTCTCAAGAGTATCGCACAGCAATACGCCGCAAAAGGGGTGCGGGTTTTGCTGGTAGACGCGACAGCACTGGTGCACGGAGAGCCACCCGACCAGAATGCGCTGCGCAATTTCATCCACAACTGGGATATAGAGACAATCCCAATACTGATGGACGGTATGAGTGTGGCCCAAGCGTATGGTGTATCCCAAGTCCCCACGACCTTCGTGATTGCACCGGATGGTTGGGTAACGCAGCATTGGGATGGCATCGCGACGGCGGCGCACCTCGCCTTGGCGGTGCAATCGTTGGTCGGATTGCCGGATGCCGACGCTGACGCGACGCCAGATTCACATTTTATGCAAGAGAGGGCAAATCGATGAACAAAAGCACTGCTTATCGGGTCAAATTCCTTAGAATCTTGGCGGTGGCGTGTCTAGTCCTGGGGATAGGAGCGGTTATTCTTTTCCTGGCGACGCGACGCAATCAAGTTGGCAGTGCCATCTATTATGTGGACTGCTCATCGGGCACAAACGGCGTTGGCACGCTGACCAGCCCCTGGAATTCGCTGGAAGCCGTCAATGCCACCGTGTTCGCGCCGGGAAGTCAGATTCTGTTCCGTAGCAACACAGTATGCACCGGGACGTTATCCCCCAAGGGATCCGGAGAAGCGGGCAATCCCATCATCATCGACCGGTACGGCGACGGTGACAAGCCGCTCATCGCCGGCAACGGGGCATCCAACGCCGTCTACCTCCACAACCAGGAATATTGGGAGATCAGGAACCTGGAGGTCACCAATGACAGCGCCCAGGCCTCCAACCGGCGTGGCGTGTACGTCGTTGCCGAAAACTTTGGCACGGCTCACTACTTCCGGCTGATCAATCTCACGGTTCATCACGTCAAAGGGGACAATACCAAAGGTCGGGGCGGCAGCACCGGGATTATGTTCGAGGTCAAGGGATGGCTCAAGTCCACCAAATTCGACGATATCATCATTGATGGCTGCACCGTGTACACTGTCGATCGCACGGGCATTGCGAGCGATTCCAGTTGGCGTTCCCGTCCGGCGATTGGCAGGAAGATCGACAACTGGATGGGGTGGAGCAACGTTGTCATTCGCAACAATACCGTGTACGACATAGGCGGGGATGGCATTGTGGTCAGGAACACCACCGGCGCGTTGGTAGAATACAATGTCGTCTACGATGCTAATATGCGTTCGGGCGAATACTGTGCGGGCATCTGGCCGTGGAACAGCGACGATACAGTGTTCCAGCACAACGAGGTCTACCGGGTGCGCACAATGAAGGATGGCTTTGGCCTCAATGCCGATTTTGGGACAAGCGGGACGATCTTCCAGTACAATTACAGCCACGACAACGAAGGTGGTTTTGTCCTCGTTTGTGCTCCCAGCAACCGGACGAATCGAGACACGATAACCTGCTACAACATCAGTCAAAATGACCACGCCCGCATCTTTGCCTTCCACGGCTCAACGGTCAACACCTAGATCTACAACAACACGATCTATATCGGTGAGCCACAAGACCCCCACAAGCTGTCGGAAGACCCGTTGTTGGTCAACCCAGGCAGCGGTGGAAGCGGCTTCGACACAGTAGGCGGCTATCATTTGCAGGCTGGTTCACCGGCAATCGCCTCAGGTATGATCATCGCGGACAATGGTGGAAAAGACTTTTGGGGCAATCCGGTACCACAGGATGCCCCGCCGGATCGCGGCGCACATCAATATTCGGCGGTGGATCGCTAGGGAACCGGCAAAATGCAAACGCCCATGCGCTCTTCATCGTCTACAATCAAGACTCGCACCAATTCTGTCATGTCGATTCATTAAAATATCTGCGTCCCCATCATGGTTGATTGTATGGGAGAACAACTCAACCAGTAGCCGCCGGTAACCACACCGTGAAGGTCGTTCCCTCTCCCACTTCGCTCTCCACGGCGATGTGCCCGTTATGGGTCTGAATGATCTCGTCACTGATGTACAGTCCTAACCCCAATCCTGTGTCTTTGGTAGTGTAGAACGGCTTGAAGAGATTGGGGATTTGGTCGCCCGGAATGCCCTCACCAGTATCGGCAAAACGGATCTCTACGCCTGCCGGACTTTCGGTGCGCGCTGTGGAAATGTGCAACGTCCCGCCTTCCGGCATCGCATCCAGAGCGTTGAGCACCAGGTTCAGGAAAACCTGCTGCAACCGGTTGGAAATTGCTAAAATCGGGGAGACCTCGCCGGCCGGCTCCCAGACAATCTCTACACCCTGATCCCCGCACTTTTTCCGGCTCAGGCTCAGCATCTGTTCTATCAGTGCGTTTACATCGCTGCCTTGTTTTTCCTCACCCTGGGTAGGATGGTTGATATTCCGCAATTGACGCACCAAGCTCGCGGCCCGTTTAATTTCGGCGATAGCAATCCGGACATGACGGCGCATTTCGCTGTCTGATGCCGGGGACTCTTCGATCAAACTTAGAAAACCGACCACCGATTGCAGTGGATTGTTGATCTCATGCGCCAGCGAAGCCGCCAACTGGCCGGTCAGGGCCAGCTTTTCCGATTGGATCAAAGCGGTCTGCGCCGCTTTTTTCTCGCTGATGTCCTCGATCATCACGATGGCGTAACGCGAGTTTGTCGTGTGTTGCTGCTGCACCAAGGAAACGACGACATTCACGTCAATCGGATGTCCCTCCTTGTGCACGTAGCGTCCTTCGACTTGATAATGGCGCCGCTTTCCGTCCAGAAGTTCGCGATAGAGCTGCGCATCGTTCGCCAGGATATCCGGGTGGCTGAGCTGGGTGAGTGCCATCCCCTTTAGTTCCTCCGCGCTGTAGCCTAGCATGTCATGGAGGCTGGGATTGCTGGCGATCACGCGTGTGTGCTGGTCGATGAGCGCGATGCCAATGGCGGCGTCCTCGAAAATGACGCGGAAGCGCGTGTTGATGGCCCGCAGTGCGGCGGTGCGGCGGCGCACTTTTTCCTCCAGCTCTTCAGCATGGCGCTGCACCTGTTCGCGCAGCTTGATCTGCTGGATGCCCAGGGTCAATTGGGTAGCCAATTCCTGGGCGATCTCGATTTTGTCGGGCAGCACCGGGCCTGGTTCGCCCATGCCCAGATTGAGCGACCCGACTAACGTGCCGTCGATGTACAGCGGCAAAGCGAGCAGCGCGCGCACCTGCTCCGCTTGCAGAGCCGCTTGCCAGGCTGAGGTGGGCGGAGTCTGCTGCAAATCCGCGATGAAATGCACTTCATCGGGCGACACTTGCAAGGCGTTTACCCAAGACGCGTCGATGCTCGCGCCCCAGCCTTCATCCACGTCTGTTTCCCCGGCAATGTGCACGGCGAGGAGCGTCATTGTGTCCGCCTCGAAATCGTAAAGCATAATATCGGCTCGCACACAATCGAGTAAATCGGGCACCCGGCGCAGTGTCGCTGTAGCGATGTCATCCAGTGAATGTGCGGTCAGGATAGCCCGGCTCGTTCTGTACAGTCCGCGCAGCCGTTCAGCGGACAGGCGCAACGCCCGCCGCGCGCGCTCCTGCTCGGTGACGTCCAGTAGCGAAAAGACCAACCCGCTTACCCGGCCATTCTCCTTCACCGGCACCAGCGTCCAGTCCCAGTAGGTGGTCCCGCGTTCGGGCTGATCGGGAAACTCGAATGGCCTGGCCTGGAACGCGACCGCCTCTCCGGTATCCCGCACCCGCTCGAAAATGGCCTGGTTTTCGGCGTGAGGGAACAACTCAAAGTGATTGCGCCCGACCAGTTCTTCCTCACTGTATCCAGCCCCCTCAGTATAGGCCGCGTTGACGATGAGAAAGTCGAAATTGACATTCAGGTAGGCCAGTTGGGCATGGGTGTTCTCCATAATCGTGCGGAGCAGGTTGCGCTCGCGCTGCAAAGCATCTTCGGCCTGCTTGCGCTTGGTGATGTCGCGCACGATGACCCACATCCCCACCGGCTCTCCGTCATCGTCCACACGCAGCCAGCCCTTCACGCTGACGGGGATGCGCTCGCCCGTCTTACGGATGTACTCTTTTTCGTACGCGTCCGAATATCCGCGCGGCAAAGTCTGCTCCTGGACGATGCGCGCCTCCAGCGCGTGGTACTCCGGCGGGGTCAGTTCTTCGTAGGGCTTGCCGCACAGCTCTTCCAGGCTCTCGTAACCGAGCAGGTCGAGATAGGCAGGATTGCATTGCAGAAAGCGTCCCTCCATATCGGTGAACACCAGGCCGTCACGAGAGGTGGCGAACAGCTCCCGGTAGCGCGCTTCGCTCTCGCGCAGCGCCCGCTCGGTTTCGCGCAGGTCCGAGATGTCCTGAAACACAGTCACCCCGCTGATGACCCCGCCCTGCTCATCGCGCACGGGAGCTGCCCCGGCCAGGAGGGTGCAGTTGGCCGCCAGTGCCTCCTCGGCTGCCGTGCGCACCTCCTCCGCGGCCTGGTTGGCCCGGTGGATGATGCCAGCCGGGTCGGTCACCAGGTAACCATCGGGAGCCGACTGGAACAGATCTCGGTAGCGCCGGCGTGAGGTTTCCAATTCGTTGTGCATGGCGATCAGCTCTTCGTTCTGCTGGTGTAGCTCCTCCCCGGTCACCTGTAGCTCTTCTATCGCGGTGAAAGAGGATTCCAGCACCTCCTCCACCAGCGCCCGATGCTCTGGCGCCAGCACGCCGATGCGTTCGACCAGCGCTTCCAGCTTCTGGCGTGCATCGTGCAGTTCGCCGCCCAGGACATCTCCGAGGTTCCGCTGGCAGGTGACGTCCAGCCCCAGCCCGACGCAGCCCACGATCTGGCCGTTCTCGTTCCACAGCGGCTCGACGGTGCCGCGAAAGATGCGGGCGCCCCCGCGGGGCCTCGTAGGAGGCGTGTTGGCCTTCCATAGCGCGGTAATGGGCCGCTAGCACGCTTACCAGACCGGGGTGTTCTCCTGCAATATCGGGCAGGCTGCGCTCGACCACGCGCTCACGCGCCATACCCAACTCGACCATTTCCCTGCCGGCCATGGAGGTTATGCGTAAGTCAGTGTCGGTTGTCCAGACGATGGCGGGAACTTGCTCCAGCAGTATCCGTGCGCGCGCCTCGCTGCGGCGCAGCTCTGCCTGGACCTGGCGTAGGAGAATGGGGGTGCCACGCACCGGGTCGATGACAGCATCCACCTCGCCGGCCAGGAGTTCTTGCAGGGCGTGCTCCGTCTCGCTCAACTGGCGCACCAATGTCTCGATGCGTGTTTTACGGTCAGCCTGGAGCGGATCTCGTTCGCTTACGTCCATACGCATACTCCTCGTACAAAATAGCAGAGTAACGCGGGCGAGACGCCCGCATTACATTTGCGTTCTCGTTTTCGAAATAAGCTTACTTCAACGCTTAAGGCGGATCACAATCCACCGTCCCCGCACACAAGGTGCTTTTTCAACAAGCGATGGGGATTGAGTGACGTGATGTAGAGCATAGCTGTACGATGATGGTAGGCACGGGAAAGTCGGCGGGGAGGTCGGAGAGGACCTGACTCAGGGCTTGCAACCCACCCGCTGAAGCGGCCAGGGCGACGATCTCGAACTTATCGCTGGCAGAGACGAGGGCTTCATCCTGCTCGGATGTCATGGTTCACCTCCACACATCGGCCCGCGCAACACACCCACCACGGGAGTTGATGATTTTATTATAGCACGATACGCGACAGTCACGAATCTTATGAGAATTAAGAGAGCAATCCGGTGATCGTATGCGCCGGGGAAAACCGGCTGAAGCTGGCGCGCACACGTACACACCGACCTTCAGCCGGCAAAGCCGCGATGTCTACATGAGGGAAGTCATTATGGGGAGATGATACCAATCTTCAATCTTTCAATCGGTGGTGTAGAAGATGCGGTAGATGACGCCGCCGGTATCGTCGGAGACGAAGAGGCTGCCGTCTGCTCCGGTGACGACGTCGACAGGGCGGCCCCAGTTGGAGCCATTATCGCGCAGCCAGCCGACGGCGAAGTCCTGTACGCCGCCCGCTTGCCCATTCTCTATGGGGATGCGCACGACCTTGTACCCCACGGGCACCGAGCGATTCCACGAGCCATGCAGGGCGACGAACAAGTCGCCCCGGTATTCTTCCGGGAATTGCTCGCCGGTGTAAAAGCCCAATCCCAGCGGTGCGGTGTGCGCCTGCATCTCGACCTCCGGCGCAGCCACGCTCTCGCAAGCGCCCGTCTCGCCGTATTCCGGGTCCACGATCCGCGCGGCGTGGCAGCGCGGCCAGCCGGCGTCGTCGCCCTGCTGCACGATGTAGACCGTCTCCGGCGGCTGGTCGTCGCCCAGCCAGTCGCGCCCGTTGTTGGTGGCCCACAGTTCGTCCGTCCCCGGGCGGAAGGTGATACCCACGGCGTTGCGCAGCCCCTCCGCGTAGATCTCTCCGCCGCTGCCGTCGGGATTGTAGCGCATGATGGTCGACCGCCGCTCATCCTCTTCTATGCAAACGTTGCACGAGGAGCCGATGGAGACGTACAGGTACGTTCCGTCCGGGCTGACGAGCACCGTGCGGGTGGAGTGCCCGCCACTGGGCAGCCCGTCGATGATGACCTCGCGCTCCTGGAAAACGCCGTCCCCGTCCGGGTCGCTAAGGCGCAGAATGCGGGCCGTCTCCCCGACGTAGAGCGAGCCGTCGGTGTAAAAGTCGAGTGAGCTGGGTGCTCTTAACCCGTCGGCGGCGACCTCGACCGTGTCGGCCACGCCATCGCCGTCGCGGTCGGGCAGGCGCACGATGCGCCCGGCGCCGCGTTCGGCCACGTACAGCGTGCCCTCCGGCCCGAGGGTCATCATGCGCGAATCGCTAAGCCCTGCGTGAAAGACCGAGATGCCAAAGCCGGGCGGCAGGTTGATCGTCTCCTGCGGCGGGACGACGCGGGTAGCAGCGGCAACTGCTGTCGCCGTGGCGCTCTCGGTTGCCACCGCAGGTGTTTCTGTGGGCGAGGCGATCGCCTCTGGGGTCGCCGTCGCCGTAGGCGCGGGCGTTTCCGGCTCGACGGTAGGTTGGACTGTCGGCAGCGGCACCGCAGTCGGTGCGGGCGTCGCCTCGACCGTCGCCTGGAACAGGTCCATGACGGAGCGGATGACCTGGCAGCCTGTCAATCCCAGGCTAAGCAGCAGCGCGAGGAGCAGCCCGGCGCACGCGAACCTACGGCGCGTGCGTCTTTCACGCGAGCTCTGTACCATTCTCTTATCTCTCCCCTCGCTCGTACAACACGGCATAAATTCCTCCTTGGTTTCCAGCTTCAAGGGGATCGTCAGATCCCCGGCTGTGTGCAGAAGTCGAGGGTCTGGCAATCCCCTTTGAGCATCATATCTGGTGAAGAAAAGGTCCGCATACGTACTGCTTTCCATCGGCGCTCAGTACCACCCACCAGGCGGGCGTGATCACCTGCGCGCACAACTCACCTTCCAGAGCCAGCCCAGGCAGGCATCGGGCCACTCGCGTTGCTCGTAACTAGCGTTTAGCAAAATATGACTGGATTTGTAGACCTTTAGGGTTCAAGGTTTGTCCCGACGCAAAGCAATGCGGTTTATTCAGTCGGGCGCGACCGCTTCGGCCAGGTGTCCAACTTCGTCGGATACGTCTTTCCCTAGCTGGGTGACGACCTGTTCCACATCCGCCGATACCTTATCGATCTTGGTCTGAAGCTCTGTCAAGGCATCAGATATTTTCTTTTGCGCTTCGATGTAGGTTGCCTCAGCCTTGTCTTTGATCTCAGTGCGCATGTCTTCGCCTGATCGGGGAGCAAAAAGCAGTCCCATCACTGTCCCTACCACCCCTCCAAAGACGAACCCGTTAAAGAATGCTCCGAAATTACTGTTGTTAGCCATCTCAAACTCCTTTCTATCGAACATTTATCACCCCTCATGTTACCGGGAAGCCGGCACGTCAACTGTCGCTCTGCGTTGGAATCATGGTTGACTTTGGTGACTACGGTTGGATTTACGTTGGTCGTCAGGCAGCAATGAAATAAAGCCCGGCGTATCAACGCCGGACTTGTGTTGTGCAAGGTGTACCCTGGCGAGAAGACTTTTGCAGATTCCATCTTTTTCGTTCGGGGTTCGCTAAAGTGTACTTTCCCGCATTTTACGCGCGGGAACGTGTACTTTTGCAAGCCCTCAGGCCGGCAACCACACGGTAAAGGCTGCACCCTCTCCGGGGATGCTTTCGACATCGATCCGTCCACCGTGCTCGCGGACAATTCTCTGGCTAATGTAAAGGCCTAATCCCATCCCGGTACTTTTGGTCGTGTGGAAAGGCTTAAACAGATTGCTGATGTCGGCAAACGCGATACCTGTACCGCTATCGGCAAAACGTATTTCTACACCGGGTGGGGATGTGGTGGGGGCGGTGGAAATGCGCAGTTCCCCACCATCCGGCATCGCATCCAGCGCGTTGAGTGTCAGATTTAAGAAAACTTGCTGGATCCGATCCGGGACTAGCGGAATCAGCGGGAGATTATCAGCCGCTTCCCAGATAATCTGGACGTGTTGTTCCTGGCACTTTTTGCGGCTCAGCGCCACCATGTTCTCGATCAGAATATTCACATCACTTGGTTTCTGGTGTTCAGATTCTGAAGGACGGTTGAGTTTACGCATCTGATGCACCAGATTCGCGGCGCGTTTGATTTCCTCGATGGCGATGCGGACATAAGCGCGCGCCTCTTCTTTGTTTGTTTTCCGCTCATCAGCGAGTGATTCTTCGAGCAGGCTCAGAAAACCGACCACAGATTGGAGCGGATTGTTGATCTCGTGTGCCAGCGAAGCGGCAAGCTTACCAGTAAGGGCCAGTTTCTCCGACTGGATCAGGGCTTCTTGGGTTTCCTTTCTCGCACTAATATCCTCGAGCATGACGATTGCAAAACGCGCGCTCGCCTCGCGCCATTGGACCAGCGAGACGGTCACATTCACATAGATCGGGCGACCATCTTTGCGCACATAACGCCCCTCCATCTGATAATAGCGGCGTTCTCCGGCAATCAATTCGTTGTACAATTTTAGATCGTCACCCATATTGTCGGGATGGGTGAGTGCCGCGAGTGACATGCCTTTAAGCTCTTCCTCGCTGTACCCCAATATCCTTTGCAGCGCGGGATTGCCGGCGATGACATAGGCACTTTGGTTAACGAGGGCGATCCCGATACCGGCGTCTTCAAAAATGGCCCGGAAGCGCGCGTGGCTGGCACGTAGGGCAGAAGCACGTCTCTTCGTCTGCCGCTCCAGTTCTTCCGTGTAATTTTGCAGGACTTTCCGCGCCTGCACCTGTTCGGTGATGTCTCGCACGATAATCCACATCCCTACCGGCTGCCCGCTATCATCCATCCGCAACCAGGCCTTGACGCTGACCGGGATGCGCTTTCCATCCTTACGGATGTACTCTGTCTCGTATTCGTCGCAATAGCCATGCACCAGCATCTGCTCGCGGATGAGACGGGATTCCATCTCATGGTATTCCGGCGGGGTGCAGTCTTTGTAGGACTTGCTGCGGATTTCCTCGAATGATGCGTAACCGAGTAAATCCAGATATGCGGGATTGCAGCGCAGGTAACGGCCCTCCAGATCGGTGACGGCGATGCCATCGCGGGATGTATCGAATAACTCTCGATAGCGCCCCTCACTTTCCTGCAGGGCTTGTTCAACCCTGTGCAGATTCGTAATGTCCTGGATCGCCACGGCACTGCCGACGATTTCGCCGTTAGCAGCACGCACGGGTGCGGCACTGTTGATGACGAACGCCCGCGAACCATCAAAACGCTGGATTTCGAGAACCTGCCCGATAACGGATTGGCCCGTCTGTACGACCTGAGCCGAGGCCCATTCTTCCGGTTGTACTGGCTGGCCTGTATCCACCCACCAGGCTTGATAGGTGGCGTAATCGCTGATAAAATGTGCCTCCGGGCGTGGCTCCCCCCATATCTCTTCGTAAGCCTGGTTGGCCTGGATGGTTCCCCCGTGCAAATCGGTGATCTCCACGCCTACCGGCAAAGCTTCCATCACCGCTTGCAGCCGGCGTTTTTCATTTTCCGCTTTGATGTGTGCCGTCTCCAGGACCATTTCCCATTGTTTGCGCTCGGTAATGTCCTGGAAGACGGTTACGCCACTTATGATCTGGCCGCCGTTTCCCTTTACAGGTGCGGCGGCAACGAGAAGTACGCGTTTTGCACCATCCGCGCGGCGAAGGTGGATTTCAGTCCAGGGCACCTTCTCACCCCGAGTTATGGCGCGCACCAGCGGGATTTCAGGCGTTGGCATTGACGTTCCATCGGGATAGTGTAGGGTGTAATTGTGGCGGGGATGGGTTATGCTACCGCTAATGCTCTCACCCAGGATCTCCTGCCCGTGTGGGTTGGTCATCAACATCTCACCCTGCGCATTGCACACACCGACGCCGACCGGCATTGTATCCAAAAGTGTGCGCAAGACTGTGTTGGCGGTCTGCGCCTCTTCTAAGGCATCCAGGTGCTGCGCCGGCACTTCAACAGGATCCACGTGCCCAACCTGGAGCAGTTTTTGGTTACTTTTATCCATACGCGTCCATTTCAACAGGACACGTGGTCGAGCTCCAGCCCGCCAGGCCGCCCAGCACCACGGCCACCTGCCCCCACCCCGCGCGCTTCAGCAGGCTGGCCCCGATCATAGAACGCCGCCCGCTGCCGCAAAAGATTGTGATTTTCCGTTCGCGCGGTACTTCCTCCAGATGGGCGGGAAGCTGCGTGAGATGGATATGGTGGGCGTTCGCGATGCGGCCATGGCTTTCCAACTCTCCCGCGCTGCGCACGTCCAGGATCCAGTTCTCCTCGCCTGCGTCGAGATCGCGGCATAGGTCCTGCACCGTCACCAGCTCAACGGCTTCGCTGCGTCGCCCGGCAGCCACCCAGGCGTGCACTCCGCCGGAGAGATACCCCGCGAGCCGATCGTATCCCATGCGGATCAAATGCCGGGTCGCCGGCAGGGGATCGTCTGTCTGGTTGACTAGCAGCAGGGGCTTGTCATAGGGCAAGAACCAGCCGGCAAAGTTGGATAGCCCGCCCGGCCAGAGGGAGAGTGCGTCCGGCACGTGCGCCGCGCCGAACCCTAGCTCATCTCGCGTGTCGACAACGACTCCGTCGCCCGCCTGCTGGACGAATTCATCTACACCAAGCGGCATCGGGACCGGCAGATTCCCCACCCAGGGCGCATCACCGGACAAGTTTAGCGCCTCCATGCGGCGGAAATAGGGCGCGCGCTCCAACATCTGCGCCACGCTCTGGATGAAATCGTCGCGGTTGGCGTAGCGCAGCCGGGGGTTGAGCCGGCGCTCCAGGCCAACCGTCGTCCACGTCCGCTCGGCGTGGTGTTGCCGCACACCGAACCTGCACCATGCGCCGGGCAGACGATGAGATCATCGGGCAAGGCCAACAACTTGTCGAACAGCGTCTCATACAGCAGGCCCGCCATCTCCTCGAGACGCTCCTCACCCAACAGGTCCACGCGCCCTACATCGCCGGCAAAGAGGGCGTCACCGGTGAAGACCGTCCACGGCGAGCCTTCGGGGGTGCGGAGCAGGTAACTCATCGAACCAGGCGTGTGTCCGGGCGAGTGGATGGCTTCCAACTCCAACCGGCCCACCTGCCAGGTTTGCGCATCTTCCACGGCCTGCCCATACGTGTAATCCCATTGCGCGTCGGCGTGGTAGACGGCGGCTCCGGTGCGGGCGGCCAGCTCCACCGAGCCAATGACGTAATCTTCATTGCGGTGGGTTTCTAATACATGTAGGATACGATAGCCCGCCCGGGCGGCACGGTCGATATAGATCGTGCAGTCGCGCCGGGGATCAATGACGGCGGCCTCTCCGTCGTCGCCGATCAGATAAGAGTAATGGGCCAATCTCCGATTCGATTCGTTCGAACAGCATTGTAAAACTCCTTACAGCAACAATCCCAAGTTTTTGTTTACGCGCATAGCCTTCCTTCTCTCACCCGAGAGCGCCTGATCCGCCACCATATCCGCAAATTACGCTTGCGAGCGTCTCTTGTGCGTCAAGGGTGCATTTTCGGATAGGTTCTAAGTGTAGTTGTTCAGATCCGCCGTGCCGGCCGGATCAGGGAAACCAGGACAATGCCGCTTGCTTTCTAAGCATAGCACAGACAGCCAATCTCAACCGCCGGATGTGGTTGGGCATGAGTCGTACTAGGTTGTCAGAGTTGGAAGTGGGTTGGAGTCCCAGGACAGAGGATAGTAATTTGGAAATACACTGGGGGTTCCCGGATCACCGGGTTGTTCATACAAGCCCGTCTGAGCTAAGAAGCCCAACGAAAAGCCAACTTTGCTAACCTAGCACTATCCCCATTCAACGGCAACCATCGGCTAAACGGCGGCTTATCCTATATACTGAAGTCAGAGATGTAAAGAACGTGGTCACAAATATCTTCTTTCGCACTTTCTGGAATTTACCCGCACAGTAATAGCGGAGAAGTAATGCAAAAAAAGGAGAAGAACGATGCAATTCAAAGAGAATGCTACCGTATATACGCTAGACGATAAGAAAGTAGGTGAAGTCGAGCGGGTCGTGTTGGATCCACAAACTAAAGAAATCACGCATTTAGTTGTGCGCAAAGGTTTCTTGTTCACAGAAGATAAGGTTGTTCCCATCGATATGGTGAATAGTACGGCGGAAGATCGGATCACATTGAAGAGGACAGATGGTTTGGATTCTTTACCGGATTTCGAGGAAGAACAATATGTGAAGGTCACTTCGGTTGAACCCGCTTATCCCTATAAGCGCGGCTACGTCCGGCCCTATTACTGGTATCCTGCCCCTGGCTTTGCGTGGTGGGGCACTCAGCCCTATCCGATTGAGGCACGCCCGGACTACGTTGCTGAGTCGTGGCGTAACATTCCGGAAGGCACAGTAGCCTTGAAAGAAGGCGCTGAAGTCATCACTGTTGATCATGAACACGTGGGCGATGTGGAGCGTATCTTCGCCAATCCTAAACAAGAGCGGGCGACCCATCTGTTGATCTCTCAGGGATTGTTTCTGAAGCAGAAGAAGGTTGTGCCTACGACCTGGATCAATCAAGTGGGCGAGGATCGGGTCTATCTGTCGGTTAGTTCAGATTTTGTTGAACGATTGCCGGAATACACACCAGCATCATGAGGCTGTGAACACTTGTGACTTTGGAACTCCCCGGTGTTTCACCTATCCGGGGAGTTCCTTGTTGTCATAGTGGGTAGATACGACATCACATCAATTGTGGGCGAGGTCAGCGCCGCACAGCAAGCACCACATCATACTGTTAATAAGAGAGTACCCCTTCTGCAAGAGTGGACCTTCCGATGTCGCCTGCCACAAGACAGGCACTTGCCCAGTACGCTCAATCAAGTAACGACCCCAGCCTTCGTTGGGCTGGTGGGTGGGTTGCTCGTCGTCGGGTTGGATTTGATCGGCGTCATTGACCCGTTCCAGCTTTTCTCCTTCAATTTCACCTGGGCTATTGCGCTGTTCTCTGTCGTCGTGCTCGTTGCCAGCCTGTTTGTCTACCGTCCCTGGTGCCGCGTTCTCTGTCCGTTTGGGCTGGTGGGGTGGCTGGTGGAGCAGGTGCGTTTGATGCGCCCGCGCATCAAGCGAGATGCGTGCAAGCAATGCAAGTTGTGCGTCAAAGCCTGTCCCTCTGGCGCAATGGCCGACTTCTACGCGGACGCAAAACTGCACGCCGATTGTTTCGCCTGTGGCGCGTGCATTGCCGCCTGCCCGCAAAAAGAAGCTCTGGGCTGGTGGACGAAAAAGGCGCTCAAGAAGTAAAAGATGAACGCCGTATCCCCAACAGGACTCACAGCGAGAGGAGGACCATCGCGCTGAGCATGTAGACCGAGGCGTATTTGAAGAGCCAGAAGTTGACGCGCTCGTTGGGACGGAAGACGCTAGCGCCCGCCAGGATCAGCAGCCCGCCCGACATGACCCCGAGCACGCGCAGAAAACCCCACTGCACGCCGATTAGCACCCCCGCACCGGTGATGGCCAGGGCCGCAAAGGATACTCGAAAGGGCGATGACAAAACGCGTGGCGCGGAAACCATAGGCGGAGGGG
>Ga0209614_1000305_pt1 | contig 45087 bp, 41 predicted proteins | sample BlaSprsedimmetaG_FD_185484 | JGI IMG/M metagenome (GOLD analysis project Ga0209614, IMG submission 185484) | Hot spring sediment bacterial and archeal communities from California, USA to study Microbial Dark Matter (Phase II) - Blank Spring... ...
CGGATCCGCTGCCTTCCACTGCTCGACAGCACCGTCCAGTGTGCGCAGGTTCGAGATGCATGCACTCCTGCGCGCAGAAGCACTGGCCGCGTTGAACACAGGGATAGCGATAGCAACAAGGATACCGATAATGAGAACCACGACCATGAGCTCGACGAGGGTGAAGCCCTCATCCTTCCTGAACATCCGCATCGATGTTCACCTCCCTTTCACTTGCGGACATGAGCGGGAATCCCCGCTAGTACACTTATCGGCAATGCAGTTAGGGACTTTAGAACGAATCCCAGCGACTCAGGCCACCATCGTGACGGCCTGGAACATCGGCATATAGAGCGCGATCACGATACCGCCCACCACCACGGCCAGCACGACCATGATGATCGGCTCCATCGCCGAAGCGAGGCCATCGATCGCGGTGCCCACCTCCTCGTCGTAGAAGTCGGCGATCTTGATCAGCATCTGGTCGAGCGCACCGGTCTCTTCACCCACGGCCACCATCTGCACCACCATGCCCGGGAACACCGGTGATTCACTCAGCGGCTTGGCGATGGTCTCGCCTTCTTTGATGGCTCCTCGCGCCGACTTGAGGGCGCGGGTGACCACCTCGTTGCCTGCGGTGTCGGCCACGATGTCCATCGCGGAGAGGATGGGCACACCCGCCGCCACCAACGTACCGAACGTGCGGGTGAAACGGGCCACCGACGTCTTGCGGATAATGTTGCCGGCCACAGGCATCCGGAGCTTGACGCCGTCCCAGATGAACTTACCGGAGTCGGTCTTGGTCCACTGCTTGAACACGAAGAACAGGATCACGAGCACAACAGCAGCGATCACGCCTCTGATGCTCGCAACAAAATCGGACATGGCAACGAGCACCTGGGTGGGAAGCGGCAACTCCTGACCGGCGCCGGCAAACATCTCGATGAACGTGGGCACCACGAAGAGCATCATCGCGATGACCACGACAACCACGAGGATGGAGATGACCATCGGGTACATCATCGCGGACTTCACGCGTCCCTTGAGGTGGGCGTCCTGCTCGAAAAGGTCCGCCACGCGCAGGAGCACCTCGTCGAGCACACCGCCGGTCTCGCCTGCCTTCACCATGTTGTAGAAGAGCGGCGGGAAGATCTTGGGATGCTTCATCATCGCCTCGGAAAGCGACTGACCAGCCTCCACGTCGCGGTTGAGTTGCGCGATGATGTCGCGCATCTCCTTGTTCTCCGCCTGATCAGCGAGGATGCTCAGGCACTTGGTGAGCGAGAGGCCCGCGTTGATCATCGTCGCGAACTGGCGGGCGAAGATGGTCACGTCCTTGATCTTGACGGACGTGCCGAACTGGATCTTGTTGAGCTGCGCCAGACGGTCCTCGTCGAGGTCGAGGATGATATATCCCATCTGGCGGAGTTTGGTAGCGACCGCTTCGCGGCTCTCCCCCTCGAGCTTGCCGCTCACGACCCTGCCGGTCTTGTCGCGGACGTTGTACTTGAAGGTGGTTGTGGCCATCACCCACTCCTTAACCAGGGATCCCCTGAACACGATAGTACACTCGGCATGCCAGAGCACGAACTGAAGGGCCGCCCGTCACACGATGACCCGCGAGACCTCCTCGATCGAGGTCTGGCCCTGGCGGCACTTCTCAAGGCCGTCCTGCTTGAGCGTGAGCATCCCCTGCTCCATCGCCACCTCGCGGATCGCCTCGGCGGTGGCCTCCTTGATCGTGAGGTCGCCGATCTCCTCGGAGATCATCATGACCTCGTGGATGCCGACACGTCCGCGGTAGCCGGTGCCGCCGCACTTCTTGCAGCCTTTGGGCCGCCACAGGCGCTCGGGCCGCGCATCCTCGGCGAATCCTGCATCGAGCGCCAGTTGCTTGCTCGGTTTGTACTCTTCCTTGCATTCGGAACACAGCCGTCGGCCGAGGCGTTGAGCCAGCACGCAGTCGACAGCGGAAGCGACGAGGAACGGCTCGACGCCCATCTCGGTGAGTCGAGTGATGGCGCCGGCCGCGTCATTGGTGTGCAGCGTGGAGAGGACGAGGTGGCCGGTGAGCGCCGACTCGATGGCGATCTTGGCCGTATCCTGGTCGCGGATCTCACCCACGAGGATGATATCGGGCGAGCAGCGGAGGAACGAGCGCAACGCCCGTGCGAACGTGAGACCCGCCTTCACGTTGGTCTGCACCTGGTTCACGCCGGCCAGGCGGTACTCAACCGGGTCCTCGGCCGTGAGGATGTGCTTGGCGGGGGTGTTGAGCACGTTGATCGCCGCATAAAGGGTGGTGGACTTGCCGGAACCCGTGGGGCCCGTGACCAGGATGGCGCCGTACGGCTTGCGGAACGACGACTCGAAGCGCTCGAGCGCCGAGGGCAGGAAGCCGAGATCCTGGAGCCGCAGCATGATGTTGTCTTTGCGCAGGATACGAAGCACCACACGCTCGCCGTAGACGGTAGGCAGCGTGGACACGCGGAAGTCCATCGCGTGTCCGCCGATGGTGAGCGCCGTGTGGCCGTCCTGCGGCTTGCGGGTCTCTGCGATGTCCATGTCGGCCATGATCTTGAACCGCGATATCATCGCCTGCTGCGTGGACTTGGGGCTCCGCATCATCTCGTGCAGCACACCGTCGATACGGTACCGGACCCGGAGGTCCTTCTCCTGCGGCTCGATGTGGATGTCGCTCGACCTGTCAGCCACAGCGCGGTTGATGATGTAGTTCACGAGCTTGACCACTGGCGCATCGTCGGTGATCTCGGTCATGTCCTCGAGCGTGAGCTCCGCCGTGTCGCCCCCAGCGTCGAGGTCATCCTCGCTCATCGTCGTGGCGACCTTGTAGAACTCGTCGACAGCCGCGACGATGCTGTCCTTGGTGGAGATGGCAGGAGCGATCTCGTACCCCGTGATGATGCGGAGATCGTCGAGCGCAAGCACGTTCTGCGGGTCGGCCATAGCAACCACGAGGTGGTCGTCTTCGATCTCGATAGGCATCAGCGTGTAGCGGATCGCCAGCTCACGCGGAACGAGGGCGATCGCGTTGGCATCGGGACGCTTCACCGAGAAGTCGATGTACGGGATCCCGATCTGCTTGGCCATCACCGACAGGATCCCGCCCTGCGTGGCGTATCCCAGGTCGACCAGGACCTTGCCGAGCGGGCTCCCGGTGACCTTGTGGATCTCTATGGCGTCTGCAAGCTGGCGTTCGGTGATGATGCCCGCGCGCAGGAGCAGCATCCCTAGCCGCTCACCGGCTTCAGCCACGAATCATCGCCCCTCTGCGATCGGATACGACGTAAGCGGTACACCCGCATGCCGATAGTACGACAGATGCGGTGCTCCGCGACAGACGCCGATGCCCGCGTCAGTGATCGCGCGTGGCGTGCAGGTCGCCAAGCAGGATGGCGGCCAGGCGCTGGAACTCGGCATGGCTTCTCGTGCCGGGCTTGACGCCCACGCGTCCTGGGCCGGCGGTGAAGTGCAGCTCCACCGGCGCCACGAGCGAGTACTCGGGGACGGAGGGGGCCTCCACGACGGACGGCTCCGCGACCGACGTTTCCGGTGCGGACACCGAAATCGGCGCGGCGGCGGGTGCGGGCTCCGGCGTCGGTTCAGGTGCGGCGGCGGGTGCGGGTTCGGGTGCCGGAGCCGGTGACGACAACGCCTGACCGATCGACGGTGGGGGCATCAAGGGCGGCGCCTCGAACGAAGGCACCGGGTCGCTGAGCGACTCGGCGGGGACAGTCGCCCCCTGCTGCCCTGACGGCATCAGAGGTTGCTGTTCTTCCGCGGCAAGCATGAGCCGCTCCAGCTCGTCGCCGAGCGAGTAGCCGGGCATGGCGGCCACCGCTGGCTGCGATGCGGTTTCGGTGGCGGGCATCCGGGGCGACAGAGCGGCTGGCGAAGGATTCGGCGCGGGTGCGGGTGGTGCGACCGCGGGTGTCTCCGGGGCGCGCGGCGGTGTATGCAGCGCAGGAAGCTCAGCCGCGTCGACTGCTGTCGACGCCATCGGCGCGGCGGATGACACAGGGCCCTCGGCCGCAACCGGGGACGGCTCGACGATCCCGCTCGACCCCGGGGCAGGTGGGGCTGTCGCCTGACGCGTAGCTGGCCCCTCCACCTCTGTGGAGACCTCCGCGTGACCGCGCGGGGTCATAGGAGCACGAGTCGGGCTCACGTGTTCGGGTACTGGGCGGTGCACCTCGGGGATACGGAACGGTGCGACATCGGCTTCCCGGGATCCGACCTGCGTCGTCGCGCTCGATCCGCCGCTCACCACGGGGCCACGCGGAACAGCGGCACCCTCCCGGGGCGCCGCGAAGAGATCGCCCGAATCCTCGGCGAGATAGCGCGCCTCGGCATCCTGCTGGTCGTCATGCTCCGCGACGTGGTTCGCCCTGCGTACCGCGGCACGATAGCTCGCGATCGCGTAGACGAGATACGCGAGCAAGACGACGACGAGCAGCGCGATCCCCCCGAGGATGTAGAGCCCCTGGTCCATCACCCTCAGTCCATGCTGTCGAGGATCCGATAGAGCAGCCCCAGCAGGACCGCCTTCACGCTCTCCTTCTCGCGGGCGTCCACCGGCAGCAGCGGCACGGTGTCCTCGAGCGCGATGGCGGAGCGCACCCGCCGCAACGTCTTGACGTCGGTGGCCGGGACCTTGTTGGCCGCCACCACGAACGGCACGTCGGACATCTCCTTGAAGAAGGCGATCATCGCCTTCGCGTCCTCGAACGAGCCTTCATCCTCGGCGTCCACGATCAGCACGAATCCCAGCATGCCCTCCGAGAGCGTCTCCCACATGAAGGAGAACCGCTCCTGACCGGGAGTGCCGAAGAGGTACAGCACCACGTCATCGGAGATCGTGATGCGGCCGAAGTCCATGGCGACCGTGGTCTCGCCGCTGCCTTCGCCCGAGGCGTCGCTGATCTGGCGCTCGGTGGAGAGCACCGTGATCTCGCTGACCGCCTTGATGAAGGTCGTCTTACCGGCGTTGAACGGACCGGTGACGATGACTTTGACCGACTGCATGCGCGCTCCGTCCCTTGTCAGAGATCCTCGATGCCCTGGATGATCTGCTCGAGCAACTCTTTGTCCACTGTCTGGTCGATGTGGAGCCTTCCGCCCTCTCCCGGCTCGGGTATCGCATTCACGGTGGTGACCGGGCGTGCACGACCGGTGCCGCCGCCGGTGAGCGCGATCAGCTCGTCGCAAAGTCCGCCACTCAAGCCACCGCCGGTGTCGAACTCGGCAAGGTACGAGTCGGTGGAGATGTACTCGCCCGTGCGCTCCCCCTCGCCGAAGTCGGTCTCGGATGCGATGACCCCTGCACCCTTTTCAGTGGACGAGCCGAGCGACTCGAGAAGGGAATCGAGGTCCTGGTCGGACCCGCCTTCGGGCGCGGCGGTCTCCGCGACGCCCTCTTCCGCAGGCGTCTGCTCTACCGGCGCCTCCTCTGCGGGCGGTTGCTCTACCGGCGCGGGCTCCTCGGAGATGGACTGCACGAACTCGGCCCAGTCCGACTCCGACCCGTCCTCAGCCTCGGCCGCCGCCTGCTCCATCTCGGACATCGGTGGACGGCTCTCACTCACGGGCTCCGGTTCCAGCAACTCGAGCGGATACTCACCGAGGCCGAGAGTGCGCAGATCGCTCTCGAAGTCGCCGCTGGGCGTGAACTGCGGCCCCTCAGTCTCCGCCACCGGCGGAGCGGGTATCTCGGCGAGGTCCGACTCGGGTATCGCGCCAAAACCGACGTCGTCGCTTTCCATCGCAGGCGTCTCGTACTGCCCCGTCTCTGCGGGCATCTCGTACGTCTCGGCCTCCGCAGGCGGCTGGTACTGCTCGGCCTCCGCAGGCGGCTGGTGCTCCTCAACGATCGCAGATGGTTCCTGATCCTGGACATCGTCCGCCGGTGGCTGTGCGATGCCCATCTCGGCGAGCAAGGCCGACTCGTCCCACGCGTCCTCCACCGTGGGAGCGTAGGGCACGACCGGCGTCTCATCGGCGGTCTCCGGCCCGTACCCGGGCTGGGGGACCTCATCGAGGGGCTCCTCAGGCGTGGCCGGCGGCTCCTCCTCAAGCGTCTCAGCAGCAGCGGCATCGTGCGGCAAGAGGACCGCCTCCATCATCTCTGTGAAGACGGCCATGTCATCATCGCTGGGCGGCTCTGCGCCCACCGAGAGGAACTCGGGCATCTCAGGAGCGGCATGTCCACCCTCCCCCGCCGGAGCCTCCTCGGGCTGCTTGTCGACCGCTGTCTCCTCCGGGACGTGCGCCTCGGGTTCCGGCACTTCCGGAGCGGACGACGCCGTCTCGGACTCCGGCGCGGGGGACTCTTCCCGCGCTGCACGCGCGGTCGCAGCACGCGCCCGCTTCTCCTCGCGAGCGGCACGCTCGGCCCGCAGCCGCTCGACCTCCTCATCCGACGGCACCTCAAGCAAGCCTGCCGAGAAGAGACCGTAGATGACGCGCGCAACCTCGAAGTCGGTGCTGCGCACCTCCTCGGCAAGCTCACGCACCGAGCGCGTGCCGTCGATCAGAAGCAGCAGGTTCCACTCCACGGGCTTGAGCGAGATCTCGAAGGTTCCCTCACCCGGAGCTGTGGCCATCTTGAAGACCATGTCAGCCGACGGGACCTTCTTCTTGATGCGGTTCCACTCATCAAGCCGCCGGCTGCCCTCCATGACGATGTTCTCCACGGAGACCGACAGGCCGATATCCTCGTGCAGGACCTCCGGCAAGACCTCGAAGTCGAAGTCGCCCTCGTCCCACCGCATGATGTCGAAGATGGTGTCCTGGATCTGCTCCTGGACGAAGGTCTCGAGGACGTGCTGGGTGATGTAACCCTCGCTCACCAGGATCTCGCCAAGCCGGCGCTCGCCGCCCTCGGCCTTGTGCATCTCCAGCGCACGTTCCAGCGCCGCCGGCGTTATCCGCTGCGCGCTCACCAGCCGATCGCCAAGCAGCTCATGGCGCCAGTTGGACTGCGCGAAGAACACCTCGCCGTCGCGGAACCAGATACTGCCTTCCGCGTCGGGACGGACGATGCGCAGCACTCCGGTCTTCCCGCTCAGCTGAACGAGCTGGAAGACGTCTGGAAGACTGAAGTCCTTGAGGTTGCCGCGCAGTGCCATCGCTTCGAACCGTCACTCCCCCGGAGCATCGTGTCGTGCCGGTGCGTGCGGATCAGCCAAGGACGTGGCCGATGCGCTCCGCTGTGGCCTTCATGTCGTACAGGACGAGCCCCAGCTTGGCCTTGGGGTCGGCCATCGCCGTGAGGACCGCCCGGCTCCCTGCGGCGATTAGCAGCACGTAACCGTTCTCCCCCTCGATGAAGACCTGCGACAGGTGCCCCCTGCCGAGTTCGGCGGCCGCACGCTCGCCAAGTCCGAGGATCGCGGCCGACATCGCGCCCACGCGGTCGGCCTGCATCCCCGCCGGCAGGGCCGACGCCATCGTGAAGCCGTCAAGGCTCACAAGCGCCGCGGCCTGGATGTCACCGTCCTCGCGCATGAGCTCGTCGAGCGCCTGCGCCAACTGCTCCTCGCGGCTCATCTGCCGTGTCGTGGCCTGTTGTGGACGCGCCGCCTGCGTCTCCGCGGGCTGAGGCGTCGGCGCAGCGGCCGGCGCAACGGGAGCGGCCTGCCGCGCCGGCTGGGCCGCCGGCGCCGGAGCCTGAGCGGGGGCGGTCTGCGCGGGCTGGGGTGTCACCGGAACGACGACCGGCGCGCCGAGCAGGTCGTCGTCGTCGTACGACTCGTCATCGATGTCGCTGATGAAATAGTCGCCGATGCCCTTGTCCACCATCGTGTCGTCACCTCCGGGAGCGGCCGTCAAACAGACCGGGGGGTCGTAATGGCGTGCGCGACCAGACCCGACCTGGGGCGAGCAGTCTCAGTCTCTCACGTCGCCGATACCGAAACAACCGGGAAAACGCAGGTCGGACGTGCTAGACGACCACCCGCATGATCTCTTCGATCGAGGTGAGACCGGCCAGGACCTTCTCGAATCCGTCGTCACGGAGCGTCTTCATACCCTCACCCACGGCGATGCGGGCGATCTCATCAGCGGACGCATGATCCACGCATGCCCGCTCGATAGACTCGGTCACGGTCATCACCTCATGCACACCCATCCGACCCTTGTAGCCGATGTCGTTGCACTTCACACAACCGACCGCCCGGTAGAGCTTGGGCGGCCTTCCGGGCTCGTACGGGAACCCGATGCGCTGCAGGACCTCTTCCTCGGGAACGTACTGCTCCTTGCACTCCTTGCACAGTCGCCGGGCAAGCCGCTGCGCAAGCACGCAGTTGATCGCCGAGGCGGACAGGAACGGCTCCACCCCCATCTCCGTAAGACGGGTGAGCGCCGAGGGAGCGTCGTTGGTGTGCAGGGTCGAAAGAACGAGGTGGCCGGTGAGTGCGGCCTCAATCGCGATCGTGGCGGTCTCCTTGTCACGGATCTCGCCGATCATCACGACATCGGGGTCCTGGCGGAGGATCGACCGCAGAGCTGCCGCGAACGTGAGGCCCGCCTTCTCATGTACCTGTACCTGAGACAGCCCCTCGAGACGGTACTCGACCGGATCCTCGACCGTGATGAGGTTCACGGTGGGCCTCGTCGTCTTGTTGATGGCGGCGTACAGCGTGGTGGACTTACCCGAACCGGTCGGGCCCGTCACCAGAAGGGCGCCATATGGCCGCGAGATCGCCTCCATCACGCGTTCCATCGCTTGCTCGAGGAAGCCGAGGTCCTCGAGAGACATGAGGATGGCGTCTTTGCGCAGAAGACGCATGACCGACATCTCGCCGTGTACCGTGGGCAGGACGGCGACACGGAAGTCGACCGACTTACCGTCGAGCATCACGCCGAACCGGCCGTCCTGCGGGATGCGGCGCTCGGCGATGTCCATGTTGCACTGGATCTTGAGCCGGCTCATCAGTTGCCGATGGATCTTCTTGGGGCTCCGCATGATCTCCTGGCACACGCCGTCGATCCGGAACCTGACCCGGAGGTCGTTCTCTCCCGGCTCGATGTAGATGTCGCCTGCGCCCTGCCTGATAGCCTCGGTGACGACGTGATTGAGGATCTTGGCGACCGGCGCCTCCTCATCCTGCACATCCACGCGGTCATCCTCGACGGTGGCCGACACGTCTTCGATGTCGCCGACCATCTCTTCGACGTTCGCCTGCATGCTCTGCTGCTTGTCGAGAGCGGCCAGCAGATCGCTCTCCGTGGCCACAACCACGCGAATGTCGTATCCCGTGACGATACGGATGTCGTCGATCGCCAGGACGTTGGCAGGGTCGGCCATCGCCACCACGAGCTCGTCGTCCTGTACCTTGATGGGGAGGCATGTGTGCCGCCGCGCCAGATCGATGGGAAGCATGGCCACGGCGCTCGCATCGACATCGATGGCGCCGAGATCCACGAAGGTCAGCCCCATGCTCTCAGCAACCGCCTGGGCGATCGCGTTCTCCTTCACGATGCCCTCGCCGACCAGGACGCCGCTCAGCGACCGGCCAGAGGTGTCCGAAAGGGCAGCGTCGAGCTGCTCCTGCGTGATCACCCCGGAGTCGACCAGAACGCGGCCGAGCCGCTTTCCGGAGGCGGCCATCACGAGTCATCGCCCCCGCCGGCGCCGGTTGAGAGCGCCTCGAGCGCAGTCTCAGCGGCGGCCCGCATGACATCACGCGGGGTGCGCGACTGCGCGACCTCGCCGCCGGCCCAGATGTCGATCGCGAGGGCTCCCTGCGCGACCAGCATCCCGAGTCCGCCGATGCCGCGGGCGCCCGCCTCAACGGCAGCCCTAAGGAGCGGCGTCTCCGGACGCTGATACAGCATGTCGAGCACGACCTGGCCCTCGCGCAGCCATGAGGCGGGAACGGGGCTCGGGTCGTCGAGACTCATGCCCACCGGCGTCGCGTTCACCACGAGATCGGCGCTGCGCACTGCCTCCGCCGCTGATCCATCCAGGGGATAGGCCATCGCGGTGGTACCGCGCAGATGGTTCGAGACCCTCGCGAGCACCGATTCCGCACGCGCAGGATCCCGATTCACCAGAACAACACTGGAGCTGCGCGCAAGGATGAACGCCGTCACCGCGGCGCCGGCGGCGCCGCCTGCGCCGATTATCGCAACACTCGCTCCAGCGGGATCGAACCCCGCGTCATCCGCCAGCGACTCCAGCATGCCGCGCCCATCGGTGTTGTAGCCGATCAGGCGGCCGTCCACACAGTGGACCGTGTTGACGGCGCCCGCCATTTGCGCGAGGGTCGCCGTCTCATCGCACAGCTCCAACATCGCCTGCTTGTACGGCATTGTCACGTTGAAGCCCACGAACGGCAGACGTCTCGCGACCTCCGTGAACGCGAGCAGGGCATGTTGGTCGGGTACGCCAAGGGGCAGACACGCCCAATTGAGGCCGAGCGATTCATAGGCAGCGTTGTGCATCACGGGCGACAGCGACTGCGCGATCGGCCAGCCTATGACGGCGGTCGGTCGTGTCCGTCCGTTGATGATCACGCGCCACCTCTCCCTGTCATCGACCTCAGGCCTCGGGGTTCCTCCCCGCCATTATGCGCTGTTCCAGCCGTCGAAGCACCCGGGTGTGGGGCAGGTCCACGTGCGTGAGGGGCTCCACCAGGACCGTCACCGCCCCGGCGCAGTTGCCGCCGAGGATATCCGTGAACAGCTGATCGCCGATCATCGCACACGCACCCGGCTCCGAGCCGAGCAGTCTCATAGCCTTGCGTATGCCGAAGGGTAAGGGCTTGCCCGCCTTGGGCACCACGGGGAAGCCAAGCGCCGCGGCCCGCTCGTGGACGTCATCGTGCCAGTTGTTGGAGACGAAACAGACCGAGAACCCCCGACCGGGCAACGTAGCAAGCCAGTCACGGATCTCAGGTACCACGGTGGTCGAATGATGTGGCGAAACGGTGTTGTCGAGATCGAGCAACAGCGAATCGACACCTGTGGCCTTGAGCGCGTCGAGATCGATCGCGCGCACGCCGGTCACGTAGTGGTCGGGTCTGAACAGCGCGCTCGCTCCTTAGTGGTCCGGGACACCGTCGTGGTCATGGTCGTGGTCCTCATGGGACAGCTCGTCACCCAACTCCTCGTCGAGACGCTCGAGGCGGTCCTGCACGAGCGCATCGAGGTCGTCCCTGTCCGCCTGCCGGAAGATGTCCCCTAACAGCGGGTACCACTGGTGCTGCTGGATCCCGTCGAGCCACTCGATGTCATCGTTCAGGACACGCTCGGCGATGACCACCGCCGCGTCGAGGCCCTCTCCGTAGAGATACTCCATCTGGGCGAGATTCGACAGGAGAAGACCCGCGTGGGGGTTCGCCTCCACGCCTCTCTCAGCCATCACCAAGGCTTCTTCCACCCGACCGTTGTCAGCGAGGATCCACGAACCCACGGAGTAGGCCTGCTCCTGATGAGGGTCGAGCGCTATCACCAGGCTGATCGTGCTCAACATGTATCGCTGCTCACCGATCGGGGTACTCCCGTAGTAGCCGTGCATGACCGGATCTATCCGGTTCCACAGCGCTGCGGCCGCATAGGTCTTGATCCCGGTGAGGTACGACGATGCGGCCCGCCCAACGGCCTCGTTGGTCTCGGCTCCGGATGCCTCCGGCACGAGCGTGTCGGCCATGGCCTGACCACCGAACACGAGCGCCAGGCACACCACCACGACCCCGATGTAGCGCTGTACGTCGCGCATCGGACTCACAGGTCCCTTCGCGAGAAGAGCGCCACACCGATCGCCAGGGCCAGCCCGACGAAACCCGCGAACACCACGAGCATGCTCACGATGTACAGCACAGGTATCCCGGACCCGTGGGCTACGGGATTGACCACGTTGAACGCGTCCAGCGACGGGTAGAAGGGCCGAAGAGCGAGCGCCCCCTCCCCTCCGACGAGCGTGGAGCGGGAGTGCCCTATGAACAGCATGGCAAGACTCGCCGTGACCACCACGACCGGGCCTGTGATCGCCGAGACCGCCACCGCGAACGCGGCGATGACGCCCATCTCCAGCCAGACAGCCAGCGCTCCCTGCCACAACTGCCACATCGCGTCACCGTACCTGAGCACGGCGATGACCTGCTCTACCGCGGTGAAGGCAGCTATGGCGCCGCACGTCACCACGAACACGCCCAGCCATGAGCCGACCAGGTACTCCCACCTGCCGACTCCCTTCGATATCACGTTGTAGACGGTCCTGTGCTCCACCTCCGAGGGGACGCGGTTCGCGGCGAGCGACAGCGAGAGCACCAGCGCGGTGGCGAACGACAATGCAAGCGCCACCTCCCGGTAGACCGCGTCCTCCACACCCAGCCCGTAGCTGGGCAGCGACGGTATGGCCATCGCGAGCAGCGCGGCGAACACGAACACGATGTACACGACCTTGCGTCTGAGGCTGTCCGCCACCACGCCCCTGGCGATCGTCCAGATCCGGGACATCATCGTGACCCCACCTCCACGGCCGAACGTGTGAGCAGCCTGGCGAAGTAGTCCTCCAGCGAGTCCCGCACGGGCGAGATCGACACGATGACGCCGCCTGCATCGTCGACCGCGTCGACCACAGCACGGACGGACTCGTCCGGAACCGAGAACACCGACACACCACCGGAAACGGCTACGTCTTCGGCCAGGTCACGCACCTCGGGCGGGAGTCCGGCCTCCAGGCCGCGCACGCGTATCGACGTACGCCCCTCCACGTTCAGGAGCGCGTCCAGCTGGCCTTCGGCCGCGACGACGCCCGCATTCATGATGGTGACCTCATCGCAGACCGCCTCGACCTCGGAGAGCTGATGTGAGGACAGCAGGACGGTGACGCCCCCGCCGCGCAGTTCGAGCATGAGGTTTCGGATGTCGCGCTGGCCGACCGGGTCGAGACCGGACGCGGGCTCGTCCAGCACCACAACCGCCGGGTCGTTGATGAGCGCCTGCGCGATCCCCAGCCGTTGCAGCATGCCCCGCGAGAACGCGTCAAGCGTGGTCTTCTCGCGACCCTGCAATCCCACGCGCTCCATCAGCCGGGACGTCCGCTCGACGATCTCATGCCGCGGCACCCCGGCAAGCTGCGCATATAGCCTGAGCGCCTGGTCGGCTCGCAGATGCTGCGGGAAGTACGGCTGCTCGGGCATGAACCCGACACGGCGACGCCCCTGCGGACACGTGGAGTCCTCGCCAAGGATGCGGAACTCCCCGGCGCTCGGCTTCACCAGGCCTAGCAGCATCTTGATCGTGGTGGTCTTGCCAGCGCCGTTAGGACCGAGCAGACCGTGGATGGTGCCTGGCGCGACGGCGATATCCACACCACGCACCGCATCGCGCTCGGGCGCGCCCACTATCGGTTTGTATCGCTTGCGAGCGCCTGTGATGCGTATGGCCGATGTACTCACGACGTCCATGACGTTCAGGGGGTCACCTCTCTCGACTTCTCCTTGGCTTCAAGGAACTCCTCATACGTCTCCGTGAAGGTATGCGCTCCGTCCGCGCTCGTGAGGACGTAGTACAGGTACCCGGTCTCGGCAGGCGAGGTGGCGGCCTCCAGCGCCGCCAGGCCCGGGCTGGCTATCGGCCCCGGCGGCAGACCGTCGTACTTGTACGTGTTGTACGGACTGTCGACCTCAAGGTCCTTGTTCAACAGCCGGGGGCGGTTCTCCTTGATGACGTACTCGATCGTCGCATCGATCTCAAGGCGCATGCCCCTGGCGAGACGATTGTATATGACCGACGCGACGATCGGCCGCTCGTCGGCGAGGCGTGCCTCCCGCTCCACCATGGACGCAAGTGCGACCACCTCATGCGATGTGAGCCCCGCCTCCTCGGCGTATGAGAGGTCGAGGGTCGCGAACTGCTCGGCGAACTGGTCGAGCATCAGGATGATCACTTCCCGTGCGGTGGAGCCCTCGGCGATGCGATAGGTCTCCGGGAAGAGATAACCCTCCAGAGACCCCTGGAAGCCGTCGCTCACGAACGGATACTCCTGCTCGAAGGATGGAGCACCGCCCAGGCCGAGCTCTGCGATCTCGTCTGCGGAGATCCCCGTCTCCGCGCCGATCCGCTCCGCGATCTGCTCCACCGTGAACCCCTCCGGGATGGTCACCGTCGTGTAGGCGACCGGTGGCCCGGCCACCAGCGTGTCCACCACCTCGTCGTACGCCATGCCCGTGATCAGGTCGTAGACCCCCGGGCGCAACTCACCGTCGACTCCGTCCAGCCTGGCACGCAAACGGAACATGGCCGCGTTCCCGATCACCCCGGTGTCCGCGAGTATCGACGCGATGGTGGCCGTATCCGCCCCGTCCGGGATCTCCACCTGCACAGGCTCGCCCGCGACCACGTCGGCCTGGGGGGCGAGCAGGACACGCCACACGCCGTACGAAGGAACGCACACCAGGAGAGCCGCGACCACGAGGATGACGACCGCCGCCAACGCCCGGCGGCGAGAGCCCGCGTCGGCCGAGTGCACTCCGCGCGCCGAGAACCGGCGCGCAAAGCCCGCCGACCCCCGCCCGGAGTGTTCGCGCCGACCGCTCATCCTGACTCCTGTGATCCGTTCCGTCGGCCATCGAGCCAACCCTGCAGCAGGAGCGCGGCCGCCACCTTGTCCACAGAGCCGCGTTGCTCCTTCTCGCTCAGGCCGGACGCCGACATGATGCGCCGAGCCTCGGCGCTTGAGAGGCGCTCATCAGCATAGGCGAGCGGTACCCCCACGGCCCCCGCGAGCCGCTCGGCCGTCGCCTGCACGGCTTCAGCCTGGGGTCCGGTCTCGCCCGAGAGCGACAGCGGAAGCCCCACCACCAGACACTCCGGCTCGTAGTCTTCCACGAGACGAACGAGCGGGCCGATGTCCAAGGCGAGCGAACGGGCGTCAAGCACCGTGAGGGGCGATGCCACGCTGCCCGATGGATCCGACACGGCAACGCCGATGCGGACCGACCCGATGTCCAAACCGAGAGCGCGCATGCCTCTACCCGACGCCGAGCGCGGAACGGGCCTCAGCGAGCGCCGCCTCGATGCCCGAGGCGTCCTTGCCACCCGCCTGCGCCATCTCGCGACGTCCGCCGCCGCCGCCCTTGATCCGGGGCGCGATCGCCTTGATGAGCGCGCCGGCGTCGAAGCCAGACTCCACTGCTCCTGGCGCGCCGGCTGCCAGCAGGAGGGGCGCACCCGACTCGGGGTCCTTCGACGCGATCACAGCGGCTGCCAAGTCGCCCAACCGCGTGCGTACGACGTCCCAGACACCGCGCATCTCGGCTGAAGTGATGTCGGGGACCTGCGCGATCACCACGGGGTAGCCCGCGTCGAGGGCTCCCTCGACAAGCGACGCGGGATCGAAGCCCGACATGTGGCTCTTTGCGCGCTGTGCGGCGTTCTCCAGGTCCTTCACCCGCTTCACGAGCGCTCCGGCCCGCTCGGCCACGTCGAACCGACCCACCTTGAGGACGGACGCCGCTTCGCCGAGCTCGGCCTCGATGCGATCTGTGTACGCCAGAGCATCGAAGCTGGTGACCGCCTCGATGCGGCGCAGGTTGGCGCCGACGCTGCCCTCGGACACGATCTTGACCAGGCCGATCTCACTCGAGCGGGCCACATGCGTGCCGCCGCAGAGCTCCTTGCTGAAGTTGCCGACCTCGAGCACGCGGACGATCTCGCCGTACTTCTCACCGAAGAGCGCCGTCACACCCATCTCACGCGCGGTGGCGAGCGAGGTCTCGTAGTTGAGGACCTGGTGGTTCTCCATGATCTTGTGGTTCGCCATCTCCTCGATGCGGCGCAACTGTTCCGCCGAGACCGCCTCGAAGTGCGTGAAGTCGAAACGCAACCGTTCGGGCGCCACGAGCGAGCCCGACTGCCGGACGTGGTCGCCCAGGATGCGCCGCAGCGCCCAGTGCAGGATGTGTGTTGCCGTATGGTTGCGGCGGATGCGCTCGCGGCGCATCACGTCGATGGAGGCATGCACCGTGTCGCCGACCGAGATGCCGCCCGCCTCCAACATACCCACATGCGCGACGAGTCCCGGTACCGCGAATCGGGTGTCGGACACCGCGAAACGCGCGTCATCCGCTGACAGCACTCCGGTGTCGCCTACCTGGCCACCCTGCTCGGCGTAGAAGGGCGTCGCCGCAAGCACGACCTCGCCCTCCTGCCCCGCCTCCATCCGCTCCACGGAGGCGCCGTCCACCACGATTCCTACGACCGTGCTCTCCGCTTCGTCTGCGCTGTAGCCGAGGAACTCGGTGGCTCCGGCCGTCCGGGCCATATCATCGAACGCGCTCCCGAAAGACCACGACTCGTCCTTCACCGCGGCGCGCCCGCGTTCGCGCTGGGCCTCCATGGCGGCCTCGAACGCCTCATGGTCTACCTCGAGGCCCGACTCCGCGACGATCTCCGAGGTCAGTTCATATGGGAAACCGTACGTGTCGTGCAGCGTGAACGCCTCGGTGCCGTCGAGCACGGTCTCGCCCCCCGCCCGCGCCCGCTCCATGGCCTCGGTCAGGAACGCGAGTCCCTGGCGCAGTGTCGCGCTGAACCGCTCCTCCTCAGAGGCGACGATGCCCCTGATGAGTTCGGCGTTGTCCACGAGCTCGGGATAAGGGGCGCCCCACCGCTCGATGACCGTGTCGATAAGCTGCACCATGAACGCGTCGTCCACCCCGAGCAAGCGACCGTGCCTGATCGCCCGCCGGAGGAGACGCCTGAGCACGTATCCCCGCCCCTCGTTGGACGGCAGCACGCCATCGGCGATGAGGAACGCCACGGCGCGTGCATGGTCCGCAAGGATGCGGAGCGACACGTCGGTCTTCTCGGCCGCCCCGAGCGTGACCCCGGAGAGCCCCTCGCCTACGGCCACCAGCACGCGGAGATCGTCGGTCTCGAAGTTGGTGTGGACTCCCTGCATGATGGCAGCGACGCGCTCAAGGCCCATGCCCGTGTCGATGTTCTTCTTGGGAAGCGGTTCGAGCGTGCCGTCGTCCTGGCGGTCGTACTGCATGAACACGAGGTTCCAGTACTCCACGAAGCGGTCGCAGTCGCAACCGGGCGCACAGGTGTCCAGCCCGCATCCCACCTCGGGACCCTGGTCGTAGTAGAGTTCCGAACACGGTCCGCACGGGCCGGTGGGTCCGGCCGACCAGAAGTTGTCCTTGGCGCCCATGCGTACGATCCGCTCCTGCGGCACACCCACCTCGTCGCGCCAGACGGCCTCGGCCTCGTCGTCGTCTTCGTAGATCGAGAACCACAGCCGGTCCGGATCCATCCCGAGGACGTCGGTGGAGTACTCGTAGGCCCACGCGCACGCCTCGCTCTTGAAGTAATCGCCGAAGCTGAAGTTGCCTAGCATCTCGAAGAAGCTGTGGTGGCGCCCTGTGGTGCCGATGATGTCGATGTCGGTGGTGCGCGCGCACTTCTGACAGGTGGTCGCTCGCGTCACGCCGATGTCGCGCGCGCCGAGGAAGACCGGCTTGAACTGCACCATGCCGGCGGATGTGAGCAGCAACGACGGGTCGTCCGGCACCAGCGAGGATGAGGGCAGCCGCTTGGCGCCCTTGCTCTCGAAGAACGACAGGAAGCTCTCTCGGATATCGGCTGACTTCACGTGGATGCTCTCCTCGGATGCGCTCGCATGTTCAGGTACGGTCAGACTCCCCGGCCGCGTGGGTCTTGCCCTGGTCGGCAGGGCGGGCCTGGTCCTCCGGTGGTGTGTCGTCGCACTCGCACTCGTCGTCGGGCGCCTCAGGAGACGCACGGAAGAGCGCCCCGCCCTCCGACGTCAGCTTCGAGTCAGTGTACTTCTCGAAGTAGTAGACGAACAGGCCCTTGCCGATGGCGGCCACAGGGATCGAGAGCAGCAGGCCCGCGAATCCGAACAGGGTAGCCCCCGCAAGCAGCGAGAATATCACCAGCAGCGGGTGAAGGTCGACCTGCTCGGACATCACGCGCGGCTGCACGAAGTACTCGGTCACCTGCTGGGCGCCAAGACAGATCGCCACGGCTCCCACTATATGCAGGGGGCTCACGAACGCCGCGGCGATACCCGCGATGATCGCGGTGAGCGCCGGGCCGATCCACGGTATGAAGTTGAGTACCGTGGCGAGCAGGCCGATGACGAGCGAATACGGCACCCCGATGAGCCACAGCCCGATCGTTACGATCACGCCCGTGACGACCGAGATAGTGAACATCCCGCGAAGGTAGCCGCCTAGTACACGGGAGACGGTCCGCGTGACCACGGCTGCCTCATCACGGCCCTTCGGACCGGCGAGCATGATGATCTCCCGGTTGATCGCAGGGAGGTCCTTCAGGATCCAGAAGCCCACAACGAGCGACAGGACAGTGGTGACGAGCAGCGACACGGCCGACCCGCCGACACTGAAGATCTCCCTGGCAAGCACGCTCGACCACTCGGCGGACTGTCGCGTGATCGTATCCTGGAGGTTGGCCAACGCGTCTTCGACCCAGGGCGGCATGACGAGGGCCTGGTACCTGTCCTGCAGGTCCAGGAAGAGGGTCGTGGCTCGCTCGTAGTACCCCGGGAATGCTTCCACGAACTCGCGCACCTGCTCCACGAGCGCCGGGATGAGGAATCCGAGCATGACGCCCAGAACGGCGAAGCTCACGATGTAGCAGATGCCAACGGCCAGACCGCGCTTGACCCCGCGCCGCTCAAGCGCCGCGACCGGGCCGCGGAAGAGGAACACGATCACGATAGCGAGCAGGAACGGCACAAGGGCCGGCGCCACCTTGCCCAGCAACCAGCCGAACGCCACCAGCAGCAGTGCGACGCCAACGAGTGCCCACGACACCACGAGAACCCGCAGCCATCGTTGCGAGACCTGGTGTGACCCAATCCGCATCACGTCGACGCCTCCTTGGCTTGTCCGGACCCTTCCTGAGACGCATCCTCATCGGTCCCTGTGCCGCGCGCCGGGAACAGCGCGCCGTCGACAGACCGTACACTTCTGCCGGACGACCGTTCGTAGTAGTGCACGAAGACGACGGTCAGGACTGCAGCGACCGGCACAGCCAACAGCATACCGGCTACGCCGAAGAACGTGGCCCCAACAGTGAGGGCGGCGATCACGATCGCGGGATGGATCCGCACCTGGTGCGACATTATGCGTGGCTGTAACACGAGCGACTCGGTCTGCTGCACGACGAAGACCCACGCGATCGTCCACCCGATGAGTCCCGGTCCCACGAACGCCGCCGAGATGGCAGCGATCGCGCCGCCGACCCACGGGCCGACGTACGGTACGAGATTGGTGACCCCCGCGATCAACCCGATGACCGCCGCGTACGGCACGCCAAGCACGGCGAGTCCGATCCCGCTGATGGTCCCCACGATCGTTGCGATGATCAGTTGCCCCCGGATGAACCCCTCAAGAACGTTGACGACCTCCGACAAGAGCCGGAGGAGTTCGGCCCGCCTCCCCGGCCCGGCCAGGCCGAGCAGCTCCCTCGACAGCGTGGGCAGGTCGCGTAGAACGAAGAACGCCAGGGCGAGCGCCAGGAACAAGTGCACCAAAAACCCGAACAAGCGACCGCTCACGCTCACGACGAACATAGCGGTCGAGCCAGACACCTGCGTCGCCCACGACACGATGGTCTCGCGCGACGCGAGCAGCACCTCGCCGACCCATGTCGGCCACTGCGCTGTTGCGTACTGGTTCTCCATGTGGACCCAGAGCCGGTACAGGGAGTCGTAATACTGTGGGAACGCCCGGGCGAACGCGGAGACCTCCCTCGCCACGGCGGGAACCACGAACAAGCCAATGAGCGTGAGCACGACGGCAGAGGCCAGGTAACAGACAACCACCGCCAGCCACCGCGGGACCGACCGGGCGTCGAGCCAAGCGACGGGCCGCCGTAACACGATGATGGTGACGAGCGCCAGCACGAACGGCGTGAGGACCGGGGCCGCCTGCCCGAGCAGCCATATGCTCCCCGCAACAAGCAGAGCGATTCCCAGGACCGACCATGCGCGGATTCCCGCTCGAACCCACGGCTCCCGAACCGAATGGCCCCGTAAGGCCGACAACTACGCCTCCTCGATGACGATATGCTCGCGCAAGGCGCGGAGCGTCTTCCTCAGCAGCCGGGAGACCTGCATCTGGGATATCCCCAGCATGCTGGCGATCTCGGTCTGCGTGAGCCCCTGGAAGAAACGGAGATACAGGACGTGCTGCTCCAGCGGTGAGAGGCGCTTCAGGCCCTCGGAGAGCGTCGTCCTGTCGTCCACCAGCGCCATCAGCGCATCGTCTTCGCCGACATACTCGAGGATGCTGAAGGAGTCGTTGCCGTCGGAGTTGCGGTCGGTCTCCAGCGACACGAAGTTGTACGCCTCCGACGTCTCGAGCGCCTCCAGGACGTCCTCGGTGGTGACCTCAAGGTACTCGGCTATCTCAAGTATCGTGGGCGACCGCTGTTCGCGCTGTGTGAGCGCATCGATCGCCTGGTTGACCCGGAACGACAGCTCCTGGAGGCGCCGCGGCACCTTGATGGCCCATCCCTTGTCGCGGAAGTAACGCTTGAGCTCGCCGACGATGGTGGGCGTCGCGTAGGTGGTGAACTCCACCTCGCGCTGGATGTCGAACCGGTCGATAGCCTTGATCAGACCGATCGTTCCCACCTGGATCAGGTCATCGATCGGCTCGCCCCTGTTGCGGAAGCGGCTGGCCAGGTACTTGACCAGGTTGAGATACATGGTGATGAGCTCGTCCCGCGACTCCTCATCGCCATGTTCGTGATAGTGGATGAACAGCTGCCTCGTGTGCTCCTTGTCCCACACGAGCCGCCGCTCCTGTCGGCGCTGGGCTTTAGGCACCGGGCTCTCCCGTAACGGATCCCGCACGGCGGCACAGCCGCAGACTGCACCCTTCGTCACTGCGCTCGATCTCGAACTCGTCACACACGGAACGGAGGATGAACTCCGCATACCCTCCCGGCGCCTCTTCGACGGACCGCGTATCCCGCAGCGGCCCCGCGACGATCTCGAGCGAATCGGGGGACACGAGGAACGTGAACGTCGCCTCGCCGTCCTCTCCGATGCACTGGCTGGCGTAGACGAACGCCTCCTCAGCAGCGATGCGCACATCATCGACCTCGTCATAGGACATGCCGAGCCTGCTCGCCAGCTCGGCCGCGGTGAGCCGCACCGTCTTGGCATACTCCCCACGCGTGGGGACGGTCAGCGTGATCCGATCGCTAGCCATGGATCCTCCTTCTATGAGACCCGCAGACGCGCTCATCGTTTGCCGAACGAACGGATGACGCGCGCAACGCCCTGCGCGGCGGTGTTGACGGGCGAGCGGATGAAATCGCTCGCGGTGGAGACGGCATCGGTCACGCCCTCGGCCTGCGACACGATCGCGTCGAGTCGCAGAAGCTCGGCGTTCACGGCATCTATCGTCACATCGGCCTTGTCGAGCAACGGGACGATACGCACCCTCACGTCCTCGACCGCCGCCTGTATGTCGCGCACGGCTCTCACCGCCACCACCACACCGTAGAGAGCGACGAGCGACAGCACGATGGCGACGGCCATGAGCACTATGCTGAGGGTCCCGGAAGCGTCCAAAGCCTGCCCTTCGTGGAACTGCGAGGGTACCCGCTCAGTGTAGCAAAGGGCGTGCGCAGGACCTACGGCTCTTCCTGCTCGCCCGGCCCCGCTGCCGGGCGATAGTACCGCCTCCCGATGAGCCCATCGGGCAGGTACTGCTGCTCGACCCGCGCGCCGGGATGGTCATGCGGGTACAGGTACGGCGGATACAGGTCCGCGCCCGGACGGTGCCGGTTCCGCAGATGGTCTGGCACGCGCTCGGCCCGCCCCTCACGGATATCGCGCAATGCTTCATCGATCGCCACGTAGGCAGCGTTGCTCTTGGGAGCCAGCGCGAGGTAGATCGCGGCGTGCGCAAGGTTGATGCGCGCCTCGGGCCAGCCCACCGACTCGGCCGCCTTGAAGGCCGCCGCTGCGACAGAGAGCGCCCCGGGATCGGCCATCCCCACGTCTTCCGAGGCGAATATCAGCATCCGCCGCGCGATGAACTTCGGATCTTCGCCGCCGGCCACCATCCGCGCCAGCCAGTACACGGCGGCGTCGGGGTCGCTGCCCCGCATCGACTTGATGAACGCCGAGATCACATCGTAGTGGGCGTCCCCACCCTTGTCGTAGGGCACAGCACGCACCGCCGTGGCCCTGGCGACCTCGTCCGGAGTCACGACCGGCACTTCGCCTGGCGCTCTTTCGATAGCTGCAGCAGACGCGATCTGCGCCGAGAGTTCGAGCGTGGTGAGGGCGCTGCGAGCGTCACCGCCGGCCCGGGTGACGATCGCGTCGAGCGCCTCCGGCGTGAGGCTGACCGAACCCCCAAGACCACGCCCCGGCTCCTGGAGCGCGCGTTCCAGGATGGCCCGGATGTCATCGTCGGTGAGCGGGGTGAACTCGACGATCCGCGAGCGGCTGATGAGCGGGGTGTTCACCTCGAAGAACGGGTTCTCGGTGGTGGCGCCGATGAGGACGACCAGCCGATCCTCCACCGCGTGGAGCAGCGCATCTTGCTGCGACTTGTTGAAGCGGTGGATCTCGTCGATGAACAGCAGCGTCCGGCGACCGGTCATCTTGAGGCGTTCCCTCGCCTGCTCGATCACCAGCCGAACCTCTTTGACGCCCGCATCCACTGCCGAGAGCTCCACCACGTGAGCTTCGGTCATGCCGGCGATCACGCGGGCGAGGCTCGTCTTGCCGGTCCCTGCAGGACCGTACAGGATAAGCGACGAGAGCGCGTCGATCTCGATAGCGGTCCGAAGAACGGTCCCGGGCCCCACGGCATCGCCCTGCCCGACGAACTCGTCGAGCGTACGCGGACGCATCCGCGCAGCAAGAGGCGCACCTTCGGTAAGGTTCTGCTCGGCCGTGTCGTCGAACAGGTCGCGCACTTCTAGCGCGTGGCGCGCTCGACCTCGCGCTTGATGACGCCGCTCTCGGCGTAGCCCTTCCAGCGCCAGGTGATGAACGAGTCCCGATCGACTATGAGCGTGTATGGCGTGCTCGTGACCCCGAGTTCGTTCGCGTACATCGTTGCGGCCTCGGCGGCGGTGGCATCACCGTTACCGCTCACATCGAACGTCACCATATCGATCAGGCCACGGTAGTCATCGACGACCGCATCGATCTCTTCGCGCACATCGTCGGTGACCAACTGCTCGCTGTCGTAGAAGTAGATGATCATGGCCCTGCCGGCATCGAGTTTGGCCTGGAAGGCGTGCGGTGTGAGCGTGGTGGTGAACGACGGGAACGGAGCGGGCGCGATGTCGTCATCGTTGGCCGAGCGATCGGTCAGATACTCGGGCCCCTCGGGCTCCGCCGGCGCGGGTGCGGCTTCCGGCTCTTCTGTGACTGGTGCATCCTCGGCCGCCGTGTCTTCGGCTGCCCCGCAGCCGATCACGGTGAACGCGAGCAGTGCTACGACGATTGCTACGACTATCCTGCGCATATGTTTCCTCCACCCCTCAGGGTATGGTCGAACCCCGCCCTGCGTGGTCGGCCGGGTGAACCTGCCGCAGCAGGTGGGTGCCCGCACCTCAGGTTCGCGCTTCCCCGAAGGGATACCACTCGCCTGTGGGATGTAAGGCTCCCGGTCAAGAAGTGTTGGCTCAACCGCTGACGCCGGTTCCACGCAAGGCAAGGCACCATCATCGTAGCATCCTCGCCGTGCACATGCACCAGGAACGACTCCCTGTCAGTCGCCGTCACCGGGAGAGGACGGGCGCTCCTCGATGCCCCGTAGCCGTGCGCTGAGCGTACGGTGCGCAAGAACGAAACCGGACGCGAGGATGCCGCCGACCAGGAGCGCGGCGATAACGACTGTCGGATCACCACGGTGATCCCACACGGAGACCACGGCGATGGCCATCAACGCCACCGCCGCGATGATACGTGTCCACCGTCCGTATCCGGCCGACGTGAGATCCCACCGGTACACGGCGCCCACGACCATGAAGAGCAGGGAGGCCGCGATGACCACCCCGGAGGCGATGAAGACCGACGGCGACATCATGCACTCCTAGTCCGTCTTGAGGTGGACCTCGCGCAGCTGGCGCGCGCTTACGGCATCGGGTGCGCCCGTGAGCGGATCCGCTCCAGACGACGTCTTGGGGAACGCGATCACGTCACGGATCGAACTCGCGCCCGCGAGCAGCATCACGAGGCGGTCGAGACCGAGAGCGATCCCGCCGTGGGGCGGAGCGCCGAACGAAAGCGCCTCGAGCAGGAAGCCGAACTGGCGGCGCGCCTCCTCCCCTGTGAGCCCGATGCGCTCGAGAACGCGGAGTTGCAGGTCGGCGTTGTGTATGCGCAGCGTGCCTCCCCCGATCTCGTAACCGTTCATGATGAGATCGTAACTGTAGGAGCCCACCGACAGAGGCTCCGACTCCAGCCGCTCGATGTCTTCCTCGCGCGGCATCGTGAAAGGATGGTGGTTGGCCACGTATCGCTCCTCGTCCGCGTCGTACTTGAACATCGGGAAGTCCACGACCCACAGCACGTCGAACCCGCTGCGCTCGATACCCAGCTCGTCGGCCATCTTGAGGCGAATGACGCCAAGGACCTCCTCGGCCACTGAGCGCGCATCCGCGACCATCAGCACGAGGTCACCGGGCTCCACACCAAGGACCTCGCGCAAAGCGGCCGTCTCGCCATCCGAGAAGAACTTCGCGATCGGCGAACGTACCTCGCCCTCGCTGGTGAACGCGACCCACGCGAGACCCTTGGCTCCCGCGTCGAGCGCCACCTGGTTGAGCGCGTCGATCCTGCCCCTGCTCCAGTCGCCCGCGCCCTTGGCATTGATGCCCTTGATCACCCCACCGCAGGCGAGAGCTCCGGCGAAGACCTTGAACCCGCTCTCGGCGAACACCCGGGAGAGATCCCGCAGCTCCATGCCCAGTCGCGTGTCAGGGCGGTCGGAGCCGTACCGATCCATGGCCTCGGCGTATGTGAGACGCCGCAGCGGCACCGGAAGATCGGCTGCGGCCTCCTTCATCACCTCGTGCATCACGGCCTCCATCATGGCCAGCACGTCATCCTCGGTGACGAATGACATCTCGATGTCCACCTGGGTGAACTCCGGCTGACGGTCGGCGCGCAGGTCCTCGTCCCTGAAGCAACGTGCGATCTGGTAGTAGCGTTCGACGCCGGCCACCATGAACAGCTGCTTGAAGAGCTGCGGCGACTGCGGGAGCGCATAGAACGCCCCCGGGCTCATGCGGCTCGGGACGATGAAGTCGCGCGCTCCCTCGGGCGTGGACTTGCCGAGGATCGGGGTCTCCACCTCCATGAAACCGTACGACTCGAGGGCGCGACGGAACCGCTGCACGACACGGTCGCGGAGCGAGAGCGCATAGAGCACCTCGGGCCGCCGGATGTCGAGGTACCGGTACCTCATACGGGTGACCTCGTCAGTGTCGATGCCCGGCTCGATCTCGAACGGCGGCGTCTCGCTGGCGTTCAGGACCTCTGCCTCGGTGATCTCGATCTCCACCTCACCTGTGGGCATGTTGGGATTCTCGGTGCCCTCGGGCCGGCGGCGAACGACGCCGGTAAGCTTGACGACCCACTCGGGCCGGACGCGTTCGGCGGTCACGAACGCCGCGCCGGATGCGTCGGGGTCGAACGTGCACTGCACGATGCCGCTGCGGTCCCTGAGGTCGATGAAGATCAGGCCGCCGTGGTCACGACGCTTCGCGACCCAACCGGCGACCGTCACGGTCTCCCCGATCGCGTCGGCTGTGATGGCGCCGGCGATGTGCGTTCGTATCGAATAGCGTGCGTCGAACATGAGGTCGGTCCCCTCTACCCGAGCGAAGCGGTCACGGCGGCCACGGCCTCCGCGAACGCCACGCGGTGTTCCTGCTTGGTTTCCATGTCGCGAAGCGTGAACTCCCCCGACGCGAGCTCGTCCGGGCCCACGACAGCGACGAGCCTCGCTCCGAGTCGGTCGGCCTGCTTGAACTGCGACTTCAGGCTGCGCCCCTGATGATCGAGCTCCGTGGCGATGCTCGCGTCACGCAGGCGCTGCGCGAGAGCGAAGACCTCGGCCAGCACGCTGTCGTCCACACGAGCCACGAACACGTCCGCTCTCGGTGGCGCCGGGATGTCCACGCCAGCTGCTTCGAGCGCAAGCAGCGTGCGCTCGAACCCGAGCGCGAACCCCAGACCCGGTGTCGGCGGACCGCCGTACTCCTGCATCAGCCGGTCGTAGCGTCCGCCACCGCCGATCGCGTTCTGTGAGCCGAGACCCGCGTCCACCTGGATCTCGAACACCGTGCGGGTGTAGTAGTCGAGGCCGCGCACCAGCGTGGAGTCCTCGATGTATGGGATACACAGGCCGCTCAGGTGCGCCTTCACCTCGGCATAGTGAGCGGCGCATGCGTCGCACAACGCGTCGCGGAGCAGCGGCGCCCCGGCCATGACAGTCCGGCAACCATCCTTCTTGCAGTCGAACGCCCGGAGAGGGTTCGACTCGGCACGCCGCACGCATTCGTCACACAGCTCGGCCGAGTGGGCGCGGATGAACGCGGCGACCGAGTCGCGGTACGCCGGCCGGCACTGTTCGTCGCCCATCGAGTTCAGCAGCAGCCGCATGCTTCCCGTAGGGATGCCCAGCGTCTCGAAGTAGCGCCAGAGGACGGTGATGACCTCGGCGTCCGCGGTGGCCCCGTCGGAGCCGAGACACTCGATGCCGATCTGCCAGAACTGCCGCATGCGGCCCTTCTGAGGACGTTCGTATCTGAACATCGGGCCTGCGTAGTAGAGCTTGGCCTGCGCTCCGTTGGCCGTGAGATTGTGCTCGAGGGCCGAGCGCACCACGCTGGCGGTGCCCTCGGGGCGAAGCGTGATCGAACGGCCTGCCTTGTCCTCGAACGTGTACATCTCCTTGGAGACGATGTCCGTGGCCTCGCCGATGCCACGGGTGAACACGTCGGTGTGCTCGAAGAGCGGCGTATACACCGGCTCGTAACCGTAGCGGGCGAAGAGCTCCTGGGCGACGCGCTGCATGTGCTCCCATGCCCGCGCCACCGCGGGCAGCATGTCGGCGGTACCCTTGGGGGCCTGAGCGTTCAAGATACGGCCTTCCGGACGAGTGGGATGCGGGCATGTGCGGTATCCGAGTGTAACGGATGCGCCGCGCAGGGGCTACGCGCGGATCCGTTCGCCCGAGGCCTGGATGCGGTTCCTCACCCGGCGCCACAAGAGCACGCCCAGCACTACCGCCGCGACCTCCACGACGTGCTTCACAGCGATGGCGGGTATCAGGTCGCCCCGGATCGCGCCCAGGTCGTGCGAGTTGAATGTGATCACGCGCGGGATGCCGCCGAGGATCACCCAGACGAGAGCCGCGTTCGCGAACCGGCTCAACGTGGGATAGGCGCGCGTGAGCGTGGAGAGGTCTTCCGGGGCACCGCGGAGCGCCTGGCGCTCGAGCGTCCACATGATCGCCGCTGCCGCGATGAGCGTCGCCGTGGCCACGTCGTGGAAGTAGTTGTTCATGACGATCAGGATGTCGAGCATTCACGGCTCCTTGTCGATGCTGCTACAGCGGATCGTATAGCAAAGGACTTACCACACGCCGGATCGCGATGACAGCACACCCGCCGCGCCGTGGCCTTTCTCAGGCACGCGGGAAGAACGGGTTCACGCGTCGCTCCCGCGCGATGGAGGTCTCCGGCCCGTGACCGGGACAGACGCGGGTCTCGTCGGGTAGCGAGGCGAGCCGGGCGACAGACCGACGCATCGCCGCCATATCCCCTCCCGGGAAGTCGGTGCGCCCGATGCTGCCCGCGAACAGGGTGTCGCCGCTCAAGAGGATGCCCGCACCGTAGAGGCAGATGGAGCCGGGTGTGTGACCCGGGGTGTGGATGACGCGAAACTCGAGTTCCCCGGCGGTGATGGCGTCACCGTCCCGGACGGTCCGGTCGGCCTGCGGAGCGGTCTCCGAGAAGCCGAACAGGGCGCCTCCGTTCCCCGTGCTCGTCGTGATGCTCACAGCATCGTCCTCATGCACCACGAGCGGTGCGCCCGTGGAGTCGAGGATCTCGCGGACGGCGCCCAGGTGGTCGAAGTGCCCATGCGTGAGCGCCACGGCAGCCACCCCGCGCGATCCGAGCGCTTCCAGGATCCCGGAAGCATCGTCCGCCGGATCCACCACCAGCACCGGACCTCCGGCGCCATCGTCGACCAGCCAGCAGTTGGTGTCGAGAGGACCGAGGGTCAGCCGTTGCACCCTCACCCCTCGCTCCCCTTCCGCCTGCCGCCCTCGGGCATGGTCCGTCGGGCGTCGAAGACGCCGTCAACACCACGGACCGTGGCAAGCACCTTCTGCAGCTGATCCATGCTGCCAAGCTCGAACAGGAAGCGCAGATACGCCACGCCCTGCCTGTCGGTCGATATCGCGGCCGACAGGACGTTGACGCCGGCATCGGCCAGGGCGATGGAGATGTCCTGGAGCAACCGTGTCCGGTCGAGGGCCTCGATCAGGATCTCGACCTGATAGGTGGTCTTGGCCGCAGCGTCCCACTCGACATCCAGTATCCGCTCGGGGCTCCCGGCAACGAGCTCGCGGGCGTTCGGACAGTCCTCGCGATGCACCGACACACCGCGACCACGGGTGACGAATCCCACGATGGGATCCCCCGGGACGGGGTTACAGCAGTGAGCGAGACGCACCAGCACGTCGTCGATCCCCTTCACCCTGACGCCCGTGCCGCTCTTGCGTCTCGACGGACGCGGCGGCGCTACCGGGATCTCGGGCTCCGGCTCGGGCGGAGCGATCGTGTGACCCTCCTTGGCGAGGACCTTGATGAGCTTGGTGACCACCTGCTTGGGGCTCTGCTTGCCTCCACCGATGACCGCGAGAAGGTCGTCCCCTTGCTGCAGGTTCATCTCTTTCGCGACCACATCGAGCGCCTTGGAGACCGCGCTGGCGCTCACGTGCATCCCTTGCTTGCGAAGGATCTTCCCGAGCTCCTCCTTGCCCTTGGCGAGGTCGTCCTCGCGGCTCGCGCGCGAGAAATGGCTGCGGATCTTGCTGCGAGCGGACGATGTGCGCACGATGTTGAGCCAGTCGCGACTCGGCCATGAGTTCTTGTTGGTGAGGATCTCGACGCGGTCACCCATCTGGAGCTCGTACTCGAGGGTGACTATCGAGCCGTTCACCTTCGCCCCCACGCAGTGGTGGCCCACCTCGGTATGGATGGCGTACGCGAAGTCGATCGGCGTGGATCCGCGCCTGAGGGAGACCACGTCCCCCTTGGGGGTGAAAACGAAGACCTCGTCCTCGAAGAGGTCGATCTTCAGCGCCTCCATGAACTCCCGCGGGTCCTTGAGCTCGGTTTGCCACTCCAGCATCTGGCGTAGCCATGCGAGACGCTCGTCGAACGCCTCGTCCGCGCGCCCGCCTTCCTTGTAGCGCCAGTGCGCGGCGATCCCGTACTCTGCGGTACGGTGCATCTCCTCGGTACGAATCTGTATCTCGAGCGGTCGCCCGGCCGGGCCGATGACGGTCGTGTGCAGCGACTGGTACATGTTGAACTTGGGCATCGCCACGTAGTCCTTGAAGCGTCCGGGCACCGGCTTCCAGATCGAGTGGACCGTGCCGAGCGCTCCGTACACGTCCTTGACCGACTCCACGATCACGCGGAGCGCGATCAGGTCGTAGATCTCCGAGAAGTCCTTACTGCGGTGGGTCATCTTCTGATAGATGCTGTACAGGTGCTTGGGCCGACCGGATATCTCACTCGAGATGCCGATGTCCTCGAGCTCGCTCGAGAGCTGGTCGATCACCTGATGCAGATACGCCTCGCGGGCCGTGCGGCTCTCGGCCACCATCTTCTGGACCTGCTGGAACTTGCGCGGTTCGAGGTAGTAGAACGCGAGGTCCTCAAGCTCCCACTTGATGGACGAGATCCCGAGCCGGTGCGCGAGCGGCGCGTAGATCTCCATCGTCTCGATCGCCTTCTGGTGCTGCTTCTCGGCCGGGAGCGCGGCGAGCGTGCGCATGTTGTGCAGCCGGTCCGCCAGCTTGATCAGGATGACGCGGATGTCCTTGGCCATCGCGATCAGCATCTTGCGCATGTTGTTGGCCTGCGCCTCGGCAAGCGATGAGAACTTGATGCGGCCGAGCTTGGTGACGCCGTCGACCAGGACGGCGACCTCGTCGCCGAAGCGCTCCCGCACCTCCTTGAGGCTCACCGAGCTGTCCTCCACGACGTCGTGGAGTATCGCCGCCTCGATGGTGGCGGTGTCGAGGTTGAGTCCCGCGAGGATCATGGCGACCTCGAGCGGATGGCTGATGAACGGCTCCCCCGACCTGCGCATCTGTCCCGCGTGGTGCCCGAGCGCGAAGGCGTAGGCGTCGTCGATCCCTCGCAGGTCCGCCGAGGGATTGTACGAGCGTATCTGGGCCTCCAGGCCCTCGAGCGTCACGGACACGAACGGCCTTTCGTCACGGGGCTCTCATGTAGGGCAGGATACCGCCGCGGGTCGCCCCTCACGCGGTCTCAGGGTCGTGTGGGCAGGATAGGACGGTCGAACGCGTGCAGCAACTCTTCCGCCGCGGCCTCGAGGGCCCGGTGCCTGAACTCCTCGAAACTCCGGATCTCGTCGATTCCCTCCGCGTATCGTACCGAATCCGCGAGATCGAGTTTGTCTTCGGGCGCCGGCAGCAGCGCGAGACGCCTGTACGCGCCCGCCCCCTCGCTCGCCACGAGGCCCAGCTCCCGGAAGACACCGATGCCGGTCGACACGCCCTTGTCATTGAGGCGGGACCGGCTGCGCCGCTTGTTGGCGAGCTCGGCAAGCTCGGCGTTGGTGATCTCCACCCACCCGTCATCGGTGGGCAGATCCTTCAGTACGAGGTACAGCGCGCCGAGGTCCTCCCTGGGCGGCGCGGCTGACTCGAGGATCATCCGGTTGAGTCGCGCGTCCTTCTCGCCGAAGACGAGATGGATCGTTGCCAGCTGACCGTCCCTGCCTCCACGCCCGCAGAGCTGGTTGAACTCGACCTCGCCCATCGGCAGGTGATAGAGGACCACGTGACGCACGTCGGCGATGTTCACTCCCTCGCCGAAGGCGCTCGTGGCCACCACCACAGTGACGTCACCGTCCCGGAACGCCCGCTCCACGGCGTGACGCGCCTCGCGTGTCATGCCGCCGTTGTAAAAGACCGCGCGATTCTTCAGGTCCGGTACGCGTGTGCGCAGCTGCCGTGCGAGCTTGACCGACGTCTCCCGGCTGTTCACGTAGACGATGACCTTCTCGCCCCTGGCAGCGATCCCCGCGATGTACGCGAGCTTGTCTTCCGTGCCGCGCCTGTCGGAGATCGCGAGGTTCTCCCGTGTCGTGGGGTCGAGCACGACCTCCTCGACACCCAGGTCGTCCCTGATGATCGACGCCACGTCGTCCGGTGCGGTAGCGGTCACCGCGAGGACCACCGGCCTCCCCAGAGTGGCGAGCGCCCCGCCGAGCCGCGCGTACGCGGGACGGTGCCCGGAGCGTGCGAGCCCAACGTGGTGCGCCTCGTCGATGACGACGAACCCGATACGCCCGGAGGCGGCGAACCGTCCGGCATGATGATCGAGGAACTCGGGCGTGGTGAGCACCACATCGAGGGAGCCGTCACGAAGTGCGCCGAAGGCCTCGTCGCGTCCTGCCGAACCCGTCTCGCCCGTCACGACCGCCACGGACAGACCGAGGGAAGCGAACCGCTCCTGGAGCACGAAGGCCTGATCCGCCACGAGCGCCCTCAGGGGATAGACGAACACCGACGCCAAACCCTGCGCGATCGCCAGGCGTGCGGCGTGCAGGTGGAAGATCAGCGACTTGCCCCGGCCGGTGGCCATCACGGCAAGCGTGGACCGACCCAGGCTGAGATGGGCCAGCGCGTCGCGCTGCGCCTGGTGAAGGTCGCGGTCGCCGATCAGCCAACGGGTGAGTTCTTCGTCGAGATCCACCGGGCTCAGGCCCGCAAGGCGCGCCCGCATATCGGCGGCCGCCTGCAGCGACTCTTCGTCCGGACCCGCATCGACCGCACGACGGGTGACAAGCACGTTCACACCCAGGCTTTCGCCCTCGCCGCCGCCGGTGATGTCGGCCACTTCGACGTCGTACTCGACGCCCGCATCGAGTACCGGCGCGAGCGCCGCCGCCAGTCTGCGGTTGAAGAAGCCCACCTGATCGCCGAGGGGGTCGAACACCGCACACGCGTTGCCGTCGTACTCGTTGTCCGCTTGACGTTCGATCCGAAGCGGGACGCCGGGCTCCAGTCGGGCCACGACCTCCTGACGTCCCTCGAAGGTCACGCCGGCGAGCTTGGTATGGAAACTCGTCGCATCACCGATGCCGGCGTAGTCGCCGCGGGCCAGGATCTCGTCGGCGTGTTCGAACAGGTCGTCGACAAGCTCCGCCGCCCTTGACCGGTCACCGGCCTCACGCTGCCTGACGTCCCGGACCAGGAGCTGGATACGCTCGACCCCCCGCCATTCATCCAGCTCCAGCTCGTAGACGAGATCGACCGCGGACTCGGTGTCCGCGAGCGTCTCGATGTCGTTGCACCTGAACGCGATCGACGGCACCGCGGCCACGCCGTCGAACGCGGTGAACCGCAGGTGGTCGCCGCCCTTCCCCACCCGCTTGCGCCCGTTCATGAACACCCCGTAGGAGGCCAGCAGCGGGCGCCGGTTGGCAAAACCGAACGGACCGAGCGCGGAGATCTCCACCGCCAGCTCACGTGAAAGCGTGTCGAGCGGGACCTCGGCATCCACGTCGATCCGGCCGACGAACACCTCATCCGGCACCTCGGCAAAGCGCCCGCGCAGCACGTCCCTGAGGTCGTCGAGCGCCGTTGCTGGGAGCGTCGCCCCCACGGCCATCTCGTGTCCTCCGAACCGCGTGAGCATCGGCCCGATCGCCGCGAGAGCGGCATACAGATCGATGCCCTCGACGCTGCGGCCGGACCCCTGCGCTACCTCGTCCTCGATGCAGAAGACGAGCGACGGCACGCCGTAGCGCGACACCAGCCTCGAGGCGACGATGCCCCTGACCCCCTCGTGCCAACCCTCACCCGCGACCACCAGCACCCTGTCGCCGGGTATGTATGTCCGTTCGGCCTCCGCGAGCGCCGCGACCAGTAGGTCCGCCTCCGTCGCCTGCCGCACGCGGTTGTACTCGTCGAGCGCGTGTGCGAGCTCGGTGGCCTCGTCGATGTCTTCCGCCAGCAGAAGCGACAGCGCAGTCGCCGGATCGGCCATGCGGCCCGCCGCGTTCAGCCGGGGGGCGAGCGCGAATGCGACCTGGTCGGAGGTCAACGTCGCGGTGTCCACGCCAGCGACCGATGCGAGCCCCGCGATACCCGGCCGGGGCGAGTGCCGCACGGACTGCAGCCCGTGGGCCACAAGGGCCCGGTTGGCCCCGACGAGCGGAACGATGTCCGCAACCGTGCCCAGCATCGCGAGATCGGTAAGCGATCGCCACACCTCATCGTCCGCGAGGATCCGACCGACCTCCCTCACCAACGCAAGCGCGACACCCGCACCAGCGACCGGCGGACCATCGTCCGCCAGTTTCGGGTCGGCGACGGGCACATCGGCGGGCACGTCCTCGCCGGGCTCATGGTGGTCCGTGATGACCACATCGATACCCCGGTCGCGCAGCGCACGGACCTCGGCGCCGCTCGAGATCCCACAGTCGACGGTCACCACGACCTCGGGATCCATGGCAACAAGCCTGGTGAGCGCCGGCTCGGTCAGGCCGTATCCCTCGGTGAAGCGGTGGGGCACCATCGCCTCGACGCACCCTCCCAGCATGCGGAGCCCCAGTGCGGTGGTCGCTGCGGCGGAGATGCCGTCAAGGTCGAAATCGCCGAAGACGACGATCCTTTCGCGGGCGCGCACCGCCGCCGCTACCCGTGCGGCGGCGGCATCGAGGCCGAGGATATCCCGGGTGGCCACCCAGTCGCGCTCAAGTGAAGGCGTGAGAAAGGCCCGCGCTTCATCTGCGGAAGCGATACCGCGCGCCAACAGGATGCCCGCCGTCACCACGGAGAGCCCCGTCTCGCGCGCAAGGCGCCTGGCGTCGTCGGCGTCTGGGCGCGCGACATCCCAGCGACGGCGGCATGCGGCGGTATCGGTGACGGTCATGCGCCTATTGTAACCGCGGAGACCGGCCCCAGAAGGAGCCGGTCTCCGTATCCGCCCGAACCGGGCCGAGTCTACTTGGCCGCATGCGCCGCGTACTTGCGCTTGAGCGCCTGGAACTTCGGCTCGCGCTCCTTCCAGACCGCATAGAGCGGGCTCGCCAATCCGATCGTGGAGTAGGCGGCTGCCAGCAGGCCCATCGCCATCGCGAACGCGAAGTCGCGCAGCGTCTCCCCGCCGAAGAAGAAGAGCGCGAACACGGGAATCACCTGGATGAGGCCGGTGTTCACCCATCGCATCAGCACCTGGTTGATCGACTCGTTCGTCATCTCCATGAAGCTCATCTTCGTGAGTCCTGTCGCGTTCTCACGGATGCGGTGGAAGACCACGATCGTGTCGTACAGCGAGTAGCCGAGGATCGTGAGCACCGCGGCGATCGTGTTCGGCGTCACCTCACGTCCGGAGATGGCGTACACACCGAGCACGATAGTGGTGTCGTGCAGCAGCGCCAGCACTGCTGTGAGCGACATCTTGTACTCGAACCGGAGCGAGATGTAGATGAGAATGGCGACGATGGAAACGGCGAGCGCCACCAGCGACGCCTCGGTCACGTTGTCGCCCCAGCCGGGTCCGATGGTCGTGACGTTCGCGTCTTGCGGGGGAAGGCCGAGCATCTCGCTTACCGCCGAGAACGCCTCCTGGGCCCGTGCCGTATCCGACTCCGCGGTCCGCACGATGAAACCGCCGTCGTCGGTGGGCTGGATGGTGGCGTTGGAGGTATCCGGAACGCCTGCTTCCTCAAGCGCGGCACGCACGTCCTCCGTGGTGACCCCCTCGGCGCCCGAAAGCGTCATCGTGGTCCCGCCCTGGAAGTCGATGCCGAACGTCAAGCCCCTGATGAGGAGTGCGGCGATGCTGATCGCGACAAGTGCGCCCGACAGCGCGAAGAAGTACTTCTTCTTTCCCATGAAATCGATGCGTGTCTTAGCCACGGGTATCGCCCCCTTTCACTCCCCAGAAAGCAGGCGCTTTCGACATCGTCCCCTCGGCAAGCATGCGGACGATCGGACCGGTGAACAGGAGCGCCGCCACAAGGTCGATCGCGATGCCCAGTATCAGGGTGAACGCGAAGCCGCGCACCGGACCGATCGCGAGGGCGTAGAGCGCGATGGCCGAGACGAGGGTCACGATGTCGGCGTCGATGCTGGTGCCGATCGCATGCCGCACCGCCGACTTCGCTGCGCTGCGGTGCGTCCTGCCGGCCTCGATCTCCTCCTTGAGACGCTCGAATATGAGAATCGACGTGTCGACGGCCACACCGATACTCAGAATCAGACCGGCGATGCCCGGAAGGGTGAGAGCGAAGGCGTTCATCCGCGAGAGGATGCCGAGCGAGCCGAGCATGAGCAGCGCGTACGCCACGAGGGCCACGATGCTCACGAGACCCAGGCCACGGTAGTAGGCGACCATGAACGCTGCCACCAGTGCGAGTCCTACAAGACCCGCCAGCAGCCCCTGGTCGAGCGATTCTTTGCCAAGGGTCGGTCCCACGAGTCGCGACTCATCGATCGCCACCTCGGCGGGCATAGCTCCCGACTGCAGGATCGCCGCGAGGCCCTTGGCCTCGTCCACGGTGAAACTGCCGGTGATGAGCGTGTCGCCGTCGAGGATCGGCGTCTGGACCGCGGGGGCTGATTTCGCCCGGCCGTCCAGCGCGATCAGGACCTGACCACGGGTGGCCGACAAACGCGTCGTCACATCGCCCCACACGTCGGCACCCTCGCCGCTCATGGAGATAGACACGGCGAGATTGCCGTACTCGTCGGTGGTGACACGGGCATCGGTCACGACCTCGCCGGTCATGAACGGCTCGTACCCCTCGGGATCGAGCTGCGGGAGCGTCGTCTCCTCGCCCGAGTATTCGGCCTCCAGCTGCTGCGCGATGAGGTCGAGCGTGGCGGTATCGGTGACGCTGGTCAGATCCACGAACTCCAGCTTGCCGGGCTCGCCCAGCAACCTGAGCGCGTCCTGTGCGTTCTGCACGCCGGGAAGTTGCACGAGGAAGGACCGCTGCCCCTGGCGCTGCACGCTGGCTTCGCTCACTCCGAACCCGTTCACGCGCTCGATCAGAATCGTCTCCACCCGGCTCATCGTTTCCTCGGTCAGTTCCCCGGCACCCAGTGGTGACGCCGTGAGCGTGACCGAGAGGCCGCCCTTGATGTCCAGACCCTGCGTTATCTTCTCCTCGACCGGCCAGAACGACCACACCGAGACGGCGAGCAACAGGGCCAACGCAATCAGGGCCCAGGCGTTCGTTGGCTTCAGCTTCATCTGGTTCGACTATCCCCTCTTCCTCGCGCCCCGGAGGGCGACCCTATACCTCGAGACGTGACGCCACTGCGGACCGGGCGAACTCGATCACCACGCCGGGGGCGACCTCAAGACCTACCCGGTCACCGTCGATGGTGCGCACCGTGCCGTACAACCCGCCCATCGTGACGACCCGGTCCCCCTCGGCAAGCGACGCCACAAGAGCGGCATGCTCCTTCTGGCGCTTCTGTTGCGGACGAATCATCAACAGGTAGAACGCCCCGAAGATGACGACGAGAGAAAGCAGCTGACCGTACTGTTCCATGGTGAGACCTCCATGACTTCACACACGAGCATCGCGCCCTTACGGCGCGAGCGCATCAACGCATCATAGCATCAGTGCAAAACGGCTCCATCAACACGATGCACACGGCCATCGCGTCGCACGTGACCGCGGCCCGGAGCGACTTCAGTAGTCGTCGTGACCAGGGCTGTTCCGCCACTGTTCGAGGAACGCGGAGTAGCGCCCCTCCTCGATCGCAATGCGCGCGGACCGGGCCAGATCGACCAGCACATACAAGTTGTGGATCGACAGCAGTGTCGATCCGAGCATCTCTTTCGTGGACACGAGATGGCGCACGTACGAACGCGTGTAGGTGGCGCACACGGGACACGAACACGCCGGGTCGATCGGACCGTGATCACGCGTGTACCGCGCGTTCTTCAGGTTCATACGCCCTTCGGACGAGAACGCCGTGCCGGTACGAGCGGTCCGGGTGGGCAGCACGCAGTCGAAGAGATCCACCCCGAGTCCGATCGCCTCGAGCATGGTGGTCGGGTTGCCCACTCCCATGAGATAGCGGGGGCGATCCGCCGGGAGAGCCGAGGCGACCGGAGCGAGGCTCTCGAGCATCAGGTCGTGCGGCTCCCCTACCGAGTAGCCGCCGATGCCGTATCCGGGAAACCCTATCTCAGCACAACGCGCAACGCTATCAGCCCGCAGATCACCGAAGACGCCACCCTGCACGATGCCGAAGAGCGCCTGGTCTTCCCGGGAGTGGGCGGCTTTGCAGCGCGCGGCCCACTCAGCAGACCTGCGCACCGCCTCGGCCACCATCGGCTTCTCGGCCGGGTACGGCGGGCACTGATCGAGTTGCATGATGATGTCGGCTCCGAGCGCCTCCTGGACCGCCATGTTCTCCTCGGGGGTCCAGAAGTGCCGGGCTCCGTCCACGATGGAGCGGAACTCCACGCCATCGTCGGTGAGCTGCAGCGTGTCGGCGAGACTGAACACCTGGAAACCGCCCGAGTCGGTCAGGATGGGCCTGTCCCACCCCATGAAGCGGTGCAGCCCTCCCGCCTCCCGGACGATATCGGCGCCGGGACGGAGGAACAGGTGGTACGTGTTGGCAAGGACGACCTCCGCCCCGATCTCGCGGAGCTGCGCGGGAGTGACGCCCTTGACAGTGGCCCGTGTCCCCACCGGCATGAACATGGGGGTGTTGATGACGCCGTGCGGGGTCTGGAAGCACCCCGCACGCGCCTCTGTGCCGGTGTCGTGTGCGATGAGGTCGAACGAGAACGATGACATGGGGCAGATTCTACCAGGCATCGGGGTATGCTTCTCTCGATGAACCCGTAGCACTTCCAGACCGTCTTAGGGGATGTGGGCATGGTCACTCGCGTGACGAGCGACGCCGATCTGGTCGCCGCGGCCGCATCAGGCGACCACAGCGCCTATGCGACGCTCGTCCGTCTCCATGCCGACGCGGTCTACGCGCACGCGCTGCGCTTCTTCGGCGATGTGCCGACCGCCGAAGACGCGACGCAGGAGGTGTTCCTCAAGGTGTTCCGCAGCCTCGGCAGCTTCGATGGCCGGGCCCGTCTCAGCACCTGGCTGTACCGGGTCACGCGGAACGTCTGCCTCGATATGGTGCGTGCTGGCAAGCGCACGCCGCTGCCTCTCGACCCGGTCGACCTCGAGCCCCTCTCCCAGGCAGACTTCTCCGATGATGTGGCCTTCGCAGGCGCACTCGAGGTCGCGATCGCCACGCTTCCACCGGAAGAACGCGAGGCCCTCGGCGCAGTGGGGCTGTTCGGACTGACGTACGCCGAGGCGTCGGGGACGCTGGGCATCCCCGAAGGCACAGTGAAGTCGAGGGTGTTCCGCGCGAGGCGAGCGCTGACCCACATTCTCCGGATGGCGGAGGGAGGTGACCACGATGGACTGCCTCAAAGCGGCTGAGACGCTCTCTGCGGCATATGACGGTGTACCGGTGGAACCCGGGCTGTTGGACCGCGCGCATGCTCACTGCGCGACCTGCCCTGAGTGCGCTGCGTTCGCGGAGACCCTTGCGCGGATGGGACACGTGGCGCCTCCGCGGGCTCCGGCCCCGCTCGTCGAGAGGATCATCGAGGCCACTCGCGCCGAGGCGGACGCTCTGAAGGCGGCACCCGCCCGACAGACCGCGATGTTCGGGACCGCAGGACCGGCGCAACCCTCGCGCAGAGGGCTCCTCCCGTCGTGGTGGCAGCCACGCATGACCGCGTTCGTGTCCGCGGCTGCGGTACTCCTCGTGGGAGTGGTCGCATCCCTCGCTCTGATCGGCCAGGCCGGGCTGACGGGCTCGGAGGCGGACCTTGAGCAGTCGCTCGATTCGTACACGATCGACGCGACGGTAGCGGACGACGCAGGCGACCGTGGCGCCGAGGAGAGCGCTGAGGCGCTCGGCGAGGCTCCCGCAGAGGACGCGCCGTCCACGACTATGCCCGCCCCACCCTACGTGATGTGGAACGAGACCGTGTACGTGCACACCGGGGAACTGCTCGAGATCCCCTCGGAGGCAACGACACAGGGTGTCACGGTAAGCGACCTCGATGACCCGGAGGGTCCCCGGGAGCGCGCGGTCATCGCCGACCCCGACGACCCGGCGACGATCTTCGTGCGCACGTCCAACGGTGGCGTCATGGGCTTCGAGCGAGTGGTGAGGACTCTCGGCCTGCGCGAGTACGCGCTTGTGACCGATCAGGCGATACCCGCTTTCGGCACGTGGCCCCGGTTGCCCTCACGGTTCGAGACGGCAGAGGCCGACGGTTCGCCTGCGTTCACGCTCATCGGCTTCGACGACCTGAACGTGGACGTGTATGTCCCACCGGCCGGGGACATGGCCGACGGGTTCGCCGTGGCGCCGGGCACATCCCCCGACGACCCGGCCGCAGGCAACCCCTACTGGACCTGGTGGGAGCCCGTCCCGTAGTGCGACAGGCCCAACGCACGCCTACAGGATCAGCATGGCGTCGCCGAAGGAGAGGAAGCGGTACTTCTCCGCTCGCGCTGCGTCGTACGCGCGCATGATCAGGTCGCGTCCGGCGAACGCGCTCACCATCATCAGAAGCGTCGAGCGCGGGACATGGAAGTTCGTTATCAGCGCATCCACCACACCGAACGAGAAACCGGGCAGGATGAAGAGGTCCGTGGCGCCCTCGGCAGACTCGACGAGCCCGGTCTGCTCGTTGTACGCGCTCTCCAGAGCCCGCACTGCGGTCGTCCCCACGGCGATCACCCGGTTCCCGCGGGCCCGCGCGTCGTTGACGGCATCGGCGGTGGATCCCGGTACCCGGTAGTGTTCCGTGTGGATGACGTGGTCGGCCGGGTCCTCCTCGGCCACAGGACGGAACGTGTCGAGCCCCACGTCGAGCTCCACGGTCCCGATGTGCACGCCGGCGCGCTGCGCCTCATCGAGCAGTCCACGCGTGAAGTGAAGCCCCGCAGTGGGCGCCGCCACGCTGTGCTCGTCCGTGGCGTAGACCGTCTGGTACTGCTCCGGGTCGCTCAGCGGCTCGGTGATGTACGGCGGCAGCGGCATCTCGCCGAGACGGTGAACGGCGTCGATGAAGCGGCCCGACGTGGTGTGGAACTGGATGAGCCTCACGCCGGACCCCTCCAGCACGTCGATCACGAGTCCGGTCAACTCACCGTCGCCGAAGACGATCCGCGCACCCGGCTTGAGCCGGCGTCCGGGCTTCACGAGACACTCCCAGGTGTCGCCATACTGCTTGCGGAGGAGCAGGACCTCCACAGCGCCACCGGTCTCGTCCTTGGCGCCGTGCAGTCGAGCCGGAAGCACGCGCGTCTCGTTCACCACAAGAACGTCCCCTGCGCGCAGGTATTCGAGCACGTCGGTGAAGCGCCTGTGGTCGATCTGGCCGCTCACCCGGTCCAGGACCAGCAGCCTGCAGAAGTCGCGCGGCTCGACCGGGTGCTGCGCGATCAGCCCGCTCGGCAGGTCGTAATCGAAATCATCGGTCCTCACGTGCGCGGCCTTTCGGAACGGATACCCTGGCGGCAGTGTACCGCAGGCGGTCCGCCCGGGGACGCATCATCACGCCGCTTCATCGAGCGTCACCCTCGTCCGCCGAGGCGCGGTCCGCGGCCTCACGGGCGGCCCTCTTCGCTTCCTTGCGCGCGGCCCGCCGCTCCTCGCGTTCGACCGCTGCCTCCGCCTGGCTCGGAGCGCACCCGCAGTAGTTCTGGCGGTACATGCCGAGTTCGCGAGAACGGCGCGTCGCCTCGGGATAGCGCTCCCTGAAGTCGGTCACGATGAAGCGGACACCCGCCTCGGCGCACGCGGCCGCCCCCTCCTCGGCGATGGCATCAGGATCCTGGTAGGGGCTGACGCTGAGCGTGGTCGCAACGGCATCGTACCCGCGCCGTGCCGCCTCAGCCGCGACCATGCCGATCCGCAGCCGGTAGCACGCCCTGCACCGCTCCGGACGCTCCGCGGCGGGCGACGTCGCCTCGGCCCACCGCGCAGGCTCGTACGGGAGCTCGATGACGGTGATCCCGGCGTCCTCGGCGTAGTCGAGCAGCGTGTCACGCCGCCGGGCGTACTCCTCGGCGGGATGGATGTTCGGATTGGCGTAGCAGACCACGACCTCGGCGTCGGCCGCGAGCGCGTCGTACGGCTCGAGGAGGCAGGGTCCGCAGCATGCATGCAGGAGCACCGTCACGCGACCATCATCTCCGTTCCGTCGTGCGTCTCGTAGTGTACCGCGCGATCCGCCGGTTCACCGGGCCACGAACGCGGAGACCAGCGTGGCCAACCCGAACACGATGAAGATGACCGACGAGACCCGGGCGATACGGCGCTCCGGCAGTCTTGCCCCCAGGACAGCTCCCGCGCCGATCGCGATGCCATCGGCAAGCAGGAAGCCGAGGGAGGATCCGAGCCAGACGCCCCAGCCCGTTGCGACGGAACCAGCCTCGGGAGGGGTCACCCCCGCGCTGAGCGCGCCGAGCGTACGGACCGCCGCAGCGGGGTCGGCGGCGATGGACATCGTCAGCACCTGCGTCTTGTCACCAAGCTCAGCGACGAAGAGCGCTGCCGCGACCGTGAGCACCGCGCCGAAACGGCCGGACAGCCGCGCACCATGGCCTTCCTCATCGTCATCGCCGCGCCACGCCATGACGCCGAAGACGATGAAGAGGGCTCCGGCGACGAACGCGATGAGACGTTGGGGCAGGTATGCGCCGATCAGCCCGCCCCCGAGCACAGCGAGGGCCTGGAGCACGGCCACCGCGATCGCCGCGCCGGCCAGGGCCTTGAGCGGACGATGCCGGGCGGCGAAGCCGACGAGCATGAGCTGGCTCTTGTCTCCAAGCTCCGCGAGCCCGACGAGCACGAAAGCTATCGCAGCGGCCGTGGTCACGCCATCAGGCGTTCCGGCGAGCGCGCGTCCGTTCGATCGTGACGACCACGACCAGCGCAGCCACGGCGACCACCAGCGCGCCGATCACGTACGGAAGCAGTCCGCCTGATGAAGCGCCGTCAACGCCGCCCGCAGCGACCCCGCCCCGCGTCCAGCTCACGGCTATGTCGTACGACTCGCCGGCGGCGAGGCGCTTGCGCTCGAGCGGATGCAGCGTCTGCCCGACGTCGTTGGTCTGCACGTCACCGGACCTCGCCGGTTCGATGACGATGTCCGATGCGCCTGCCTCGGCGATGACCGACGCCGTCACCGGGATCTCCTCGCCCACGTTGGTCCAACTCACGCTGGCGTTGAGCCGGTCGCCCGACACGGACGGACTGGACAGCAGCAGTTCGAGCTGCGCGGTGTGCGACTGTTCGAGGGTGAGCGTGTGGACCTGCACCCCGTCCACCTCGCTGGTCGTGGTGGCCCGCTGCGGATCGCCGCCCGGATCGCCACCAAGGATCTCGCCCGACCACAGCAGTGTCGCGCCCTCGGGCACCGGGATCGACACCTCCTGGGGCAGCGTGGCCGCGGGGTCGAGCACCGCGTTCACGATCAACAGCGTACCCACTCCGTCACCGGCAGGTTCGTACTGGAGCTGGTACTCCATCACGTTGGCGAACGCGGCAGCCGGCAACAGCAGTACCAGCATGGCGGCGATTGCGATTATGCGGTTGATGCGGATCATCGTCCGACCTCCATCAGTGATGCACGAAAGGCGATTGTAGCGCAGCGATGGCGCAGAGCGGCGCCCACCACACCATCTCCACAGCCGATGCGACGCTCACCCCTGTCCGCGCGGTGCAGCTGAGTGCGCCGCCGCAACGGTGTTGGCCATGAGCATGGCCCGCGTCATCGGGCCCACTCCGCCCGGGACGGGGGTTATCGCTGACGCGATCGGCTCGACGGCGGCGAAGTCGACGTCGCCCACCACCCCCTCATCGGTGCGGTTGATGCCGACGTCGATCACCACCGCGCCCGGCTTGATGTAGGATGCGTCCACCATCTTCGGACGCCCGATCGCGGCCACCACCAGATCCGCCTCACGGCATACCGCCTCGAGGTCTTTCGTACGTGAGTGGCACAGCGTCACCGTCGCGTTGGCCTCAAGCAACAGCAGCGCCATCGGCTTGCCTACGATCGTCGAGCGCCCGATTACCACGGCCCGCATCCCGGAAGGGTCGATGTCGTACGCACGGAGCATCTCCATCACGCCTGCCGGCGTGCACGCGCGAAAACCCGGGAGGCCGCGGACGAGGTGGCCCAGGCTCTCCGGATGGAAGCCGTCAACGTCCTTGGCGGGATCGATGCGCTCGATCACCGACTCGGGATCGAGATGCTCGGGCAGTGGCATCTGCACAAGGATTCCGTGCACGGCAGGGTCGGCGTTGAGCGCATCGATGAGATCGTCGAGCTCCTGCTGGCTCGTCGTGGCCGGCAAGCGATGGTCGCGACTCTCGATACCCACCTCGGCACAGTCACGCTCCTTCATCCGCACGTACGAGGCGGACGCCGGGTCGTCGCCGACGAGCACCACGGCGAGACACGGCGTCACTCCGTGCGCCGCCAGCTCGCGCACTTCCTCGGCCGCCCGTCCGCGTACCTCGGCCGCCACCTTCACACCGTCGATGATCGTGGCCATCCCCAGCTACCGCCTCTCCTCGCATGTGCACGACGCCCGACAGTGTACCCGAGCAGCGCAGACCAGGTCACCGTGTGGGCCGACACTCCTTCACCAGCTGCAGGACCTCACGGAACGCTGTGGTCCCGGCGCGTCCCAGCGCCTCGTACAGGACGGACTCCGACGTGGTCACCGCCACGCCAGCCGAGCGCAAGCGAGCAAGCGCGACGTCCCGGTCCGTCGGCCTGCGCGAACAGACCGCGTCGGCCACCACGTGTGCGTGGTACCCGGCACGTACGAGCGAGAGTGCGGTCTGCGTGACGCAGATATGGGCCTCGATGCCGGCGATGACCACGGTACGGCGACCCGTCTCCTCGAGGCGCTCGCAGAACCCCCGCTCGGCCATGCAGTCGAACGCCGTCTTGTCCACCGGCGCATGTGGTCCCACAGCTTCGGCGAGCATGCCAACCGTGTCACCGAGCCCGCGCGGATACTGGCGGGTGACGACGCACGGGATGCCGAGTGGACCTGCCGCCCTCGCGAGCAGGACCGCGCTCTCCAGCCACCGGTCCCCGGTGGGCATGGCATCCGCAAGAGCAGCCTGGATGTCCACCAGGACCAGCACGGCCTCCTCGGCCCTCACAACCCCCTGCGAGCTCTGCATCCCGCCACCTCCCCGTGTCGGCACCCTCCCACCGGCTGCCGACACGCTACCATCCGTCGTCCGAGAGCGGCCTTCCGTCACCCCGCCTGACGTGCGCACTCGTCCCGTCTGTCATGGTGTGTCCCACCGCATACCCGTGATGGGTACATATGTACAGGGTACCCGTCGACGACACACGTAAGGAGGAACCCATGTCCGACGCGCCGATTCTCGGTCCTGTGAACATGGTCACCGATCTCGAAGCCGCGACCGATTTCGAGAAGAAGCATACCCCTCACATCGACATCGACCAGGCGGGGGACACCTACCACGTCACAGTCACCGTGGGGCACGAGGTGCCGCACCCCAACCAACCCGACCACTTCATCGACTGGATCGAGCTGTACATCGGCGATGCTCCGATCGCACGGTTCGACCTCTCCCCGGTGGTGACATCACCCGTCGTCTCAGTAGCGGTCGATGCCGAGGCGGGAACGGTCATGCGCGCTGTGGAGCACTGCAACCTCCACGGTCTGTGGGCCGCCGAGACCACGCTCCCCTA
>Ga0209614_1000306_pt1 | contig 45084 bp, 54 predicted proteins | sample BlaSprsedimmetaG_FD_185484 | JGI IMG/M metagenome (GOLD analysis project Ga0209614, IMG submission 185484) | Hot spring sediment bacterial and archeal communities from California, USA to study Microbial Dark Matter (Phase II) - Blank Spring... ...
AATGATTAAATAGTTCGTCGTGCCCGATTCAGGCCTTCAGTGCTCACGGGAGGGTGAAACACGCCCCGCTCGGTGACCAGTGCAGTTACCAGATCAAGGGGGGTGGCATCGAATGCGTAATTGAGTGCGTCGACGCCCGCAGGCAGCAGCAGTCGATCACCGCACCATGCGATCTCGTCGCGGGAGCGCAGTTCGATAACCACGTCACCCTCTGAGGATGCCGCGTCGAAGGTGGAGTAGGGAGCGGCAACATAGAAGGGGACGGCATGGTGGCGGGCGCAGACGGCGTGCATGTAGGTGCCGATTTTATTGAACACCGTATCATTCGTCACCCGGTCCGCGCCGACCACCACCGCATCGATTCGCCCTTTGTGCATGAGGTGGGCTGCCGCGGAATCTGGAATCACGCGGACATCGATCCCATCGTTCGCAAGCTCCCACGCGGTGAGCCGCGAGCCCTGGAAGAGGGGGCGCGTCTCGCAGGCGATCACCGAGACCTGCTTTCCCGCTTCGACCGCCGACCGGATCACGCCGAGGGCCGTGCCCCATCGCACGCACGCGAGCGCCCCCGCGTTGCAGTGGGTGAGCACGGTGCAGGCGTCGGGAAGCAGGGCGGCACCATGCTCCCCGATCCGTTTGCAGAGTTCCACGTCCTCGGTGGCGATCGCCTTGGCCTCGCGTATGGCCGCGTCTTTCGCCTCGTCGGGTGACGCGGATGCCATGACGCGGGAGAGGACACGGCTGGTTCCCCATGCCAGATTGACGGCGGTGGGCCGCGTCGCGGCGAGGATGTCGGCGGCGTGGGAGGCCTCCTGCTGCAGTGCAGAGAGATCCCGCGCAGTGCTCCTGTGCACGGCGAGCGCCACCCCGTACGCACCCGCGACGCCCAGCGCCGGCGCGCCGCGGATCTCCAGCCTGCGGATGGCCTGCGCGAGCCGTTCGACATCCCCGCACCTGACGATCCGCACCTCCCCCGGAAGCAGGGTCTGGTCGAGAAACTCGATCGTGCCGTTCTCCGCATCCCATGCGATGGTGTCGCGATCCATGGTGCTCACGTCGAACGTACTGCGTCGGTGAATGCCCGCATGGCGGCAGCCTCTCCCTGGGCGACGCTGTCGGGGATATCTCTGGGAGCGTTCACCGCTCCGGCAATGTAGATGCCCGGTTTGATGGTCGCCACCGGGTCGAGCTTTGGATCAAGCCCTCCCAGGAATCCGATCTCATCGCGGTCGATGCCCAGGACACCGGCCAGCGCTTTGAGATCCGCCGGCGGTTCCATGCCGACGGAGAGCACCACAAGGTCGGGGTGGAGCAGGTGGATTTTTCCGGTTTCCGTATCTTCCACCGGGAGATCGAGGGTGTCGTGGCCTTCGCGCACCTCCCCCGGCAACCCGCGGAGGAATCGGATGCCCATTGCCTCTGCACGGTCGTAGAATTCCTGGTAGCCTTTCCCGTAGGCGCGGATATCCATATAGCAGATGGTGACGTCGGTCGAGGGGTCCTTCTCCTTGATGAGGATGGCGTTTTTGATGGCATACATGCAGCAGACGCAGGAGCACCAGGGGCGGTCGACCGACGTGTCACGCGATCCCACGCACTGGATGAACACGACGCTGCGGGGTTTTTTTCCGTTGCTGAGGCGGCTGAGCGTGCCTGCGGTCGGGCCGCTGGCATTGATCATGCGCTCCAGTTCCAGGCTGGTGATCACGTCCGGAACGGCCAGATAACTGAGCTGAGGCTTGTGCTGGGCATTGAAGAGAGCAAAGCCGGTGCTCACCACGATGCTGGCCACCTCGAGCGTCAGTGCCCTCTCCTGTTCTTCCTTCAGGATCGCGTCCCTCCCGCAGACATCATAGCAGAGCCCGCAGTCGATGCAGTGCACGTCATCCCGTACCACCACATCGGGGATCACCTGCGGGTGGGCCTTGTAGATCGCTTTTCTGACGCCTATCCCCGCATCGAAGCGGTTGTAGACCTCCACGGGGCATACCTCGACACAATCGCCGCACCCGTTGCAGAGCTCCTCGTCCACGAACCGGGGTTGTTTGCGTATATACACGGTAAAATTCCCCACCTCGCCTTCGATGCATTCCACCTCGCTCATCGTGTGGATGGTAATCCGGGGGTGCCGGGCGACGTCCACCAGCTTGGGGCTGAGGATGCACATCGAGCAGTCATTGGTGGGAAAGGTCTTGTCCAGCTGTGCCATGTGCCCGCCGATGCCGGGTTCGCGTTCGATGAGGTGCACGTGCACCCCGTGGTCCGCCAGATCGAGTGCTGCCTGAATCCCGGCGACGCCCGCCCCGATCACCGCCACGCCCTTCACGTCCGGTACCTCCCTGCAAGTTCGATGTAGCTCAATGCGTTCTTCATGATCTGGTCTTCCTGCTCTTTCGTGGTACTCCGCACCACCTTCGCCGGCACCCCCAGCACCACCGAATGCGGAGGGATGCGTGTGTGTTCGGTCACCACCGCTCCGGCTCCGATGACCGAATGATGGCCCACCTGCGCCCCGTTCATGACGATCGCGCCTATGCCCACGAGCACGGAGTCCTCAACGCAGCAGCCGTGGAGAATCGCGCCGTGCCCGACCGATACATACCTCCCGATGTGCACCGGGTAGCCGGTGGTCGTGTGCACCACCGCATTGTCCTGGATGTTGCTCCCCCGTTCAACACGGATCCTGTCCTTATCTGCCCTGACGACCGCACCGAACCAGATGCTGACGTCATCTCGAAGCGTCACGTCGCCTTCGATCGTGGCATTGGGGGCAAGAAACGCGGGGGATGTAGGAGGTTCACCGGCATTCATAATAGTATATGAGTTTAACCTCTCCATCCAATGAAAGTTATGGTAGGGGGCACTTTCGATCCCCTTCATGATGGGCACAAAAAACTGATCGAGCGTTCATTCTCCCTCGCAGGCGACGCGGGCACCGTAATTGTCGGCCTGACCACGGATGCATTTGCCGTGAACAAGAGCCACGCCATCACTCCCTTCGAGCAGCGGCGGGAGGAGCTGGTCGCCTATATCACATCCTCGAATTTTTCCGCGGACTGGGTTATCGAGCCGCTCAGCGACCGGTACGGGCCATCCCTCGATGCTGATTTCGATGCGCTGGTGGTCAGCGAGGAGACGTTCCCCGTCGCACTGGACATCAACCGCAAACGCACCGAGCGCGGGAAGAAAAAAGTGGATATCCACCAGGTGTCCTGCGTGCTGGCCGAGGACGGCCGGTGGATATCGAGCACGCGGATCTACCGCGGCGAGATCGACCGCCACGGACACCTGATCAGATGATATGGCGGGCGATATCACGTGTGATCAGGTTGTCGCAGTAGTAGCAGCGGAGCCCCTTCTCGACCACCTCAAACCTGCTCTTGATAGGCTCCTCGGTATTGGAGATGCATCCCGGGTTGGGGCACCGCACCACGCCGATGAGGATGGAGGGTATTTCCACCCCTTTCTTCTCCACCACGCGGTATTCCCTGATGATATTGATGGTCGCCCGCGGGGCAATGAGGGCGATGCGGTCGACCTCTTCGGTCATGAGCTCGCGGTCCTCGATCTTTACGATATCTTTCCGCCGCATGTCCCTGCTCACCACATTGGTGGCAATAGAGAGGCGCTCGTTCGTGGTTCCCGTAATTCCCAGGATTTTCAGTACGTTCAGTGCTTCTCCAGCGGTGATGTGGTCGATGACCGTGCCGTCCTTGATGGGGCTCACGAGCAGCTGGCGGGGCGGCGCTTCGGTCACTGCATCACCTCCGTGAGCATGGCCATCCTCACCGGGATGCCGTTGCGCGCCTGTTCGAAGTACCGGGCATGGGGGAGACTGTCCACGGCAGGGTCGATCTCGCCCGCCCTCGGGAGGGGATGGAGCACGATCATGTGGTCTCTGACGCCGGAGAGGAGCTGGGGCGTCACCCGGTAGGATTGCTGGACATTGACGAACGTGGCCGAGTCGGGGAACCGCTCCCGTTGCAGGCGGGTGACATAGAGCACATCGAGATCGCGGATGACGTCCTTGACCTCCGCACACTCGCAGATCTCCGTTCCCATGTCCTGTAATTCGATCTGGATGGTTTCCGGCAGTTCGAGCCCGTTGGGAGCGATCGTGAAGAGATTGACATGGTAGTGGGAGAGCGCTTGGGCGAGTGAATGGGCCGTGCGGCCGTAGCGGAGGTCGCCAATCAAACCCACGTTGATCCTCTCGAGTGGCATCGACTGCCGGATGGTGTAGAGGTCGAGCAGGGTCTGCGAGGGGTGCTGGCCCGCACCATCCCCGGCGTTGATGACCGGGACCGATGCAAACTCGCTCGCGAGGCGGGCCGCACCCTCTTTGGGGTGGCGCAGGACGATGGCGTCCACGTAGCCGCTCACCACCCGCACGGTATCGGCGAGCGTCTCCCCCTTGATGATCGAACTCCCCTCAACGCTGTCCACGCAGATCGTGGTGCCGCCGAGGCGCGAGACGGCGGAGGCAAAGGACATGCGGGTGCGGGTGCTGGGTTCAAAGAAGAGGAGTGCTACCTGTTTGCCCTCGAGACTTCTCTCGATTTTTCTGTTCTCGTTGATTCTTCTCGCCTTTTCCAGCAGGTCGTCGATCTGCTCGCGAGAAAAATCCAGAATAGAAATGATATGGTACATAGTCCCCCTTTCCAAGGAATTGTTCCACTGCTCCAGTAAAAAAACAATCTGTCTTCGCCTCCCCCGCTGCCCGGTGCGTTTGCCGGAATTCAGCGGTGCACCTTTCGTGCGATGGTGATGTAGCCGGAATGGCAGACGCGCGTGGAGGGGCGCGTTCCCCGCTGCGATCTCGTCAGTTCCCGCTCGATGAGCTCGTAGGTGTGCACCTCAGAAAAAAGATCCCGTGCGCTGTCCATGACGAGGTTGGTCTGTTCGAGAAACGGCGTATAGGTGGCGAGATACCCGCCATGACGCAGGAGCTTGTGTGCCCGGTGGACATGTTCCGCCCGGATCTGCAGATCAAGGTGCACCACATCGAACTCTCCTTTCGCGTCCATGACGTCCGCACAGATCACTTCGACGGATGTGAGTCCGGCGTCGGCGACATTGGCTGCGGCGAGCCGCGCGAACTCCTCGCGCTGCTCGCAGGTGATCACTCTTCCGGCAATCCCACCGAAAAAGATGGCGGCGATACCGCTGCCCGTACCGGCATCAAGCACCGTGTCGCGCCGGTTCATGCCGGTATAGGCGATGACCATGCCGATGTCCTTCGGGAGCATGGGCGCACCGCTCCTGCGGGCATGCACGAAAAAATCGGTGGCGCGGGGGATGCGCACGGAAAACGCGCATCCCAGGTGCGTGCGGATCTCGTCGCCGGGAGAACAGCCCACGAGTGCGGCGAGATCGATCATCCCCTTATCGGTGCTCAACGGGCCAGCACCCGCCCGCACCCAGTACTCGCGCCCCTCGCCGGAGAGGACGACGCGATCGTTCTCCCCGATCATTCCCCGGTCAGCTTGAGTATTGCTTCCGCAATATCGCCGTTGCATGCTTTGAGTGCGGTGCGCGCGTCCCCTGGCGATGCTCCGGTCTGTTCGGCGACCATGGCGACGTCCTCTTCGGGGATCTGGATTTCCGCCGGCTGGAACTCCGCCTGCCCGCTGATCTGGTAGGTGGTCATTCCCTGCATGGTGGTGGAGACGACTTCGGGCTGATCGAAGACGTAGTTGCCCTTCGCCGTGTAGATAACCACCTGCCGGACATCCTCCAGCTGGTCCATGGTCATGCCGAGCTGTTTCATCATCTGTTTCATCTTTTTTGGATTCATTCCGGGCATCATGACGTATCCCTTCCTTTTCGTACGTTTACCGCTACTCCATAATTAAATGCCAGCATCTCTTCCCCTGAAAGCGCTGCGCTGCCCGTTGCCACCAGATCGTCCGCGGCGGTCACCACCAGCACTTCGTCGCCCGCCCGGATCTCCGCATCCGCTGCGATGACATGTTTTGCCATGGCGTTTTTGCCTTTTCCCACGAATTCGACAACGGTCTCGTCGATCACCACGCGGTATGCAGGTGACTCCAGCGCCGGCATGAGCCGCAGCGCCCCTTCGTAGCTCAGGGTGAGCCGCCCATCACCAGCGCGGACCGTCGCGAGCCGCTTGCCGCCGATGAGCACGTAGCGGATCCTCCCCGTCCTCGAGAAGCCGAATTCACACCCGTCCGGGAAGAGGGCGGTGCCCGCCCCCGCCCCGAACTGGTAATCCGCGATGGTCCGCACGCGTCTAAGGGCACTGCTGTTTGAGTAATTCGTTGACACGATATGCAAACTCCTTTTCCGCCTCGCGGGGGATGAATGCTCCCGCCGCTATTTTGTGCCCCCCGCCGGCGCCGCCGACCTCCCCGGAGGCAACGAGCAGCGCCTGCTGCAGGTCGATGCCACGCGCCACCATCCGTTCGTTGGTCCTCATCGATGCCTTGACCAGCTCGGGATCGTCGGGCAGGTAGCACATGATGAGAATGGGCTTCTGCCAGTTGAGTTTGGAGAGGGCGATGCCTGCGCCGATGCCAACAATGGTATCGGGAAATTTCTGGCCCACGTGGACATGCTGGAGATGGGAGAGCTCCACGACCCCGGTGTCGTCGATATAGGAGACCAGATCGCGGATGATGCTCCGGTGATGGCGGAGCATGGATTCGGCCTCCCGGTAACCGACGCCCCGGTCCCCGCGGCATACCGCCCCCCCGACCGGCGCCCGGGCCCACCGCCCGCAGGCATTGAGGAGCGTTGCATACTCCGATGCATTGCGAAGCGGTGTCTGTGCGGGTTCGGAGGGAAAGAGGTAGGACTCTCCAAAGAGGCGGTCCACGGGTTCGTCGTGGGCGATCAGCTGCTGCACGAGGGCGCTCATGATGGTGCGTTTCTCCTCGAACTCGAGCTCCTCCCAGACGCGCCACCGCCCGTCCGGGTGGCGCAGCTCCACCGTGCGCAGGTTTTTTAAGAACCTCAATGAACCGTCGGAGGAGTTGCTCAGGCCCGGGATGTGGGGGTCGTCGTTGTAGGAGAGGCAGACGTGGAGAGGGCGCGTCGATATCCCGTAGCAGTTGAGGTCTTTCTCGATTGCCTCGATCTCCCCGCAGGCAACGCCGTCATCGACAATCCTGCGGGCGGGGCCGACGAGCCCGCAGTGCTCCCGGGCCATCATGTCGCCCACGTTGCCAACCACCGCAAGTTTGGCAAGATCGGTATTGGCATCATCCATGGCCTTCGCCACCAGATAGCCGAGACCGGCGGCACTCAGTTTTTCGTGCCCGTGATCGAGGGCGTTGAGCTGGAGATAGGGCGTTTCCGTATCCTGCCTGACGTGGTGGTCGATAATGGCAACATCCCTCTCGCCGAGCCCGTGCTCTTCGAGGAGGTTTTGCTGCCCCGCACCGAGATCGATGAATACTTTCAGCGAGTCGTCATCGGGAACATGCCGCATCGAGAGCGGTTCGAGCTGCCGGACAAACACGGTTTCAAGGGGAATGCTTGCCCTCGATATCGCCTGGGCGAGAATTGCCTCGCTGGTGATCCCGTCTGCATCGATGTGTGAAATCACCGCAACCCGGTCGGCGTCGAGTATTTTCCCGGCAACAGCGCAGATATCGGCATCGAAACCCATCGCGTATACTATGGTATCGTATATCAATAAACCATGCCAAAGGGTGAATATGGAAGGTGATAGCCCGGCAGCGATCCCCGCACCGACCGCCGGGGGGGCCTGTGCAGCGCTGTCCCGCAGGAGAGGAGTGCCGCATGTGGTATGAGGATGTAAAGGAGTTTTGTGAACGTGGCCCTGTCAGCCCGGAGCGGATGCGCGCTATCGACAGAAACGCCGCACATTGTGGGGTGCTGCCGTTGCAGCTGATGGAGAGTGCGGGAAAATCCCTTGCGGAGACGGCATGCGCTGTGCACCCGGGGCGCGTGCTGGTGCTGTGCGGGAAAGGGAACAACGGGGGCGACGGCCTTGTTGCCGCCAGGTACCTGCAGCAGTGCGAGAGGGTCGATGTCATCATGCCGGCCGAGGGGATGGCCACCGAAGATGCACGGGCGCAACTGCGGGCACTTGGCGGATCACCGGCGAGAATCCACCGGGTCCGCTGCCGGGAAGATGCAGAACGGCTCGCGGACCTGTTCTCGTCGGCGGATGTCATTATCGACGCCCTGCTTGGCATCGGGGTGTCCGGCGAGCCGAGAGAGCCCATCGCCTCCTGCGTCCGCATGGCCACCGGGAGCGCAGCGCAGATCATCGCCGCCGACGTGCCGACCCCCGGCATCCGTGCGCACCGCATCGTTGCATTCCACCGTCCCAAGGTGGAAGGCTCTGAGGTGGTCGATATCGGGATACCGCTCGCTGCGGAGTGCACCGTGGGCCCGGGAGACCTCACGCTGCTCGCGCCCAAAGCGGGGGGGGTGCACAAGGGTGCGGGGGGCAAGGTGCTCGTGGTGGGCGGCGGACCCTACCAGGGCGCGCCCTACCTCGCCGGCCTTGCCGCGCTGCGCGCGGGGGCGGATCTGGTGCGGATCGCCTCGACCTCGTATCTCCCCTATCCTGACCTGATCGTGGACCGACTGGAGGGGGACCGTATCGGCGAGGCGCACCTCGACCACCTGACCGAGGCGGTGAAGTGGGCTGACGTGGCGGTCTTCGGGCCGGGGCTGGGCACGAAGAGCCACGAGGTGGTCTGCAGGCTCGCGGGCCGCGCGACGAGGGCGGTCTTTGATGCGGACGCACTCGCGCAGCCCCTCCCCCGCGCCCGCGATTCGATCTATACCCCTCATGCCGGGGAGTTCCGCAGGATGTTCGGCGCCGAGGTGCCTGCGGATCCTGCGGCACGGGGGCGAGTGGTACAGGGGCATGCAACCGCCGGCACCGTCCTTCTCAAGGGCGCGGTGGACATCATATCCGACGGCGAACGGGTGCGCTTCAACACCACCGGGTGTGCGGCAATGACGACCGGTGGGACCGGGGACGTCCTCACGGGCGTTGCCGCGGCGCTGTTCTGCCGCCTGCCGGCCTTCGAGGCCGCGTGTATCGCCGCCTACGTCAACGGGCGGGCGGGCATGGCGGCTGCAGAGACGCGGGGGGACGGCCTTCTGGCAAGCGATCTCCTTGATACTCTTCCCGCCGAACTCTATGGGTGAGATGGTAGCCAATGGTTGAGTTCACGCATATCAAAAACGACCGGGCACATATGGTCGATGTCTCCGAGAAGAGCGATGTGATGAGAGAAGCGGTTGCGGAGGGGCGCATCCACCTCCGGCCCGAGACGCTTCTGGCGATCAGGGAAGGGAGCGTGCTCAAGGGCAACGTGCTGGCAACCGCGCGGGTGGCGGCCATCCAGGCGGTGAAAGCGACCCCCTCCCTGATCCCCATGTGTCACCCTCTCGCCCTTGGCGGCGTCGAGGCGGAGTTTGATGAGGGAGAGGGCTTCATCGAAGCCCGCGTCCGCGTGACTTCGTACGGCAAGACGGGAGTCGAGATGGAAGCGCTCACCGGCGTGAGCGTGGGCCTGCTGACCGTCTGGGATATGGTCAAATCCGCGGAAAAGGATGCCGGGGGGCAGTACCCCACCACCTGCATCGAGGGCATCCGGGTGCTCGAGAAGCGGAAAGGGTAGTCCGCCCTGGCAGGATGCCCGTGCAGGCGCAGGGCTTTAATAGGACTGCTGCGCAAAATATAAAGAACCACGGGATATGTCCCGGGAAAGGAATGTGGCTCTGACGAGCTGAACCTTGCAGGTGATAGTACAATGGTTAAATCGATGTATGCATACGTGCGTGATGCATGGAAGCGTCCCGATGACACAGAGGTCAAGACGCTTCTCTGGCACCGCATGCAGGAGTGGCGCCGCCAGGGCAGCGTCGTGCGTATCGAGCGGCCCACCCGGATCGACCGCGCCCGCACGCTTGGCTATAAGGCAAAACAGGGTATCGCGGTTGCGCGCGTCGCTGTCCGCCGCGGCGGGCGCCGCAAGTCGCGCTACGTCCGTGGACGCAGGACCGCCGCCATGGGAATGGCACGCGTGACCCCCGGAAAGAGCATCCAGCGGATTGCCGAAGAGCGGGCGTCCCGCAAATTCCCCAACATGGAGGTGCTCAACTCCTACTGGGTGGGCGAGGACGGCCGCAGAAAATGGTACGAGGTCATCATGGTCGACGGCCACCACCCTGCGATAAAAAGCGACCGCCAGCTCTCCTGGATCGGCGCGTCCACCCAGAGAGGTCGTGCAGAGCGCGGAAAGACCTCTGCGGGACAGAAAGGGCGCGGCATGCGGCGGAAAGGAAAGGGTACTGAAAAGACCCGTCCGAGTATTCGCTCCCACGCGAATCGGGGCAAATAAATACCTCTTTTTGAAAGGTGCAGGTATGGTGTGCACCGATGCCTGTGTGTTTCCCTACCCGCGGGGCGACACGTCCCTCCGGAGGTTGTGCCTCGAGGCGAGGAACCTCGGGCTGGATTCGATCGTGTGCATCGATGCGGGGGAACGGGCCCAAATCCACGACGTACTCGTGCGCCGGGGCGTGCTCATCGAAGCCGGATCGATGCAGGAGGTCGTCGCGCGTGTGAAAAAGGAGCAGCGCACCGCCGACCTGCTCCTGGTCAGGGCGGGGGATGGTGCATTCAACCGTGCAGCGCTCTCGTACCGCGGGGTGCATATCCTTCGCGGGCTCGATTCCGCCCCGAAGCGGGCATTCGATCAGGTTTCGGCGAAAAATGCGGCGGATAAGGGGGTTGCAATCGACATCGATCTCTTTCCGCTTATCCACCGGCGGGGGGCCTCCCGGCAGAAAGCCCTTCGCTGTTACCGGGACGTGCTCCGGCTCCACCGGAAGTTTTCCTTTCCGCTCACCATATCTTCTGGTGCGCGGTCCCTGCTCGACCTCCGGTCGGTGCGGGAAATCACCCGTCTCTGCGCGGTATTCGGCATGGAACCACACGAGGTGGAGGACGCGCTTTTCACCGTGGATGCGCTGCTCGAGCCCGCCGGGCCGGTCGAGGTGATCTAGATGAAGCCGAGGCCGCCGACGCTCAGGGAGAAACGGCGCTATATCCTCGCCAGAATCGTCCCGCATTACCGCCGCATCGAGGCGCGGCAGATGTACATCGCGGCCTTTGAAGCGCTCACCTCGCTCTGGGGGGATGCCCGCGCCTCCGAGCTGCAGATGGCGGTGATCTCCTGCGAACCCGGCCACTGCATCGTCCGGTGCCGGAGAAACGCCGAAGTGTTCGTGGAAACGGCGCTCTCCACGATCACGGAGGCTGAGGGCGAGCGTGTCGCGCTCCACCCGCTCGCCACCTCGGGGACGATCCATGCGCTGAGGAAACATATCCGCCCGATCCCTGAGGGGCATCCCGTGGACGGGATTGCCATCGGCGGCAGGGAGTACGCCGGCATCCTGTTCCAGCGTCAAAAGGTTGATTTATATGCAAAAGGTATTAAAAATCAGGAAACACTGTATTTTACTTGCGATGAGATGGAGGTAGATTGATGCAACCGCAATATCAGATGGGATATGATCGTGCAATTACCGTATTCAGCCCCGATGGACGGCTCTACCAGGTTGAATACGCAAGAGAGGCGGTAAAGAGAGGAACCACCGCCGTCGGTATCAAATGCAATGAGGGCATCGTGCTGATCGTGGACAAACGGGTGAGTTCCCGCCTCCTCGAGCCATCCTCCATTGAAAAGATTTTCAAGATTGATGAGCATATCGGCGTCGCATCCTCTGGCCTTGTCGGCGATGCACGCGCGCTCGTGGACCGGGCGCGTGTCGAGTCCCAGATCAACCGCGTCTCCTACGATGAAAAGATCGACGTGGAGACGCTCGCCAAAAAGCTCTGCGACCATATGCAGGTCTATACGCAGTTCGGCGGGGCCCGGCCTTACGGCACGGCGCTGCTGATCGTCGGGATAAGCGATGGCGAACCGCGCCTGTTCGAAACCGATCCCAGCGGCACGCTGCTCGAGTACAAGGCAACCGGGATCGGCACGGGCCGCCCGGCGGTCATGAAGACCTTTGACGAGGAATTCGACCCGTCGATGTCCTGTTCCGACGCCATCATGCTGGGCTTGAAAGCGCTCCATGCGGCAACCGAGGGCAAGTTCGACGTGAACACCGTCGAGATCGGCATCATCGTCAAAGAGGACGAACTCTTCCGCAAGATGGGCAAGGACGAAGTCAAGCAGTACGTGGACCGTTTCGAGGCCGAGTAGCGAGCGAGGGCAATGATACCGCTTGACAGGGCTGTCGTGGCGCGGCTCGAAAGCCACGGGGAGCGTTTCGAGGTGCTTGTCGATCCTGAGGAGGCAGCCCGCATCCGCCACGGGGAGGATGTGGATCTCGAGGAGGTTGTCGCCGCGGAGTTCGTCTTTGAGAACGCCTCCCGGGGGGAGAAGGCTCCCGAGGAATCCCTCAAAAAAGTCTTCCATTCGACGGATTTCGAGGAGATAGCACGGCATATCATCAGGAAAGGGGAGATCCATCTCACCGCCGAACAGCGGCGGAGGATGACCGAAGAGAAGCGCCGCCGGGTCATCACGTTCATCGCCCGCAACGCCATCAATCCACAGACGAAGCTGCCCCACCCCCCGCAGCGCGTGGAGATGGCGATGGAAGAGGCGAAGGTGAATATCGATCCCTTCAAGCCCGTGGAAGAGCAGGTAAAAGAGGCCGTCAAGGCGCTCCGGCCCATCCTCCCCATCAAGTTCGCGGAGGCAAAGTTCGCCGTGAAAATCCCTCCCGATTATGCGGCGCGGGCCTATGGAGAGATTCAGGCTGCAACATCGGTGCAGCGCGAGGAGTGGCAGAGCGACGGTTCATGGATCTGCGTGCTGACCATCCCCGCGGGCATCCAGGAGGAGTTCTACGATCTCGTCAACCGCCTCACGAAAGGGGAGGGCGAGGTGAAAATCCTCGATTAGCATTAATACGAGAGACGTATAATCTATACAGACATATCTGGGGAATACGAAGATGGCAAAGAAAGGCAAACATAAGGCAAAAGGCCGTGTAACCGGGAGTTCGGGACGATTTGGACCAAGATACGGCCGTTTTATCCGCAAGCGGGTCAACCAGATCGAGAAAATCTCCCGCGCCCGGCAGGTATGCCCCCGCTGCGACACGCTCTCCGTCTCCCGCAAGGGAACAGGGATCTGGGAATGCCGTAAATGCGGGTTTAAATTCGCCGGCGGCGCATACGTCCCCGAAACGCCGAACCTGAAAGTCGCCATCCGGACAATCGAGCGTTCGCTGATCAAGGAGTGATCGGGCGTGGCCGGATACAAGTGCGCGCGGTGCAAGCACCGGGTGGAAATCGACGTCAATGTCCGCTGTCCTTACTGCGGACACCGAATACTTTTCAAGGAACGCGGGGCCGGCATCAAAGATCTCAAGGCCCGATGATCTTCGTTACCACCTCCCGCAAACCTGCTCCTGAACTACGGACATTCGGAAAGGATCTTGCGTTCACCCTCGAAGGGCACTACTATCCCCGGGGTAAGGCCGGCCTCTCCGAGATTCTTGATCCGGACGGTCTTGTGATCCTTGTCTCCAAGCAGGGCCGGAAGTTCATGTTCGAGGTGTACCTGGAGGGGGGTGTGGTCGCCGCTGTTTCGTTCTCCTCGTTCTCGGTGGCGTCCCGCCGCGGCGATCTCGTACGCGGCCTTCGCACGGGGAACCAAACGATTTATGAATCTCTGGGACGATATCTAGATGTTTTGAAGACGGAAGGAGCGTCTTCTACGCTGGAATTCGATGGTCCACAGAGGAGACACTACATCCTCAGACTGAGCCAATGAAGCACGAAGCCATCTTCAGGTTCGCGGGAACCCATATGGGACGCATCTATGACGCGGTCAAACCGGAACTTGAGGTCATGGGGAAATCCAGTGCGGAGCTCTGGATAGAAGAGGACGAAACCCTCGTACTCCGGGTGAAAGCCGCCGATCTCCCTTCGCTCCGTGCGGCGTTAAACACCTGGCTACGTTTGATAAATATCGCAAAAGAGATGCAGGAGGTTGTTGAAAATGAATAATATCCCCCCGAAAGTCCAGAATCAACTGGTCATGCTGCAGCAGATCCAGCAGCAGCTGCAGACAGTGGTGACGCAGAAAGCACAGTTCGAGATGGCAGTGAAGGAAGCAAAGCGCGCCCATGAAGAACTGAAAGAGATCGCCGATGACGCGGATGTGTTTGTGAATATCGGTTCCGTGCTCATGCAGCAGGACCGCCAGAAGGTTCTTTCGTCGCTCGAAGAGAAAGTGGAGACCCTCGAGCTGCGCATCAAATCACTTGAAAAACAGGAAGCCGCGCTTACGGGCAAATTCGAACAGCTGCAGGCGCAGGTGAAAAGTGCGCTGGAAGGGGGAGTCCCCCCCACCGCGACCTGATCTCTTTTTTATTTTTCTGTATGGTTCTCGCGGATCCTGCAGACCAGGTTCAGCGCGTTGATCATGGCCTCCACTGATGCGAGGACGATGTCGTCGGACGACGAGCTCGCATCGAAGATACGCCCCTGTTCGTCCTCCACCGCGATGGTGACGTGTCCCAGTGCATCGGTGCCTCCCGAGATGGCGGCCACGTTGAACTCCTTGAGCTGTACGGGGATACGCGCCATCCCGAGCAGTGCATTCATCGCCGCATCGACCGGGCCGTTCCCCGTGCTCGAGAGGATGCGTTCGTCCCCGAACACATGCGCCCTGACGCTTGCCGTGGGAATGACGTGGTTGCCGGTGATGATGGCGATGTCGTCGAGCTTGATGGCTTTCTCGCGCCCGTTCACCCCCATGGTGGTGTCGGCGATCTCGTAGAGATCGCTGTCGGTCACCTTCTTCCCCCTCCCTGAGATATGCTTCACCTTCTGCACGATCTCGTCGAGCTGGGTGGGTGTGGGGTGGATGTTGACATCTTCCAGCATCTGGTGGATGGCGTGCCTTCCCGCATGTTTGCCCAATTTCAGCCGTCTGCGGTGGCCGACCATTTCCGGGGTCATGATGCCGGGCTCGAAGGTGCTGGTATTGGCAATGACGCCGTGCGAATGAATGCCACTTTCATGGGAGAATGCATTTTCCCCCACGACCGGCTGGGTGGGCGAGATGGAAATGCCCGAATACCGTGCCACCTTGCGCGAGGTTTCCACAAGGCGCGGGGTGGCAATGCCGGTATCAATACCGTAAATCGATTCGAGCGCCATGACGGTCTCTGCAAGGTCCGCGTTCCCCGCGCGCTCGCCGAGACCGTTGACCGTGACCTGCACCTGGGATGCTCCCGCCTCCACGGCGGCGATGGTGTTGGCCACCGCCAGCCCGAAATCATTGTGGCAGTGCACATCAATCGTGCAGTCGACGCCGGCGGCGATCTCCCCGACCAGCGCCTTCATCGACGAGGGGGTGATGACGCCCACGGTGTCGGGGACATTAATGACCGTTGCCCCCGCCTCGACGGCCGCGCAATAGACGTCGACGAGTGCGTCCATCCTCGTTCTCGTTGCATCCATCGCGGAAAACATCACCTGGTCGCAGCGCTCGCGTGCATACGCCACGATCCCGCGGGTAATGTCGAGCACTTCCTGCTGGCTCTTTTTGATGGTATGGACGCGCTGGACCTCGGAGGTGGGAATGAAAACATGTACCATATCCACGCCGCATTCGATACAGCGGTCCACATCGGCGTGAATAGATCGGGCCAGGCCGCAGATATTTGCATCCAGGTTCTCTGCACAGATCCTGCTTACCGTTTCGAATTCGGACTCTGAAGATGCGGGGAATCCTGCTTCAATCACATGGACGCCGATATCGCTCAGTTGCCGTGCAATATCGATTTTCTGGTCGATGGTGAAGGAGACACCGGGCGTCTGTTCCCCGTCCCGGAGCGTCGTATCAAAAACAGTAATCTTGTTCGGTGCGTTGGGCTGTTCAATGAAGAAAACGATCCGCCACGTGAGTGACGTTCCCTGCCTCTGTAGTCATGTGAGACATGAGCAAAAGGTATTGATGTCTTACTATAAAAAGGGGTGCTTACGACGCGCCGGTTTTCTCATCGGGGCGAGCAAACGGAATCTTTAATACGCTGATCCACCAATATGAATGGTGCACTTACCCGCCTTAACTCAGACTGGTAGAGTGCGCGGCTGTAGTATGGTTCATCGTCAAAGATGACCGCGCGGCTACCGCGATGTCCCCGGTTCGAATCCGGGAGGCGGGATACCTATGTGCGAGTGCCCAGGTAGTGTAGGGGCCTATCATGTCGGCCTGTCACGCCGACGACTCGGATTCGAATTCCGACCTGGGCGTAATCAATCCTTCTTTTTCGCGATGTTCTCCCGGGAGCGGTGCAGGCCGTCCTCTGATTGAGAAAATCTGGGCGTTTGGAGCTGCACTGGCCGTTCGTTGGATGTGCCGACGTGCAATACGGCCGGTGACAAGCCTTAAACCAGTTTACGGTGAATGAATGGATTGAACAAACATGGGCTTTGCAGAAGATGTGTTGTATTCCTATGTGGAGCGAAGTCTGAGGAGGATGTTTCCGGAACGCGAGGGGTGGGAGATCAAGCGGCGCCCCCGTGACAACGAAATGGTCCCCGACTATTTCGTGCAAAAAAAGCGATTCGGACGGACTCACCGCGTCCTCGTAGAAGTCGCCCTTGTCCCGACCATCACCGAGGATCACATCGAGCCTCTTGCCGCCTATGCCGGAAAAATGGAGAAACTCCTGCTCCCTATCGAAGCCCTTATTCTTGTCGTGCCAGAGGGTGCGAACCTCTCGGCAGTGCCCGAGTACATCGACGTTCTCCCGCTCGATGTCCTCCGGGTGGAAGGCGGGGACGTCATCTGGACAAAAAGGCGCACCGTCGGGGTCACAGAATCCTGACTCTGCTATCACGCCCCCCCACGGTTCCTGTGCGTCATGTGGTGCGAAAGCGGCACTCCCGTACCCGCCAGGGGGTGTTGTGGAGATAGGCTTAAGGTGCACGAGCAGTATGATTGTTCAGGTGAGTGATCGATGGGTTTTGCGCAAGATTCCATGCATTCATACATTGAGCGTGACCTGAAGAAAAAATTCCCTGAAACGGAGGGCTGGCAGATCGAGCGTGATCCGTCATGGGGTGCGGTGACCTTCGACTACCAGGTCTGGCGCAGGCGTTTCGGCACTATTCAGCGGTATCCGGTGGATGTGCGCATCGATACCAGGGTCCCTGCGGACGTTGTCCGCGATCTCCAGGATCGCCTCGTCGCGCTTGCGTCACAGGAGGTGAAGGTGACACGCCCGATTCTCTTCGTTCCCACCGGCGCCGACATTTCGGCAGTCCCCGACCACGTCGACGTCATCCCCCTGAAGGTGCTGAAGGTGGAGGAGGGAGACATCCTCTGGTGGCGCAAAACTGCGCTCCATCACCCCGAACACTAACTCCCTCCATGTTCGGGAGATCGGGCTCCTGCGCGGTCAGGTGCGGTTCGCACCGAGCTTCCAGACCGGTTGTCCCCTGTCTCCAAGATTCAGCCTGAGATATGCGGTCTGGGGATCTGACGTCTCAGGAATGGCGAAGATCAGGAACCCCTTGTGCCGCTCTTTTCTCCCGATGGTTGTTGCGGAATAGGGCTGTCCCCATTCTTTTACGTAGGTGGCCGGGGTGCTGTGGTGGTACTCCTCCCCCCCGAGGATAAGGTTGAACGCATCCGCCGGCGGGGTGGTGATCTCCTCGGTCCCGTCGCCCCGGTGCCCGACGTGGGTTGCATGCAGAACCACGTAGAGGAATTTATTGCCGTATTCTGCATTGACGCGCCGGGAGATGTCGTTTTCCCTGACCGTGTACCCGGTTTTCAGCTCGTAGCGGTCCACGATGACCGAGATGTCGTTTGCTCCCTGGTCATCACGATAGACGAACCGCTCCCCCTGGGCAAGCGCGCCGGGATAGGGATCGGATGGCGGTCTAGTATACGACCTGCTGTCGAGCGGCTCCATACCGATCATGGCATATGCAGCGTTGATGTGCGCCTCACCCGTTTTCAGGTAGGCCTGTGCGGTTTCGAACTCTTCGCTGTCCGTGTGCCGCGAGCCGTTCCAGATGCACGAGGCGGATTTCCGGTATTCGTCCACGCCGAGGAGGTATTCCTGCCGGGCAGGCTCGAGGTCCGCATCGATGCGGAGGTTCTCCAGATGGGCCCTGACCGCATCGGCAATATCGATAAGGTCTTTGGCGAGCGCTCCTGCCTGATCAAACCGCTCGGCCTCGGTATTCCGGGCAATCTCCGAGGCCGCAGCAGTGAGGAGAATGGTAGAAGAATACAGTTCTTTGCAAAAAGCATCCTCTCTGGTGACAACGATCTGCGTACTGCCGCTCCTGGTTGTCTGCGCAGCATCGTCGGGATCGAGGATCTTATCCGGACGTTCGTAGGGGATAATTCCCGCGTTGATGTCCACTGCCGACCAGTCCATCCTGCATATGAAAGCCCCGTCCTGCCAGCAATCAGCGAACCTCTGCGCATCGGCTGCATCCAGGGTCAGTTTCAGGCGGTAATCTTCCTGATCGCTATATTTGAACACGACGGACAGCGTGCCGATCCGGTCTTCGGAATCGCTCGTATACACTGCCCGCGCGATGGTGGTCGCATCGGTTTCGTGGCTCCAGAGAGTATCCTCGTCCGGACTCCCGGGTGTATCGTAGATGATGGTGACCTTCACTCCCATATCCCCTCCGGCATGGGAGGGATTGGCAAGGTCGTCATCGGTGATCAGGGTGAATGTGCGGATATCATAGGCGGTCATCTGCCTGCCCGTCCCCGCAAAGTCGGAGACGGCACCTTCAAATGCCGTGCGCATTGCGCACTCGAATGCTTCCCGTTCGCTGTGTTTTTCCTGTGAAGGTGATGCCTCTCCTCTGTAAGCGCCGAACCGGTCCATAAGCGAGGGCGAGTCGATGGCGATTCTCGCATGCAGCCACGTGCGACCGTTCTGATCCTGGGCTGTGTCCGACATTGCACCGCCTTGGGCGGGGGCGGCGCTTCCCGCCGCCAGCCCTGTCACCATGCACACCAGGATTGTAACCGCAATTAAGCGATATGGCGAGAAAAACCTGGTATGTGGGGTATTTTTTGGTAAGGATTGTTGAAAAACTGGTCGTTTCATCCGGTGCATTATTGGTTATCAATAATAAAAAAGTTTATGAAGTGTAATCATGAATCCGGCTGCGGAAAAGCTTCTTTCTCCTTAAGCCTTCCACCCGTCAGTGGGCATAATTACCTTTAAATTTGAAAACACCGTCGAGGATGTATTTCATTATCTCAAAGTATAATATATTTTCTTTAAGATATCTATCTCTCCCGCACCCTGACATAAAAACCCGCCCCATTCCCGTTTTGCCGGACTCCATATCTCCCGGAGTTTCAAGAATGCTGAAAAATAAGTTTCATATAAAGTGAAAACGAAAGATGATGAGAGGTAGTTCGTAATGGGTTCACAGACTGATATTGTCTATTCGTACGCAGAACGCTCCTTGCGCAAGGTGTATCCAGCGAGTGAAGGATGGTTAATCCAGCGTCAGACTGTTGCGGGAAATTCTGCTCCCAAGTTCCAGATTTCGAGGAAAAACAGGGGTAGTTCCGAATCTGCCATCGCCGCGGTTATTATGAATACCCGGGTGGCAGCAGGCGATCTCGGTATCTTTTCCTCCGGTATGGAGTCAAACGGTGCTGGAAAGATCGCAAAAAAACTGGTCATTATCCCCGAAGGTGCAGACGTTTCCTCCGTTCCGGATGAATTCGCTATCATCGAACTGAAGGGGTTTGCCTGCAAGGACAACAAAATCGTCTGGTGGAAACGCAACAATTTCATCGAAGCGCAGAATGAATAATTCCGAATACCTTTTTTGATTTTATGGCATCCTATGGTGCCTCGAAAAATTGTCCGGGCGCGGTGGACGGGTGCGCGTCACGCCGCGCCGGGCATGGAATCGGCATAGAATGCGGAGATGGAGTGAATGGTTCGAACATTTCGCTTTGAGAAAGAGGGTGTGCAGGGACTGCATGAAGCGCTGGCCGATGAGGATCCGAAAGTGCGCCAGATGGCGGCAGTCCTGCTCGGCCAGACCGCCACTGCGGCGCATATCGAAGGGCTGGTTGACGCGCTGCATGATCCGGACAAACAGGTGCGTGCCTGTGCGGTCGAGGGGCTGGTCGGCATCGGTGCACGGGGGGTACCTGCCCTCATCGCTGCACTGAACGATGAACAGTGGGTGGTGCGCTATCGCGCGGCCGAAGCGCTGGGAAGGATCGGCGACGAGGCGGGTCTTTCATCCCTTGAACACGCGCTCGGCGATGAAAAAGACCATGTGCGCTACATGGCCGCCAAGGGGCTGGAACGGTATGCGCGGCCGTCATCGGTGGATGTTCTCGCGTCCTGCCTCGAGGATGAGAACGAGTATGTCCGAACACGGGCCGTACGAACGCTCGGCGCAATCGGGGGGGCACGCGTATATGCCCTGCTCAGGGCGCGGCTTACAAAAGAGCAGCACCCGGAGGTTCGAAAAGCGATTGCCCGGGCACTCCCCCCCGGCTCGTCGTGAGCCTTTCACGTGACCCGCACCACGACCACCGTGATGTTGTCCGCGCTCTGCTGCCGCAGCGCCTCCCGGACGAGGTGGGCAGCCGCGTCGCGGGGGGACAGACGGGCCGCGATCTCTGCGATTACCCGCGGCCTGAGCGTGTCGTGCAGTCCGTCGGTGCTGAGCACCAGCGTGGTATCCTGCAGATCTTTCTCGTAGATATCGGGAAGCACCGATTCATGGAGACCAAGCGCTTTTTCAACAATATGCTTTTGCGGGTGGGCAAATGCTTCGTCTTCTGATAGAACCCCTCGGTCCACCAGAGTCTGGACATAGCTGTGGTCCTTTGTGTGCCAGACGCCTTCGCCTGATGCGATGGTCGCTCTGGAATCACCTGCCGTCCCGATCGTGCAGTGGCCGGACGGCTCGACGATTGCAGCAACGAGCGTGGTTGCTGCATTCAGCCCGCGAGACCTGTTGTAGGAAATGATGTCCGTGTTGGCCCGGGAAAACGCCTCCCTGAGGATAGCGGCGGGCGCCCGGTGGGTCGCACCCCTGGCGGCGGTCTCGCCGAGCGCGGTCACCGCCAGGCGGCTTGCCACGTCTCCCGCCGCATGCCCCCCGAGCCCGTCCGCAACGGCGAAGATGGAGAGGGGGCCCTGCTGGTCGATATAATACGCATCCTCGTTCTTCCACCGCTTTCCCTGCTCCGTCATCCCGAAATACTCAACCGGCATTGCGCGTACCCCCGCTTGCCCGCACCCGTCAGGAGTGCCCCTGTGAAAAATCATTTGCTGCGGGTGATGGAAAACCCCTGTGCAGCCCTTCCCGGCGCGCGTACTCAAGTGCATACTGATACTCCTCGTCGGTGATCTCGCGCATCAGTTCCGGGACGCTGCTGAATGTTGACCTAGGCCAGCGGTACTGGTCCATGATGTTGACGTACGAATCCTTCGATATCTCGCGGGCGACAAAGCGCATCACTCGCTCGGTGGCGGCGAGGTTTCCGGGGAGCACGAGATGGCGGATGAGCAGTCCCTTTCGTGCAAGCCCCCCGGTGATGGCAAGGTCGCCCACCTGCCGGTGCATCTCCCTGATGGATGCCTGCATCGCCTCCACGTAGCCCGGCGCATGCGAGAGGGCCTGCGCCACCTCGTCGCGTCCGTACTTTGCATCGGGCATGTAGATGTCGACCACCCCGTCCAGGAGCCTCAGCGTCTCCACCCGGTCATACCCTCCCGTGTTGTAGACCAGGGGGATACGCAGTCCCTCGCCGGCGGCCTGTGCGGTCGCGTCGAGGATCTGGGGGACGAAGTGCGTGGGCGTAACGACATTGATGTTGTGGCACCCCCGGTCCTGCAGGGCGAGCATGATGCGGCAGAGATCTCCACTGGTAACCTCAATGCCCCGTCCCAGCTGGCTTATTTCATAATTCTGGCAATATTCACACCGCATCGTGCAGTAGGTCATGAAAATGGTTCCCGAGCCATATCGGCCGACAAGGGGGGGCTCTTCTCCGAAATGCGGCCCATAGCTTGAGATCACCGGCGCATCGCCCGCCCGGCACCAGCCCCGCTCACCTTCGAGGCGGTTTACCCTGCAGCAACGCGGGCAGAGTGTGCACGAGGAGAGGATTTGCCGCGCCCGGTCGACCCGTTCCTGCAGTTCTCCCCGCCGGTGCAGGCGGATATACGAAGGCTCGACCGAAGTCTGCTCACCCTTCGGATCCATACCGGTACTCTCAATACCCTCATCGTGAATAATCTATGCTGATGAACAACAGACTTCCGGCAGCTCTCGGTGTACCTCTTCTGTTGTGTCTCCCCGTAAACATCTACGCGTTCGGCGGGCTGATCTGCGCGGGAGTCCAGTTCCCCCTCTTCCGGGTGCAGTATTCATCGCTGGGATGGAGTTTCATTACCATCGTCCGCGAATTCGAATATCTCACCGGCGGCGTTGTGGGAGGCAAAGCGGTGCCGTTCACGCTTGTATGGGGCATCGCCGTGCTCCTGATGGGAGGGTCGGTCCTCTCCATGCTCTCCTGGTACCGTACCGGCGCCGCGCGGCAAAAAAACACGGGTGGCATCTGTCTTGCCGGTTCAGCGGCATGCATGCTCATCGCCACGATGATCTACTACGGTCCTGCATTCTGCGGCGCCACGGGGTTTGCCGTGCCCGTGGGAATCCCGCTTCTGTTCGCCGTTGCATGGCTGCTGTGGGTGAAAAAAGAGAACGAGGATATCGACGTTCACCGGCGGGGGGAGGATGCCGGCGATGGGCAGAGCCGGTAGCACACGATATCCATGATGCCGTTTCGCACGTCGTAATAACTCTTCGCGATGTTGACGGGCGAGGGCAGCGGCACGGTCACCTCGAGAGATCCCATGCAGATGCGCACCGCATCCGCCTGAATGTCGGCATACGGCTCATTGGAGACTGTGGGCGGAATTTCCGCAGTGATATAGATGCACTCATCGCTTTCGATGAGTTCGTAGTCAAGTTCATCCTCTTCGGTGGTATCGAACTGGATGATCCGTGGCTCCTCTCCGGGACCGGTAATGATCGTGCATCCCACAAAGCGCGGGTGTTCGTCCAGTGACAGGTTATTAAGCAGCTCTTCCATCACCTTCGCAAGATTGCGAAAGGCGTCGTCATACGGATTCGTTGGCATATAGATCACGGACCTTGTAATAGGTGCCTGTTCGCACGATGATGCGTTGTTTCATCAGGTTGGTGAGCATCGTTCGCAGCTCCTCCTCACTGATGCCGGTAACCTCCTCCAGCTCTTCGAATCTCAGGTCAAAATTCGAGAGCGCGAGGATAAGGTTCAGCTCTGCCTCACTCTGTACTTTATCTTTACCATACTTCATCAGTTCATCGATCTTCTGCTCGATATCCTTCTCCAGCCCATCGAGAGTGGCGATCAGATTCTCCCTGGCGATCATCAATCTCTTCAGCATGTACAGGGAATTAAAAAATTTCCCTCCATTGCCAGATTCTGTGATCAGGGTGGGCACCGGTTCGTTGCGATCCTGCAGCTGGATGAGGATGTCGAAATCGCGCGAGAGGTAGTAGTATTTTCTCCGCCGTTCATCGCAGTGGCAGGCGAGGAGATGCTCCCGCTCCATCAGCTGAAGGTGCTCGATGACGGCCTTGGGACTTATCGTCAGGCGGTCGGATATCTCCGTCACAAAACAGGGCTTCTGTCTCAATAACTGGATTATCCTCCGCCGGTTCCGATTTCCAAGAATGTCAAGAAGGCGGGAGACCTCTTCACCATCCAGCATATTTACTTTATGTTAGGTGACCGAGTATAATAAAATTATGGTTCATGTCCCCTGGGGGACAGGGAATCCGTCTCAATCGAACAGCCGGTAGTTCGGCGCTTCGTCGGTGATGAGTATGTTGTGCGGGTGGCTCTCCGTCTGTCCGGAGGAGGTGATCCGTACGAATCTGCCCTTTCCCTTGAGATCGCGAATGGTCCCGCAGCCGGTATAGCCCATAGACGATTTCAGCCCGCCGATGAGCTGGTAGATCACGTCGGCGAGGTTGCCGACATAGGGGGTGGCTCCCTCGACACCCTCGGGGACATACTTGGTTCTCCCGATCTCCTTTTTCTGGAAGTAGCGATCGCTCGATTCCCCCCCGCTCATTACGCCAAGCGATCCCATGCCGCGGTACTGCTTGTACCGCCGCCCCTTGATCGCGATGATACGCCCGGGAGATTCATCGGTGCCGGCGAGCAGGCTTCCCAGCATGACCGTGTCCGCTCCCGCAGCAATTGCCTTGGCGATATCGCCGCTGTAGCGCACACCGCCGTCGGCAATCACCGGAACTTCGTGTTCTCCTGCCACTTCGGCAACGTTTGCCACGGCGGTGATCTGGGGCACCCCCACGCCTGCGACGATCCGCGTGGTGCAGATCGATCCCGGACCGATGCCCACCTTCAGCCCGTCCACGGTTCCGGCGAGAGCCTCTGCCGCCGGTTTGGTGGCGATGTTGCCGGCGACCACATCCGCTTTCACGCTCGCCTTGATCTCCTCGACCGCCTTCACCACCTTCATGTTGTGCCCGTGGGCGCAGTCCACGATGAGGGCGTCGGCACCGTTCTCGTCGAGAACCATGGCGCGGTTGAAATCAAAGGGGCCCACCGCAGCCGCCACCCTCAGTTTTCCCTCCCCATCGCGGTTTGCGTGGGGATACTGCCGTTTTTCGAGGAGATCCTGCATGGTGATGATGCCCAGCAGGCGGCGATCCTCATCGACCACCGGAAGGCGTTCCACCTTGTTGGTGTACATCACCTCGAGCGCCTGCTCCATGGTGATATTGGAATTCACGGTGATGGGTTCTCTGGTCATCACCCTGCGGATGTTCTCATGGCCGCGCGCCGGAACGATTCCCCTGAGATCACGGCGGCTCACGATCCCGATGATCCGGTCGTGCTCCATCACCGGCACGCCGCTGATGCCGTAGGCCTTCATGAGCCGGTCGACATCGTCCACGGTGGTATCGGCCTCCACGGTGAGCACATGATGCTCGATCAGATCCTCCGCCTGTTTGACCAGGGTGATCTCCTCGGTCTCTCGCTCGGGCGTCATGTTCCTGTGGATCACGCCGATGCCGCCCTGCCGTGCAAGGGCGATCGCCATCTGGGACTCCGTGACCGTATCCATCGCCGCAGATACCAGCGGGATGTTCACCGGGATATTCTTTGAAAACCAAGATGAGATTTCCGCCTCGTTCGGCTCCACGTATGATTCGGCAGGCTCCAGCAGCACATCGTCAAACGTGATAGCCACCGGGATATCGAGTTTTTCAAGATACATACTTCACCTTATCATATTCAACGCTCTCTCGACGAGTTCCGGCCTGATTGCGTCTCCCCTGTCGCCGCCGCAGACCATCCCCCGCACGCCGATAATATCGGGGTTGATTTTCTTGAGCGGGTCGATGTCCTCGAATCTGAGCGATCCGGCAAGCGCCGTGGTGATTCCCAGCTCCTTGTTCATGGCGACGAATTTGTTGAGGCGGGCTTCGTCGAGGTACTCGAATACACTGCGTCCATCCTTGATGCCGGTATCGATCATGGCGACATCGGCTCCGGCGTCCGCGGCCAGAGGCGCCATCTCAAAGGGAGAAATCGTGTTCAGGCGGGTATAATCGGCGTAGCTCGCAATCACCACGTATTTTTCGGGGAATTCGCCCTTCACGGCTTTCACCACTCCTTCTATCAGCTCACGCGCCTTCTCGGCGCCATCGAACTTGAGCCCCACCTTGATATAGTCTGCGCCGGCGGCAGCCGCACCATATGCCGCCAGTGCTGCGCCCCCGGGCAAATAACTGAAGTCACCGATTGCCGCACTCACCGGTTTGTCAGTCAGTCCTTTGATGGCGTGGATCACCCACGGATAGTTCGCGCCCAGCGAACCCTCGGACGGTTTTTTGACATCGATAATATCAGCGGCAAGAGCATCTCTGGCTTCTTCAATACTGCTGGGGCTGACCAATAATTGCATAACTCTTTTTGGTCATTTCCCCTAATAGTGATTGCGCAATAAGATATGGACCTGATTCTGGCACTTGATTTGATGGGCGGCCTCGTGGTGCACGGCAGCAGGGGCCTGCGGTCGACCTATCGTCCGCTCACATGGGGCATTGCGTCTTCGGCCGACCCGGTGGCGTATGTCCGTGAACTGCAGCCCCGGGACCTCTATATCGCCGATCTCGACCGCATCGTGGGAGCGGGATCGCACGATCAGGCGATTCTTGACTGCAGCCAGATGGTTGACCGCTGCTTCGTCGACCGGGGGATCCGGTCACCGGGCGAGGCGGTGGGCGCAGGGAGTATTGTCCCGGTCATCGGCACCGAGACCGCCGGGGATGATCTCATGGCATACGAGGGCGGGTTTTTGAGCGTGGATATCATGGACGGACGAGCCATCCCGCAGGGCGATGACCCCCTGCACCTGCTCGGCGTTGCCGATGAGGGGCATTTCGACGGCTGCATTATTCTCAATCTCGGGTCGGTGGGCACAGAATCGGGCATCCCCTCCCTGCCCCTCGAGGAGATGCGCGCGGTCTTCTCCCGCACCCTTCTTTTTGGTGGGGGAGTGGCCTCGCTCGACGATCTCGGCCTTCTTGCCGATTTCGGATTCGACGGGGCGATCGTCGCCACCGCAGTGCACAGGGGCGCGATCCCCCTCGAGCTGATCCGGAGGGGACGGTTCTGCTGATCAGCATCGAGGGCATCGACGGGTCCGGCAAATCGACGCTCATCCGGGATCTCGAGGTGGAACTGGCCGATCTCGACCCGGTTGTTACGCGGGAGCCCGGCGTCACCTGGGTCGGGGACGCGGTCCGCCGCGGCATCGCCGAGGAGATCGACCCTATCGCCGAAGCGCTCCTCTTCGTGGCCGACCATGCGGCGCACCTTGCTGCCGTGATCCGCCCGTCGCTCGCAGCCGGGCGGGTTGTGGTTTCGGACCGCTACAGCGATTCACGGTATGCCTACCAGGCGGTCACGCTCGCAGGGTGTCTTCCCGATCCGGTCGGATGGCTGCGAAGGGTTCACGAAGGATGGACTATCCGCCCCGATCGGACCTACCTGCTGGTCATCCCGGTGGAGGATGCCCTGCGCCGTCTGGAGGCCAGCGCCCACCGGGAGCATTTCGAGCAGGCCGATATTCTCGAGCGGGTGCAGCAGCACTACCTTGCATTTGCCGCCGAAGACCCGGAACGCTTCGTGATTGTCGACGCGATGAAGGAAAAAGAAGAGATAGTCTCGTTTGTTGCCGGTGATATCAGGCGGCACGCTGGATGGTCACGATCACGTCCTCGCCGATCGTGAGGACATCCACCGTCTCGCCCGCAACGGTGAACGCAAATTGCGGGGCAAAGCTATTTTCCGGCACCGCGATCTCCTCCCCGTCCACGAAAACGGTGGCGGGCGGATTGACGATCCGGTCTTCGGGGAGGGCGCGGACGGCCTCCATGAACCCTTTCGCCTTCTGCCGGAGGGCGGGGCCGATGACCGCCATGTTGAAGGAGATATCCTCGACCACGCGTTCGAGTCTCGGCTGTTCCGTCCGCCACCGGACTGTTGCATTGAGTGCTCGGGCGGCATCGCCGGAATCCTCGAGATCCTCCGGCGCGTAGACAGTCACCATGCCCAGCGGGGCGTTGAGCGCCATGCCGGCATCGTGCTTGTACCGCCTCACCTCGGAGACCACATCGACGAGAAGCTGCCCCTGCCCGAGGGCGCGCTCGTCTTCGTACACGAAGTCGACCCAGCGCTGGTCGTGCACGCTCTCGCCCTTGAGATGGGCATAGCACTCCTCAGCGTAGAAGGGGGCGATGGGTGCGAGCATGCGGCAGATGGCATCGAGGGTGATGGAGAGCGTCGCGATTGCGCTCTGTCTGCCGTGGTCGTCGGCGTACAGCCTTCCCTTCACGAGTTCGATGTAGTTGTCGGCAAGTACGGACCACGCAAATTCCCGGATCTCCTTCAGGGCACGGTCGAACTGGTAGGCCTCCATTGCCGCCGTGGTCTCCCGCACCGTCTCCGAGAGCCGGGCGAGCAGCCACCGGTCGGCAAGGGCGGTGGCGGACGCGTCTTCCGGCATTTTTTCAGGCAGCTGCATGAGCACGAACCGCGCGATGTTCCAGAGCTTGGTCTGGAATCGTGACGCCGCCACCACGTCGTTCCATGAAAACATGATATCCGAGCCGGTGGCGGCACCACCCGCGCTCCACTGGCGGAATGCATCGGCGCCGTACCTGTCCATGATCTCCTCGGGAGAGATGATATTGCCCCGGCTTTTGCTCATCTTGAACCCGTCGTCGCCGAGCACCATGCCGTTGATCAGGATCTCGTCCCACGGGTAGGTGCCGGTAAGAGCCACCGAGCGCAGGATGGTGTAGAACGCCCATGTGCGGATGATATCATGGCCCTGCGGGCGGAGCTGCGCGGGGAAGATGGCAGGAACGCCCGAGCCGTCCCACCCGGTGATAGTGAGGACGGAGATGGAGGAGTCCATCCAGGTATCGAGCACGTCCTCTTCCCCGACCACCTCCGATGCCCCGCATGCGGGACAGGGTCGGGAGGGGCGGGTCTCGGTCGGGTCGAGGGGGAGTTCGTCCTCCCCGGGAAGGATCATCTCCCCGCACTGTGCACAGAACCAGACCGGGATCGGCGTGGCGAAGACCCGCTGGCGGGAGATGCACCAGTCCCACTCCATCTGCTGGACCCAGTTCTCGAGGCGCATGAGCATGTGGTTGGGGATCCAGTCGATCTCCTTCGCCGCCTCGAGGATCTTCTCCGGGTGGATCCGCACGAACCACTGCCGCTCGCTGAGGATCTCGATGGGTGTCTTGCACCGCCAGCAGGCGCCGACGCGCTGGTCGAGCGGTTCCTGCTCTTTCAGGATGCCCTGCTCCCGCATGTCGACAAGAATCCGTTCCCTGCACTCTTTCGAGGTCAGGCCTGCGTACGGACCTGCGATCACGGTCATGTTCCCCTGGCGGTCGATTGCCTTGCGGAGATCGAGGTCGTGTTTCTTCCACCAGTGCACATCCGTCTTGTCGCCGAACGTACAGATCATGACCGCTCCGCTGCCGAACCCCGGATCGACCGCACCGTCTTCGACCACCGGCACTTCGTGGCCGAATATGGGCACCCGCAGTTTCTGTGCCCTGAGGGCCCGGTAGCGCTCGTCCTCGGGGTGCACCGCCACGCCCACGCATGCGGCGAGCAGTTCGGGGCGGGTGGTGGCGATCTCGACGCCGTCGAAATCAAAGTAGTTCAAGATGGTTGTGCGGTCTTCGTAGGCAACCTCGGCAAAGGCGATCGCCGTCTCGCAGCGGGTGCAGAAATTGACCGGGTGCTCGCTCTGGTAGATCTCGCCATCTTTGAGCATGCGTAAAAACGAAAGCTGCGTTTTTCCGTAGTACGCGGGCAGCATGGTGATGTATTCGTTGCTCCAGTCGGTGGAGAAACCGAGGCTGCGCATGGTGCGGCGCATCTTTTCAATATTGCCCAGCGTGAGTTCCCTGCACATTTCGCGGAACTGTGTCCTCGGAACATCGTTTTTCGTGATCCCGTGGATCTCCTCGACCTTCACCTCGGTCGGAAGGCCGTGGCAATCCCATCCCTGGGGGAACATGACATTATAGCCCTGCATTCGCCTGAATCTTGCGATAAAATCGATATAACACCAGTTGAACGCATTGCCGATATGAAAGTTGCCCGTCGGGTAGGGGGGCGGCGTGTCGATGATGAACCTGGGTTTCGATGAACCGGGGTCGAAATAGTTGGATTCATCCTTCCAGGCATTTTTCCACCGCTCCTCCACCTCGGCGAATTGATACTGTTTCGGGATTTCCTGTGCTGGAGCCATTTTATCAATGTTGTTCGCACGGCATCATATAGTGATCGCAATCTCCCCTATTTCGCCCTCTCATAAGGCTGCATTTTACACCTCTCCCGTCTTCCTGCGCTCAACGAACCAGAACACAATTAAGGGTTTATTCTGTACTACTTATGGAATGACGCGCAGGATCGGGTTGTGGCTGACGGCGGGTGCAACGATTGGTGGTATTCTCATCGCCCCCTATCTCCAGCCGCCCATCGTGCTTACGCTTATCACGATTCTCATCGCCGCAGTCCTCTTCCTCATCAGGAGAACCAAGTACCCGGCCATCGCCCTCACCATCATCGCCCTGCTCTATGGTGCCGGATTCCTCTCCCTTTTTGTATTTGCGGGGACTCTGGCCATCGTGGTCTTCGGGGAGGTCGCGGCCCGGCTTGCCGGGGACATGATGCGCCCGTCCCTCGCCTATATCGTTGCGGCGAGCATCGGGTCGGTATTTGTCATGGTGTATCTCGGCCATGCATCCCCCCTGATCCCCCTGATGGGTGTACTCGTCGGGGTGCTTCTCAAGTCGGCGCTGCAGGGCCGCTTCGATTCACTCATGATCGAGCACCTCGGCGTCGCCATGACCATGTTTCTCTTTGACGAGCTCAATTTCCAGGTCGACCTCATGCTTCTGTTCGCTGCGGTGATTATCGCCGCGAGCCTTGCCTACTTCTCGTATCGCTTCAAGGTGGCCGACATGAGCGGGCTGGTGAGCGCCGCAATCGTCGGCATAATCCTCATCGTGTTTGCCGATGTGCGCTGGTTTTTAATCATGCTCACCTTCCTCATCCTCGGTTCCGCGTGCACCCGTTTTCACTTCGAGCGCAAGATCGAGATGGGGGTTGCACAGTCGCACGGGGGCGTGCGGGGCTATTTCAACGTCTTCGCCAACGGGCTTGTCGGGGTCGCCGCTGCGGTGCTCTACGGTGTGTTCCAGAATGAACTTTTTCTGGCGTTGTTCCTGGGAAGCGTCGCTTCTGCTGCCGCGGACACCGTTGCCAGCGAGATCGGCGTGGTCGGGGAGACCCCCTTCCTGATCACCACGCTGGAGCGGGTGCCGCCCGGCACGAACGGCGGGGTGACGGTGGTCGGCGAGGTCGCCGCGCTGGGCGCCGCAACGGTGGTGGGGACGGTCGCCCTGTTCCTTGGCGTTGCCGATATTCGCCTGCTGTTCGTCTGCATCGCCGCAGGGTTCGTGGGCACCAACGTGGACAGCGTGGTTGGGGCGACGCTGGAGAACCGCGGGAAAATCGGCAATTCCGGTACCAATCTGGTGGCAACCCTGATGGGCGGGCTGTTTGCGGCGCTCTTCTATCTCTGATCGAAAACCTCCCCTCACGGGAAGGGAACGTGACGAAAAAATGGGTTGTTGCGGAACCCGTCCCGGTTTCTATGAATACTTAAACCAGCGCCCTTTCTCGTCGTACTCCCCCTGCGGGTCTGCTGCGGGTTGCACCGAGTACCGGTAGAAGACCGCCTTGAAGGGGTAGAGGATAGTGACATAGAGGCCGAGCGCCGCAGCGTAGATGCCCGCGCTGATCCACATTCCCGTCGTATCGATCAGGGCGAGAATGTCCTCCGGCATCAGGGTCTCGAGCTGGTCAGTGGACATCTGGATCAGCGGCTCCAGCTGGCCGGCAAGGAGCCCGGACCACAGCACCAGCGCAGCCATCCCAATAAACAGGAAGAGGGCGATCAGCACGATGAAAAAGCCGAAGGTGCGGAAACCGCCTGATATGACAAATTCCACGCTCCTCCTCAGTGATTCGAAGACCTTCTGCTGCTCGAAGACTGCCGCGGCGTCATAAAAGAACGTGAAATACACCACCGGTACGATCACGCCGAAGGCGACGAAGGAGATGATGTCGAGACTGGGCTCGATCCCCAGCACGATGAGGGTGATCACGGCCAGAAACACCGTGAGGATGGCGGCGAAGAATATCAGCAGCGAGGGGAGCAGGACGTTAAAGTAGTATTTTCGTCCGTTCCTCAACCACGCCGACAATGCGAATTCATGGTCCCTGATCATGCCGAATGTCCCCGCCACGAGGAAGGGCATGACGAGCACTTCGAGGATCCATATCCGCTCGGCATAGAACCCGGCATCGCCGAAGCTGAGTAGCAGTTCCAGTGCGGAGAGGATGCCGACCGCAAGACCGTTGATCCAGAGCACCGGCTTGTGCAGCAGGAGGCCGATGGTTTCTTTCAAAGATGCGAGTATCATGATCAGCGGTTTCTGGGCATGGCCACAATTTCACGCACCTGCAGGTCGAAGTACGATGCCGTATGCGCGGGCCTGATGACACAGACGGTGTCGGCACCCTCGGCCCATCCGCCCACGGCAACGACCTCCTCGTCAACCCCGATTGCGCCCTGGTCGGTGGCGATGAGCACGCATTCCACGGCGACCTTCAGCCCCACGGCGATGGTGCGGCGGAGCGCCTCTGCAATCGCCTCGGTCCTCGAACCGCCGCCCACCTTGGCGGAGCGCGAGAGTGCCCGCTCCAGGCCGGACAGCACATGGGTACCGGCGATGATGGTGACCCCCTCCGCCCTGAGGCGCGCGGCAATGGTGCTGTCGAATTCCCAGACGCCCGGTTCACGGAATCCCACCACATGAGTGACCACCACCAGCTGCAGATCGGTGCCCTTCATGGCCTCGTGGAACGCAACAGCGGTCGATCCGGAGGTGCTGGCGACGACAATCGTGGTCAGGCCTAGTTCGAGTGCCCGCGATACGGCGAATTTCGCCGCATCGTGGGTGTTTTCCTTCCCGTAATTATCGAAATAGAAAATTGATTTCTCCGAATATCCCATGGTAACTTTTTTGTACCTTTTTTCATTAAAAGAGATTGTTATGATTACTCTAGCAATTGCCGGGAAGCCCAATTGCGGCAAATCCACCTTTTTCACTGCGGCGACCTTGGCGCACGCGGAGATCGCCAACTATCCCTTCACCACCATCGACGCGAATCACGGCGTCGCCTATGTGCGTACCGAGTGCCCGTGCAGGGAACTGGGGGTGACCTGCGAGGTCTGCGAAAACGGGGTCCGGTACATCCCGATATCGCTCATCGACGTGGCGGGGCTGGTACCCGAGGCGCACAAAGGCCGTGGCCTGGGCAACCAGTTCCTCGACCACCTGCGGCAGGCGGATGCCATCCTGCACCTGATCGATGCAAGCGGCGGCACCGATGCGGAGGGCAACCCGGTGGGTGTCGGCGAGCACGATCCTCTCGAGGATGTGGGCTTCATCGAGCGCGAGATGACCATGTGGGTCTACGGCATCATCGAAAAGCACTGGCAGAAGATCCAGCGCTCATCGCAGCAGCGAACCTACTCGATCGCGCAGGCCGTGGCCGATGTCTTCGCAGGTCTGGGCGTCACGTCGGAACAGGTCAGGGACGTGGAGCACGAGCTTGCCATCGACCTGCGGCGCATCGGTGATGAGGACCTGGTCGCCTTCTGCGAGCGGCTGGTGCAGATCAGCAAGCCCATGCTCGTCGTGGGAAACAAGGCCGACCAGGCCCCCGGACCGGTGCTCGACCGCCTGGCGAGCGCCGAGGTCATCTTTGCCAGCGCCGCCGGCGAGCTGGCACTCCGGAAGGCGGCCGAAGGCGGCTTTATTACCTACCATGCGGGGGATGCGGATTTCTCCGTCAACGAAGGTGCGAACCTCACCGATCCGCAGAAGGCGGGCCTCGAGGCCGTCCGCGCCGTCATGCGGCGGTGGGAGGGGACCGGGGTACAGAAGGCGATCGACACGGCAGTGTACGACCTGCTGGACATGATCGTGGTCTACCCGGTGGAGGACGAGTCCAAGTTCTGCGACGGGCAGGGCCGGGTGCTGCCGGATGCCTTCCTCATGAAATGGGGGAGCACGCCCCACGATCTCGCGTACCAGGTGCATACCGATATCGGTGAGGGGTTCCTCTACGCGGTGGACGCCCGGAAAAAAATGCGGATCAAGGAGGACCATGTGCTCGAAAACGGCGATATCATCAAGATCGTCTCCACGCGCCGGTGATCCGGCGGCCGCGTGCCGGCGACAAAAAGCACAATGTTTTTAAACTGCTGAAAGAACCATTCTTTCACCATGAGTGGCGAGGTGTACCAGGCCCAGGTGCTCAAAAATTTTTTTGACTGCATTACCGGGCCGGATCGCAATCTCACCCGAATTTATATGTGCGTGGTGAGCCTCGCCAAGCTGCGCATGGAACCGCCCGAGAAAATCTCATTTCTGCTCGACCAGATGAAGAAGAGCAAGCAGCGCCGCGAGCTTTCCATCGATATCCTCGATTACATGTGCGATGCGGCGGTGGACTTGCAGATCTCCAGCGTGCAGACGGCCTTCGGTGTGGCGGAGATCAAGGAGATGGCCGACGAGTTCGGCTCGATCAGCCTCGATTCACTCTGACCGGACGGCCAGCAGTCATCATTCCGCAAGATAGCCGGCCGGATCGAAACTGTCTCAAAAAAGAGGTATTCTGATAGTTCAGGCGGTGCTGAACCGTTTCTCCAGCCGCAGCGCGAGTATGCTGATCGATATGGCAAACAGCCACACGGTGAGATCGGTCGCCGGGTTTTCCATCCCGAAAAAGATGATCACCGCATAGAGCGGGGCGAAGAGCGATACGATGTCCCGCCTCGGCTTCAGGTATGCCAGCACGGCGATGACGAACGATGCGAGCAGGCAGCCGAGTATACCGGCCATCAATGACGAATCGTCGGGGTATTCGAGTGAAAACCGGAGCAGGTACATGAGCGCGATACCCGCGAACGAGAGTGCCGGGACAATGAGCCAGGCGTACCTCTGTTGTGCAAACTTCTGCAATTCCTCGCGATGCATGAATCCTCACTAGGGTTGGTCGTTTCTCTGTTAATTACGTGCTGATTCATACCTGCGGGTCGGAAGGGGGTTCGGTCTCCGCAACCGGCAGTCCGCGCAGGTCGAGACGCGTGGCCTCCCCGGCGATCGGCTGGATCCTGCGTTCGAGCTCGTCGCCGAGATGGGGCATCTTTGCCCTGATCCCGTCCATCTCCTTTTCGTAGGTTTCCATCCGCTCGATATCCCCCGCATGCTTCTCTCGAATGGTATTTTGGCGCTGCTGTAAATCCCTCATGACAGAGAGGGGCTCCGAGTGCGCAATTGCGGTGTTCAGGGCGCCGGATTCGTCCCTGACATCCGCATACCCCTGACAGATCGTTTCCAGCTCCGTGATGATCACGGCGTCGCCGGAAAACAGGTGCAGTTCACTCTTGTTTTTCAGTGCAATGGTGTTTTCATCGACCATCGCCCGTAGATCGGGCAGGATGGCCCGGACGGATCGGATGAGGATGTCGGGGCCGGGAGTCATCGGCGTATCCAGCATTTGCATGACCTTCCGGATGCGGTGGGCCGATTCCATGGCTCCCTGGCGTTCTGCGGCGTATGCGGCCCTGCGGAGCACCCCGCCGGTGGTGGAAGCGATCGAATGGTACCGCTCGCGCAGGTTCCTGCGCTCCCGGTCGAGGGCACCGGCGCGGGCCTGCAGTTCCCTTGCCGCGCGATAGCCCGTGTCCGTTTCGATCCCGGCAACCTTTTCCGCGATGGTGGTGAGGCGTGCCTCGTCCCTTTCGATATCCTTCCAGAGCGCCTTCCACTGCTCCTTCTTGGCGCGGCGTTCGCCTGCCGCCTCCTCGAGCGCCCGGTAGGCATTCCTGGCCTCCCGTATTTTGCCCATGACCTGCTGCGCCCGCCCGATCTCCTCCGTCATTGTGTTGATTTCCGTCCCGATGACGCTGATGCACGAGCGCAGCTCTTTCATCTCCTCGGGAAGCACGGCGGCGATGTACTTCCCCTGTCCTTTCATGTGCTTCATGCACCCCTTGAGCACCTCCACGGCGTCATTGTAGAACTCGATCGGATCGGAGGAGAAGTGGCGGGAGAGGGTGATGTCCATCGCCCGCACAAAGGGCTGCAGGGACGTCTCCACGACCCTTTTTAATTTCGGCGGAGTCTGGTCCCCAAACTCCACCGTCCGCAGCTGGTTGACCCTGGTCCGGGCCTCCTCAACCGCAAGGGCGATGGCAGTGCGCGAGCCCGCCGTCTCCCCGATCATTTCGTTGCGCACGTCGATCTCCCTGCCATCCAGCCATTGCGGAATTTCTGCGTACTCGAGAACCAGCACCGGCGCTTCGGGTTTCCTGCCGAACAGCCGGTCAAAAAAACTTCCCATATCTCCACTCCTCTTTTTCACGCGTTTATTCCGGTTCTTCAGTCGCTCCGCGCAATATTCGTGAGCCGCTCGACGCCGCGGATCTCCTGGATGACCTCCACAACCGGGAGGGGCACCAGGTGCTCCCAGGCCTCTCCGTTGAGCATCCTCCGCCGTATCTCCGTCCCGCTGAGCGTATGGCGCTCGTACATGTCGGGCGAGACAACATCGATCCCCGTTTCGGCAAAGAGCTGCACCACCAGCGGATTGCTCGTATAGACGGTGGAGAACGGGGGCGACATCGAGCGGACATGGGAGACCCAGAGGGCGTTGCGCTGGATATCCTCGATGGGGATGACGTAGATGCGGCGGTCCAGCGATTCAAGGGCGCGGGTAATCATCAGCACCCGCTCGCCGGCGGTGAAGGGGTTGTCGACCTCGTGGCTCAGCTGGGCGCTCCCCACCCCGATGACGATCTCGTCGACACACCCGGCAATATGCTCGAGCACCGACTGGTGCCCGCAGTGGTAGGGCTGAAATCTCCCGATATAGAATCCTCTACTCATGGTCGGCCACCATCCGTGCGATCTGTGCGGCAAACGCCCCCGCGGTGAACCCGGCATCGATGTTCACGACGGCGAGGACGGCGCAGGACTGGAGCAGGCTGGCCAGCGCCGCCTCCCCCTTGCCCATGTACCCGTAGCCGGTGCTCACCGGGACCCCGATCACCGGGCGGTCGGTCAGCCCCGCCACCACCGCCGGAAGCGTGCCTTCCCTTCCTGCCGCCACGATGAAGACGTGGGCTCCCGTGAGTTCTTTAAGCGCCGGGAAGAGGCGGTGGATGCCCGCTGCCCCGACGTCATAGGCGGTGCGCACCGTGCAGCCCATCTCTTCGGCGATGACCCGCGCCTCTTCGGCCACCCCGATGTCCGCGGTGCCGGCGGTGATCACCCCCACGATCCCGGCGTGACGGGCGGGCCCGGTGCCGTCGGAGAGCACCACCATCTGTGCGAGTTTGTGGTGGGTGCAGGTGAGCCCGTGCTCATCGCAGAGGGACTGGAAGCGTGCCGCCAGATCCGGGGTGATGCGCGTGACCACGCAGCGCCCCGCCACCTCCACGTACCGGCGGGCAATCTGCACCAGCTGGTCGGGATCCTTGCCCTCGCCCAGCACGACTTCCGGCATCCCGCAACGCACGCTCCTCCCCATGTCAAGCCGCGCGCACTCGCCCACCATCTCGATGCGCATGCCGGCGATCAGCTCCTCTGCTGCCGCCATGGATATCTCGCCCTGCTGAAATGCCTGCAGAACATCCTTGAACGAAGTATAGGCTGCCATGGTCTGGTTATAAGACTATGGAGGGGGAACTCATAATAAGTATCGCGCCATGGCTCAGGGTATCCTTTTCTATGTTGCAGTGTTCGGCACCTTCACGGTGGCGTTTTTCTGGCTCCGTGATGTTCGCATTTTTGCCCGCACCGCGTATGCCGGGTACCGCACCGCCTCCTACCGCGGGGTGATCTACACAGCGCTGTCCCTTGCGGGGCTCGCCGCCGCCGACTTCGGCTCCGAGTTTGTGGGGATCGGGCTGGTGCTCCTCGCCCTCTACCTGCAGGGCGAAGCGCCCCGGGAAACAAACATCTGGACCGGTGAAACCGCCATGGAGCGTTTTTTCGGCAGCGTCCGGCGCAGGACTGATAAGGCTTCAGAATAAATATTTGGGCAGGAGATTTGTCAATGCTTCAGAAACCGCGGGGTACACGAGATTTTTTACCGGAGGAAATGGAGCGGCGGAGAATCATTGAGCAGCGCATGCGCGACACGGCGAAGCGCTGGGGGTACCGTGAGGTCTGCACCCCCACCTTCGAGACCCTCGAGCTCTTCACCATGCGCTCGGGCGAGGGGATCATCCAGGAGATGTACACCTTCGAGGACAAAGGCGGGCGGGAGCTCGCCCTGCGGCCCGAGGTCACCGCCCCGGTGCTGCGCATGTACGTCAACGAGGGAAAAGTGCTGCCGAAACCCCTGCGCTGGTGCTACTTCGCGGACTGCTTCCGGTACGAGCGGCCGCAAAAGGGCCGGTACCGGCAGTTCTGGCAGTTCGGCATCGAGCTGATCGGGGCGGACTCGGCCGGCGCCGAGGCGGAGGTCATCCTCGCCGGCTACGAGATCCTCAAAAACGCCGGCGTGCAGTTTTCCCTGCACATCGGCCACCTCGCACCCATGCGCGCCATGCTCGCCGGTCTGGATGCAAACGTCGCAAAGACGGTCATGGGGCTGCTCGACAAGCGCGACTTCGAGGGGCTCGCGCAGTGCCTCGGCGATCTCGGGCATGACGAGCTGCTGGCGTCGCTCACCGGGCTGGTGCAGAGCAGGACCATCGACGAGGCCTTCGCAATCTGCGGCGATATCCCTGAGTGGGAGCGGATCGAGGAGACGTTTGCCATTCTCGACGCCCTCGACCTCCCCTACACCCTGAACATGGGGATCGTGCGCGGGCTCGACTACTATACCGGGACGGTGTTCGAGGCGTTCGCGGAGAACCTGGGGGCCGAGAACCAGATCATGGGCGGCGGGGTCTACCGGCTCGCCCACCTCTTCGGCGGCGACGACGCGGCCTCGTGCGGGTTCGCCATCGGTTTCGACCGGGTGATGGTCTCCTTGGGGGAGATGGCGCTCGCCCGGCCCCCGGTGGTGGCGGTGCTCGCCACGGCGGAAGCCCGCACCCGGTCGTTCGAGGTCGCCGGCGCCTTCAGGGAGGCGGGGATCTGTGCCGAGCTGAACCTGATGGACCGCGGGATCGGCGCCCAGATGAAGCACGCAGCGAAGTCCTCGGACTTCGCGATCATCATCGGGGAGCGCGAGCTCGCGCACGGCACGGTCACCCTCCGGAACCTGCAGTCCGGCGAACAGCGCGAGTGCGGGGTGGACGAGGCGATCGCCGGGGTGAAGGGCGTTGGTGCTTGCTGAGGACCTGGCAAAGCAGCAGCGCAGTATCAGTGTTGCGGAATTTTTCGAGAAGAACAAGCACCTTCTCGGATTCGACTCGCCCACCCGCGGGATCATCACCACCATCAAGGAGGCGGTGGACAACTCCCTCGACGCCTGCGAGGAGGCGCAGGTGCTCCCCGACATTTTTGTGGCGGTCACCCGCCTGGACAAAGATGTCTTCCGCATCGTGGTCGAAGACAACGGACCGGGGATCGTCCCCGAGAACGTGCCCTTCGTATTCGGAAAACTCCTCTATGGGTCCCGGTTCCACCAGATACGCCAGAGCCGGGGCCAGCAGGGCATCGGGATCTCCGCGGCGGTGCTCTACGCCCAGCTGACGACGGGGGTGCCCACGAAGGTCATCTCCCGCACGAGTGCCCGCAAACCCGCCCACTACTTCGAGCTGATGATCACAACCGAGACCAACGACCCCGACATCCGCGCGCACCGGGAGATCGAGTGGGATCGCATGCACGGCACGCGGGTGGAGATCGAGTTCAAGGCCACACTCGCAGCAAAAAAGCGCCTGCTCGACTACCTGCGCTACACCGCGGTGGTCAACCCCCACGCCCGCATCCGGGGGGAGATCGACGGCGAGCCCTGCACCTTCGAGCGGGTGAGCGACGAGGTGCCCCCCTGCCCGAAGGCCATCGCCCCCCACCCCCACGGTATCGAGTTTGGGCTGCTGAAGAGGATGGCGGAGGCGAGCGATGCGAAGCTCGGGGAGTTCCTCATCGAAGGCTTCTCCCGGGTAGGCGCAAAGAGCGCCGAGGAGATCCTGCATGTCGCCGGGCTGAAGGGGACGAAAAAGGCCTCCTCGCTCTCCTCACAGGAGTTAAAAAGCCTCCTCGACGCCATGCAGGCGGTGCAGGTTCCCCCGCCGCCGGCCTCCCAGTGCCTCTCCCCCATCGGCGAGGAGCTGATCGTGCAGGGGATCGAGAAGGAGTACCCGGTGGACTTCATCAAGGCGAAGACGAGAAAGAGCAGTGTCTATTCGGGCCACCCCTTCATCGTCGAAGCGGCGCTCGCCTACGGGGGGAAGCTGCCCGCCGAAGGGCAGGCACAGATGTTGCGCTTTGCCAACCGCGTTCCCCTCCTCTACCAGCAGGGGGCCTGCGCCATCACCAACGCCGTTTCCGGGGTGAACTGGAAGGCGTACAACCTCTCCCAGCAGGGCCTGCCCGCAGGGCCGGTCATGGTGCTGGTGCACGTGGCCTCCACGAATGTCCCCTTCACGAGCGAGAGCAAGGACGCCGTGGCGGCCATCCCCGAGATCGAGAAGGAGGTGACGCTCGCCCTGCAGGAGCTCGGGCGGGAGCTCAAGACCTACCTCAACCGCAGGGACCGCTCCCGGCAGCAGGAGGACCGGGCCCGGGCGATCTGCGCCATCATCCCCGACATCGCCGCCAAGGTGTGCGAGATCGTGGAGCAGCCCGTGGTGGACACCGCACCGCTGGAAGGCCGGATCATGCGCCGGCTGGTGGCGAAGAAACGGACGCTCGACGGGCAGGTGGAGATCAGCGTCCACAACTACACCGCAAAGCCGGTCTCTCTCTCCCTCTCTCTCCTCTCGCCGGATGCGGCACAGGACGCCATCCCGAAGCCGGACTTCGTGGACCGGGTGGGGGACGACTACACCAAGGTCTGGAAGTGCGCGCTCGAGCCGGAGACGTCGTGGACGGCCCGGTATGCAGGGAATGGCGGCGGGACGCTCGATGTGCGCGGCGTGGACGACAGGGTGAAAGTGGTGGTGGACCTCGATGTCTAGAAAAACAACCGATGCGCTCGCCGAGAAGCAGCTGGTGGGGATCGCCCGGTTCTGGTACGACCAGATGCGGGGCGGGGATCTGCCCTCCATCAGCATGCCCACCCGGACCAAGCAGAACATCGCCTACGACGATGAGAGCGGGGTGTGGAAGTACGGCGAGCGCGAGAGCACCCGCTCGGCGGGATCGGCCAAGAGCGCCCTGCACATCCTCAAGATGGCCTATGTCATCGGGTTTTTAAAGCAGCAGCTGCGGGAGAACCGCTCATCGACCTTGAGGGAGCTGTACTATATTTCCGAGGGCTGGAAGAAAGCGAAGTTCGCCGCGCAGGACGAGAGCAACCTTCTCATCGAGGACATGGAGATCCTCACCGAGCTCTCCCGCGAGGCGTTCCACCTTCGGCCCGAGGAGGATGGCGCTTCCGTGTACGGCCCCCTCAAACTGCGCGAGCAGACCCGGCGGGGTGAGCGGGAGATCCACTGCCAGGAGGACGTAGGCGAAGCCGGCTACCCCATCCCCAACAACGTGGAGAACGTCGAGTTTCTCGAGCATGACGCGAAGTTCGTCATCGCCATCGAGACCGGCGGTATGTACGCCCGTCTGATGGAGAACGGGTTCGACGAGGAGTACGGGGCGATCCTCGTCCACCTCAAGGGCCAGCCCGCCCGCTCCACCCGGCGCGCCCTGAAAAAGATGAACGAGGACCTGGGGCTGCCCCTGGCGGTCTTCACCGACGGCGACCCGTGGTCCTACCGCATCTTCGGCAGCATCGCCTACGGCTCCATCAAGGCGGCCCACATGTCCGAGCTGCTGGCAACGCCGGGGGCGCAGTTCGTGGGGGTGCAGCCCTCCGACATCAGCGACTACAACCTGCCCTCCGACGCCCTCACCGAGGGGGATATCGCGGCCCTGAAGGCCGAGCTCACCGACCCCCGGTTCGACACCGATTACTGGAAGAAGCAGATCACCCTGCAGCTGCAGATGAAGCTCAAGTCGGAACAGCAGGCGTTCGCGAGCCGGGGATTGGATTTCGTGACGAAGGAGTATCTGCCGACGCGGCTTTCCGAGATGGGGATTTTATAGGACGTCTGCGTCTGCGGGCACATCCCCTTCCCCGAATGCAACCACCGCAGCCCTCCCTCCCGATTTCTTTTTACCCGATCTCCCATCTCGCCCCTTTGCGGCGCCCGATCCGCAAACCGGCCAGGTTTCCTTCCTTACCCTGTCCCGTCGGCATCTATTTATCAAATAAAATACTCTAAATTCTATTATTGATATTATGGATGCGCAGCGCCCCGCCCCCGATCCCTGGCTCTCGGTGGTCATCTGCACCTACAACCGCGCGGATATTCTCCGCGGGTCCATCGAGAGCCTTCTCGGCCAGACCGGCGAGACCGGCACCTTCGAGATCCTCGTGGTTGACAACAACTCCTCGGACAACACCGCCGAGGTCGCACAATCTTACGCCGATCAGGGCATCCGGTATATCTTCGAGCCCGCCCAAGGCCTCGCCCACGCGAGGAACCGGGGGTATACGGAGGCTCGGGGGGAGTACGTGGCCTACCTCGACGACGACGCGCGCGCCGACCCCGCGTGGGTCGCCGGGATCCGCGCAATCGTGCGGGACGCCGACACGCCGCCGGTCGGCGTCGGGGGCCCGATCTACCCCTACTACCTCTCCGAGAAGCCGGACTGGTTTCTCGACGAGTACGAGATACGCACCTGGGGGGATGCGCCGCGCTTTCTGGAGAAGGGCGAGTTTTTCTCCGGCTCGAACATGGTCTTTTCCCGGGAGGTGCTCGCCTGCTTCGGGGGGTTCGACACCGATCTCGGGGTGAAGGGCGACACCCTGAACCTCGGCGAGGAAACAAGGCTTTTTTCCAAGATCTGGGACGGCTTCCGTGAGACGAACCTCTTTTACTACTCGCCCCCCCTGAAGGTCTACCACCTGGTTCCGGCAGACAAGATGAACCTGCACTACTTCTTCAAACGAAGGTTCATGGTGGGGCAGTCCAGCCTTCATTCCGTCTTCTCCCCGATCGACATCTACAAAAAAATCAGCCTTACGCTGGGGTTCTCCGCGTTCATCCTCTACAAATCCCTGGTGGCGGTGCTCAAGCTGCCCCTCTACCGCAGCTTCCACACCTGGGTGATCGAGTGCATGAACCCGGTGATCGTGGGTCTGGGGCTGGTCTGCGCCTGTGTCGGCATCCGGTGCTCCTTCGGCCAGTTCAAGATCGCGGAGAGTGAGCGGTGAGTCCGCCGGCGATCACCGTCCTGATGACGGTCTACAACGAGGAGCGGTTCCTGCGGCAGGCGGTCGACAGCATCCTGGCCCAGACCTATTCCGACTTCGAGCTGCTGGTGATCGACGATGCCTCCACCGATGCCAGTCCCGCCATCCTGGCGGGCTACGACGACCCGCGGGTGCGGGTGGTGACCAACGAGGAGAACATGGGCTGCCCCCGCTCCTCCAACCGCGGGCTCGCCCTCGCCCGGGGCCGGTACATCGCCCGGATGGACGCCGACGACATCGCCTACCCCCACCGCCTGGCGGTGCAGCACGCATTTCTGGAGCGCCACCCGGCGATCGACCTGGTGGGCTCGTCCAACGAGCTGATCGACGAAGAGGGGAAGGTTATCGGCGCCTGGCACGGCCGCTTTTCCCCGGAGACCGTCTACTACCTCCTCAACTTCCGAAACTGCCTCACCCACTCGACCGTGATGGTTCGAAAGGAGTTCGCAGAATCGATCGGCGGCTACAACGAGGGGGTGAAATGGGCGCTGGATTTCGACTTCTACCACCGGGCATCGAAGGCGGGGAGGCTCTTTCGCATGGACGAGGTGCTGGTGCAGTGGCGCACCATGCCCGCTAAATCGGAAGTGAAGTCCCGCGGCCAGATGGAGACCGTCTACGGCGTCCTGCGTGAGAATTTCTCCCGCCTCGGTGTGGGGGAGGTGGACGAGGCCACGCTCGCCATCCTCAACAACCAGCACTGCCTGGACGAGGCCGAGTTCACCTGCCCGGATATCGAGTGTGCTTTTGCTACCCTTATCCGGGCGAACGCGGCCATCCTGAAGACCGCGCCCCCGTTTCTCAGCAGGCCCCAACTGTTCGGGGCGATGGCTGCATATTCGCTCTTCTTTGCCAGGAATATCGTGAAATTCTACGGGGTTGCCCCGCTCCTGCACGGCCTCGGCTCGGTCTGCAGGAGTGCGGGGTGATCCGTAACCGGTTCCTCCCCGGGTCGGCTCCCGGCGATCACCGGCTCTGCCGGCTGGCCCACGAGTAGGGGAGCCGGATGTCCCCCTGGTTGAGGGCGGTCAGCTTCCCGGTCCCGAAGAAGTCTCCGTCCTGCACGTCGAGGGTGTAGGCCGACTGGACCCAGTCGGCGATCACCCCGTTGACCATGCAGTGGAGGTGAAAAAAAATCATTCGGAATTGATGAACGACGAGGCAATTCCTGCACAGTGCGCAATCTTACAGAGATAAGCTACCACCCAGATGTCCCAGAATTTTTTATACATCTCAGGTTTACCTCGGTTTACGATGAGTGTGTTGATTGCGAAGGGGTTCGGGGGGAGAACGAGTTTGATACCCTCAACCAGCTTTCTTCCCAATCCCCATTCATCGCGCCTGATGGAAACCAGTCCCGTTCCCACACGGATGTGCTTGGCGAGTAATTCCCGAAACCTCCGTGACGGATGTTGTACGACCGCACGAGGAGCATAGACCAGTTTATACCCCATGGATGTGGCCTTTTTCGTCCACTGCATATCTCCTCCGGATATGACATCTTCGGGAAAAAGCCCGACTTCGTCAAAGAGCGATGCGCGCACAAAAAGGTTGGCAGTCGGAGCGACACCCCTCTCGCAAATATAGTTCTCCACCTGCATATTGGTCATCGAATCATACAATTCAGCTGCCGTTTTACGCTCGGAATAGTAAAATTCAACCCTGCCGCCGGCGATATCTGCATCAGCTTCTGAAAGCGCGGCAACCCCTTCTCTCAACCAGTCGGGATTCGGGAGACAATCAGCATCGATGAATGCAATAATTTCATTTTTCGCGTGTTGTATTCCTTTATTTCGTGCGATATATGAGCTCTGACTGCTGGTTTCATCCAAGCATTTTATCGGATATCTTTGCGCAATAGATTTTG
>Ga0209614_1000307_pt1 | contig 44961 bp, 45 predicted proteins | sample BlaSprsedimmetaG_FD_185484 | JGI IMG/M metagenome (GOLD analysis project Ga0209614, IMG submission 185484) | Hot spring sediment bacterial and archeal communities from California, USA to study Microbial Dark Matter (Phase II) - Blank Spring... ...
GAGCAAGAATACCTTGCACCGTAAGTCACATTACGCCACCGTCCAGACATTTCACCGGGGCCGGAATCACGGAAATTGAAGGCGGCGTTTTTTGCTTTATCGATGGAAACAACAGGCGTTCGAGGCGCTCAAATACCCTGAATCGCTTTTCCTGCCGGTCTCCGGGACCTTTACCCGGGAACCCATCGGTTTCGCCCTGCGCAAGGGCGACGTCGACACGCTTGCTTTTTTCAACAGCTGGATAACGGTGGTGCAGGAGGAAGGGTGGCTGGCCGAACGCCATCACTACTGGTTTGAAACCAGGGACTGGGCCGATCAGGTGGAATAACCCGCACCCCTGATGCTGCCCAAAATCAGCTTAATTTTTGGACAATTGCCTCTGCCAACGGCAAGAGAAACCGGTGCACTGGAAGAAAAAACGCGTTACTCCGCTGGATGTCACCCTGACGCTCCTGCTGCTGGGGCTGGGCGCGTACATCGTCTACCGGCTGACCGTTGCCCTGAACTACAAGTGGCAGTGGAGCATCATACCGACCTATCTCGTTCGGTATGACCACGAACAGGAACGCTGGGTCGCCAATCTCCTGCTGGAGGGTCTCTACACCACCATCAGGCTGAGCGTCTGGGCCACTTTGCTGGCGGCGGTTCTCGGCCTGGTGTTCGGCCTGATGCGCACAAGCCGGCGGCTCCTGTTCCGCCTGACCGCGGGATTGTATGTGGAGCTGATCCGCAACACCCCCCAGTTGGTCCTGGTGTTCATTTTTTACTTCTTTGTCAGCTCCCAGGTCCTGCCGATGCTCGGCATCGAAGAGTCCATCCGGAGCCTGCCGGCGGCCGCACAGACCTGGATTGCCCGGTTTGCCGCCGGTCCGGACCTGATCACCGCCTTTTTTTCCGGGGTCCTGACCATAGCTCTTTTCCAGGGCGCATATATTACCGAGATAGTCCGGTCGGGCATCGAATCGGTTGAAGAGGGGCAGTGGGAGGCGTCCTATGCCCTCGGCCTTTCACGGTGTCAGCAGCTGATCTGGATCATTCTTCCCCAGGCCGGCAGAAAGGTCCTGCCTCCGCTGGCCAACGAGTTCATCAATACCATCAAATATTCCGCCATTGTCTCAATCATCTCGATCCAGGAACTGACCTTCCAGGGCATGCAGATCATGTCCTCGACCCAGGTAACCATCGAGATATGGCTGACCATCACCCTGATGTACCTCGTCCTCTGCCTCCTCCTGTCGCTGTCGGTCCGCGCCCTGGAAAAACATTTGAACCGCGGTCATGCCTGATCAACGGCCGGGTTTGCGCCTCGAGCCCCATCCTTGAGTGCGGATCCGGGCCGGGCGCAACCTGCTTAACGCTTGCCCGGCGGCGCGAGAAAGAGATTTTTGAGCTTCAGGAAATAATCGATCCCGGACCAGATCGTCAGGATCAGCGAAACGTACATGATCAGCAGGCCGAGACGATGCAGAAATGACAGATCAAACATATCCAGGGGAAAAATCAGGACTCCCAGTCCTATGTACTGGGTAATCGACTTGATCTTGCCCAGTCCGCTGGCGGCGACGACAATCCCCGATGAAGCGGCCACGCCCCGCAGACCGGTTATGATGATCTCACGGCAGAGAATCAGCAGGGCCAGCCATGCCGGGATCCTGCCCAGGGGAATGAGCATGATCAGGGCGGTGGCGACCAGGACTTTGTCCGCCAACGGGTCCATCAGCTGACCCAGTACCGTTTCGCTCTTGTAGCGGCGGGCAAAATAGCCGTCCACCCAGTCGCTGCCGGCGGCGATGATGAATACCAGCCAGGAAAAAAAACCCAGCCAGAGGGTCTGCTCCAGGAAAAGCAGTCCCGCCAGCACGGCCGCGAACAGGAAGCGGAAGGCGGTTATGGAATTGGGAAGATTGAAGACCTGGTCCACAATGCTTAATTCACCGTTACCAGCTTATGCACATTGATATTTTCCGTCATTGACATGGAAGCGCCTGATTTCTGCTGGTAAGAGCGATACCGCTGGATCACCCTGTCGACGTACTCCCTTGTTTCCCTGATTCCCGGCAAGGGGCCGTTTTTCGTCACCCTCCCCGGGCCGGCATTGTAGGCGGCAAGGCTCAGGGCCAGGTCCCCCTCGTAGGAATTGAGCAGCTGACGGAAATAACGGGTGCCGCCGCGAATATTTTCCGCCGGATCAAAGGGATTCCCTACCCGCATCAGCTTTGCGGTTCCCGGCATGAGCTGCATCAGGCCCTGGGCGCCCCGGTGCGAAACGGCATAGGGGTCGAAATTGGACTCGGTATGGATAATGGCCTTGATCAGGAGGGGATCGATCCTGTGCGACAGGGCCGCCTCCCTGATGTGGTGATCATACCGGGCCGGATTCCGGGAAGCGGTCTGCTTGTTTGCCGATGCCGGCAGGCCGGCCGTGTTCTCCCGGGGTGTGTTCAGCCGCCCCAGGCGCATCGGCTTGTATCGGCTGCCGGCAGGAACGTTGGTATAATGACTGACCCCGTTGCCGTCCACGTACACGTAGATGTCCGCGGCTGCCGCCGGCGGCGCCCCCGTAACCAGCAGAAAAAAGAGAAGCGGCAGGAATATCTTCACCGGCATGTCCCTTATTTCCGCCTTTTCTCCCAGTCGGCGAGAAATTTTTCCATGCCGCTATCGGTGAGCGGATGCCTGGCCAGTTGGGCAATGACCTTGTAGGGAATCGTGGCGATCTCCGCTCCCATTAATGCCGCCTCCAGGACATGCAGGGGATTGCGCACCGACGCCACGATGACCTCGGCGGTAAAGCCGTAATTGCGGTTGATGGTCAGGATGTCGCCGATCAGGTTCATTCCCGTGTGGGAAATGTCGTCCAGCCGGCCGACAAAAGGGCTGATGTAGGCTGCGCCGGCCTTGGCCGCCAGCAGTGCCTGGGTGGCGGAAAACACCAGGGTGACGTTGGTCTTGATGTTTTCGTCGGCAAGCCGCCGCACCGCTTTCAGGCCCTCTTCGATCATCGGAATCTTGACGACGATGTTGCTGCCGAGCTTTGCCAGTTCCCTCGCCTCGCTGACCATGCCGTCTGCTTCCACGCTGACGACTTCGGCGCTGACCGGGCCGTCAACGATGGCGAGGATATCGCGCAGGATGTCTGCAAAGGGCCGCTGTTCCTTGGCAACCAGGGAAGGGTTTGTCGTGACCCCGTCGACCATGCCCATTTCCAGGCCCTTTTTTATTTCATCTATGTTGGCGGTATCAATAAAGAATTTCATTTATCACCTCTTGACGTTTCGGAAAACGCATCGCAGCATTTTTCGCTGCAGAAATAGTACGTTTTCCCGTTTTTTCGCAGCCGGACGGCCTGATTCTTGGGCACCAGGGTATGGCAGACCGGATCTTCAACGAGCACATCCTGCACCTTGGAGCCGTCACCGCCGCCGGGGGTTGCGGTTGCCGATGATTTTTTTCCTGCCGTCGGCGTTTTCGTTCCCCCGGCGATGCTGCGCAAAAGGACCCAGCCGATATAGAGCAGGATGGCAAGGGCGACAAAACGAATCACAAACATTGTCTTTTCCGCCCGGTCCCTTTTCTGCGTTCCACGACTTCCATCGTTGTATTATATCGCCCCGTCAACAAATGTCTAATTGAAATTCAGACAGAAGAGGCCGTCGTTACGAACCGACGGTCCAGGCCGCCCGCTCAAGCTGTGGTGTCGGGCCAGGAAATCCGGCGGGCGGCCTGTTCATCGGAGCCGTGCGCGGCCGAGCGGAGCAGATCGCCCATGGAGCGATGCAGCAGGGGATGACGGACATCCGGAGCAATCTCGGCCATCGGCAGCAGAACAAAGAGGCGTCGATGCATCTCCGGGTGGGGGAGAACCGGCTGCCCCTCTCTCCGGACGCAATCTCCATACAGCAGCAGGTCAAGGTCGAGCTCCCTGTCCCTGTACCCCCTGGCGGCCGGGTCCCGTTTCCGCCCGAACCGTTTTTCCACCAGATGCAGAACGGCAAGCAGTTCTTCGGGAGAAAGGGCTGTCAGGACGGATCCGGCACCATTGACGAACCAGTTGCGGGTCGCCATGTCCACCGGTCTGGTGCGGTACGGGCTCGACAGCCGGTGCAGTCGGATTCCCGGTTGCCGGCCCAGGATTTCCCAGGTCCGGCGGAGAATCTGCAGGGAGTCGCCGAGATTGGAGCCCAAACCGATATAGGCGACGGTCAGCGACTCCGCCGGCAGCAGGGATGCCTGATCAGCCATCCGTTTGCACAGGCAGGCGGAAGGGATGTCAGAAATTCGTCAGGCCGAGGACATCGAACATGGTATACATGCCGTTTGGCTTGTTTACCACCCATTCCGCCGCCAGGGCCGCACCCCTGGCGAAATTGTCCCGGCTGTGGGCCCGGTGGGTAATCTCCAGCCGTTCCCCGGCGCCGGCAAAATAAACGGTGTGTTCGCCAACGATATCACCGGCCCTGATCGTCTGGATGCCGATCTCGGTATCCGTCCGTTCGCCGATCATTCCGCTGCGGGCGAAAATACCCACTTCGGCAAGATTCCTGTTCAGGGCACCGGCGGCCATCTCCCCCAGCTTGAGGGCGGTCCCGGAAGGCGCGTCCTTCTTCATGCGGTGATGGGCCTCGACAATCTCCACATCATAGGCATCACCGAGAATGGCGGCGGCCTTTTCAACCAGTTTGAACAGCACGTTGACGCCCACGGCCATATTGGGCGCCTGTACGCAGGGAAAGTGGCGGCCGGCCAGTTCGCTGACCGCCTGCAGATCTTCGCCGCTCAGCCCGGTGGTGCCGATCACCATGGCCCGGTTGTGGCGGGCGGCCAGCTGGACAAACCCCATGGTCGCCTGATGAAAGGTGAAATCTATAATGACATCGCCCTTGTCGATCACCGATTCGAGGCCGGGTTCAATGGTCACTCCCACTTTGCCGAAGCCCCCGTTTTCACCGACATCACGGCCGATGGCGGGACTGTCGGGATGCTCGAAAGCGGCGCTCAATGCAAGCCGAGGGTTGCCATGCACCATCAAGCTGATGCGTTGTCCCATCCGGCCGGCAGCGCCGGCCACGATAACACGTGTCATATTCTCTCTTCTCCAAAAGGAACAGGCCCCGCCCGGTCAGTTCAAGCCGACCTCGGCCATGGCCTTTTTCAGCACCACGATGCTGGCCTCATCCATCCCCGTCATTGGCAGGCGCACCTCGCCGGAGCGAATTTTGCCCATCAGTTCCAGGGCCTTCTTGGCCGGGGCGGGACTGGGATAGCAGAACATCGCCCCCATCAGGGGGAAAAGCCGGTAGTGCAGTTCGTTGGCCAGGGCCAGATCGCCCGCCAGGGCGGCTTCCATCATCCGGGCCATGCCTCCGGGTTCAACGTTTGAGGTCACTGAGATGACTCCCCTGCCGCCTATCAGCACCGTGGGCATGGAGGTGAAATCATCCCCGGAGAGGACGATAAAATCCTTCGGGCAGAGCCGGATGACCTCGCTTATCTGGTTCAGGCTGCCGGTGGCTTCCTTGATGCCGATGACATTGGGCAGCTCCCTGGCGCAGCGGGCCACGGTTGGGGGCAGCATGTTGGTCACCGTCCGCCCCGGCACATTATAAAGGATCAGCGGGATATCGACCGCCTCGGTAATTGCCCGGTAATGCTGGAACAATCCCTCCTGGCTCGGTTTGTTGTAGTACGGCACAACCGACAGAACGGCATCGGCGCCGCTGGCTTTCGCGCTTTCCGTCAACTCGATGGCCTCCAGGGTATTGTTGGCCCCGGTGCCGGCAATGACCGGGACCCGGCCGTTGACCGCCTTAACCGTCAATTCGATGACCCGCTTGTGCTCATCGAAGTCCAGCGTCGCAGACTCCCCGGTGGTTCCACAGGGGACAATGCCGTGCGTCCCGTTGGTTACCTGGAACTCGATGAGGTCCCGCAAGCCCTCTTCATCAACCTTGCCGTCAAGAAAGGGAGTAACGATGGCAACGATTGCTCCCTGAATTCCGCTCATGATCTTCCTCCTCTGTTTTATCTTCCTGGTCCCGGGCGGGAACCTGTTCAATCCTCGTGCAGGGCGTCCTCGTTCAACTCCCCGGTGTAGATGATATGGGCCGGACCCTTGAGAAATACATTGGCCGCGGCTTTGCCCTGGTGCAGGTCAAAGGAAATGGTCAACCGGCCGCCTCCCGAGGTGACGATATCGACGGGCGACGCCGCATGGCCGAGAACGGCGGCAATCAATGCCGCGGCGGCGGCGCCGGTGCCGCAGGCCAGGGTTTCGTTCTCCACGCCCCGCTCGTAGGTCCGCACCTGCAGGCCCCCTTCCCTGAGCGGCCGGACGAAATTGACGTTGGTGCCGGCCGGCATGAAATCGCCATGGAAGCGAATCGCCCGGCCCGTCTCCGTGACATTGAATCCGTCATAATTGTCGACAAAGATGACCGCATGGGGGACGCCGGTATCCACCGAGTGCAGCTCAACGGTCCGGTCCTGCAGACGGACCGTCCTGTTCAGCCTGAAATCCTTCGGTTCCGTCATGAGAATGGCGACATTGACGTCCGCGACATTGGCTTCGATGATCCCGGCAATGGTCTCAAAGCGCATATGGGCCGGAGCCATGCCGTGCATATAGGCAAAGCGGGCGGCACAGCGGGCGCCGTTGCCGCACATTTCCGCCTCGGATCCGTCGGCATTGAAAAACACCCACTTAAAATCCGCCGCCTCGGACGGTTCGATGAAGATAAGGCCGTCGGCGCCGACGGAAAACCTCCGCCGGCAGACCAGGCGGGCGAATTCGGGCATCATTTCCCTGGCCAGTTTCGGCTTGCGGTGGTCAATAAGAATGAAATCATTGCCCGTACCGCTCATTTTGACGAACGGGATCGGCATCCGCACGATTTTCATGGCTCCTCCCGGACCGGAATGACTTCGCCCCTGACAAGGTCCGCGTAGGTCTCCCTGGACCTGATCACATGAAATGTATCGCCGCTGACCAGCACTTCGGCGGCCCGGGGCCGGGAATTATAATTGGACGACATGGTGAAGCCGTAGGCGCCGCTGCTCATGATCGCCAGCAGTTCGCCCTGACTGACCCGGGGCAGCAGCCGGTCCCGGGCCATGAAATCACCGGTCTCGCAAATGGGCCCGACGATGTCGACCAGTTGAGCCGGGGCGCTGTTGTCCACGACGGGGCGTATTTCATGGTAGGCCCCGTACAGACTCGGTCTGGTCAGATCATTCATGGCGGCATCGACGATCACAAACCGCTTGTCCTGATCTCCCCCCGTATTGACCTTGGTATACAGCACTTCCGTGACCAGGATGCCGGCGTTGCCGACAATCACCCGGCCCGGCTCGAGAATGAGCGTGCACTGCATGGAGTTCAGCTCCCGCTGGATTGCCCGGGCGTAATCGTGCGGATGGGGCGGCTGTTCATCGGCATAGGTGATGCCGACGCCGCCGCCGAGATCGAGGCAGCTGATGCGAATGTCCCGCTCCTCGAGGAGGGAAATGAATTTTTTCAGTTTTCCCAGGGCCTCGATGAACGGATCGATCCGGGTGAGCTGCGAACCGATATGGCAGCTCACTCCCCGAATGGCGATATTGCTCATTGACCGGGCCCGGACATACTCCCGCAGGGCATCCTCAACCGGAATGCCGAACTTGTTTTTGGCCAGGCCGGTGGAAATATACGCGTGGGTCAGGGGATCGACATCCGGATTCACCCGGAAGGCGACCGGAGCCACGACCCCGAGGCCGGAGGCCACGGCCTGCAGACGGTCCAGCTCCTGGGGCGACTCCACATTGAACATCAGAATGCCCGCTTCCAGGGCCTCGCGCATTTCCGCGGCGGTCTTGCCGACGCCCGAGTAAATGATCCGTTCGGCCGGAACGCCTGCCCGCAAGGCCCGGAAAAGTTCGCCGCCGGAGACGATATCCGCCCCCCCGCCCAGCCCGCTGAACAGGTTCAGCACACCGATGTTGGAACAGGCCTTGACCGCGAAACAGGTCAGATGATCCATGCCGGCAAAGCCGCTGTCAAAGGCCTTGAAATGGCGGATCAGGGTTGCCTCGCTGTACAGATAGAAGGGCGTGCCGACGGCCCGGGTAATGTCGCGGACCGGAATTTCCTCGCAGTACAGTTCGTTGTTCAAATAGTGAAAATGATGCATAAGCAGCCCGTGGTGATGTTACCCGCTTTCCTCCTACCTGAACATCTCGGCTTCTTCCGAAGCCGGACTTTCATTGACCGGACTGGCCCCGTCGATGCTGGATACGGAATAAAACCATCTGACCGCCCCGGGAGGCGTCCGGTCATCGAAAATCGTCGCCGGGACCTTGACCTCGCCGAGCAAAACCGGCTGCCGTTCGCCCTCTACCCGGCGATACACCCTGTATCCCCTTACGTCACGGTGCTGGACGGGATCCCAGACCACCTTCACGCCGGTGGAGGTCATGACCGCTTTCACCCCGACCGGCGCCGGCGGCGGGGTCCGGTCAACGGGGACGGCCTCCACCGGCTGACTGGCGCCGCCGCCGACCTCACCCATTTCATACATGGTGACCGCCTGGACCTGGTAGCTGTATTTCCTGCCGTTGACCACCTTCGTATCCACATATCCGGTTTCATTGAGCAGCCCGGTGAGCGGGGTGAAGGGGCCGCCGCCCTGGCTGCGGTATACCCGGTATCCGACCGGCTCCCGGATCGGCGTCCCGTTCATGCGGGCGGTGACGGCCGCCCAGGCCAGACTCACCCTGCCGTCGCCGGGCTGGACGGTTACATCTGCGGGAGCGGCCGGCGGAATGTTCCACATGAAGGAAACAATGTTGGAATCCTCGCTTTCCGCCCACCATCCGGTTCGGGACCGGACCTTGAAGAAATACAGATTTCCCGGCCTGAGCAGTGTTGTCTCGTAAACAGCCTGCCTGGGCTTGCCGGCGGCGATGGCCCCCCCCGGAATGTCAAGGGGTTCGCCGAAGGGAATCGGACAGGTTTCGCAGTACTGTTCCGGGGCCACCACCGCCCGGTACAGTTTAAACGACAGAATTTCGCTGAGGTCATCCCCCTTGACGGTTTCCGCGGGATAGGTCCACCTCAGCGTCACCCCCTTGTCGTCCAGTTCATACTGCAGATCGGTAACCGCCTTGGGGACGATCTCCTGGGGAGAGACCGGCCGGCTCTTGTAGCCGCAGCCGCTCAGAACCGACAGAGCCAGCAATCCGCACAGGACAACCGGCCAGGGCAAAAATAACCGTCCATGCACAAGTGTATCCGCTCTCATCATCCTGTCATCCCCAAGTTTTTTTCGAGACGCCGCAGGGCATCCTCAACCCTGGCCCGCGCGGTCCCGCCGATGGACAGACGGCTGTTGACCGATCCCTCCACCTCGAGCACCTCCATGACGTCCCCGTCGATCAGGCTGGAAAAAGACTGCAGTTCTTCAAGTTTCAGGTCCGTGAGTTCCTTGCCCCGCTCCTGACAATGGGCGACAATCCGGCCCGCCACCCCGTGTGCCTGGCGGAAAGACATGCCCTTTTGCACCAGGTAGTCGGCCAGGTCGGTGGCGGTCATGAAGCCGCCGGACGCCGCCTCCCGCATCCGGTCCGTCTTGAAGGACAGGTTGCCCAGCAGTTCGGCGGTGATGGACAGACTTGCCCTGACCGTGTCAAGGGCGTCAAACACGGGCTCCTTGTCTTCCTGCAGGTCTCTGTTGTAGGTCAGGGGCAGCCCCTTGACGGTCATCATCAGCCCCATGAGCGATCCGGTGACCCGCCCCGTCTTCCCTCTGATCAGCTCGGGGATATCCGGGTTCTTCTTCTGGGGCATGATGGACGATCCCGTGCAGTAGCGGTCGCCGAGTTCGACAAAATCAAACTCCCGGCCGGCCCACAGCACCAGTTCCTCGGCCAGGCGGCTGAGATGAAGCTGGATGACCGTGCAGCAGAACAGGAATTCCATGGCAAAATCCCGGTCGCCCACCGTGTCCATGGAATTGGCGGTGACCGCCGGGAAGCCGAGTTCGGCCGCCACGAACTCCCTGTCGATGGGCAGACCCGTTCCGGCCATGGCCGCCGCCCCCAGGGGCATGACATTAAGGCGCCGGATGCAGTCACCAAGACGGTCCCGGTCCCGCTCGAACATCTCCACGTAGGCCAGCAGATGGTGCGCCAGCAGAACCGGCTGGGCCCGCTGCAGATGGGTATACCCGGGCATGACCGCATCGAGGTGCCGGCGCGCCAGGGTGGCGAATCCCTTCTGGACCTCCGCCAGCAGGAGCCGCAGGCCTTCCCCCTCCTCCCGCAGGTACAGCCGAAGGTCAAGGGATACCTGGTCGTTGCGGCTGCGGGCGGTATGAAGTTTTTCACCGGCCGCCCCGATCCTCTCGGTCAGGGCTTTTTCAATGTTCATGTGAATATCTTCCAGATCCGGGCGGAAGACAAAGGTCCCGGCTTCGATATCCGCCCGGATCCCATCAAGCCCTTTGAGAATTGCATCGCATTCTTCGTCGCTGATAAGCCCCTGCCGGGCCAGCATCCGGGCATGGGCCTTTGATCCGGCGATATCATGCCTGTAGAGCCGGGCGTCATAATGGATGGAAGCGGTGAACGCTTCGACCGAAGCTGCCGTTGCCTCGGCAAAACGACCGCCCCAGAGCTTGGCGGCGGGTGTGCGGCGCGGCGAATCGGCCATGATTTATTTCTTCCTGCTCAGGGCCTGGATCTGCATGCGCAGGCTGTTGAGCCTGATGAAGCCGGTGGCGTCGGCCTGGTTGTAGACCTCGTCTTCCTCGAAGGTGGCGAAACTCTCCTGGTAGAGGGAGTTATCCGATTTGCGGCCGACCGGCATGCAGCCTCCCTTGTACAGCTTGAGGCGGACGGTACCGTTGACTGTCTGCTGCGTCTCGTCCATGGTTTTCTGCAAAAGGCGCATTTCCGGGGAAAACCAGAAGCCGTTGTAGACCAGTTCCGAATACCGCGGCGCGAGGGAATCGCGGATCCGCATGACCTCCCGGTCCAGGGTGATGGTTTCCAGGTCGCGATGCGCCGCCCGCAGAATGGTACCGCCGGGCGTTTCATACACCCCCCGCGACTTCATGCCCACAAACCGGTTCTCCACCATGTCCAGCCGGCCGATGCCGTTGGCTCCGCCCAGCTCGTTGAGCCTGGTCAGCAGCCGTACCGGGTCGAGACGTTCGCCGTCAATGGCAACCGGGTTGCCGAACTCGAAATCGACCTCAACGTACACGGGCTTGTCCGGGGCCTTTTCCGGCGGGACCGTCAATTGGTACATCTGCTCCTCGGGCTCGTTCCAGGGATCCTCCAGGATCCCGCCCTCATAACTGATATGGAGGAGGTTTTCATCCGAGCTGTAGGGCTTTTCCCTGGTTACCGGCACCGGAATGTCATGTTCGGCGGCAAAGGTCAGCAGTTTGGCGCGCGAATTCAGATCCCAGATCCGCCACGGCGCGATGATGGTCAGTTTCGGATCAAGCGCCAGGTAGGCCAGCTCGAATCGCACCTGGTCATTGCCCTTGCCGGTGGCGCCATGGCTGACGCCATCCGCCCCCTCCTCACGGGCAATCCGCACCTGCTCCCTGGCAATGACCGGTCGCGCAAGAGACGTGCCCAGCAGGTACGAGCCTTCGTAGATGGCATTGGCACGGAAAGCGGGAAAAATAAATGCCCGGACGAACTCCTCCCGCAGATCGGAGATGATGACTTTTTCCGCCCCGGTCGCCAGCCCCTTGCGACGCACGGCGTCCCAGTCTTCCCGCTGCCCCAGGTCGGCGGCAAAGGCCACCACCGGACACTGGTACTCCTCCTGCAGCCATTTGAGGATAACGGAAGTGTCGAGGCCGCCGGAGTAGGCCAGCACAATTTTGTTCACGCGCATTGTTCCTTGCTTGGGCGCCGCAGCGCCTCCTCCTGTTTGCTTCGCCCGGATTGACGGGACTGCGTGGCTCGCCGCGGAGCCTTTCTCCGGGAAAATGTTCTTTATTGGATAAAATGCTCCAGGATCGCTTTGTGAATATGCATTTTGTTTTCCGCCTGATCAAAGATGACGCTGTGCTCCCCTTCCAGCACGTCGTCGGTGATTTCCTCGCCCCGGTGGGCCGGGAGGCAATGAAGAACGACGGCATCACGGCGGGCGGCGGCAAGCAGCTCGCTGTTCAACTGATAGGACTGAAAAATGCGCCGCCGCTGCTCCTGCTCGTCCTCCCGTCCCATTGACGCCCAGACATCGACATTGATCACGTCGGCATCCCGTACCGCCTCGCGGGGATCTTCGAGCAGGGTGATCGGCGCGGACGCTCTCTGCCGGGCTGCTTCCAGAACGGCTTCGTTGGGGCCGTATCCCGCCGGGCAGGCAAGGGTCAGAGGAAAGCCGAAAACCGCCGCCGCCTCGATCCAGGAGTTCGCCATGTTGTTGCCGTCTCCCAGCCAGACGATTTTCAGACTGTCCAGGGTGATTTTCTTTTCCATCACCGTCATGACATCGCTCAGGACCTGGCAGGGATGATGGAGATCGGTGAGAGCGTTGATCACCGGCACTTCGGAATGACGGGCCAGCTCCTCGACGACCTCCTGGCCGTAGGTCCGCACCACCACGGCGTCGACATACCGGGCGAGGACCCTGGCCATATCCTTGAGGGGCTCCCCCCGGGTCAACTGGGACTCCTTGGAGGACATATGGATGACCTGCCCGCCCATGCCGTACATGGCCGCTTCGAACGATACCCTGGTCCGGGTGGAGGGCTTTTCAAACAGCATGCTGATTGTCCGGCCGGACAGGGACAGGTGGTGGAGTCCTTCAGCGGCCTCCCGTTTCAAGACCATCGCCCGGTCGATGAGCGCCGCGAGCCGGTCCCGGTCAAAATCCTTCAGAGCCAACAGATGGTTGCACATAATCCATACTCTGTCTTTCAGGTACGGCCCGGCAGGCAGCGGACGCTGTGCACCCGGCGGCGGCGTCCCGTTCCCAATCGAACCAAAAACTTTAATTTATACAAAAAAACATGCTGCTTGCAAAGAAATTTCAAGATTACCGCTCTTTTCCGGCAGCACGGAGATCCTCGGCAGAGGTAGGATGAGAAGGCTGGTCTTCCTCGCGAGCTGTGATAGAATCACGCTCAAAAGATTAACGCAGTCCAAGAGGCTGCAAAGAGAGGAGGACCAGCCTTCTCATCCTACCTCTGATCCAGTCTCCTTTGCCAGGAGCGCTACAAAAGATCGTGACAGAGGTTGCAGCTTCCCCGGCGGACCCTAACATGCACCAGGCCAACGGCAAGGCCTACAGACGAGTGCGGATGGAAGCGTGACGTGAACGGGTTTTGCGGGGAAAAGTGGTCCGCCACGTCGGACACTGCTTGACAAGCCTTCTCATGGAAGGAAAGAAGGAACGAAGGTGATCAGGATTGCGGAGAACCGATACCGGTCATGACTGTTCGGCGGCAGGCACGAACTTCACGGTCTCCTCTCGAAGCCGCCGGACCGCCTCCCCCGATGTCAGGCAAGTCTCCCGAGAACATGGACCAGGGCGGCGATCATGCGGTCCGTTTCCTCCCTGCTGACAATCAGCGGGGGAATGAACCGCAGGACGATGTTGCCGGCAAAGTTGATCAGCACCCCCTGTTCGAACATCCCTTGAACGATGGCGGGCCCCTGTTCCCGCCCCCTTTCGGTCAGCACCAGGCCGAGCAGCAGGCCCCTGCCCCTGACTCCGGAAGCCAGAGCGGGAAAGCGCCGGGCGACATCGGCGAGCCTTTCCGCCAGGTACTCGCCCTTCTCCCGGACGCCGGCGAGGAACCCGTCCGCCAGCATGAGCCTGAGCACGGCAACTCCCGCCGCGGCCGCCACCGGGTTGCCGCCGAAGGTTGACGCGTGGGTCCCGACCGTGAAGGAGGCGGCAATGTCCTCCCTGGTGAGCATGACGCCGATGGGCAGGCCGTTGCCCATGGCCTTGGCCAGGGTGAGAATGTCCGGGGTCACCCCGAGCTGTTCGTAGGCGAACAGTGTCCCGGTCCGCCCCATGCCGGTCTGCACCTCGTCAAAAATGAGCAGCAGATTATACCTGTCGCACAGCTTCCGGATGGCGGCCAGGTACTCCGGCTCCAGCGGCCGCACCCCGGACTCGCCCTGCAGCGGCTCGCACATGATGGCGCAGGTGCGGTCGCTGATCAGCCCCTCCAGTGATTCCAACTTCCCGAATTCGGCGTGCACAAACCCGTGCGGCAGGGGCTCGAACCCCTGGTGAAACCGCGGCTGCCCGGTTGCCGCCACCGTGGCGAGGGTACGGCCGTGAAACGATCCGGCCAGGGAAATCACTTCATACCTTCCCGGGCCGCTGTGAATCCTGGCCAGCTTGAGGGCGGCCTCGTTGGCCTCGGCGCCGGAATTGGCCATGAAAACCTTGTCGGCAAACGAATGCGCGATCAGCAGCTCGGCCAGTTCAATCTGCGGGGCGGTGTAGAAGAGATTGGAGACATGCACGAGCGTGCCCGCCTGGCGGCAGACAGCCTCGGTCACGGCCGGGTGGCAATGGCCGAGGGAGCAGACGGCGATTCCGGCCAGAAAGTCCAGATATTCCCGGCCGTCGGCATCCCATAACCGGCAGCCTTCCCCCCTGACCATGGCAGCCGGAAACCGGCTGTAGGTTCCGATGAACACCTTGTCACCTCTTTTCTTCCAGTTGCTGTTCCCGGTCATTTGACTATCTCCGTGCCGATTCCCCGGTGGGTGAAAATTTCAAGCAGTATGGCATGCTCGCGCCGGCCGTCGATGATGTGCGTCTTGGCCACCCCTTTTTCCAGGGCGGCGGCACAGCAGCGCACCTTGGGGATCATCCCCCCGGAAACAACACCCGCCTCGATCAGCTCTTCGGTCTCATCCCGGCGGATGGTCGACAGGAGCGTTCCGTTCCGGTCCTTGACCCCTTCCACGTCGGTGAGCAGGATCAGCTTGACCGCCTTCAGTTCCGAGGCAATGGCCGCAGCCACGAGATCGGCGTTGATGTTGTACGCCTGGCCGTCATCGCCCACGCCGACAGGGGCGATGACAGGGATGAAGTCCCTTGCGTCAAGGGTCCGGAGGATATCCGGATTGACGCGGGTCACCTGGCCGACCCTCCCCAGGTCGATCAGCTCCGGCGGCCGGGCCGGGTCGTCCGGCCGGATGTGCAGGGTAAGCTTGCCGGCCTGGATCAGGTCGCCGTCGCGGCCCGACAGACCGACCGCCCTGCCGCCGCAATGATTGATCAGGCCGACAATCTCCTTGTTCACCTTGCCCACCAGCACCATTTCCACAACATCCATGGTTTCGCCGTCCGTCACCCGCATTCCCTGGACATAACTGGAGGTGATCCGCATTTTTTCCAGGAACCGGTTGATCTGGGGGCCCCCGCCATGGATGATCACCGGATTGATCCCGATGTATTTCATCAGAATGACGTCCAGGGCAAAGTTCTTCTTCAGTTCATCATCGACCATGGCGTGCCCGCCGTACTTGATGACAACCGTTTTTTCCCTGAACTCGCGAATATAGGGCAACGATTCTATCAGAACCTTCGCCTTGGCTATGCTTTCCTGCATGGTTCTTCTCTCCGGAAACGGGTGACCCTGACGCTCCTTTCCCAGCGCCGCTTCATTCTACCCGCCCCCGGCCGTCCTGTAAACACTTCTCTTGATTTCAATTTTTACCGGAATAGACATTTGCAGAGAGTTTGATCCCGGTGGATATGCTCTTTACTTTTCACCGGCAAGCAGTTATGATTCAGGCACCTCATGCAAGAAACAAACCTGAAATGCGCAAATCGCATTTTTTCACCGGAGTGCTTGATGAAATTTTCACCGCAATTCAAAAAGATGTGCGTCGTCCTGCTGGCGTGTGCCTGGCCCGCTCTTTTCGCCCCCGCGGCCGAGGCCATGCAGAAGTCCTCCGAACCCATCAACATTGAAGCCGATCGGATGGTCTCCCGGGAACAGGACAACTCGGTCGTTTTTTCCGGCAATGTCGACGCCCGGCAGGGAGAAGTGATCATCCGCACCGACGAGATGACCGTCTACTACCACCAGGAAAACGAACGGGGCGGGACCGGGGGATCGAGCCAGGTCAAGAAACTGATCTGCCTGGGCAATGTACAGGTTTCCCAGGGCGACTGGCTGGGGACCGGCCAGCGCATGGACTACTACGCCGAGGACCGCAAAGTGATTCTTTCCGGCGATGCCCGGGCCTGGCAGGGCCAGAACATGGTCGCCGGCAAAACCATCACCTACTATCTGGACGAGGGCCGCTCGATTGTTGAAGGTCCGGCGACCGCCGACGGAGCTGGCAAGGAGCAGGCCGGCGACAAACCCGGGCGGGTAAGGGCCGTCATCCAGTCTGATTCCCAGGCAAAGTAACCATGGCTTCCGTCTCCGTTCTCGAAACCAGGGGTCTGGTCAAGGAATACCGCAATCGCCGCGTGGTCGACCAGGTCAACCTCCAGGTGCAGAGCGGCAGGGTTGTCGGCCTGCTCGGCCCCAACGGGGCCGGCAAGACAACAACGTTTTATTCCATTGTCGGCTTTATCAAACCGGACAGCGGCCACATTTTTCTCAACCAGGAGGACATCACCGACCTGCCGATCCACAAAAGGGCCTGGAAGGGCATCACCTACCTGGCCCAGGAACCGTCCATATTCAGAAAGCTGACCGTGGAGGAAAACGTCCGCATTGTTCTGGAACCCCTGGGACTCGCCGAAAACGAGATAAACACCATTATCCGGGAACTGCTGGCCGAACTGAAGATAGAACACCTGGCCTCCAACAAGGGCCACGCGCTGTCGGGCGGTGAACGCCGCCGGGTTGAAATCATGCGCGCCCTGGCGACCCGGCCGCGCTTCATCCTGCTGGACGAACCCTTTGCCGGCGTCGATCCCCTGTCGGTGGCCGACCTGCAGCAGATCATCCGGGAGCTGAAGAGGAAGGGGCTCGGCATTCTGATATCCGACCACAATGTCCGCGAAACCCTCCAGGTCTGCGATTTCGCCTATATCGTCAACAACGGCCAGATCCTGACCAGCGGGGTCGCGGACGACATCGTCGTCAGCAAGGTGGCGAGAAAAATGTATCTCGGCGACAACTTCAGCATGTGAGCGGTCAATGCGGCAACGGGCAAGTCGTTTTTATTCCGCCAACCGGTGAGGGAAGATGGTCCTAGAACTCAGACAGCAGCTTAAGCTGGCCCAGAAACTGGTCATGACGCCGCAGCTGCGCCAGGCCATCAAGCTTCTGCAGTTGAACCGGCTTGAATTGACCGATGCGCTGCAGGCCGAAATGGAACAGAATCCCCTGCTCGAAGAGGCCGCGGAAGAAGCGAACCAGACGACCATGTCCGACAGCCTCGCCAACCAGGAACCGGAAGAGGGAGGCGAGCCGGCGGTGACCGCCAAAATCCCCGGGGAGGATGCGGCCACCCTGGCTGAAATCAACTGGGCCGACTATGTCAACACCTTTGACAGCGACCTGTCGTTTGCCAGGGAGACACCTCCGGCCGATGCACCTTCCCAGTTCGACTTCATCTCCAGCCAGCCGGGACTGAAAGCCCACATGCAGTGGCAGCTCACGGACCTGGATCTCAACGACCGGGAGATGGACATCGCCATGTTCATCATCGGCAACCTGGACCGCCACGGGTTCCTGCAGGCCGACATCGCCGATATCTGCGCCTACGCCGGATGCAGCGAGGAAACCGCCCAGGACATACTCCGACGCGTCCAACAGCTTGACCCGCCGGGAATCGCCGCCAGGGATATCCGTGAATCCCTGCTCCTGCAACTGAGCCGCAAAGGCATGGAAGATTCCCTGGCCTACGGGATCGTCAGCGACCATCTGAACCTGCTTGAAACGAGAAACTACGCCCTCATTGCCCGGAAGACCGGAGCCACGGTCAGAATGGTGATGAAGGAGATCGAGACCATAAGCGGCCTCGTTCCTTTTCCCGGCAATGAATTCTCCAACGAACAGACCAATTATATCGTCCCCGACGTCTATGTCTTCAAGGTGGACGGGGAGTATGTCATCCAGCTCAACAACGACGGCCTGCCCCAGTTAAAGCTTTCCGACGACTATCTCAGACTGCTGCGGGAAAAAAAGAGCCTGAACCCGGAATCCCTCGGCTACCTGAGGGACAAGCAGCGAAGCGCCGAGTGGTTCATCAAGTCCCTGCAGCAGAGGCAGCGGACGATCTACAAGGTCATGGAAAGCATTCTCAAGTTTCAGAAGGAATTTTTCGAGCACGGCCCCAGCCACCTGAAGCCGCTGATCCTCCGGGATGTCGCCGAGGACATCGGCATGCACGAATCAACGGTCAGCCGGGTGACGTCCAACAAATATGTCCACACCCCCCAGGGGATCTATGAGCTGAAATATTTCTTCAGCACCGCCGTGGCGACAATCACCGGGGACACCGTCGCCTCGGAAAGCATCCGCAACAGGATCCGCCAGCTCGTCCAGTCCGAAAACCCCGCCAAGCCCCTCAGCGACAACAAAATTTCGGAAATACTCGCCAGGGAAAATATACAGGTTGCCCGGCGCACCGTCGCCAAGTACCGGGACCAGCTCGGCATTCTTCCCGTCAAATTCCGGCGCAGGAAATGAACCCGCCGATGCTGCAGCTGGCTGAACAGTGCATCCTCCTGCACATTCCCGGCAAAACCAAGGAAAGCGTCCTGCGGGAAATGGCGGAGATCGCCCATCAACGGATTTCGCACATCGAAACCGATGTTATTTTCAACGCCTTGTGGGAAAGGGAGCAGATCGGCTCCACCGGGGTCGGCAACGGGGTGGCTATCCCCCACGCCAGGATAAAAGGACTGGACAGGATGCTGCTCTGCTTCGCCCGCAGCCTCGAAGGGATCAACTATGACGCCCTCGACAACCAGCCGGTCTATTATATCTTCATGATTCTCTGCCCGGTGGATTCGGCCGGCACCTACCTGAAAACGCTGGCCGCGGCCAGCCGCCTCCTGAAACAGTCCGAGATCCGCCTCCGGCTCAGACTTGCCACCCGGCAGCAGGAAATCATCGATATTTTTCTGCAGGGCCCGTGATCAAGCCGGATGCGGCCGGACCAGGCCACTGAGCCGGCACGGTCTAGGTGCGGATCATCTCGGCAATCTGAAAAGCCATCTCCAGGCTCTGTTCGGCGTTCAGCCGAGGATCGCACGTGGTCAGGTAATTGAGGCTCAGCTGCTCGTCCGCCAGCTGCCGGGCCCCGCCGATGCATTCCGTTACGTTGTCGCCGGTCAGCTCGAAATGGACCCCGCCCGGGATGGTGCCCTCGGCCCAGTTCAACTCGAAAAAGCAGCGCAGCTCGGAAAGGATTTCATCGAAATTCCTGGTTTTATGGCCGGAGGCGGCGGTAAAGGTATTGGCATGCATGGGATCGCAGCACCAGAGTACGTTCAGGCCCGCCCTTTTGACGGCCCGGATCAGGGGCGGCAGGCAGCAGTCAATCTTTCCGGCCCCGAAACGGGTAATCAGGGTCATCCGCCCCGGTTCGTTGTCGGGATTGAGCCGTTCGATGATCGCCAGGATGTCGTCCAGTTCGTATTGCGGACCGACTTTCATTCCCAGCGGGTTCAGCACCCCGCGGAGAAACTCGACATGGGCCCCGTCAAGCTGCCGGGTGCGGTCCCCGATCCACAACATATGGGCGGAACAGTCATACCATCCGCCGGTCGTCGAATCCTCTCTGGTCAGGGATTCTTCATATCCGAGAAACAGCGCTTCATGGGAGGTGAAAAAATGGGCCTGTTTCAACTGCGGAACGTCCGTGGAAATGCCGAGGACTTCCATGAAGTTCAAGGCCTGGCTGATCTGATTGGCCAGCCGCTCATAGGAGCGCCCCATGGGCGACTGTTTGACGAACTCCTGGTTCCAGGCATGCACCCTGTGCAGGGCGGCGAAACCACCCCGGGTGAAGGCCCGCAGCAGGTTGAGGGTTGCCGCCGACAGGAAATACCCCTTCTGCATCCGTTCCGGGTCGGGAATGCGGGCCTCGGGCGTCGGCTCGGCGGAGTTGCACATATCCCCGCGGTAGCTGGGGATTTCAACACCGTTGACGATTTCCGTGTCGCTTGACCGCGGCTTGGCATACTGGCCGGCAATGCGTCCGACCTTGACCACCGGCTTGCCGCCGGCATAGGTGAGGATGACCGCCATCTGCAGCAGTACCTTGAGTGTTTCACGGATATTGGGCGCGGTGCAGCCGGCGAACTCCTCGGAGCAGTCCCCCCCTTGCAGCAGAAACGCCCTGCCTTCCACGGCATCGGCCAGATGTTTTTTCAACTCCCGTATTTCCCCGGCAAAAACCAGCGGCGGAAGCGATGCAATGTTCGCCAGGACCTGCCCGTATTTTTCCTTGTCAGGCCATTTCGGCTGCTGAAGGGCCGGATGATCGTGCCAGCTCGTTTTCGTCCATTCCTTGCTCATCGTCGTCATCTGTCGTTCCCGTGTAGAAAAAAAATCCGGCCCCGAAAGACCTGTTTTACCGTACAAATACCCACCCGGTTTTCCGGGGCTGGTCCTGTTTTTTCTGCTTTCAATGGCGGTCCCGGTTTCGTTTGCGATAAGGGGCTTCCCCGGGGGGCCTGGCCGCCGCTGGTGATCATCGGGATCAATCGGCGGCAGGGATCATCCGCCGGGCCTGAACTCTGCGCCGCTCAACCTCCGGCATCATCCGGCGGCAGTTCGCACACCCCGCCCCGGCAGCAGATCTCTTCGTCAAATACATTCAATATCCTGGCTTCCCGGTCCCGTTTCTCCTCATCGGCAAAAGGCTCGAACACGAGTTCGCTGATCATGTCAAGCAGTGCCGACCTCCGTGGAATGGCCGGCATGCCGGTGCCGAGAACCCTGCCCGTCAGCGTTTCGAGCAGCTCGGCCTCGCGGCCGTTGGTCACCACGGCCAGGGGAATCCGGTGCTCCGAATCGAGCAGCCGGGATGCCGCCACGGCCGCTCTCTCCCTGGTCACCAGCGAACCCGGGCCGTACCGGACAATCATCACCCTCCGGCCCTCGATGCTGACGACCAGATCAATGCGCGACGTGACCCGCCGGCCGTTGAAATCAGTCTCGATGGCCAGGCGGGGTTCCAGCTCCGCCGGATCATATCCCTTTTCCTCCACCAGGTGCCTCGCAAGCTGCTGCCGATAGCGTTCATCATCGGTGTCCGGCAGCTCCTCGCCCGTCAGAAAATCCCTGAGGGTGCCGTAGACGATATGGTGGCCCGAGGTGTCGATCATCGCCATGCGAACGGAGCCGTCGGCCGCCGGCTACAGCTCAAGCCAGGACTCGGAAAAAACCGTCTGCCCGGAAAGGGCCTTGTAGGTCTTGTAGTGTTCGAGGGCCGCGCCCTGCAAGGTAGATGGATCCGGGTCGCCGCCGTCCATCATGGAGTGGACCAGGTCAACAAGCTCCTGGCGCTCTCCCTTGCAAATCGCCATCAATTCGCTGTCATAGGAATTGACGATCGCCGTGGTGATGCCGTATTTCATCAGCATGATCAGGTAGGTGCGGTCAAGATACTTGCGCAGATGATCGGCCACGCCGTTGGACACGTTGGACAAACCCACGGTGGAGCCGGCGCCCGGAGCGATGTCCGGCAGCATCATCATGAACTCGAGGCTGGAGGCGATCTGGTCCGCCCCCAGGGTGATGGGCGTGCCGATGGGATCAAAAAGGATCTTTTCATTGGGAATGCCGGCCTCATTGAGGGCCATCATCAGATCAACGGCCATGGCCGCGCGCTCATTGGAATCCCGAGGCATGCCGTCCGGTCCCCAGAGCAGGGCAATCACGTCGCAGCCGGCTTCAACCGCCACCGGGATCAGTTTTTCCATGCGTTCGGGCTGGGCGGAAATGGAGTTCATTATGGCCCCGGTTTTGTTTTTGACCACCCGGAAACCGGCGGTCATGGCATCGGTGTTCGTCGTGTCCAGACAAAGCGGCACGTCGACCACCGACTGGACCGTTTCCACCACCCAGGGCATCAGCTCCGTCCCGTCCTTGCGGGCCGGACCGATATTCAGGTCGAGATAGGCCGCGCCGGCGGCCGCCTCCTCCCCGGCCATTTCCTGGACCGGGCCCGGATTCCGCTCTCGCATGGCGTTTCCGCTTCGTTTTCCCATGATGTTTATACTTTCCGCAATCGCCTTTACCGTCATGGCCATTTTTCCTCTCCTTGCAATCCTTGAAATGTGGTGGCTATAAATGGGTATTTCATTTTTTTTTAAAAAATGTTAATTTATCGTACTTTAGACTAGTTGTCAATCCGCAAAATTGCCGGCCCGCCGAGCCCAGGAGAAAAGGATGCCGGCGCCTTGCCGGGTAATTCTTTTGTTGTGAAACCGGGTGCCTTGCACCCATGCCGCAGAATAACGGAGTTGTCATGAGTTTCTTCCATATCCTGGCCGCCTGGCTTGTCCTGCTCGCCCTTCCCGTATCGGCGTCCGCCAAGGCCACGGCGGCCGAATTTGATGTCGACCGCAACCGTCTTATCGCCTATATGCTGAGCCACCAGCTTGCGTCTCAGCATTTTGCCCACAAATCTCTGGACGCCGTGTCCCCTGCCGCCTTTGACCTGTACCTGCGGCAGATTGATCCCCGCAAACGTTTTCTCCTCCTGGAGGATGTTGAACAGCTCCGGTCCCACGCGGACCGCATTGGCGATGAATTGCGCAGGGGACGGGTTGAGCTGGCCGACAGGGGGGCCGAACTGCTTAACCTGCGGATCGACGAAGTGGAGGCCATGGCCGCGGCTCTTCTCGATGCGGGTTTCGATCCCCACGGGGAGGATTCCCTCGAGCTTGACCCCAGGAAAATTCACTATGCCGTCTCCACCGCCGAACTGCGGGACCGGTGGCGACGCATTCTCAAGCTGCAGGCGCTGGAGACCTATCTCGATTTCCTGGAGCAGGGGAAAAACAATGGCGCCGCGCAAACGGAAAAAAAGAAGGAGCAGCCGGCCGCATCGCCGGCCGATGAACCGCTGAACACGGAACTCTGGTCACGAGCCGTGGACAAGGTCCGGGAACGGAACAAACGCGCCTTTCACCGGCTGCGGCAGGAAACCCGGCAGGATCACTACAACCTGTTCTTTGACGCGGTTGCCCGGGCTTTTGACCCGCATTCCAACTACATGCCCCCCTCTTCCAAAGAAGACTTCGACATCCACATGAGTGGATCCCTGGAAGGGATCGGGGCCCTGCTCCGCGAAGACGACGGGTTCATCAAGATTGTCCGGATCATTCCCGGCAGCGCCGCCGAGCGGCAGGGAGAGCTCCAGGCCGAGGACATTATTCTTTCCGTGGCCGAAAAGGATGGGGAGCCGGTGGACATCTCGGATATGCGGATCCGCGAGGCGGTCAGCCATATCAGGGGACCCAAGGGAAGCGAAGTCCTCCTGACGGTACAGAAACCGGACAGTTCGAAAAAAACCATCTCCATCATCCGCGACGTGGTCCAGATTGAAGAGACCTATGTCAAGTCCGAGATCGCGGACGGGGAACACAAAATAGGGTACATCCGCATTCCCAGCTTTTACCGCGACTTTGCCGCCGCCGGTCCCATGAGCCAGTCCCGCAACAGCACCAACGATTTCCGCCGGGAGTTGTGGAACCTCCGCCAGAACACGATCGGCGGCCTCATCCTTGATCTGCGCGACAACGGCGGGGGCTCCCTTTCGGATGCCGTGGATATTACCGGCATGTTTCTGCCCGGCGGACCCGTCGTCCAGGTGAAGAACGCCCAGGGGGAGATCAAGGTGCTTGAGGACGCCGACGCCAATATCCTCTATGACGGGCCGATTATCGTCCTGGTCAACAAATTCTCCGCATCCGCATCGGAAATCCTGGCCGCCGCCCTGCAGGACTACAATCGCGCCCTGATCATCGGCGGCGACCACACCCATGGCAAGGGAACGGTCCAATCCATCGTCGACCTGAACCGGAACCTGCCCCTGCTCCACCGGAAAAAATACGATGATCTGGGCGCCCTCAAAATGACCATTCAGAAATTTTACCGCATAAACGGTGAATCAACCCAGTACAAGGGCGTCGAGCCGGATGTAGTGGTTCCGACCATGCTTGATTACCTGAAGAGCGGCGAAAAACATCTCGACTATTCGCTGCCGTGGAACATGCTCGAGGCGGTGCCGTTCCGGCCCTGGACCCGCAATCCGTTCGACGTGGACAGGGTCAGGGAGTTGAGCAATGCATGGACATTCGCATCGCCGGAATTCGCCAAAATCAGGGAACGGGTTGAGAAGGCCCGGGAACGCTCCGAGCAGACCAGGATCCCTGTATCCCTTGAAGGCGTCAGAAAAGAACGGCTGGAACTGGCCGCGCTTTCAGAGAGGGAAGAGGAAAAACCGGAAAGCCTTGACAGCCTGCTCCCCGACCACGGCACCCCTCCGGACAGGGACATTCCCCTGCGGGAACAGCTGCAAAAAGACCCCTATGTACAACTTGCCGTATATATAATGAACGAACTTGCCCTCTCCAATGAATAACGGTTGACAGCCGGTTGACCGGATGCTGCGTGACCATCAATTTTTTGTTGAAAAGATGTTTCAGGCATGATAGACAGTTCAGTACCCTATGAATAGTCATTCATTCATCAACATTTATTCTCAATAAATTGAGGGCCATGAAACTATCTGACACGCTGCAGGAAAAGAAAAAGAAGATCCTCTCGGTCTGGATAGCCCGAACATTGGACACTTACGAATCTTCCGCCTTTTTCAAACAATCCCGCGATCACATAGCCAACCCCGTCGGTTCCAATATACGGGACGGCCTTGCCGGCATATTGGAACTCCTTCTCAACGGCTCCAAGCCGGAGGATTACTTTCCTTTTCTCGAAAAAGTGATCCGGATACGCGCAGTCCAGCAATTCACGCCCTCCCAGGCGATCGTGCCGTTTCTCGAATTAAAATGGGTGATCCGGCAGGTTTTGTCCGAGGACAAAAACACCCAATCGCTTGTGCCGGAACTCCCGGACCTTGACTGTGAAATCGATCAGATTGCCCTGGCCGCCTTTGACATGTACTCACTATGCCGTGAACAACTGTACATGGTCCGAATAAAAGAACTGAAAAGCGGAAGTTATATTTTAACGGATTCACCTTGCGTTTCAGCGCTGCTGCGCGAGAGAAAAAAGCAAAAGGATCCGGATAAACTGAACTGACCGATTATATATTTCCAAGCCCGGCGGCTGCCCCGCCGGCTTGGAGCCGGCAGCAGAGGGAGCTGGCGGTTTTTCAGGGGTTTTCGCAATTATTTTGCGCTATTCCGTTTAATCTGATGCGAGGGAGCGATAAATGAAGTACACCTTCCCGTTGGCGGCAGTCATTGCCCTGGTGTTGATTGCATGGATCGGGTCCAACATACCCGGCATGCAGTATCTTTTCGGTATCGTCATACCGTACCTGGCCATAGCAACGTTCATCATCGGATTCTGCTACCGGGTCGTCCAGTGGGCCAAGTCGCCGGTTCCTTTCAGAATTCCGACCACGTGCGGCCAGCAGTATTCGCCGCTGCCCTGGATCAAGCAGAACAAGCTGGAGGCGCCGGCCAACACCTCCCAGGTCGTGGCCAGGATGTTCCTGGAAGTCGTCCTCTTCCGCTCCCTCTGGCGCCACACCAAGGCGGAAATCCATGACGGACCAAAACTGACCTACGAATCAAGCAAGTGGCTCTGGCTGTTCGGCCTTATGTTTCATTACAGCTTTCTGGTCGTCGTTTTTCGCCACATGCGGCTGTTTCTCGACCCGGTGCCCTGGTTCATCCAGGTCATCGAGTTCGGCGACGGCATCCTCCAGATCGGCTCACCGGGCATGTACATAACCGATGCCACCATCATCCTCGGCCTGGTGTTTCTTTTCGGCAGAAGACTGATCACCCGCAACCTCAGGTACCTGTCCCTGGCCAATGACTATTTCCCCCTGTTCCTGATTTTCGGCATCGCGGTGACCGGCATCATGATGCGCTTCTACTTCCGCACCGACGTCGACATCGTGGCCATCAAGCGTCTGGCCGTCGGCCTGGCCACTTTCCAGCCCGTCATCCAGGCCGAGATCAGTTCCCTCTTTTATATTCACCTTTTCCTGGTCAGCGTACTGCTCGCCTACTTCCCGTACAGCAAGCTGATGCACATGGGCGGGGTCTTCCTCAGCCCCACCAGGAACCTGGCCAACGACAGCCGGATGCGACGCCACATCAACCCGTGGAACCCCGATATCAAGCCGCATTCGTACGCGAGCTACGAGGATGAATTCAGAGAGTTCATGGTCGAAAACGATATACCGGTGGAAAAAGAGTTGCCCCCAAAAGCCGAATAGTCCGGCATGGATATAAGGTGAAAAGGATAGAACTATGGCAGTAGTAAAGGTTGACAAATTAGCAAAGAGTGTTGTTCAGGGTCCGTCGCTGATGACCGGCTCCTATCCGACCAGGGACTGGATGGAAATGCCGGTGGTGTTCAAGCCGGGAAACTTTGCCTACCCGGGCAAGGTTGATATAGTCAACTACCTGAACAAGCAGCAGGGCCTGCATTTCCCCAATGCCCGGGACTGGTCGCCGCTGGATGACGACTGGAAGCTTCCGGAAAACTGGAAGGAAATCGTCATGAACGGCCTCAAGGAGCGGCTGGACAAATTCCGCTCCCTGAAAATATTCATGGACTGCTGCGTCCGCTGCGGCGCCTGCGCCGACAAGTGCCACTTCTTCCTCGGCACCGGCGACCCGAAAAACATGCCGGTCATGCGGGCGGAACTGCTGCGGTCGATCTACCGCAACGACTTCACCATGGCCGGGAAAATATTCGGCAAAATGGCCGGCGCCCGTGAACTGACCATTGACGTGATCAAGGAATGGTTCATGTACGCCTACCAGTGCACGGAATGCCGCCGCTGCTCGGTCTTTTGCCCCTACGGCATCGACACGGCCGAGGTCACGATCATCCTGCGGGAACTGCTGCACCTGCTGGGAATCGGAATCAACTGGGTCCAGGAGCCGGTCGCCAACTCCAACCGCACCGGCAACCATATGGGCCTGCAGCCCCATACCTACAAGGACAACGTCAGCTTCCTGTGCGATGACATAGAAAACCTGACCGGAATCCACATCGATCCGCCTTTCAACCGCAAGGGCGCCGAGATCCTCTTCATCACCCCGTCGGCGGATGTCTTCGCCGAGCCCGGCATATACACCGCCATGGGCTACCTGCTCCTGTTCCATCACATCGGCCTCGATTACACCTGGTCGACCTATGCCTCGGAAGGCGGCAACTTCGGCCTGTTCACCAACAACGAAACCATGAAGAAACTGAACGCCAAGATGTATGCCGAAGCCAAGCGGCTCGGCGTCAAGTACATCCTCGGCGGCGAGTGCGGTCACATGTGGCGCGTTGTCCACCAGTACATGGACACCATGAACGGCCCGGCAGATTTCCTCGAGGTTCCCAAGTCGCCGATCACCGGCACGGTGTTCGACAACGCGACCTCGACCAAAATGATCCACATCACCGAATTCACCGCCGACCTGATCAAGCACAATAAGCTGAAGATCGACAAGAGCCGCAACGACCATGTCATCGCCACCTGGCATGACTCCTGCAACCCGGCCCGGGCCATGGGCCTGCTGGATGAGCCGCGCTATGTCCTGGATAACGTGGTCAACAACTGGTACGAAATGCCGGAAAACGCCATCCGCGAGCAGACCTTCTGCTGCGGCTCCGGCACCGGCCTCAATACCGATGAAATCATGGAACTCCGGATGCGCTCCGGTCTGCCCCGGGCCAACGCCGTCCGGTACGTGACCGACAAGCACGGCGTCAACACCCTTGCCTGCGTGTGCGCCATCGACCGGGCGACCCTGACCTCCCTCATGGACTACTGGGTGCCGGAGGTGCGGGTGTGCGGCCTGTCGGAGCTGGTGGCCAATTCCCTTGTCATGGAGGGTGAACAGCGGCAGGAACTGGATGACGGTCTGCGGACCATGATATAATTCCCTGGCATAAGTGGAGGAAGAGAGATGTACGATAGTGGTAAGATTATACCGGGACTGATCATATTCGTCCTGATTATCACGTTTCCCATCTGGTACAACCACGGTGATGCCGGGGAAGTGCCGAAACTGGAACTGCCGAAGGACGCCAAGCAGTGCGTTCAGCCGGTTGCGGAAATTCGCGCAAAGCATATGCAGCTGCTGAACCAGTGGCGGGATGAGGTCATCCGCGACGATGAGCGCGCCTATTTCGAAGTGGACGGCAGAATGTTCCAGAAGACCCTGCAGAATACCTGCATGGAATGTCACAAAAGCAAAGTCAAATTCTGTGACACCTGCCATGATTACACAACCGTGAATCCCTACTGCTGGGACTGCCATCTGGCTCCTGTCGAGACTGAGTAACCAAGGAGGATATATACTGATGGACAAAAAGAGAAGAGAATTCCTCAAAATTGTTGGCATCTCCACCTTAGCTGGTCTTGGTGCTCCGGCGGTGTTCGATCGCCTTGTCTCCGGCTCGCATCCCGTCCAGGCCAGGGCATCCGCAACCGGGGCTCAAGGTGGGGCCGGCGGCCAGCAGGCGGCCGCAGCCGGGCACTCTCAGGCCGCGGCAGGTACCGGCAAGCGATACGGCATGGTCATCGATGTGCGGAAATTCAAACAATATCCCGACCTGGCCAGGGAATGCGTCAGGGTCTGTCATGCCGTCCACAATGTCCCGCATTTTCCGGACAGGAAGGAAGAAATCAAGTGGATCTGGCAAACTCCCTATACAAGCGCCTTTACCGAACACAGCCACTATTATCGCGACGAGGACCTGGAGCAAAACCAGGTCCTCGTCCTGTGCAATCATTGCGACAATCCTCCCTGCGTCCGCGTCTGCCCGACCAAGGCCACCTTCAGGAATGAAGACGGCATCGTCGAGATGGACTACCATCGCTGCATCGGCTGCCGTTTCTGCATGGCCGGCTGTCCCTACGGTGCCCGATCCTTCAACTGGCGCGATCCCCGGCAGGGCCTGGACATGAATAATCTCAACCGCCAGTTTCCCACCCGGATGCGTGGTGTTGTGGAAAAATGCAATTTCTGCGTCGAGCGCCTGGGCCGGGGCCAGATTCCAGCCTGCGTGGAAGCCACCGGAAATACAGGGGCCATGTATTTCGGCGATCTCAACGATCCCGACTCGGAAATCAGACGGGTACTGAAGGAGAACTTCACGATACAGCGCAAACCTTCGCTTGGTACCCTTCCATCAGTCTTTTTTATTATATGAGGAAGCCATGTTTGAAAAAGCACTCAAAGGAAACAACTATTACTGGATGTGGCTGGCCTTTCTCGGCGCTTTCATGGCCATCGGAGCAATCTGCTATGTCCGGCAGTACCTGTACGGCCTCGGCCTGACAGGGATGAGCCGGGACGTCTCCTGGGGATTGTACATCTCAAACTTCACCTTCCTGGTCGGGGTGGCCGCGGGAGGCGTGATGCTCGTTTTGCCCTATTATATCCATAATTACAAGGCATTCGGCAAAATAACCATACTCGGCGAGTTCCTGGCCATCGCCTCGATCCTCATGTGCCTGATGTTCATCGTCGCCGACCTTGGACAGCCGCTGCGGATGCTGAACGTCGTTTTTCACCCGACGCCCAATTCCATGCTCTTCTGGGACATGATCGTACTCAACGGCTACCTGTTGCTGAATATCATCTGCGGCTGGGTCATTCTCACGGCTGAGCGAAAACAGGTCAAGCCGCCCAAATGGGTATACTTCTTCGTCTATATCTCCATACCGTTCGCCATCTCCATCCATACGGTAACCGCCATGCTGTACTGCGGCCTGCCGGGACGGCACTTCTGGCTGTCCGCCATCATCGCCCCGAGGTTCCTCGCATCGGCCTTCGCCGCCGGGCCGGCCCTGATCCTCCTCATCAGCCGCATTCTCAAAAAGGTGGCGAACTTTGACGCGGGCCGTGAAGCCACCGACAAGATGGTCACCATTGTCATTTATGCCGCGATTATCAACGCCTTCTTCCTGATGCTCGAATTCTTCGTCGGCTTTTACAGTGATATTCCCGGCCATAAGCATACCCTGCTGTATCTGTTCACCGGTCTGGAGCACGGCGGCCATGTATACAACAACCTCGTTCCCTTCTCATGGGGTTTTGTCGTGTTGTCCACCATCGGTTTCGCTCTCCTCTGCATTCCGTATACAAGGAGAAACGACCTGTGGCTGGCCGTCGGCTCGGCCTCCCTGTTTGTCGGCCTGTGGCTGGACAAGGGCATCGGTTTTGTGCTCGGCGGTTTCGTTCCCAACCCGCTTGAGGAAATTACCGAGTACTATCCGACCCTCAATGAGATCATGATCACCATCGCCGTCTGGGCGACCGGATTTTTCATCCTCACCATACTGTACAAGATCGCGGTGGGGGTCGAACACGAAGTGGAAGCTTGAGCGGTCTGAACGCAAGTTCGGCAGAGCCCTCGGCCAGTCACGGCCGGGGGCTTTTTTTTGCCGGCCGGCCGTGCTCTATGGCGTCAACACAAATCACGCCCCATCGGAAGACTCGCGACGCATGGATCAATCCCCGGAGTACAGGAAAAAAATCCTTCTGATCTATTATTCCCTCTCAAGCCAGACCAACAACCTTGTCCTTGCGCTGAGCAACGGCCTCGAAAAAGCCAATATAACCGTCGTTCGGGAACGGCTGGTGCCGGTGGAGCAGGTCAGGTTTCCCATCGGCACCATCAGCGGCACCATCCGACTGATGATCGCCACCTTTTTCAGGAAGCGCTTTGCCATCGAACCGATTGATCAGCGATGCTTCGATGACTACGACCTGATCATTCTTGCCGGCCCTACCTGGTCATACAATCCCAGCGGCCCGGTGCTCGCCCTCTTTGACCGGGACGGCCGGCGTCTGTTCAACGGCCGGCTCGTGCTGCCGCTTATTTCCTGCCGCGGCTACTGGCGTGTCCATTGGTGGGGACTGAAGAACCTGCTGGTGAAATGCGGCGCCAGGGTCGTCAACGTCATGGTTTTTTCACATCCAAGCCCGGAGCCGTGGCGGACCATCGGGGTATTTCTCAAGCTTGCCGGGGCGGTGCCGGAAAAAAAACCGTGGCTTGCCGGCAGGTACGGCAAGTACGGCCATTCACGGAAACAGTTGAAGGAGGCCGGCCGGTTCGGCAAGCTTATCGGTACGGAACTTGCCCGGGGCGGGAAAAATCTGCACCATCTCAACTTCGACACCGAGATTGCCCAGTCGTGACCCGTCCGGTCAGAAACCCAGGGCGAGATACGACTGCCAGAGCCGGAAAATATCCTGCTGAAAAAAAAGGAACACCATGGCGGCCAGGGCAAGAAAAGGACCGTACGGGATGCGCGTCCTGCCCCCCTTCCCCTGCTTGACCATGGCGAATATGCCGATGATGCTGCCGGCCAGGGAGCTGGCGAAAACGACGAAGAGGAGGCTCTGCCATCCCAGAAATGCCCCGATCATGGCCAGCAGCTTCACGTCACCGCCGCCCATGCCTTCCCGTCCGGTCAGGAGCAGGTAGCCCATGGCAACACCATACAGCAGGCCGCCGCCGGCCAGAATGCCTATGCCGGACTGTTGCCAGGTGAGCTGCGAGGCGAAAAACGAACCGGCAAACCCGACTGCGATACCGGGCAGGCTGATCACGTCGGGAATGATCTGGTGCCGCAGATCGATGAAAATAATGACCAGCAGCCCCGCCAGGAAGAGAAAATAGAAAAAAAACTCGAAGGACAGGGCAAACTTGGTGTATAAAGCCAGGGAGAGCAGGGCCATGCACAATTCCACCAGCGGATACTGGAGGGAGATCGACTGCCCGCATGCCCGGCACCTGCCCCGCAGGAGCAGGTAGCTGAGAATGGGAATATTGTCATACCACCGGATGGGCGTCCTGCAGAAGGGACAGCGGGAGGCGGGAAAGACGATGGACTCCCCCTCGGCCGGCAGCCTGAGAATAACGACATTGAGAAAGCTGCCGACCACGGCGCCCAGCACCAGGGCGGCGGTTGTCAAGACGGTATCCATGGTATCTGCTCCGGCGGAAAAAGATGCGTGTCGATCCGGTCCCGTACCGGCCGGGTTGATATAAAGGCAACATACTACCTTATTCCCCCAGTGTTTTCCATGCCAGAATTCCAGGAAAAATCACCGGTCAGGGGCCGGGAGCAGCTCACGCCGGATGTCTGCCGCCTTACCCTGCATGCTCCGAAAATAGCTGAGCACGCCAGGCCTGGGCAGTTTGTCATGGCCCGCGCCGGGGCAACCCTGGATCCCCTTCTGCGCCGGCCCTTTTCCATCCATAAGGCAACCGGGGACGGACTGATCTCCATCCTGTTCAAAGTTGTCGGCAAGGGAACCAGGCTGCTGGCCGCCGCCGCGGAAAGCGTGGAAATTGACCTCATCGGCCCCCTGGGCCGGGGTTTTGACACCACCGTCGCCGGGCCGCACTGCCTGATCGGCGGGGGGATGGGAATCGCCCCGCTCTATTTCCTGGCCGAGCGGCTCATGCGCGCCGGCAGGCAAGCGTCCAATCCTCCGGTCCTGCTGGGGGCGCAAACGCAGGCCGAACTGCTGCTGCTGGCCGAAGAGTTCACCGAACTCGGCTATCCCGTGCTGACAGCCACCGACGACGGCACCATCGGCCACCACGGCTTTGTCACCGAGCTGCTGGACGACATCCTCCCGGAAGTCCAACAGGTCTATGTGTGCGGCCCCATGCCGATGATGCGTACCGTGGCCCTGAAATGCCGGGCAGCGGGAACTCCCTGCCAGGTTTCCCTGGAAACCCACATGGCCTGCGGACTCGGGGCCTGCCTGGGCTGTACGTATCCGGCCAGCGGCGGGGGCTACCTGCATGTCTGCAAAGACGGCCCGGTCTGCTCGGCGGAGGAGGTGACATGGACCCTCTGACCGGCGCCGCCTCACCCGACCTGCGTGTCGATATCGGTCCCCTGCGCCTGCGAAATCCGGTGATGACCGCGTCGGGCACCTTCGGTTACGGGGAGGAATTCGCCTCCCTGGTCAATCTCAACCGCCTCGGCGCCATTATCGTCAAGGGCATCTCCCTGGAACCCAGGCGCGGCAATCCGCCGCCCAAGATCATCGAGACCGCCTGCGGAATGCTCAACGCCATTGGTTTGGAAAATGTCGGGGTGGACCGGTTCATTACGGAAAAACTGCCTTTTCTGCGGCGGCTGGAGACGCCGGTGATCGTCAACATCCTCGGCGACAGCATCGAAGAATACTCGCGGCTGGCGGACAAGCTTAACTATGCCCGGGGCATTGCCGCCCTCGAGGTCAACATCTCCTGTCCCAATGTCAAAAAAGGAGGGGTGGCCTTCGGCACCGTGCCGGAAATGGCGACTGCCGTCACCAGGAGCGTGCGGCAGGCAACCGGTCTGCCGGTCATCATCAAGCTGTCGCCCAATGTCACCGACATCGCCCTTATTGCCCGGGCGGTCGAGGAGGCCGGCGCCGACGCGATCTCCCTGATCAACACCCTGCTCGGCATGGCCGTCGACATCCGTACCCGGAGACCGCGGCTGGCCAACATTTTCGGAGGACTGTCCGGACCGGCCATCAAGCCCGTCGCCCTGCGCATGGTCTGGCAGGCAGCCCGGGCCGTTTCCATTCCGGTTGTCGGCATCGGCGGCATCACCACGGTCGAGGATGCCCTGGAATTCCTGATGGCCGGTGCCACGGCGGTACAGGTGGGGACCGCCAACTTTTTCCGGCCCACGGCGACCGAAGAGATCGTTGCCGGGCTGGAAGAGTTTCTGCGGCAGGAAGACCTGTCTTCCGTCCGGCAGCTCATCGGCAGCCTGAAAACCGAATAGTTGCGGATGGTGTCATGACCGATTCCGCAGCTCCTTCCCGACCCGGCCGCATCTGCGCCGCCGTGGCGGCTCCCGACTCCGGCAGTGTTATCGCCGCCGTGCTGCCGGTCCTGGACGACGTCGACGTTGTTGAAATACGCCTTGACGCCATGCATGAGGTCGACTTTGCCCTCCTCCGAGAGCGGATAGAGCGCCCCCTTCTCTTTACCAACCGGCCGGTCTGGGAGGGAGGGGCCTGCGCAGCATCCGAGGAGGACCGGCTCATGACCCTGCTGGACGCCGTCGGCCACCAGGCGGCCTACGTCGACCTGGAGCTCAAAACCGCGCCTTCGCTGCGACAACGATTGCTGGAACGAATCGCAGGAACGACCACCCGGCTGATCATTTCCTCCCATGACTTCGGCGGCACCCCGTCCGCAGCCGATCTCTCCGAAACCCTCCGCCGACAGCGGGAGAGCGGCGCCCATATCGGCAAAATCGTTACCTTGGCCGGCGACCATCTCGACGTCCTCAGGGTCCTGCATCTGCAGTGCGAAGCCCGCCAGCTGGGATTTCCCCTTATCGCCTTCTGCATGGGGGAACCGGGCAGACTGAGCAGGATCATCACCGTTCTGCTGGGCGGCTACATGACCTATGCCGCCACCGATGAACGGCAGGCGACGGCCCCCGGCCAGCTTTCCGTCCGCCGGCTGCGGGAGGCGATGGCCTGCCTGACCGGCGCCGGCGCAGCCGGGTGACCGCTTTCAACCCTTCTTCTTTCTCCCACTCCGGCTCCCATCATTCGGCCCTGCTTTTTTCCCGGATTGCGGCCCGTCCTTTTTCCCGGCCGGACAGTACCCGGTACCGCCGCATTGAGGGCACTCCTCCCAGGTGAGCAGAAACCTGCTCACGCCCTGAAAATACGCGACCTGCCCAGTTCCGCCGCAGGCAATACACGGCTTCCTCATCCTTCCATCCCCCGGCTTCTCGCCGGACGAACAGGAAAAACCCTGCTGCGTCCGGGAGAATTCAACGATGCAGTATCTCCCTGGTGGCAATATGGTGCCGTCAATGCTATACTTGAGAGCAATCTTTCTGTCATTCTGAAGGAACAGCGGTATATCTTCACCCAGCAAAAAGGAGGAGCTCCATGGCCAGCATTACCCTGCAAGGCAACCCAATCACCACCGTCGGCGAACTGCCCGCGGTCAACTCCCAGGCCCCGCCCTTCACGCTCACCGGCACCGACCTGGCCGACCACAGCCTCGCCGATTATGCCGGCCGGACGGTTGTCCTCAATATATTTCCAAGCCTCGACACCTCGGTCTGCGCCGCCTCGGTGCGCCGCTTCAACGCCGAGGCCGGCGGACTGGACAACACCGTCGTCCTGTGCATTTCCGCCGACCTGCCTTTCGCCCACAAGCGGTTCTGCGAAACCGAACCTGGACCGGGTCATTCCCCTGTCGGTCTTCCGTTCCCCGGATTTCGGCAGGGATTACGGCGTGACCATCTCCAGCGGACCCCTCGCCGGCCTGATGTCCCGGGCCATCGTCATCATCGATCCGTCGGGCAAGGTCATCTACACCGAGCAGGTCCCGGAAATAACCCAGGAACCCGATTACGCGGCGGCGCTCAGGTCCCTCGGCAAAGAGTGATCCTTTTCCGGCGCCGCAATACTCCCGCGGGGAATGGCCCGGCGCCTGGACGAAGCGCGGAACAGCCAGGGCCGCAAAGCATGGGGCGCAACCCGCCGATACAATGAAAATTCTTCTCATTTACCCCCAGTGCCTCGAGGAGCGCGTCCACGCTGAAAATATCGAGAGCATGCCCATCGGCATCTATTACGTGGCCGCGCTGCTGAAGGAGCACGGGTACGACGTCGAACTCGCCAACGGGCAGCAGATCGGCAGCTCTCCCGAAGCGATCAGGGCCATGCTGACGGAAAAGAAAGCCGATGTCATCGGTTTTTCCATTCTCCAGGCCAACCGCTGGGGCGGCATCTCCATGGCCAGGATCGCCAGGGAGATCAGCCCGGAGGTGAAAATAGTCTTCGGAGGCATTACCCCCACTTTTCTCTGGCGCCACTTCCTCACCCACTTCCCTGAAATAGACGTTGTTGTCCGGGGAGAAGGGGAACATACCTTTCTCAGGCTGATCCGGTGTTTCGAACAAAACGAAACCGACAATATCGGCGAAATCCGCGGAATAGCTTACCGGAAGAACGGCCGCCCGGTCAAGACGCAGGATGCGGAGCCCGTCCGCGACCTTGACGAGCTGCCCAATCCGGCGAAATACTTCTCCTTTGCCCATCTGGCCCTGTCACGCGGCTGCCCTGGAAACTGCACGTTCTGCGGCTCTCCCCGATTCTGGGGACAGCGGGTGCGATTCCACTCGGCCGGCTACTTTGTCGACCAGCTTGAACTCCAGTACCAAAAGGGCATCCGTTTCTTCCTGATTTCCGACGACACGTTCACGTTCAAAAAAGAGCTGGTGATCGAAATCTGCCGGCAGATCCTGGAACGCGGGCTGCGGATAACCTGGTTCGCCATATCGCGGGTCAATTTCATCTCTGAAGAACTCGTCTCATGGATGCGGAAGGCGGGCTGCATCCAGATCAGCTTCGGGGTGGAAAGCGGTTCCCCGCGGATCAGAAACATCCTGAACAAAAGAATCACCAATGAACAGATCCGCAACGCCTTCAGAATCACCCTTCGTTACGGCATTTTGCCCCGGGCCTATATCATCTTCGGCTCACCCGGGGAAACCGAAAAAACGATCCGGGAAAGCATTGATCTCATCAACCAAATCAAGCCCCTGGTGGTCATTTTCCATGTCCTCGTCCTGTTCCCCGGCACCGCCCTCTATGACGAGTTCAAGAAAAAGCACAACATGACCGATGATATCTGGCTGAACCCCATCGAAGACATCATGTACTTTGAAACCGACAAGCGGTTGCCCAGGGAAGCCGTCGAACGGTACAGGAACATGCTGCACGACAATTTCCATGCCAATCTGCCCTCGTTCGTGGACGGGATAGACCTTGTCGATGATCCCGAATTCTCCCCTCTGCACGCCGATTTCTACTCCCGGCTTGCCATGTCCTTTACCCATGGTGAATATGCCCGGGTGGAAGCTCTGGGCGACAGGGCAGAAATCGCCGAAAAGCTGTACCGCAAAGCCCTGCAGTACCATCCCGTTCACCGGGCTTATCTGGGGATTGGGATGATCCTGCAGAAAAAGAGAGATCTGTCCGGATCAATGGCGGTGCTTGCGGACGGGCTTAATCGCTACCCCGATGACGAACAACTGAACATCTGCCAGGGCATCAATTTCATGAACCAGGGGCGCTTCCGCGAGGCCCTTTCCCTGCTGCTGAAATTTCAGGATTCTCCCCAGGCCCTGCAATTCATCGCCGCCTGTTACCGGGAACTGAACGATCCGCAGGGGCAGGCGGCGGCGCTGAACAAACTCAACGCAACGGCCGCGAACAGAAACCGGGGGAGTTTCTCAAACGGCTGAACAAATTCTGTCATGGAAAAGGACGCCTCTGTTCAGACACCGGGACCATATTATGTCGATGCATTGTCATCGTTCCAATCCATGATCGAATAAAGGGAGCTTCCGTTGATTGCGACGTGGTTTCTCGGGCTTCATCCGGTGTCCCAGGCCTTTCTGGCCACCCTGTTCACCTGGGGTCTGACGGCCCTGGGCGCCGGCATCGTCTTTTTCTTTCACACGGTAAACCGCAAGACCCTTGACGGCATGCTCGGTTTTGCCGCCGGCGTCATGATGGCGGCGAGCTGCTGGTCCCTGCTTATCCCCGCCATAGACATGGCACGGGAAACATCTTCCCTGTACTGGCTGCCGGCGACCGCGGGTTTTCTGCTCGGCGCTTTTTTCCTCTGGAGCATCGACAAGGTCCTCCCCCATCTGCATCTCGGCTTCCCCATGGGCGAGGCGGAAGGAATCAAGACCTCCTGGCGCAAAAGCGTTCTGCTGGTGCTGGCCATCACCCTGCACAACATTCCCGAAGGCCTTGCCGTGGGCATTGCCTTCGGGACCCTGGCGGCCGATATCCCGTCCGCCTCCCTGGCCGGCGCCATTGCTCTTGCCCTCGGCATCGGCATCCAGAACTTTCCCGAAGGAGCCGCCGTCTCCGTGCCGCTGCGCCGTGAAGGGATGTCGCGGCTCAAAAGTTTCTGGTACGGTCAGCTGTCCGGCGCGGTTGAACCGGTGGCCGCTGTTCTGGGGGCGATAGCCGTCGTCACCGTCAGACCGATCCTGCCCTATGCCCTTGCCTTTGCCGCCGGCGCCATGATTTTCGTCGTCGTCGAGGAGGTCATCCCGGAGGCGCAGCGGGCGGGCAACACGGACCTGGCCACCGTCGGCGCGATCTCGGGTTTTGCCATGATGAAGACTCTCGATGTTGCCCTTGGCTGAACGGCCTGTCGCCGTTCGTGAATAATCAAAACGGACATCCCTCCTCTCTCAGGGGAATTCACAGCCTCCGCCTCCCGGTCTCCCCGGTACCACCCCGTAGCTCTTGACTTTAACTATTCGTTAAGGTACGAATGGAATTTAATCATTAGCGTAACTTACGATTCGTTCACCGTAAATTCGCCGATGCAAGGCTCCGCAAGGGAGTTTCCCTTGCTTGCAGGTGCTCTACCCCTTTTCGGAACGATTCCGGGCGTCATGCAACGGTCCGGCACGGTGCCGTTCAACCGCCCTTGGCCACACAGTTTCGGTAGCACGCCGATTCGAATGAAAACGAGAGGTTTTCAGGAGAAGAGGTATTCTTCAACCTTACAGATCAAGGAGGCACCATGAAAAGAACATTCATTGCGGGGCTGTCCTGTTTTGTGTTCACCGCCCTGGCGTCGTTCAACGCCTTTGGCGCGGGAGGGCCGAAACAGGAACCGCCGCCGAAAGCGACAACCATCGAGGAGCTTGCCGAGCGCTACGACTCCAGCAAGTGCATGGAATGTCACGAAGATGTGTATGATCAGTGGGAAAAACTCTCTGCACTCCCACTCGATCCTGGGAACCCCCGGCACGGCGCCGACCATTATCACCGCCATCGAAATGGGCCTCAAGAATTTTCCCTATTCGGGGGTAAAATCGGATGACGACCTGACGGTCGAGCATCTGATGATCTGCGCCAAATGCCATCTCCCGCAGCTTGAGGACGCAACCGACGATGTCGCCCGGGAAATCGTGGCCACCATCCGCGCCTGGCAGAAGGCCGGCAAGGAAGGCGACTACGACAAGGCCGATGACCTGGAAGAAACCATCGCCAGCCTCAATATCGGCTGCACCGTGTGCCATAACAAGATGGCCCTCATCCACAAGTGGGCTGACGGCTATCCGCAACCCGATACCGTTTATGGCCCCTCCGCCACCACGGCAGGCTCCCACGATGACGAAACATTCGACAAGATAGCGGAAGCTCCGGCGCTCGGTGAATCGATTTTCTGCGGCCAGTGCCACGGAACCGGCCCGAATTTTGAATTTGATCATCCGTCCCAGTGCGCCACTCTGTACGGCAGCTATCTCTTCTCCTACGTCGCCCACGGCGGCAGTGAATCCTGCCAGGAATGCCATATGCACAAGTCCGGCCTCGGCCATGACATGCAGTCCTACAAGAGCAAGGAAATGATCGCGATGGCATTTGACATCAAGGTGGAAGGACGCTCGCTCTTCTGGCGCAAGAACAAGGAAGAAGGCGTTCTGCCCATCGGGGTCATCAATGTCGAAATGTACAACAAGACGGGACATGTCGTCCCGGACGACTGACCGACTCCCAACCGGCTGGTCCTGGATGTGACCGCGAAAACCGCAGACGACAAGGAAATCTACAACAAGCAGAAAATCTACATGCCTTTCCCCGGCAGAATGGGCCAGGGCAAGGAAATGGGACGGGGACCGTATGAAAAGAGCGGCCTGCTGCGCGAGACAAGCATTCCGCCCATGGCAACCGTCCACGAAACCTTCGAAATCACCTACCCCTTTGAAGACGTCGGCACAGCAGGCGCCACGACAAGGGAGCTGGTCAATGACGAACTCAACGTCAAGGTGACCCTGTGGTACCTGCCGTTCGGTGAATTCGACGGTTACGAGGTGGTCTTTTTCGAAGAAGAAAAGAAACTCGACCTGAAAACGGAATGGGTCTGGAGATAAGTACTTTGTAAAAAATTCAATTCTCCCTTCCCCATCCGCACCGCATGGATGAGGGGCCGGAAATGCCTGCCGTTGCAGGCTCCCGCCTCATCTCCATGCGGTTTTTTTTTGCCTGCGGGAAAAAAAACAAATGAGCAGTCCAGGTGTTTGGCCAAGGTTGTCAGGCTCATTCACCCGATAGCGATCCCGATCCCGATTTCGATGAGATATTTGCCCGGCAGAGCCGGGTCGGGCTTAGCCCGGAAGGCAACCGGTGCAGCCGGGTGCCCCGTTCCGTGTGCACCTTCTCCCCCGGAGAAAAGGTGTGTAATATCCCTGTGAACTGAAAGCTCCCAACTCAAAACCTTGTACTATACGCGTCAGCGAACAGCTATCTCTCCGCTTTCCGGGAGCCCGTGATACACATGGACCATCCAGACTACGGCAATGATCGGTACAAAAAGGTTGACCCCCGGCAGCAGGGTCAGCACGGTTATGACCAGGCCGCTGCCATAGATGAGCATTTTATGGCGGCGGCCGATTTCCCTGGCTTTCGGCTTGCCGAGATGATAGCCGGCGGCACTTTCGAAAAATTCCCGGCCAAGCAGATAGCTGTTGAGCAAGACGGACAGAAGGAACCCGATGCCGACCAGGTAGAAAGGCAGAATCAGGAGATTGAGCAGCACCGCCTTGAATGTGAACCGGATGTCGTGGACCACGTCCGGCCAGAAATGCGGCTCGCCGGTACGCATCCTGTCGGGATATTCAACCCGCTCCACCCTGTGAATCGTAATTTCCTGAAAAGCGCCGGAAATTAGAACAACAAGAACCGGCAGCATGAACCAGCCGCCGATTCCCAAAACCGCACCGACCAGCCAGTTGACAGTGATATCAAGCCATTGCCATTGCAGGGACACAAGGTTGGCCGTCAACCAGGTCAATCCGGCGACAAGCGCAATCGCCGCCAGCAGCGCCGAGACGGCGCAAAGAAGCATCAGCCCGATCAACCCTGCCCGGGTAATCGAACGTACCGTCCGGGCCGCCGGCTTCATGAAAAACATTCCAGCCATCTTTACCGCTCAAATTGATAGACTGCCTGCCTGCGCAAAATCGAAGCAGCGATCATGCACAACGCCGGGTCGGCAGTGCCGCCGCGCTGCTTCATTGTCCGTGCCGGGGTTCTTGCCCTGCATGCCCGATGCTGCCCAAGCGTACCATACCATCGGCGGAAATTCATGCAATGAAAGGAACAGCCCTGGAAAGAAAAATCCCATGCCGGCAAAAGGCAGGGCCCAGGGCGGCTTGACCGCGCGCTGGGCCCTCTCAAGGAGAAACAAGCTGAAGTGCGGCGGGGATGATTGTGAATCAGTCAGACTTGGGTCGGTCAGGCTGCGGCACTTTCAACTCTGCTATACGCTATCACATCGTGGTATGAATGTCAACGTGCGCGCAAAAGAAATTATTCCGCATGTAACCATTTGAAATTACAATTTTTTTATAACCACCCTGAACACGGAGAAAACCAATATGGATAAATACCGGCCTCTTCCGCCATAATGATCCGGGTGCATATCCCCGCGGTAGAAAGACGGGAAACAGTGTCTGTCCGAAATCACAAATAACAGGATTCCCCCGCAAATTTCTCAGCTTTGCAGAATTTCGTCAATCAGCCTCTTGCGTTCCCGATCCGATATATACGGTATCGCCCGGACATCAAGAATCTTCACTTCGCGTTCTTTTTTCCTCGCGGCAGCTTTTTCCGCCTTGGCAAGGAGATTGTGCAGGTCACACGGTTTGGTCAGGTAGTCAAACGCCCTTTTTTTCAACGATTCAATGGCGGAAGGGACAGCAGCGTGCCCGGTGAGCATGATGACCTCCACCAGGGGATGCCTGCTTTTCAGGATGTGAAGGGTTTCAATGCCATCCGGTTCGGGCATTTTGATATCAAGAATGACCACGTCGACGTCATCGTTTTCGGCAAGGATCTCCAGCGCTTCAGGGCCGGAATAAGCGCAGAATACGGTGTATCCTCTTTTGCGCAGGCGCTGGGCTGTCGTTTCAACAAACTCTTTTTCATCATCGACCAGAAGAAGACTGAATGAGGCCATGCACGCGCTCCCCGATTTCCTGTTTTGTAGAGATCCCTCTTCTGGAAAATTCTCCTTCAAAAAGTTCTTTGTCAAGAAAAAAGAAGGAACAAGCCGGCCGGCGCCGATTATGACAGGGAGGAAAAATCCAATCCGTCCTGCACGATTCGGGATGGATGGCGATCAGGGATGTTCACCCCTGAGCCCGCGCTTAAAAATCCCAGCGGAAACCTGCGGAAACCGCATAGCCGTCCTTGCCGTCGGCTATGCCTTCCAGCTCTTTATCCGCGTACCGATACTCCCCGTCAATTTCAAACCGCCAGTTGCGGCCAAGCCTGTACTCCAGGCGCAAACCAGGGATAAAACGCCACTGGTCGCCGGTCAGGATCTTGTTTTCCCGGAAATCAATCCGCATTCTGGGGTTTATCCACAGTTGACCGTACAGCGGATAGCGGGTATTGACGATGAACGTATAGACATCGCGGTACTGGGTATCGGCGTAGCGGACCCCGATGGATGAAATATCGCCGCTCTTGATCAGTCCGCTGCCGATCAGCTGCAGGAAATAATACAACTCGTCGCCGGTGGATTCAAAGGCTTCTACACCACCCGAAGCCGGTGCGCTGTCGATTTTCGACCAGGATATATCGCCGGCAAGCTGCAGGTTGTCCGTCAGTGTCTGCGAGATGCCGACGGTGGCAAAGCGGCTGTCCAGGGTCCGATCTTCCGCGAGCCGGCGCAGTTCATCCTCGCCGAGGGATTCCTCCAGCTCTTCCAGCGAAGGGGAAGCCTGGCCGATCAATGCATTGCTGGTGCTTACTTAACAGGGGAACCCCGCGGAAATCCGCCAGAACGTTGATGCGCGTCCTGTCATTGGGCAGCAGGTAGTTCCCGGTGAACAGGAAAACACTGACTTCATCGTACAGGATGTCAAAATCCAGGAGGGAATAAAAACTTCCGTTGCGCCCTATGTACCTGCCCTCAGCACCGACAGCACGCCGGTCATCGACATCGTCGGCGATCTGGTTGATGATATAGGTGTTGAAATCCCAGTGACCGGCAAAGCGACCCAGGTCAAAATTGACGCCGTAAAAATACCTGTCCGTTTCCAGGTCATCATAGGGCAGATTGACAGGAAAGCCGGCCACCAGATTGGCGCGGACCTTTTCCGTCAGCAGGTATCCGAGCTGGGCGCCGTCAAACCGCGTCAGAACGCCCCCCTTGCTTGAGGACTGCCTGCCCACGCGGCTGACAAAATTCTCCCCCGCATCCTTCAAGTCGATATAGAACCTGTTGACGCGGGTCAGATCATCGCGGTCATCCAGGAAAGAGAGTTCGTAACTGCCGATGGCGACCGCCTCGACGGCAAAGGTATCGCTCCTGGATCGCCAGGTGGCGTCAAAGCCGGTGGTCAGCGAGGAAAGATTTTCAACTTCCTCGCCATCCTCGTACATGCTTTCGTCCCGGTCATAGTAGACCGACGCGCTGCCGAAGTATTCGTATTCCGGGGGGCCTTCCGCGGCAATATCCTCCGTGGTCCCCAACCAGATCGGGCGGTCGCCCATGAGGGCCTTCAACCGGGCGCGAGCCTGTTCCGCATGCCTGCCCTCGGGGTAGGTTTCCAGGTAGTTTTTATACTCGGCCCTGGCGTGGGCCAGGTGCTCCTTGTACTCCCGGGCGGTTGCCAGCTCGAACTGCGCAAGCTCCCTGGCTGCGGGATCCGGCGCGTCAAGGAGCTCCGTATAGATCAGGATGGCGCGCATGTATTCCTTGGCGGCCATGGCCGCTTCTCCCTGGCTTCGCAGCTCTTCCTGCCTTTGCGCCGACATCGTCCCCGGTTCCTGCGGCCCCGTCGTCACCCTGGTCGGCGAAGCAATCTCCCGCCCGGCCTCGTCCTCACCTTCCCGGGACAGCACCACCATCAGGCTGCGGAAGTCTTCCCCCTGCCTGACATCATAGTTTCTGTTCCGATCCAGCAGGATCCTGACCGTCGGTTTAATCAGATCGCTCCCTTCGTAATCAACCCGGACCAGGCCCGCCGGATTATCGTCCGGGGCGGAAAACGATTCCCGCTTTTTCAACCCGGCCAGTTCCTCGCCGCCCGCCACAATCGGATCGAGTTGTATATTCAACTCCTTCCCGAACTCAAGCGGATAGTGCCGGAGATACCGGACAGGAAAATTGAAGGACACATGTATGACGACCTCCTGCTCCGTCCCGCTGATGGTAACGTCACTGAGGACACGATCCCGCAGGGATGCCGCCGGGGCCTGGGCAAAGCACACTCCCAGAAACAGCATCACCAGCCCGATAATTTTATACTTCATTTTCACTCCACGCATATGGCCTGCTTTTCCTGTTGTATCTGAGTTAATCAAAACTGTTTGTGGCTATTAACAATATTCAGCTGAATGATTATTTTTAGTGGCTATTAACAATATTCAGCTGAATGATTATTTTTTAAAGCAAGATCAACATAATACGATTTGGAGGTCTTGCCATGAAAATGCCGGTCATAAGTCTCATGGAATGGCAGAAACGATTTGGGACAGAAAAAGCCTGTGCCAGGGTTTTGGCAGATGTTCGCTGGCCTGAGGGTTTTCAATGTCCTGCCTGCGGCTCGAAAAAACACAGCTTTGTTGCAACGAGAAAACTCTACCAGTGCTCGTCCTGCAGACACCAGGTATCGGTGACTGCTGTTGTTTCCATCGATAAAGCAAAAAACGCCGCCTTCAATTTCCGTGATTCCGGCCCCGGTGAAATGTCTGGACGGTGGCGTAATGTGACTTACGGTGCAAGGTATTCTTGCTCCGGCCGACCGGCC
>Ga0209614_1000308_pt1 | contig 44870 bp, 34 predicted proteins | sample BlaSprsedimmetaG_FD_185484 | JGI IMG/M metagenome (GOLD analysis project Ga0209614, IMG submission 185484) | Hot spring sediment bacterial and archeal communities from California, USA to study Microbial Dark Matter (Phase II) - Blank Spring... ...
CTCCAGCCGGGAAGCTCCTAACCTGCACTCAATTTTTAAAGTTCACCAGGGCGCGGGCTATTGCCCCCTGCCTGTTTGTAGCCTTGATTACCCCCTTCACGGGGGACTTGACAATTACCGGATTCTTCAAAAATCACCACCGAGATCACAGCGTTTTAGAGGAAAACTCCGTGTCTCGGCCCTGGACATCACTACCAGAGAGGTGTTTTTTGGCTGCGAAGTGAAAACTTCGCAGCCAAAAAACAGTCAGATCGGAAAAAAGCGCGGTCAAATATTGACCGCGCCTCTCCACACAACTCACTCCAAGCTTGCAGAATACTCCGCCCAACCAGTCTTGATGTTGCCAGCGATGATGTCGGCCTTGATGTCGTCCAGTTCGGCTAAAACGTCAGCGGATACTGCGCCAGAGGCGACATCAGCTATACCCACACCATCATTCGCCAACGTACCGACGTAAGTCTCGCCCTTGAAGCCAGCAAAATCATCGGCTTGCACGGTCTTGATGGTATCGAAAACGGCGACATCCATGTTCTTGAGCACGCTGGTCAAGACAACGTCCTTGTACTCTGCCGCGCTCACGGTCCAGTCGGTGTCCACGCCAATTACCCAGGCGTTACCACGTTCCTTAACTGCCTGCGCGGTGCCCAAACCCACTGGGCCAGCCACCGGCATGACAATATCGGCGCCTTCGTTCATGAAGGTCTCCGCAACGCGGCGACCATCGTCAGTGGAATCGAAGTTGCCGACAAAAACACCATCGTTCGCGGCGGTATCCCAACCCAGAACCTCAACACTGGTGCCATGCTGCTGGTTGTAGTAATCCACACCGTACTCAAAGCCCACCATGAAGATGGCAACGGGGGGGATGTTGATCCCGCCGAAAGTAGCGACTTTACCGGTCTTGGTGGCTGCCGCCGCCACATAGCCGGCCAGGAAGGCGGCTTCATCGGTGCTGAACGTCAAACCACGCACGTTGTCACCTAGCGAAGGGAAGTCCACGATAGCAAAATTCGTATCGGGATAACGGGAAGCAAAATCTGCAGTATCATCCGCCAGCAGGAAACCCACGGTGATGATCAAATCAGCCTCCTGATTGACGTACTGGGCAAGGTTGGTGGCGTAATCCGTCTGCTGCTTGGACTCCAGATAACTGCCGTCCACGCCAAGCTCCTTGACCGCGTCCTCGACGCCCTTCCACGAGGTAGCATTGAAGGACTTATCGTCAATACCACCGGCATCGGTAATCATACCGACCTTGAGCTTATCTCCCGCGCCGCCACCGCCGCAGCCCACCAACAGCATGCTGGCGACCAGCACCAAGCTTAGCAAAACCCACAATTTCTTCAACATAGGACTCCTCCTGTAATAGATTGGTTACGAGATTTGAAAGTCAATGAATGTGCATGCGCTCTCTATCTGTCTCCTGCGATTGCACCACCTCCTTAGCGATCTACCTGGGATATTTAGAGTGTGCTCAGAACTAGCAGACACCTAAGGTGCCTACTTCATGATATACACCATATTACAAGATTCGCAACAAGACCAGGGGGAAAAGACCCTGTTGCGGATGCAAAATATCACATGGCAAACCAGACCGCCCCATACCTCCTGATTAACCGGCGTCCGGTAAGCCTGGAGCGGGATGACTATGCCAATTCCTCATCCGCAACCGAAGTCTCAGCAAGCGACGCTTCGACAAGTGTGTTCCCCTCGCTGTCTTGCTCTGCCTCTGGTTCAACAGCGCGAAATTCCAGCACGCCGTCGTTACCGCTGCCGGTGCCGCTAACAGTGGCACCACCAGCGGTGGCACCACCAGTGGCTACGTCCACGCCGATGTGCGCGCCGGGGCCAAAATTGCCGCGCAAGATTTGCACGCTCAATGGGCTTTCCACGTGGCGCTGAATCACCCGGCGCAATGGACGCGCGCCAAACTGTGGATCGTAACCTTGCTCAGCCAGCCACCGCTTGGCTACCTCCGACAACGTGACGTGCAGGTTGTATTCGCTAAGCCGCGCCTGTACCTCACGCATCTGCAAATCAACGATACGCGCCACATCATCCAACGTGAGATTCGCAAAAATGATAATCTCATCCACCCGGTTGATAAATTCCGGGCGGAAGGTTTCCTTGAGCGCCGCAAGCGTCCGGCGGCGCACCTCTTCATCCTGGTCGTCAGCCCCGCGCGCGAAGCCGAGTGCCCCGCCGCGTTTGCCATATGCGGTGCCGATATTGGACGTCATAATCACCACGGTATTGCGAAAATCGACGCTGCGCCCTTGCCCATCGGTGAGACGCCCCTCGTCGAGGATTTGCAGCAACGCGTTCCACACGTCCGGGTGCGCTTTCTCGATCTCATCGAAGAGCACTACCTGGTAAGGGCGCCGCCGCACGGCCTCGGTCAACTGCCCGCCCTGGTCGTAGCCCACGTAACCCGGCGGCGCGCCGAACAGCCGCGAAATCGTGTGTGCCTCGCGGTATTCGCTCATATCGATGCGCAACAGCGCATCTTCGTCATCGAAGAGGAACGCAGCCAGCGCCTTGGCCGTCTCCGTCTTGCCCACGCCAGAAGCGCCCAGGAAGAGGAAGCTCCCAATAGGCCGGCGGGGGTCTTTCAAGCCGGCTCGCGCCCGGCGGATAGCGTCGGCGATAGCGTTGATGGCTTCGTCTTGCCCAACGATGTGCTGCTGGATGGCCTCTTCCATCCGCAGCAGCTTGTCAGCCTCTTTCTCCAGAACCTGATACACCGGGATGCCCGTCCACGCTGAGACGACGGCGGCGATGTCCTGCGCTTCTACCAGTTCGTCCAGTTGATGGCGGTTCCGCCACTCCTCGCGCTTGGCAGAGAAATCTTCCTCTTGGCGCAAGCGGTGCGTCTTTACCTCGGCGGCGCGCTCGTAGTCGCGCATATTGCCCGCCGCCTCTTCTTCAGCGCGCAGACGGTTGATCTCCGCCTCCATCTGCTTGAGGTCTGGCGGTAACGTGAAGAGCGCCACCCGCAAACGCGCCGCGGCCTCGTCCATAATGTCAATGGCCTTGTCGGGTAGATGCCTGTCGGTGACATAGCGATGTGCCAATCGCGCCGCCGCTCCAACTGCTTCGTCGGAGATGCGCACTTTGTGGTGTGCCTCGTAGCGGTCGCGCAGGCCGCGCAACATTTCAATCGTATCTTCCACCGAAGGCTCGTCCACGAAGACCGGCGCAAAACGGCGCTCCAACGCGCCGTCCTTCTCGATATACTGCCGGTACTCATCCAACGTCGTCGCACCGATGCACTGCAACTCGCCACGCGCCAGCGCCGGCTTGATCATGTTCGACGCATCCAACGCCCCTTGCGCATTGCCCGCTCCAACGACGGTGTGCAATTCATCAATGAAGAGCACAATCTCACCCTCGGCCCGCTGAACCTCCTCTAGGATCGCCTTCAGCCGTTCCTCAAACTCACCGCGGAAGCGCGTCCCGGCGACCAGCGCGCCCAGATCGAGCAGTACCACCCGCTTACCCTTGAGGATCTCAGGTACGTCATCGCTGGCAATCTTCTGCGCCAAGCCTTCAACGATCGCCGTCTTGCCCACGCCCGGCTCGCCGATGAGCACAGGGTTGTTCTTGGTACGGCGCACGAGGATCTGGATGAGACGCTGGATTTCGCCATCGCGCCCGATGACCGGATCGAGCTTGCGCTCACGCGCCATCTGAGTCAGATCACGGCTGAAGCGTGTCAATACGCGGAATTGCTGTTCGGCCTGGGGCGTGGTGAGCCGCTGGCCACCGCGCATCTTCTGCACCACTTCCAGCGTACGGTCGTGGGTGACGTTGTTATCCGCCAGCAGCCGGGCCACGCCGGTATTGCGTTCCAGCGTGATCGCCAGGAAAAGGTGCTCGGTGGAAATATACTCGTCCTTGAGCGCGGTCACTTCTTCCTGACTAAGATCGAGCACACGTTTAACGCGCGGGGTGATGAAGATCTGCTGCCCGCCGCCTGCGCCGTAGATGCCAGGACGGGTATTCTGTCGCAGTAACATATCCAGGGCGTCGGAGAGCTGTCCAGGGTTGGACCCCATCTCCAATAACAATGCCGGGACGGTCCCCTGCTGCTGTTGGATCAGCGCCAACAATAAGTGTTCCACATCTACCTGGCTGTGCCCGTAGCGGGTCATCAGCTCCACCGCCCGTTGCGCGGCCTCTTGGGCGCGCTCGGTAAAACGGTCAAAACGCATCATAACTGTTATTCCTCTCAGTGATTGTTAGCGGGTCCTGGATAATCGGTAAGGAGTAAGGAGTAAGGAGTAAGGAGTAACCAGTTACTCATTTCTCATTTCTCGTTACTGATTTCTCATTTCTCATTACTGATTACCATTTACCAATTACCAGCATCAAATCATAGCATCCAGCGCCGTTTGCGCGGCAGCTTGTTCTGCCAGGCGCTTGCTGGAACCCTGCCCCTCTCCCGCCACCCGCTCGTCCAGCAGCACTTGAGCAGTAAACACTTTGGCGTGATCGGGGCCACTTTCATCGACAATCCGATATGCCGGTGTGATGCCGAGATCAGCCTGCGCCCACTCTTGAAAGCGCGATTTAGCGTCCACATCGGTGCCGGCCCGAAGAACGGCTTGGGCTTCTTGCACAAACCACGGTTCGAGGCGCTGCCAGGCAATTTCCAGGCCTCCGTCCAGATAGAGCGCCCCCACGAGCGCCTCAAAAGCATCGCACAAATTGGCAGAACGCGTGTTCCCACCGCTTTCTTCTTCGCCACGTCCCAGGCGCAAGGCCTCGCCCAATCCCAGGCGCTGAGCCAGAGTGGCCAACGTCGTCGTGCAAACCAAAGTGGCACGCAGGCGCGTCAACGGGCCTTCAGGGAGATCGGGGTGATTTTTATACAACCAGGCTGCGACCAGGAAATCTAGTACCGCGTCGCCGAGGAACTCTAGCCGCTGGTTATGGTGTTCCTCACCGCCTTCTTCGGGATGCTCGTGCGCGAAAGAGGGGTGCGTCAGGGCAAGTTCTAGAAGCTCAGGCTGTACAAAGTGGTACTGCAAGCGTCTCTGGACTTCCGCGATTGTGATGATCGTCCCTCCTCTGCTCGTCGCATTCATCATTTGTCCACAGTCTGGCAGTCTCAATCGCAAGTTGCTCTGCTGGAGAAACGGCCCGCCGCCTTCCGGCCTGCATCCAGTGACCGGTGCGTGTCCTTCTGTGTATGCTTATTCTACCCCGAAAACAATGCTTTGCAACAAAAGACAAATGGGGAACGAGGGAATAGCCATGCGGAGAATCAAAATAGCAGTTGATTTTAGAACGTTGCCTTTAGCACACTGAAACGACGTCTGCCTCAGGACGAGGTTCACACGTATACAGGCTACTGATCCGGACGTAATTAGCTAGACACTTGTACGCCCGTGCGTTACTGAATGACTTTAGTTTTTTATGACCGGATCAGTAAGCTTGCGCCGGATACGCTGCCGCCGGAGGAGGTGATACGCTGGTCGTTCCCGCGCGTTTGCGCTGTACGAACCACCACAATGCCGCTCCACCGACGACGGAAAGTACACCGCCACCTACTAGACTCACAGTCCGCGTTACTTGATGCCGCCGTTGGACAACATCGCAATGGCGACGCGCTTCGGCGACCAAATCGCTGCCCAACTGCGCCACAAAGTCGGCAGAGGGCGCGACGGGCGGCATAGCGCGCGCGACGATTTGCCCCAACGCCTCTTCTTCCTCAGCAGGGATGTTTTCCTGTAAGACGATGTAACGGTGTGCTCTAGAGTTCATCAGACCATCCCTCCGGGATCATATCGCGCAGACTAACAAGAGTGCGATGGTAGAGCGCCTTGATTGCCCCCTCGGATTTTCCCATCACAGCCGCGATCTCCATATTCGACATCTGTTCCACATACTTTAGGATCAGCAACGTTTTCCGGTCTTCCGGCAAATCTGCCAATAGCTGCAATAACAACTCGCGTGTCTCTAGTGCTTCGACGTAATCGAGCGGCGCCGGTGATGGCGAATGGAGCGGTGCCACGCTATCGATGGCGACACTTGGATGACGACTGGTGTCGCGGTACCAGTTGACGACCAGATTGTGCGCAATCCGAAATAACCACGCCTGGAACGATGCTCCCTTCTCCCGGTAGCGGTAGAGACTGCGCAGCGCCCGGTAGAACGTCCGCGAAGTCAAATCCTCCGCTTCCGTCGCATTGCCGGTATGCCGGTAATGATAGTTGTAAATGCGCCCCACGTAGTGCTGGTAAAGCTCCCCGAACGCTTCCGGGTCGGACTTTGCGCGCGTGATCAGATCGCGCTCTTCATGCTCATCCATGCCCCCTCCTCAAGCTACCGCCTTCCCCGCCTCCAGTATACCAGATTTGGTCGTCGCCGGTATTGCGGAAGGGTCATCCGACTCAAGCACAACGTATATACTTTAACACCACACTCACAAAAAAGTTGCGCCAACAAAGACTACAAAAGTCTCACACAACACTTGAGCGAACAAATCCTTACGATGAACAAGCGATCTGCCCAATGCAAGCACGTGCTGAGACTTTTGTAGTCTGAAATCACACCGCTTTCTGTGCCAGACGCTTGATCTCATCCCCACTGATGACCTCCTTGTCCTGTAAGATACGAGCGATCTCGTGAAGCGTCTCGCTGTGTTGCTGCAACAGGCGCACAGCGCGCCGTTCGGCGTCCTCAATGATGCGGCGCGTCTCTTTGTCAATCAACGTCGCCGTCTCCGGACTGACGTCACTCCGCAACCCTTCCAAACGGGCCAAATACCCCATACCTTCGTCCTGCGCATAACGTACCGGACCGAGGGCTTCTGTCATCCCAAATTCCATCACCATTCGCCGCGCAAGGCTGGTCGCCACCTGCAAGTCATTGGCCGCACCCGTGGACGTGTCGTCGAAGACGAGCAATTCCGCTGCCCGCCCGCCCAGGATCACGGCGAGACGCTCCTCTAACTCGCGCTTGCTCATCAAGTACGTGTCCTCTTCGGGCATCTGCAACGTGTAACCCAATGCACCTTTCGCCGTGGGGATGATGCTGACCTTATGCACCGGGTCGGTATCGGGCTGCAACTGCGCGACCAGCGCGTGCCCGCCCTCGTGATAGGCAACGCGACGCTTGAGTTCGGGTTTGAGCGTGATCTTGCGCTGCAATCCTGCCACCACACGCTCGATGGCAAGGTCAAAGTCGCCCATCGTCACGGCCTCACGTTCACTGCGCACAGCCAACAGCGCCGCTTCGTTGACGATGTTCGCCAAGTCGGCGCCGGAAAAACCGGCGGTGATTTGCGCCACACGCGCCAGATCCACATCCTCCGCCAACCGCACATCGCGCGTGTGGATGGCGAGGATCTGTCGCCGCCCCTCCTCAGTGGGCATACTTACCTGCACCTGACGGTCAAACCGCCCAGGGCGGAGCAATGCCCGGTCCAGAATTTCGGGCCGGTTCGTCGCGGCCATAATGATGACGCCCTGGTTAGGCTCAAAACCGTCCATCTCAGACAAGAGTTGGTTCAGCGTTTGTTCACGCTCGTCGTTGGCGCCCAATGCGCCGACTGTCGAACGCGATTGCCCGATGGCGTCGATCTCATCGATGAAGACGATGCATGGCGAGCGCTGCTTGGCCTGCACGAAAAGATCGCGCACACGCGCCGCGCCCACGCCGACGAACATTTCCACAAAGTCGGAGCCACTGATGGAAAAGAAAGGCACACCAGCCTCTCCGGCGGTAGCCTTCGCGAGCAAAGTTTTGCCTGTGCCGGGAGGCCCCACCAGCAACACGCCCTTGGGCAACTTTGCGCCCAGGCGAGTAAAGCGATCCGGGTCTTTGAGGAATTCGATAATCTCTTTAAGTTCAACCTCTACCTCATCCACACCACCGACGTGCTCGAACTTGATGCCCGTCTTCTCGCCGGTGATTTCCTTCGCCCGGCTCTTGCCGATCGACATCACACCGGCGCCAGCCTGCCCCATGCGCCGTAGCCCAAAGTACCAAATCAGTCCCAAAGGAAGTAAGGGGATGATCCATCCTAGCAACGACGCCAAGAGGGTGTTGGTCGGCGCTTCACTGGAAAACGTCACCCCAGAATCGACCAGGCGCTGGATCAGGTCGGGATCATCTACGCGCACGACGTTATTGACCCGACCATCCGTTTCAGCGCCGGAGCAACACGTGTACATAATGCGATCCGTCGTCAACTGCACCTCGGCGATTTCACCGGCCTCCAACTGCTCGAGGAACTGGCTGTACGGAACCTCCGCCCAGCGAATGACCAACGGTTGGAAAATCAACTGCTGGAAAAGTGCGGCAAGAAGAATTGCCACCAGCAGATAAATCGCCGAAAAACCTACTCTTTTGCTCTGTTGCTTATCCATGTTTGCCTCCAATGCCTCATTGTATCAGTATCGCACAGCATGATTAGCAAACCGTTAACGGAACCTTAGAATATGCTTTGAAATTACGCCTCGCCCCCGGCGTCCTCTTCCTCAAGCACAACCTCCGTCTTCATCAACTCGCGCAGCAACAGCGTGGCGTAGGCGCCTTTGGGCGCAAAAAACGAGAGGGTGAGGACGTCCGGGCCTTCCATCTGCCATGATAACCCTGCGGGATAGTACCGCAGCGGGCGACGGCTGCCCTTGGCTTTGAAGGGGCGAAAGTCCGCCAACGCGATCCCGGCTTCTTCGAGGACAGCGGTCTCCAACGCGCCAGCCTCGGCCTGCGCTGCGAGCATCTTGTAGCCATAGATCGGACCGGTCGCGCTGATCTCCCAAGCCCGCACGCGCGGACGTTCGGCGGCGACATCCTCCACAATGAAGATGCCGCCGGTGTCTTCCTTGCGGGCCACGTCGCCGTCCAGCACGTCGTCCAGCAGACCATGCTCGATCCGCGCCGCGAGCACGGCGTTAAAGAGCGCCGACTGCAGGGCGCTGATGAGGAACTGGCGCATCTTGTAGGACAGGTGGTGAATGCCGTGTGCCCTGAGCGCCGCGCGGTCATTGCGCAACAGCAACAGGCCCATTTCGTGGTTGTTCCCGCGATTGCCGAAGCGCTGTCGCCCGTAGCCGTTGGGAACGCCGCGCGCCAACAACTGTTCAACGATCGCAGCGGTGCGTGCTCCGGCGTCCGATTCCACATCGCGGAGGCGCAACGTGAAGCGGTTACCGCGCAAGTGCCCGCTCCGCAGCTTGTTCGTGTGCCGGGTCGCCCAGAGAATCCGTGCTTTGTCTAGCTCCAGCGCCAGGAGCTTTTCCGGCGGCACCCATTGAATCGAAAGCGTCTGCCGCGCCATCGCCCGCGCGTCCTTCAAGCCCGCGCTGCTGATCTCTCGCTCGGAGACGCCCAACGCCTGCGCAATCTGCTTGATGAGCATCAACGTCGAGATGTCGCGCTTCTCCACACCGAAGAAGGTATGCTCGCCCTCGCCGCACGGATCGTAAGCGGGCACCTCCTCGACGATGAAATCGTCAATCTCGACGCGCATCTTGCCGCCGATACCAGGCAAGTCCGGCGTCAAATACGGGATTTCCCAGTTGAGCATAGGCATAGTCCTTAAGTCGGGTAGTCGGATAGTCATTAGTCGGATAGTCGTTATGACTACAAAACTAATCCTGGAGAAGATAGGCGACAATCAATCGCGTGGTAGCCTCAATCGAATCACGGTGGGTGCGCTCGTAGGCGTGCGAGGCATCCACGCCCGGCCCGATCAACGCGACCTTGAGATCAGCGCCGGCTTGCAAAGCCGCTTCGCCATCCGAGCCGTAGTATGGATACGTATCGACCTTGTAGGGGATGGCGTAATCGGTAGCCAGATGCACCAACTGCCGCCGCAGGCCCAAATCGTAAGGCCCCCCAGAATCTTTCGCGCAAATCCCCACGCTAAACTCGTCAGAGTTTTGCCCCTCGCCGACAGCGGCCATATCCACCGCCACCAACTCCTGAACATCGACGGGGATGCCTGCAGAACCCCCATGGCCGACCTCCTCGTAATTCGAGATCAGCACGTTCACACGATAACGCGGCGCAAGGCCCGCCTGGTGCAATGCGAGTAGCGCGCCGTAGATGCAGGCCACGCCTGCCTTATCGTCCAGATGACGCGAGCGGATAAAACCGTTCGACATCTCCACACGCGGATCAAGGTAAATGAAGTCCCCCACATTGATGCCCAGTTGCCCGGTCGATTCCTCGCTATCGGTGACAGCATCCAGGCGCACTTCGTAGTTTTCCTGCTTGCGCTCCAACGTGCGCACCTCGGACCCGTGGATGTGAACAGAGACCTTAATTGGCAAAATACTCCCGCGATAGCGCTGTCCCGACGCCGTCACGACCGTACAGCCCTCACCCTCAATGGAATGCCAGTCGTAACTACCAAGCGACGTTACTTCCAACCGCCCATTGCTCTTGATCGTTCTGACCATCGCGCCCAACGTGTCGGTATGGGCGGTTAGGGCGCGCGGATGTGTGACGTCACCGGACCACGTCAACGCCAAGCCACCTTTCAGCGTGCGGCTGACACCCAACGGCAGATCGCCCACGGCCTGCTCGACGTAGGCCATCGCCTGCTCGGTATCGCCCGTTGGACTGGGGATATTCAACAATCCGACCAAAAATTCCAAAATCGCATCCATCGGAATATCGGGAAGTATCATTATAACCTCCTGCAAGCGTAGTCAGATAGTCTTTAGTCTTGTGGTTAGAATCTCTTAGCCACGATTGCCACATCACGATCTCAATGTCTCAATCCCATCTGCACTGCAGTATAGTCCCATCAAAGCAGGGAGCAAATGTCGACCTCCAGGCTCTCGCATCTCAAGTTTCCCATCCCCCCCGCGCGAAGCGCAGGGGGGAGCGACGTTTTCGGTGTGTTTTGTAGTCTTGATTCCATCGAGTATAATGAAAGAAATTCCCTGCAAGGAAGGTTTAACGTGCAGCAGTTAATTGATGGGACACGTGATTTACAGATTCACCTGACCCAGGAGCAATTGGAGGCCCTAGACGCATATCAGCACGCATTGGTGGAATGGAACCGTGAGTTCAACCTCACTGCCATCACTGACGACGTGGGAATTCAGGTACGACACTTTCTCGATTCACTCTCATGCTTCCAGGCCCTCGAAAGCGGCGAACGCTTCAGCGCTAAAAAGATGATCGATGTGGGCACCGGCGCGGGCTTCCCCGGCTTGCCACTTAAATTGCTCTGCCCAGGGATAAAGCTAACGCTGCTCGAAGCGACCGCCAAAAAGATTGGTTTTCTGGAACATGTGACCGCGCACCTCAATCTGCACGACGTGACAATCAAACATGGGCGCGCGGAGGAACTGGGGCAACAACCCGCGCACCGGGAGCAGTACGACTGGGCCATCGCCCGTGCCGTCGCGGACATGCCCATCCTGGCGGAGTATTTGCTACCACTGGTCAAAGTAGGCGGGCGTGTCCTGGCGCAGAAGGGCGAAGGCGCACCAGCCGAGGTCCAGCGCGGCGAATGGGCCATCCAGCAATTGGGCGGGCGCGTCCGGCGGCTGGTACCCGTCGAACTGCGGGGCTTAGCCGAAACGCGCTATCTCGTTATCCTCGATAAAGTCGCTGTAACGCCGCCGCAATATCCGCGCCGCCCGGGTATGCCCAACAAGCGCCCGCTGCTGCCCAAAGCATCATAATATTTTGTGCGCTTTGTGTCCTTAGGGCCTAACCACGCAAATCCTTGCACAATGAGCAAAAAACGGGCGTCATAAGCCTGTTTGGTTCCGGTTCATCCGGGTTAGGATTCGTAAAAATACAACTTCCCGTGCCAACCTTCCCAGAAGCCAGGCTATAGATATACGGTGGCACTTGGAAAACATCCCGATTGACCTATGGTCAGCTTCCGGGAAGGTCACGGTCAGGAACTTATTCTTTTACAGACCTTTAGTAGTTTTTAGTGGGGTTACCTTTTCGTTCACATAAGGAGGGTGAAATGGGATTGCTAAAAAATCTGTTCGGTCAGAAGAAAACGACGCCAGAGACCACCACAAAGCGCCGCGAGCGCAGCTACCCGGACTTTCCAGAGGGGGGAAATCACATTGATGACCCCGATGTTAAAACCGTCGCCGACTTAGCGCGTTACTACCCTCTGCCCAACGGATATGAGTATCGCGTTCGGGCAGATGGATCGCTCTACATGCTCCGCCCCTCTGATGGGATGGAGTTCAAAATTGTCGTTGAAGAAGGCCTGCTCACTTTCGAGGAACCGTTCACCCGGACAGATGGCACAACCGGCTCCAAAACCATCGAGGTCTTCAAGCGATAGGACAATCATCAACGGAGCTTGCTGAGTGTCTGGCGACCCTCGGCAAGCAGTGTCGCTCGTCCTGCCAGGGCCACCTCAACACTTGCACTGTGGATCGAGCGCGCGGTTGCGTCTACCGCATCCTCGCGCCCAATTTCGGTGCACGTTTTGAGATCACACTGAAAGGTAATGCGCGTGTAGCCCTGTCGCTTTACCGCAGAGGCACCGGCGGTCGCGAGCGCCGCCACATCCTCGGATGCGGCGACGCTCTCCAGTTGCGATGCAGCCACGCCGTAAGTCCACACCTCCAATGATGTGACGTCGGCGCGCAAAGGCTGCACGCGGGCCTGCAACTGCTGTACAAGCGTCGCTGCCGCTTGTTGCAGGTTCTTGCCGGGCATGTGTGAGGACTAGCGGCTCTTTTTCAAGGCATCGAGCGCCGAGGCTGCCGCATCTCCGATGGTGCGGAGCATCGTTGCGCGGTTCTGCAGCGCCTGGTTCACCGCGGCCTGGTGCATATCCCACACGGCCCCGTCGATCTGCCCGCTCTCGTTGACCGGCAAGCACACAATGGCGTCGCTATCGAAGGCGATGCGCGTATAAGCGCGCAACTGCACGCCATCTCCCGAAATAACCTTGTCATTTTTCTTCTTAGGATCGTCGAGGACAGCAGCGAATTGTCCCTCTGTGATGGTGTACGTGCGCACCTCAAGCTCAGAAATATCGGTGACAAAACTTGCCACCTTCTCCGCCAACTCGCTGGCGAACTGCTGCACCGAAACCTTCAAATCTTTAGGTTTTTCCGTCGTAACATTTTCTCCTGGCATTGTTTAACCTCCGTAAGAAATTTGAAATTAGAAATGAGTAATGAGGCGCATTAAGACCACACCTCCCGGCTACCGTCTACTGTCTACCGTCTACCGTCTACCCTCCCTTAACACCGTCATCACGTCGAGAATGAAGCGCCGGGCGGCGGGGATAAGCAACACCTGTCCGCCAGGCGGTAACGCCACGGCTTTGAGGATCAACCCGGCTGCGCCGGTGGTGATCACAGAGACGACGCGCAGCAACGCGATGCGCGACGCCAGCGCCAGATTGACCGTCTCGTGGTGGACTTCCCGCGAGAGCGCGGGCATACCGGGAACCCAAAACGTCTCGAAATCGCCGGCCCACCTCACCCGCGTCAGGCCAACAGGCGCGCCCGCGATGGTCGTCTCCACGCGAGCGTAATGGGCCACCATCTGCTGGACCTGTTCCACGAAGGCCAGCCAACGCTGGCGCGCCTCTTGGAACCCTTTACGTTCCTTTTCGTCGGCGAACGCATCCACCGCGCTGAACGCTACCGCTCCGGTTAGCGGCGACGTCTCAACCGCCGCGAGGCCGGCCAGCGTTTTGCGCAGCATCTCCTTTTGTGGGTGAAATTCCTCCGCCGCCGGAACACTGAACGCATACGAGACGGCTCCGGTCAGACCACGTTCGGCATCCCTGGCGGGCGCAACGCCTGCCAGCAGCGCGTTCAGTTCATCTTCCGCCCGTGCCAGGTCATCCTCGCCGCGCCGCAAAGCGTCCGCGCGAGCGTGGACGACGTCCAGGGCCGACGCTGCGTCCGGCAGGGCTACGCGCCACACAAGCCCTTCCTCGCCGGGCGATATATCGCGCTGCGCGGGCGTTTCCCACACGCCAAAGGGGTCTGGTTCCCCGCTTCCAGCAAAGCCAGAAAAAGTAAAACGCGCGTCTCGCACGCTAGAGCCAGCCGTGACCGCCATCACTTGGTCTTGATCATGCCGAGCAGATCGCTCGCCAGCTTTGCCATTGCGCCCAAAAACTGCGCGCGGTTGCTCTGCGCTTCGCGCACCATCTCGCGGTGGATGTCCCAAAGCTCCGTATCCACTTCCGCGCCAACAGATGGCACGAAGACGCGCATGTCGCCGTCGAAATCGACGTGCGTAAGCGCGCGCAATTCAGCATCACCGGTATCTTTCACCGTGATGGTATTGAGATTGCCGGCGGTATACGTGCGCACTTCCAGCGTCATGATTTTCTTGGTCGCCTCGCTTACGGCACCTGCGATTTTGTTGCCAAACTCTTGCAACGATTTCGTGATCTCGTTGATCTGGATGGCGAAATCTTGATCCACAGCACGAAGGTGCTCCGCATCGACTTTCATGTCACCCGCCGGCACACCCGCGGCCTTGACCGTGTAATCAACGGTTGGCGCCGGGCCGATGTCGGCCTGCAACGCGGCCAACCGGTCGGCTACGTCTTGGGGCAACACTGCGGGAGTCACCGGACGCTGCCTTGCTGCCCCCTTCTGCACGAACGGGATGCGCGCGGCAGGATCGCCGAGCACGGCGTAGCTTCGCGAGTCATTGTTGGCCGTCCACAACCGCACCAGTTCTTTATCGTCGAGGTAGGCCTGATTGTACTGCAACTCCTGAAGCACTTCGGTGAGCGTGGTCGTCATATCCGCGTACTTCAGGTTGAAGCTCGGATCGGTCGCCAGCCCGATGGGATCGCCGTTGAGCAGCTTGCGCATCGCGGTGACAAATGCCTCGATTTCGACGTTGTTGCCCGGCGAGATGAACGAGTGCCCCCACGCTCGATCCACGTGCCCGATGACCGCCAGCGCTCCCTGGCGCAACATCCGGTTCGGCAACGCGCTGGTGAAGCTGTAGGGAGCGATTGGCGTTTTGTCAGTCGCTTGCGGATGCGTGAAATAGTCGAATTGGGGCGTGCCCACACCAAAGCAGGCGAAGAACATCGCCACGAGTCCCAAGAGATTGGCGTCGCCCAACTCTTCAGCGGTGAAGTAGTGATCACGCAAAATAGAGGCGTCGTGCACCCAAGGTTGGCACAACAACGCGCCCTGCTCGCGAAGCTGCTGTTCTACCGGCGCGGATGAGAAAACCATCCCGTGGCTCGCCGTGAACAGCAGCGCGGGGGTCTGGTCTTTACCGCTGAGCAGACGTGCCAGTTCCGCCTTTTCACCCGACGGTGCGAGGCTGAAGTCCCACGCGAACTTGAGCGGGATCTCGCCTCGTAGCTTGGGCTGTTGCAGATTGGCGAGCAGCGGGCGGGACAGATAGCGGTCGCTGATAAGCGTGGCGTCGTCGCCGGGATTGCGGACGCTGAAGAACGCGGCTTTGCGCGGCAGCTTTACAGCGCCGGTCTCTGCTGCGACGACGTTCTGCGCGTAACGCGCGTATGCCTCCAAATCGTTGCCGAAGTCGAGGCGGCCCACGCCGCGCATCACGTCGAGCTGGAACTGGAATTCGTACGGGATTTCTACCGGACTCCCCACGAGCAGCACGTAAAACGGCATCTGCTCCGGGCGAGCCGGTCCACGCTTGATCTCCGGCGACTGGCGCTTGCAGAAATCGACCTTAGTTTCGGGCGCGCGATAGCCCGTCTCGCCCTCGAAGACGCGGTACAGGTCCCCGGCCTTCTCCCGGCGATGATCCAGCAAGGGTTTGAGCGCTTCCTTGATAGCCTCGCGGCGCTTCTCTTCCATCGTGGCAGGAAAGACGACGGCCCACCCCGCCTGCGCCAGATCGGTGGGATTCTCCACCGCCTCAGAAACCGGCGAATCGACCGGGCGGTTCTTCTTGAACTGCAACTCGTCCAGATTCTCCGGTCCGGTCTCGCCCTTGATGACCCCCGCCCAGGCTGCGCTCGACATCGGCGGCAGGCTGTAATCGCCCGTCGTTCCATCAATACCGTTGACGTAAATCTCTTGCAGCAGATCGGCAGGTAGTTTTTCTCCGGTTTCGGTCATGCTTCTCCTTTCAAAGGTCACGTCAAATCGCGGCGCGGCTTGGCCTCGGCCGCCGCCGGGGCAACCTTCAGCCGCACCGCCGGATCGCCGATCACGACGTAGCCGCGCGCGTCGTGATTGGCCGTCCATAGTTCGGTCAGGTGAAAATCGCTGGGCTCGGTGAAGGCCTCAAACGCCGCCGTCAGCTCCGTCGAGAGCGCCGCGTACCGGACATCGAAATAATCCATCGCCGCGCCGACGGGATAGCCGTGCAGCAGGCGATCCATCGCACTCTCGAAGACGGCCAGGTGTTCGTCACGGCGCGACTCGCCCAGACCCACAAACTGCTCAGGCCCTAAATACGAAAGGCTCCACACGCGCTCGATGTGGCCGATGACCGCCAGCGCCCCACCCTGCGCCAGGCTCAACATCACCTTGGGCAACGCCGCGACAAAAGGTTGCTCGGCAATCACTTCGCCCTTGTCCATATATGCCTGGCGGTAATAATCGTCGATCTTCGGCGTGCCCGCGCCATAACAGGCGAACAAAAACGCAATCGTACCCAGCAAGTTCGCCTCGCCGTGGGCTTCCAGCACGTCGCCAGAGAGGTAGTAGTCGGGCAAGACCTGTTTCTCAGCGGGACCTTGCCAATCGGCGCAGACCAGTGCGCCCTGGTTCGCACGCTGCTTTGCCGGATCGTCGGGGTCGAACTGCATCCCGTGGGTGGCGGTGAAGAGCAAGGCCGGCGCTTTATCGCGGCTTAGCACATCCAACAACTTCGCGCGCGTCGTCTGTTCCGATGGGATGACGGTGACTTGCCAATCGGGGAAAGTATCAGCTTCATCCGCCGAACGCGCTACCGCGATGCGCTCTTTCAGGCGCTCGGCAACGGGTATGACGAGATGCTGCGCGCTGAGCAGCGTCGCTTCGTCCCCCGGATTGGAGACCGGGAAAAAGACGACGTCGGGCGACAAGCTAAGCTCGTCCGCCTCCGCCGCCTCGACACTGCGAGCGTAGGTTCGATAGTCCTCGATGTCGTCGAAGTCGATGCGCCCGACGGCATATTGCACGTCCAGGCCGTACTGGAACTCGAAGGGGATTTCTTCCGGGCTGCCGACGAGCAGGAGATAGTAGGGGACGCCGGTCTGTTTGGGATTGGCGGGCTGCGCCGGATCGGTGTGATACCGCCGCAGGAACGCGCGCGCGTCCTCGCGGGGACGATAGCCCGCGCCACCGGTGTAAACTTTGTACAACGCTCCGGCCTGCTGCTCCCGCAACTCGAGCAAAGGATGCAACGCCGTCTGAATTGCCGCCAATCGCTCCGGCGGCATCGTCGCGGGGAAGATAATGCCCCACCCCGCCTCGTCGAGTTTGAGCGGATCGGCCCAGGGGACCAGGCCCATCCGCGCGGTCGGGCCAAGTACCACACTCAGCCACGCCCGCAACGCGGCGAGCAATGCCCCCCAATCAACCTCAAGCGCGCTATCCGCCTGCACGATGGGCGACAGATCACGTTCCAGGAGGCCAACGAGTGCGTGCCACGTGATGGACTTCCATAGTCGCGGCGCAGGATTAAGATCATGGAGCAGCGCGCTGAGCCAATCGCTGCCGGTATCGGGCAATGCCTGCAATTTCGTCACCAATTGTCTAAGCGAGTCGGTGATGATGTTACTGCTTTCCCGCAACGCTCTGAGCGATTCAATCGGGAGTTCGCGGAGTTGCTGGCACAGTTGTGCAAGCCACACGGCGCGTGCCGCGGGCGTCGTCTCCAGCACCAACGCACGCGCCGGACTCAGATAATCCCTGCTGATCGCCAGCCCCTCGTGCTGCACCCGCTGTTTCAGGCTCCCCACGTAATCGGTATCGCCGGTTTTCTGCGGCAGGAGCAGTTCCTTCAACTCCTGATTTCCCAAACTTTTTTTGAGAAACGCCTTTACGATCTTCTCAACCTCTTGCTGGGTGTCCACTTCCAGCTTGCGTGCCAACTCCTGGACGTTGCCCTCACCGGCGGCCTCTTCGCCCAAAATCGTCGTCAGCAGGTGACGCGCTAGCGCCTCAATCCACGCCTCACGCGAAGGGCATTGTCCTCCCAGAAACGCCAGGCTTTGCGCGGTGAGGAAATCCACGATCTCCACGACTTTATCCGTGTTCCTCATCGCCTGCTCGAGCTGTATGGCGAGCTCCTTTTCGCGCTCCCGGTCGGCCCAGATGTGATCCGCCAACTCTTTGGCCGTCTTGGGCGGCAGACCATAGCTGCCGTCAGGCTTAAGGCCATTGAAATACAGTCTGTTCGTTGTCTCAGATCTGATTTCGTTCATTGTTGTTCCTCCACGCTTTCAACCTGCACTTCCGGGACACCGGAAACGTACACTTCCGCCAAAGCCCACACGTCTTCGAAGGGAACCAGATAGCGGCGAATGGTGCGATCCCACGAGCCGCTGACCAGATGTTTGCCGTCTGGGCTGAAAGAGAGACTCCACACCAGGTCGGTGTGCCCGCCCAATTCAGCTACAAGTTCGGGTGGGTTTTCGGGGAAATCGACGAGACGCCACAGCCGCACAATCCCATCCCGCGCGCCCGTCGCCAGATAGCCGTTCCCATCAGCATACTGCGGGCTGAACGCCACGCTGTATACGTTGACGTCGTTCGGATGATAGAGTGGCGTCTTCAGGGCTGTCGTCAACGTTTCGGTGCTCCAGATGCGGGCCGTGCCATCCCACGCAGCAGAGGCCAGGTAACGACTGTCCGGACTAAACGATAGGCCCAACACGTAGTTTCCACCATGATCGGTGAAAGTGATGACTGGCGTCACCTGGATAGGGGTTCCCGCCACGGGAATATCAACCTGCCAGAGCACAACACTGGCGCCATAATTGGCGGATGAGTAACCAGTCGCAATCCAGCGTCCATCCGGACTATAAGCTACGTTCCAAATCTGTCCAGGATTGCGAAATCCGGGAATGGTCAGCTCAGTCTCGGCGCTCCAGGTCATGGTATTCCACAAGATGCCTTTTTGATCATCCCCGCCGGTTACCAGATAACGCCCATCGCCGCTGAATTCGGCATCTTCGACATCGGCAGTGTGCGCTTCGAGAACGGCAATCGGCCTGGCAGACGTTTGATCCCAAACGTAGGCGTTGTTGTCCGCCGCACATGTGACCAGATATTGCCCATCCGGGCTGTAGGCGAGGTTCCACACCGTCCCGCCAACCGGGGCCAAGTCGCGCACGGCCTCACCGGTCGCCACCTCCCAGATGCGCGTCCAGCCCTCATCGTCGCCAGAGGCCAGGTGTACGCCATCGGGGCTGTACGCAACGCCCCGCACGCGCGACTCATGCCCGCTGAGCGTGGTCAATCCTTGCCGGGCGACAAAGCCTTGGTTCCACACGCGCAACGCGTGATCCTGCGTTCCAGCGACCAGAAAGCGGTTATCCGGGCTGAAGGCCACCGCAGTCACCACGTTCTTGGGGCCAGAAAGCAGCGTGAGCAAAGCGTTGGGATTGCGCGCCATCACATCCCACACGCGCACCGTCAAATCGCGCGAGCCGGAGATCAGATAGCGCCCGTTGGCGCTGAACGCAATGCTTTCCACTTCGGAGGTGTGCCCCGTCAACGTGAGTAGCTCCTGCCCGGTGCGCGGATCCCAGATGCGGATCGTCTTATCATCCGCAGCCGAAGCCAGAATATCCTCGGTCGGGCTGTACGCGACGGCGTTTACCGCGCCGGTGTGGCCACGCAAAGTGAGTGCCAGGCTTGCGGTCACGCTGCCGGATGCATCGGAGGTGAGCGCCCAGATATAGACCGTACCGTCGAAGGAAGCCGCCGCCAGATAATACGGCTCGTAGATCGGGCGCGCGACGTTGCGCCAGGGCCGGGGATCGAAGGCGACGCCTCTCACCCGTGCAGTCGGTTCGGTGAGCGTCAGCACGGCGGACGCCAGCACCGTGTCGCCGCGCGTTGCCAGTTGCCACACGCGGACGATGCCGTCCGTCATGCCGCCAGTATAATCGCGCCACGCCCTATCGTAGTCGCCGCCGGTCGCCAGATAGTAGCCGTCCGAGCTGAAAGCGACGGCATAAACGTCATCGTACACCCCCCTAGGTGTCGGGACTTCGAGCCAGTCCAGCCACTGCCCGCCGTTCACATCGAGCAGACCCACGTTACCGACTCGCGCGCGGCTGTTATCTCCACCTGCCGCCAGTATGCGACCATCGGGACTGAGTGCCAAAGAAAAGGTCGCGCCCCGCGTCTCGTAGGAAGTGGCCTCGACTAACCGGTTGCCCTGCTGCGCCCATACCTGAACCTGGCCCACATCGTTACCTGCATAAAGATAACGGCCATCAGCGCTATAGACGACGCTGTATGGATTGCCGGGCAATCCTTCGATCATCTGCGCGGGGTAGAAATCCACCAGCGCCTGGCGCAGCGCGCTTTGCGCCCGCAAGGTATCGATCTCGCCAAGCAAGGGACGCCATAACGGCGTCGCGGCGTCGCGGTAGGTGGGATCGCCGAGTAGCACGCCCTTGCGCGCCTGGAGAATGCTGTTGATCTGATCGTTCTCCATGGAATAGGCCAGCGCATCCGCCGCCGCCTCGCGGGAGCGCGCTACCATGCGATTGCGTTCCGCGCTCCACGCCAGGAACGTGATCAGCCCAAGGACGACGACACCGAGCACTGCTGCGATAATCTGCAAGTTCCGCCGCCGCCGGTCCGCCTGCTGGGCCAATCGGCTGGCCTGGACGAACTCGCGCTCGTAGGGTTCGGCATCGAGGGGATGTGCTTCTACCCAGCGCATGGCCTCGTCCAGAGCCACGCCCCGGAAAAGTAGCCCCGCTTCCTTCGTTATCTGCCAGCTCTTCGCCGTGATGCGCAGCGGCGTCGAGCGCTTGTCCTCCCACTCCTGGTTCGAGCTGAGGATCGGCGCGATCAGCCGGTCGTGGGCCAGTTCGTACCAGCGCGCGCCCGCCCGCACCTCCGAACGGATGATGTAGTGGCGGCTCAACACGTCTACAACAGCATTGGGCAGCGTGCCGGTCGTCTCCGGGCCGCGCAGTACCAGCCCGCGCGTCTGCACCGGCGTGATCAACTCATTGCCGAACCAGCGGCGCACCTGTTTCTGGCTGACGCCGGTCTGTGCCTGCGCCGCATCCAACGCGCTGCGGTAGAAGTCGCTCAACGCCCGGTCGATGTGCCCGTGCTCTTCAACTTCGGCCCACTGAATTGTCTTATCTTCCTGTTCCGGCAGGTTCTCCCACAGACGGCTGCACACCACCTGCAACTGCACCGGCTCCACAAATGGGCCGATTGTGGTCGCCTCGGAGCGTGCATCGCCCGGTCCGCGCTGCACGCGAATACGCCGGAGGTCATCCACCATGCGCTCGGCCACGCCCTCATCGAAGCCGATGCCCTGGGAAAACGCAGGCTGGACAATCGCCTCCAGCGCGCCCTCCGGGCCGAGCAATTCCATGCGGAAACGCGCGCGAAAGCGTTTGGGGAACAGCGCCACGTAGGGGTCGAGTTCCGCCAGGTAATCCTCGCGCATCGCAAAGAGGACGCCCATGCCGGGCAGCGCTTCCAGCGCATCGCGCACCTGGATGAAGAAGCCCTCGGCATCTTGCCAGCGGTCGCGATGGGTGGTGAACAGTTCCTCGAACTGATCGACGATGAGGAGGAACGGTTCGTCCCCTTCGCTTTCAGCATCAGGATGCTGGTACATCGCCTGCAAGAACGAGGTCAGCGTATGGCCGCGCAAGCGGTCGGGGGTCACGTCCTCGCCCGCCAGCGACATCAGCACGCTGCACACGAAGGCGTTGCCCACTGCGTCGTGCGAAACGCCGGGTGGCGGATCGCTGCTGACGCGCGCGACGGGCAACACGCGGAAGCCCTCTTTTTCCAATGCCGGGATCACCTGGGCATTGAGCAACGAGGTCTTGCCCGCGCCGGATTTGGCGTAGAAGAGGACGGCACGTTCGGCCAGCAACAGCGCGAGCAGGTCGCGCGCCTCGCGATTGCGACCGAAGAATTTGTTCTGGTCCCCGCGTTCGTAAGGGCGCGGGCCGACGTAGGGATTGTGCTTCACCGGTTCGCCGCCTCCCAATACTCCCGCAATTCCGCCACAAATTGCAAGACCGTGCCCACGTACACGTTGATGTCGTTCCCCTGGAAGTAGCTGCGCATAAATTCGTGCACGGCGGGCAGATCGTCATCCAGCACATCGTCCGGTTCGAGCTGCACGCCGACGTGTTTGAAGCGGCGGCGCTGTTGTTGCGGCGCGATCAGGCCGCGCAGCAGCACGCGGAAGCCCCAATCGTTGAGCCGGTAGCCGAGGAACATGAGCGAACTGTTCGCCAACGCCGCCCAAATGCAGGGGTGGATGCGCTTCATATCCGCCGCGATGTTGGTGGTGAATTCGAGGTGGGCGTCCTCGGTGAGTACGATCGAGGCGATTTCCTCTTCATTGCCGAACAAGTGATAGACCAGCGGGCGCTCCGGGGTCGGTGTGTAGTTGGGATCGTCGTCGAAGATCGAGGGCAGCCCTTCGAGCGCCTCGTTCCAGCGGCAAATCTCGCGCACGGGCTGTTTGCCCTGCGCCTTGAGCGCTTCGGTCATAAAGTTGTCCGCGTTCGTCGTCAGGTAGAGCGGTAAATTCAGGCTCGCTAACACGGCGTGGACGTCGTGGGGGCTGCCGGTGGTCAAGGTCTGCCAGCCAACCATTTCGACCAGTTCCGCCAGGTCGTTATACTGCCGTCCGGCGCGCAGTGGTTCCGGGACGCGCTGTTCGAACATTGTCCTCATCGCTTCCAACAATTCGTAGCGGGGGAAATCCTCGCCCTGGCTGATCGCCAGATATTGCGCCAGGCCGACCGGGTTGCTTTTATCGGAAAAGGGATAGCCGTACTCGGCGGCCCAGGCGCGGGCGATGTCGGTGGGATCGGGCAGCCATTGCGCCCGCGCGCGCGGCCCGATAATGGGCGTGCACTTGCCGGTTTGGATATATTTGACCAATCCGGCCCAGAAGATACGGGGATTGCGGTCGCCGAGCATTTCGCCGCGCGCGTCGGCTTCGGCGCCCCACAGTTGACCGGACTCCAGCCGGGTGAGCAGCACCGGCACGGCAGCGTCGGGGCGTCCGGCGGTCAACAGCGTGCTGCGCGCCTCGTTGAGGGCGCGATCCACCTGCCCGTGCTGCGCCAGGCGTCTGTAGAATACGCCGTTGAGCTTGCGCGCCGACTCGATGCTGACGAAATCCCGCATCGCCACGACGGCGGGAACGCCCACAGCGACGAGCTTCGGTCCCAGGCCGAGGAAAGCGTCGGCGGTGCTACGAGTCGCGCTCTGGCACGCCGCCAGGAACACCAATTGCGGGCGCGTGTCCTGCCGGGCCAGCATCGAGACCAGCGCATCATCGCTGACAAGCTGAGCGTTGCCCGTGTCGTCTTGCAGGTAGAGCACGGCTTGTTGCTGGCGCGCGTTGTAAGCGCCGTGGCCCACGTAATGTAAAATGGCGTAAGGCGCTTGCGCTTCCAGGCCCTCGCGCAACGCCGCCTCCAGCCGTTCCAGCGTGATCGGCGGTTCGAGGTAGGTGAGGTCGAGCGTGTAGCCGTCGCTGTCCGCACTCGCCGCGTCCGCGCCGACGGCGTCGAGCGCCGCCCGTTCCTCCGCCACGGTAAGCCCTGACAGCCCGTGCACGGCTTCGAGATCGTCGGGGTTGGAGATCGCCACCAGGACGCGGATTGTCCGCCCTTCCAGCGCGCCGCGCCAGGGCAACTTCACCGGCAGGAAGCGGGAGAACGGGGTGTCGCTGCTGGCGGAGAGGACTTTGCCCTCGTCTTGCAACAGTTCCCACGGCAAGGTGTGCAGTTCCGCCGCGCCCGCGTCGATCCACAAGCGGATCCGCCGCTGCGGAGCCTGCGCGCGGGCCTCGATCCACGCCTCGCGCACGGCAGGATCGGCCAGGAGCAGCTCGCGCAGCGCCAGACCGTCGGCAATGAGATCGCCGCCGGACGTCCAGCCGGCCACGTCCGCCACGAGATAGCCGCGCGGGAAGACCTGGTGGCGTCCCAGCGTGATCTCGACCGGATAGCCTGCATCCTGCCGAGGAAAGATGCGCAGTTGGAGGTCTGTGTCGCTACTGTGATTCGTCATATCCCGCCTGGACTCATTCGCTGGTGCTGTATGGAGCTATAAAAAGTATAGCACACCCTCGAAGGAAACGCAACAAGAAATTGTAAAACGCCTATAACAAGAGACCTGGCATATTCATAAGAATTTGCCAGGTCTTGCATAGTAGATACGCAATACGGTGATCTGTGGATACAATGACCGCTATTCTTAGAAAGACCTACATCTCCAAAGAATTGCGGATAGCTTGCTCCAACAATCGTAAAAACCGATTGGATAATGCTCCAATTTTTGTCGCTAATCGCTGTTTATCCATAGCCCGAATCTGTTCCGTAAGCGCTTTTGAATCGGCGCTCAAGCCACCTTCGCCACGGGGAAGCAGGACATGGCTTGGTGAAAGCCGGGCGACATTTGTAGTAAGGGGGACCACAATCACCAGTTGGCTGTGTTGATTAATCGCATTATTGGATACGACGATCACAGGTCTGGTCTTCTGAATCTCAACACCGACAGTTGGATCCAGATTGGCCCAATAAACGTCACCCCGCTGTATGATCTGGGTCATAGATCCTCATCGCAGATTGCGATATCGGCAACCGTAAAATCGGCCAGCATCTCCAGTTCCTCAGCTTCCTCTTCAGGAGTGCGCGCCGCATAGTAGGCAGCGTAAGCTTGTCGCCGTCGTGATTGCTCCAACTCTTGCGCATACTTTTCTAACAGAAAAGTAATAAGCTCTCGTGCACTGCTAACGGTTTGCAAGTCCGCCCGTTTGAGCAAAACGGCGGGCAACTCGACTTGAACCATAGGCATGGTGAATTTTGTTTCCATTTCACAACCTCCACCCCAAGTATACGCGACGACATATCCAACGTCAAGCACATTGTTGCGCCAGAACCACCACAGAACGGGGCATCACAGTATACTCTCCCGTCTCAATGAGCGGCGCGACGTCCGGCGTGCAAAAATCATCCGGCGTGGGCAAATTGGTGTCGATGATGCGTCGCCAGTGCAGGCCGTCGCGCGGCGCGGGCAACGTGAAGGTGAGCGGTTCCCAGTAGGCGTTGAGCATCACGTGCAGGTGTTCGTGTTTGTCCGGGTGGTATAGCTCGAAGGCCAGGCTGTGCGAGTGTTGCGTCCAATCCGGCGTGTACAACTGGATGCCGTGCCACGCAATCGACGGCGCTTTGCCTCCAGCATTCTCCGTCAGGAACTGCTCTTCGCGTAGAATCGCCAGCCGTTGCGTGAAGGCGATGACGTTCCGCACAAAACGCAACACCCCGGCGTGCTGTTCCAGTCCGCGCCAATCGAACCAACTGATCTCATTATCCTGCGCATAGGCGTTGTTGTTGCCGCGCTGCGTCCGCCGCACCTCGTCGCCCATCAACAGCATCGGCGTGCCCTGCGAAAAGAACAGAATGGTGACAAAGTTCTTGATCTGCCGCAGGCGCAGCGCCTGGACCACGGGATCGAACGACGGGCCTTCGACGCCGCAGTTCCAACTGAAATTGGCGTCGGCCCCATCGAGGTTGTATTCGAGGTTCGCGCCGTTGTGCTTCTTGTTGTAGGAGACCAGATCGTTGAGCGTGAACCCGTCGTGGCAGGTGACGAAGTTGATGCTGCGGTTCGGCTCGCGGTCTTCCTGCGGGAAGAGGTCGGGGCTGCCGGCGATGCGCGCGGCCAAGCGTTCCACCGTCCCTTCATCGCCCTTGACGAAACGGCGCACGTCGTCGCGGAATTGGCCGTTCCACTCCGCCCAACGGTGACCGATAAACGAACCGAGCTGGTACAACCCCGCCGCGTCCCACGCCTCGGCGATGATCTTCGTGCCCGCGAGCACCGGGTCGGATTCGATCTCCCAGAGGATCGGCGGGTCTTCGAGCAATTGCCCGCGCTTGTCGCGCGACATCACCGAGGCCAGGTCGAAGCGAAAGCCATCGACGTGCATCTCGGCGACCCAGTAACGCAGACAGTCGATGATCATCCGCCGCACAATCGAGTTGTTGGCGTTGATCGCGTTGCCGGTGCCGCTGTAATCGGCGTAACGCGCCGGGTTCTCCTGGAGCAGGTAATAAGCGCGGTTCTCCAATCCCCGGAGCGACAGCGTCGGCCCGGTGTGATCGTTCTCGGCGGTGTGGTTGAACACGACGTCCAGGATCACCTCGATGTTGGCCTTGTGCAACGCCTTCACCATATCGCGGAAGGCGTCCACCGGCCCCGACGGATCGCAATTGTGGCAGTAACCCCGGTGCGGGGCGAAAAACGCAATCGGGCTATACCCCCAGTAATTGCTCAAGCTCTTGGGCGCGTCCTGCGGATCGAATTGCTGCACCGGCAGCAATTCTACAGCAGTGACGCCGAGCGATTGGAGGTAGGGGATTTTTTCGATCACGCCAGCATACGTGCCGCGCTTTTCCGGCGCGACGCCCGAACTGGGGTGTTTGGTAAACCCACCCACGTGCATCTCGTAGATGACGGTGCTCGCATAGGGATGCGCCAACGGCCAATCGCCCTCCCAATCGTAGGCGCGCGTGTCGACGACGACGCTCTTCAGCGCGTGCGCGGCATTGTCGCCACGACGTTTGGCCGCCTCGCGGTCGTAATGCGCGCCCATCGCTACCGCGCGCGTGTACGGATCGAGCAGCACTTTCGTCCCGTCGAAACGCAGCCCCTCCTCCGGCGCATACGGCCCGTGGACGCGATAGCCGTACAGTTGCCCGGCCTCAATCCCGCGCACGAAAGCGTGCCAGTAGTAAAACGTGCGGTTCTTTTGGGGATCGAGGTGAATGACGTGGGCAGGTCGTGCAGCGTCCACGTCATTGAAGAGCAACAGCTCCACCGCATCGCAGTTCTTGGAGAAGACGGAAAAGTTGACCCCCCACGGGTACACCGTCGCCCCCAGTGGAAAACTCTGACCAGGATGGACATCCAATGCCATAGCACCCTCCTTCAAGAGCAGACTGTGAATCTCGCTAATCTACGTGAATCTTGTGCTGGTCGACAAGATATTGTACACTCGGTCAAATCAGTTTTCACCGCTGAGCACGCTGAGGACGCAGAGAAATAGCATAAAATCTCAGCGCACTCAGCGCACTCGGCGGTAAAAATCTGCTGCTTTTGTGTTTAGTATCATCCCGACTAATACAAATCTACGCGAATCTTCTGAAAAATTAGCGGAGATTCGCGGCTAAAATTCTCACCCGCGCGTGGTGACGAGGTTGCCGGACTCGTAGCGGCGCAGGCCTAGCGCGAAGACGCCGCGCGCGATGAACAACAACGCCACCGTAACCAGGAACAGTCCCGCCAACCGCCCCCGGTCGAACTCGGCGAGCAGCAGCGCCGGAATCGAGCCGACGAAGGCCGCCGGGATTAACGTATACAGCAGCACGCGCACCAAGCCCAGGAATTCACATTTGTACTCTCATTCTAACCCAACTTGTGGGCGATGCAAAAGAGAGCGCCACGTGTAGAGATAGACCGATGAATAGCGATCGCATCTCGTCCTTTAACTTACGCGCAGGCAGCCCAAAGCGTTGTATAATACGCCAACACGGTTGTGGACTTCGAACTTTGGGGCTTTGACCCCGGGTTACAATATTTTACTATGCGAAATACAGCAAAAACAACAATCCTTATCCTGATTTTGGATTGTAACTTCAAATTTTGTGCATTTTAACGGTTGGGCAAGGAGTCTTACTATGCGAAAACTGGTGCGGATGACAATTGTCCTGACAATCCTCTTTTCTCTCTGGCCGGCTGCTCCGGCGGCCAACAGCGCGAGGAGCGTGGCATCCAATGCCCCTATCGTCGAACCGGATGTGCTGCGGGCGTTGGAAGCAGATCCGGAGACGCCATTGCGCGTCATTGTGAAGCTGCGCCCGGCCGGCACGAGCACCGTCGTGCCGGTGGCAGAAACGGCGAATGTGACGTCGCGCGCGCTACTCGTGGAAACGCTTCAGGCAGATTTCGACAACGCGCTGGAACCGGTGGCAACGCTCCTCGCCGAAGCCCAACGCCGGGGAGAGGTGTTGGCGCGGCAAGATTTGTGGAGCATCCGCGCGACGGCGCTAACGGCCCACCCCACGTTGGTGCGCCGGTTGATGGCGTCATCAGCAGTAGCTGAGGTCCAGCTTGATCACTACGAGCAATACATCGTCCCAGACCAGCTCATCCCCCTGGAAAGTGCACGCGTCACGTTTCCCGCAACAAGTGTAGAAAACACGACGCGTGTAGAAAACACGATGCGCGCAGAAAACGTAACCGGCGGCGAAACAACGTGGGGCCTGACGCAAATCCGTACCCCCGAAGTCTGGGCCACCCTGAATATCTCCGGAACGGGCGCGGTTGTGGCAATTATGGATACCGGCGTGGACATGCTCCATCCGGCCTTGAGCGGCAATTACCGGGGTAACCTGGGACACGGACTCCTCGATCACACAGGCTCGTGGTTCGACGTCGTCAACGCAGGCCTCTATCCCTACGACGATTACGGGCACGGCACACACGTAGCGGGGACAGCAGTGGGGCAAGCTACAAGCGCGGGCAACATCGGGGTGGCCCCAGGCGCACAGTGGATCGGCGTCAAGGTGCTCAGCGGCGAGGGCTTCGGCTACGATTCCTGGATTCACGCGGGATTCCAATGGCTGCTGGCGCCAGGCGGCGATCCGGCTATGGCTCCAGATGTTGTCAACAACTCATGGTCTTCATCCCTCACTTCCAGTACTGCCTTTGCAGAAGACATCGCTCTCCTAAAGGCAGCGGGCATCCTGCCGTTGTTCGCAGCCGGCAACAACGGCCCAGTGCCTGGTTCCGTCGGCTCGCCGGCCAGCAATCCGGGTGTTTTCTCCGTCGGCGCCAACGACCCTGACGACGATGTTGCCAGCTTCTCCAGTCGCGGGCCGTCGCCGTGGGATGAAGTGAAACCGCACATCATCGCCCCCGGCGTCAACGTCCTCTCCTCGGTGCCGGGCGGCGTCTACGCGCTCGCCAACGGTACCTCTATGGCAACGCCGCACGTTGCCGGGCTGGTTGCGCTGCTGCGCTCCGCCGATCCCACGCTCTCCATCACGGAGACCACCGATCTCATCGCCCAAACCGCCGTTCCCCTGAGGTTTCCTCTACCTAACAACAACAGTGGTTGGGGGCGCATCGACGCTTATGCCGCGGTCGCTGCCGCCACGTACGCAGGCGTGATCGCAGGCAATGTCTCCGGCCCTAACCGCGTGGGCATTGCCAACGCTGCGCTCGTCGCCACATCCCGCGATCCGAGCGGGAACCTGGCGCAAACCACCACAGATGCAGCCGGAAACTACACCTTCGCGCTGATGCCCACTGTCTACGATATCACCGCCTCGGCCTTCGGGTATCTGCCCGCGACGCAATCGAACGTCCCCGTCTTCACCAGTACGCAGCAAAAACTCGATTTCACGCTTATCCCACTGCCCACCGGCACGCTGCAAGGCCACGTCACCGTCGAGGGAAGCGGCGTCGCGCCTACGCGCACGGTCAGCATTGACGTCCTCAACACACCGGTCACGGCTTCCGTCACCACTTCTGGCAACTACAGTCTCAAGCTCCCCACAGGCGTCTACACCGTCGCCGCGCGCGGATTGGGTTACCGGGTGGTCACCGCCACCGTCAGCATTGTCGCTGGTGAAATCACCACCTACGACTTCGTCCTCACTCCCGCACCCACACTGCTGTTGGTCGATGAGGGCGCGTGGTATTACGGCAGCCAGATAGCTTACTGGAAAGTCGCTCTCGATGCGCTCGGCTACACCTACGACGAACAGCGCATCAAATTTCCACCCACCGACACTCCCATCAGCACTACTCTCGCGCAATACGATATTGTCCTCTGGTCTTCTCCCAAAGGCTCGCCAGCACTGGTCAACGGCGGTGTGGCACTGGATGATTATCTCAAAGAGGGGGGACGTCTACTGCTCAGTGGGCAGGACGTAGCATACTTCGACGGCGGTGGTGACTACACCAGCCTGGAGTCATACTTGAGTAAGACCATCGGTGCAGGCTACGTTGCGGATAACGCAGCGGTCCGCCAGTTAACGGGCCTGGGGCCATTCTCCGGCATCACGGTGACGATAGAAGGAGGCGACGGGGCGGATAACCAAACCTGGCCCGACGTGATCAAAGTCCGCGATCCCGACAAAGCAGAACTGCTATGGCAGTATACCGATGGCAGTGCCGGTGGCGTGAGGGCTTCTGTCTGCACGCCCTACCGCGCGCTTTTCTTCTCCTTTGGCTACGAAGGCATCGCCGCGCGCGACCAACGGGAGACGGTGCTCGCACGCAGCCTCGATTGGCTGATGACATCGCCTCCGACCGTCGCACTTGAACTCAAACACGGCGGCAATCCGTTGCACATCGACCTGCCGGGCAAGACCGTGACCCGCACACTACGCCTGCGGCACACCGGCTATGGCGGTCTCACCACGCCTGTGACGCTGGCGCTGGATTCCGCCGCCTGGCCCGCCACACTAACGCCGTCCTCAGTCACCCTGGCGGCGTGTGAGTCCATCACACTCACCGTCGTCGTCACTATTCCCACCGGGACCGGCATCAATGCCAGCAACCCCCTCACTGTGACAGCAGCCTCGCCATTTTTAACGTCGGAGACGACCAGTACTTTACGCGTCAAGACGCCCGCGCCGGTACTTTTGGTGGATGATGATCGCTGGTATCCTATGGAAGAGCGCTACATCAGCGCATTGACCGCACGCAGCATCCCCTTCGACGTATGGGACATCGCCGATAGCCTGGGCGGACTACCCGGCGTAAGATCGCCCAGCCTTGACATCCTGCGTCGTTATCCGGTGATTATATGGTTCACCGGCTACGACTGGTACGCCCCGGTCCTGGCACAAGAAGAGATAAATCTACTGGCCTATCTGGACGGCGGCGGGCGGCTGCTGCTTTCCTCGCAGGATTTCCTTTACTACCACAGCGATAGTCCCCTGGCTCGAAGATTCGGGGTCTTCCATTGGGATGAATCCAACAGCCCCACCCACGCCTTCGGCGTCCCCGACCATCCCGCCGGAGGCACGTGGGGGCCGGTTGAACTGGACTTTCCTTTCAGAAACTGGGCCGACGCTATCGAACCGGAGCCTGACGCTACACCTGTCATCCGTGGACAAGAGGGGCAACCGCTCGGGATCGGCGCTATGGAAACGATCTCCAATTCACGGACGCTGTTCTACGCCTTCCCGCTGGAAACACTCCCCTTCGACACGCGCGCCACGGCGCTGGCGCAGGGCGCCGGCTGGCTCTCGCCATTGGGCATGAGCCGCTGGACGGTCACGCCAACGTCGCCCCTGCCCGGCGAGCACGTGGTACACACCCTCGTCCTCTACAACGACGCCGCGGAGACGCTGCCGGCGAACATCGCCCACACACTGCCGCTCTCGGTAACGCTCATCCAGGACACCTTGCTGCAAGCGTGGGAGTACGATGCTGCATCACGGACGATCACCTGGAGTGGCACACTACGGCCGCACACTCCACTAACCTTCACGTGGACCGTCGCCGCAACAGGCGATCCGGGCATGGTTATCCCGCTCTCGCTGACGCTGGGATTGCCCACGTGGGGTTTCGCGTTTGCGCACGACGCCGCGCTGCACATCGCGGGCGCAGATTTGTCGGCCAGCGGATGGCTCTCGCCGGAATGGGCCTCGGTGCGCGTCGGCACACCGGTATCACTGATCTTCGCACTGTACAATGCCGGACCGGGCGCAGTGACAGAGGGAAAAATGCAGATATGGCATACAGCAGGCACATCAGCTGTTATGCCAACGCTGCCTTCTGAAACTGGCTGGGGACTAAGGGCATGGGAAGGCACGCTTGATGTTGGGGAAACACTCGTGCTCACCGTTCCGTTTCGCACGTTGACATGGGAACAACCGGTCCGCGTGGATGCCATTCTAGAAGACGGTGCCGGTCAACGTTGGGAGCGCCGGCTCTGGTTGAACGTGGAACCGTGGCAGTGCTACCTGCCGGTGATTCATAAACAAAAGTAGGGCAAGTCGGCGACTTGCCCTACCCTTACAAGACAAAGTTAATTCGCTAATTGGCGAATCACCATCACGACTTTGCCCTGGACTCGCACGTCATTTGTTGGAACAAAGATCGGTTGCATATCTGGATTAGCTGGCTGCAGCCGCACGCGGTTGCCTTCATAGTAGACCTTTTTCAGCGTTGTCTCGGCGTTGTTGTTCAGCCAGACAGCGGCCATTTCGCCGTTTTCAACCCGCTCCTGGTGGCGCAGGATAACGGTGTCGCCATCGTGGATCAGCGCATCGATCATTGAATTCCCCTGGACTTGCAGCGCAAAAAGGCCTGCGACGTCGCGGCCAAAGAGCGCGCGGTTGATCTCAACCGTTTCAGTACCGGCAAGAGCCTCAACCGGGATAGGCTCACTGGCAACGATGTAGCCCAGAAATGGGATCGACAGCGTCTCAGCACTACCGACCAGGAAATCATCAGTTTTCGGCGCATATGGCTCGGCGATCAGGCGGATACCACGCGAGATTGACGATTCACGGGCAATCAAGCCGCGTTCTTCTAGCCCCTTGAGGTAGTAGGAAACCAGGGACGTTGAAGGTATACTCAATGCTTCACCAATTTCGCGCACAGTCGGCGGGTAACCATTGGCACTGATGTAGTCTCCCAGAAAAGCGAACATTTTGGCTTGTCGTTCAGGCAGTTTCGTCGTCTTCTTCATCATCATCCACCTCCACTCTGAAACATCATGGTTCCAACTATCCCAAGTTATCCCAAACTTATTATAATCGCACATTTGTTCTATGTCAAGTCCCAATTCTGAAAACCTAACCCGGACAAGCCGGAACCAAAAAGGTTTTTCGCAGCCCGTTTTCTTGCCCGTTGAGCAAGAATTTGGGCGGTTAGGCACTAATGCAAAAGACAACGGAATTGCCACAAAACCGCAACACAAAAAAACCGAAAAGGGATTGCATTATCATGCATTTTATTGTAAAATGATATATGGGGTTATGCTAGCCCAACAACGCAAGTAAACACACCTAAGCATTATTGGAACGCATCAACTGAAGTTATAGGCGAGAAAATATGAAATCAATACAAGTTTTCAGGAAATTAGGCATAGTGCTCTTACTCGCCATCACGGCAGGGTTCTTTGCGCCACAGACGGGCCTCACACAAGAGGGGGCGGATGAGTTCTTCTTCGAACAAACCGGTCATTGGGTGAAAGGCGAATTTCTCGCCTATTTCCGCGAGTACGGCGGAATAAAGATCTTCGGCTATCCTCTTACCGAGGAATTCGTAGACCAAGGACTCACGGTGCAATATTTCCAGAAAGCACGGATGGAATGGCATCCTGAAAATCCGGACCAGTACAAGGTTCAATTAGGGCTGCTTGGCGAAGAGTTGAAATACCGGCAGCCTCCGGTGCCCGAACCAACGCCGCGTTCACGGCGCAAGGTCTTTTTCCCTGAGACCGGACATACCGTGTCCTACGCCTTTCTCGATTTTTTCAATGAAAACGGGGGAATAAACATCTTCGGCTACCCCATCACGGAGATGTACTTTGAGGAAGGGCAAATTGTCCAGTACTTCCAACGTCTCAAGCTGCAATGGCAGCCCAATAATCCTGCAGACGCGGTGATTATCGGCGATTTGGGAGAGGTCTATATCGACATCTACGGACATCGTATGCCACCGGCGGCATTACGTCCGCTCAATTCGATCTTCGTAACGCCGGAGACCACTCTCTCCGAGATTAGCGGGCTGCGCGCTATGGTGTCGCTACGCTACTCGGTGATGACTGCAAAACGCAATCAAACGGTGACAGTTTTGGTGACCGACACCAACGGCGATTATGTAGAGAATGCACGGGTTGAGATCAGTTTTAGTGAGATGAACACGAACAGAATCCTTCCCGATAGCACGCAAATGCTTTTCACAGATAAACGAGGCTTTGCCAATGCCTCATTGCCCGTCAACGAAGGACGCTCCGGCACGAATATTGTCGTGCGCGTCGTTGTGACGTATGGGAGATTGAGTACATCGACCCAAAATGTGTTCCTGTTGTGGTGGTAGACACAAAAACGACAACAGCGCGGCGGTTCGCCGCGCTGTTGTCGTTTTCCAGCAATTGCGCCAATCTCATAGTTTGGCGGCGCCAATCTCACCGTTTGGCGGCGCCAAGCTGGCACTGCCAAACCAGCAGCCTTACTCCTCAGCGCCTTCCCGCACAGGGGTCAACCCTAAGCGAGTTTTTAGTCGCGCGAACCAGGATGTCTTGCGAATCGAAGGCGTTCCGCTAGAGCGCATATTGCGCAAGCGATCGACTGTTCGACGTAGCTTCTGCATCTTCACCAGATTTTCTTTGTCTGTCATAGAATTGTCCTCCCGATTCCTTACGGAATCAACGACAAGTAAATTCTAACACCAACCTACCGTAAAGCAAATTGCTCATGCATCAAAAAAAGGCACGGCCCATTTCTAGCGAGCCGACCACGTTCCTAATCCTCTACCGGCTCAAGCGCTTGCTCCGGCGAAGAGACGAAAAGATAACCTACACCACGCACATTCAAAATATAGCGTGGATTCTCAGGCTCAGGTTCTAGCTTGCGCCGTAGACGGCGGATGTGGACCCGCACGATTGAGCGTGCCCCCCAGGCATCGGTATCGTATCCCTGTGCACAACGTACCAGCTCTTGCGGTGTACATACTTCGCCCACCCGTGCAACCATACATTCCAGAAGACGGAACTCTGTTGGCGTCAGTTCGACGGGCTGCCCGCAATACGTGACCATATGTTTAGCCTTGTCGATCTGGATATCGCCGACGATAGTAGTGCTATCACCCTCCTGCGCCTGTTCAGATAGAGCCTCAGTCCCCATCAAACCATCCGTCGTTGCCACCAGAGCCTGCAACGTATTCTGCAGTTGGCCGATCAGCAAACGACGGTGGCGCCCAGCTTTCAGTTCGGAGAGCGCGCGCCGCACGGCTACCAACACCTCTTCGACGGGGCTGGGCTTGAGTAAGAAGTCGTACGCGCCCTTGCGCAACGCCTGCACTGCCGTCTCCAACGTGCCGTAACCGGTAATAAGGATGACGATGGTTTCCGAAGAAATCCGGCGGACGCCATCCAGAACCTGCAAGCCATCCATACCGGGCAACCTTAGGTCAAGAATCGCCAAGTCAAACATGGGTTCCTGCCGTACGATGGCGAGTGCCTCCTCACCGGAAGCCGCCAACGTAACGTGATATCCCTCGAGACGCAGAACTTCACCAAGGGTAATACGCTCGGCTGCTTCGTCATCCACCACCAAAATGCGGATCTCCTCCATCAAGCCTCCTCGTAGTGCTGCGGCAAACGTACGATAAAAGTCGTCCCAGCTCCTGGAGGACTTTCCACTTCAATCATGCCGCCGTGCCGCTCAACGATGCCGTAACTGATTGCCAACCCCAATCCTGTGCCGGTCGATTTAGATGTGTGGAAGGGTTCAAACATATGCTCGCGCATCTCCGGTGCAATGCCCGGACCGCTGTCACGGAATGCAACCACAATTTGCCGGCGTTCGGCATGATAGGCCGTACCAACCCACAACGTTCCACCGTCGGGCATAGCCTCCAATGCGTTGATGATAACGTTAAGAAACACTTGCGTCAATTGGTTGGGCGCACCACGCACTGAGGGCAAATTCGACGACAGTCGCGACACAACCTCGATCCGCGCTTGTTGCAAGCGCTTACCGGCAATCGCCAGCGCATCCTCCACTGGTCGATTCACATCTAGGGATTGCATCGCCGATGAGGGGCGATAGAAATCCAACATACGACGCACGATCTGTACCAGACGGGTCACCTCTTGCTGCGCCATTTCGAGGAACTGCCGCCTTTTTTCCTCCTCCAGGCTTTGATGGAGGGTCAGATGCAGACTATTCTGAATTGCCTGAAGCGGATTGTTAATTTCGTGCGCCAATGATGCCGCCAAACGCCCGACCGCAGCCATCTTTTCAGCCTGGATGAGCTGGTTTTGGGAACGCTCAACTTCTTCAGCGAAGGACTCCAAATCCTGAAACAGCCACGCGTTCTGGACCGCCACCGAGACGGTCGCCGCGAGGTGCTCTACTAACGGAATCGATTCCTCGTCCAGTTCCCCAACCTGATTCAGAACAACCAGCGCACCGATAGGCTCGCTGCCCTTCGTCAACGGCACACATAAAATATCTAGGGGGGCGCGGTTCAATGCTTCATTCCAAAAGCCTTCACTTACTTCCCGGGAAAACAGAGAGCGGTCATCGCTCACCACGCCGCGCAAAACAGCGTCATCGGCGGGAATAACCCGGCCCTCAAGCCAGATTCCAGACTGCGCGCGCGCCGTCCGTACCACCCACGACTGAGATTCTTCGTCGTTGAGCACCAGGGCCAGTGCGTCTGTCTCGATCAAGCGCTCCAGGCCTTCCAATGCCGAAACCAAAACCTCATCCAAATCCAGGCTTGAGGACACCATGCGATTGATATCGTCAAGGGCTGCCAATTCCTGATTACGTCTCCGGAGCATCTGCTCCGTCCGGCGGATGCGCAGAACCACCCCTACGCGCGCCATCAACTCCTGAGGATCGAAAGGTTTGATGATATAATCGTCAGCTCCCATCCGGAGGCCGCGCGTCTTCGACGGAATGGAGTCCAGGCCGGTGATGAGGATCACCGGAGTCTGTCCTAACTGTGGATCGGCCTTCATCCGCTCCAGAATGCGGAAGCCATCTTCACCGGGCATCATCACATCGAGCAACACAGCATCGACCGGGGTTCCCTTTTCTAATTCCTGCTGCAGCAACGCCAGCGCGCCCTCCCCTTCGACAGCTACCAGCGCCTCGCAGGGCATCATGTCCAACACCTCTTTGACCAGGTGGATCATTTTGGGGTCATCATCGACCACCAGGATACGCGCTTGCGAATCGATCATTGTTCCTCTTTAGTAACCGGGGACGGCCTGTTCGACCGTTGCCAACAAGTGCGCAAACCGCGCTTCGCTGACGTTCAAGGCACCCACCCGCGGCGTATCGCCCATGCCAGCAAATATCCTGCGCCAATCCGCATCTGTTCCGGAGAGCGGGACGAAAAAGCTCCGCGCCCTAGGATACGAATGCCGGGTGTGCACCTGGACCGAGATATTGTAATGCAGTTCCAGGAGACGGCCCTCCTCACGATAATGCTCCAACCTATCATTAGAAAGGCCTGCTTCTTCCTCATAGCCCACCCAATGCGCGACGGCGTCGGCAAAGGCAGACATAACCTCTTCATAAGCAGCGTCCTCAGGGAATAACATGTAGGTATCGCCATCCCAATAAATGGCAATCCAATCAGCTTGTGCGTTGAAGACTCGCAAAAACCACAGTTGGTCACCGTTGGCCAGGGAGCCCATCCACCACACCAACAGTCCGGCCACGACGACCAATACGGCCAATATCCCCAAAAAGCTAGGTTGTTTGCGCATCGTTTTGCTCTCTCCTACAATAAATTATACCCCGCCTTAGCTAATTTGGAAAGCACGCTGAGGACGCAGCGACAAAAAAACGGAGGGATATCCCTCCGTTTTTTACTCTACGCAAGAGTTTAACGAGCTTCTTTGTCTACCAGCCAACAAGCGACATGGTGCCCCGAACCGTAATCCTTGAAGACCGGTTCTTCCTGATCGCACAGGCCGGTGATCGCATAGGAACAGCGCGGATGAAAGTGACAACCTTGGGGCGGATTGATCGGACTAGGCACATCCCCCTGAAGGATGATGCGGTCACGCGACCCGGCCTTACGGGGATCGGCAATCGGGATGGCCGACATCAGCGCCCGCGTGTATGGATGCAGAGGGTGCGCGAAGATTTCGTGGCGGTCGGCCAATTCGGCCAACTTGCCAAGATACATCACCGCCACGCGTGTGCTGATGTGTTCCACCACACTCAGGTTGTGCGCGACAAAGAGATAGGTCAACTCCAATTGTTCTTGCAGATCCATGAGGATGTTCAACACCTGCGCCTGCACCGACACATCCAGCGCCGATACCGGCTCGTCAGCGACGATGAATTTTGGATCCAACGCCAATGCGCGCGCGATGCCGATTCGCTGGCGTTGCCCGCCGGAGAACTCGTGCGGGTAACGCTTGGCATGGAAATCTTCCATGTTGACCATGCGCAACAGGTGGATGACCTTCTCCCAACGTTCCTCAGGCGACCCAACGTGATGGATGACCATCCCCTCCATAATGCTCTCGCCCACCGGCATGCGCGGATCCAACGAAGAGTACGGGTCCTGGAAGACAATCTGCATATTCTTGCGAATGCCCTTTAGCTCTTTGCCAGGCAGCGCAAAAACATCACGTCCCTCAAAAAAGACGCGACCACTGGTCGGCGGGATCAAACGCAACAGCGTGCGCCCAACCGTCGTTTTGCCGCAACCAGATTCGCCTACAAGGCCCAGTGTTTCTCCGCGTCTGATCGTGAAGCTAACCCCATCAACGGCTTTCACGTGCGCTTGAACACGCTGCAAGAGTCCCCCGCGAATGGGAAAATGCTTCACCATATCCTTCACGACAATCAGGTTCTCCTGCCCGTTATCGTGGCCGGCTTGCATGTGTATCTCAGTCATTGAGTTTCTCCCTCTGGTCCTGGTAAAGCCAGCAACGCACGTGGTGGTCAGGCTCATATTCGATTAAATCAGGTTCACGCTCAGTACAAATCTGCAAATTGTGCTCAAGGCGTGCCAGACAACGCGGGGCAAACTTACACCCTGGTGGCAGATCAATCAGATTGGGCACCGCACCGGGGATGGTATCCAGCCGGTTCGTCACGACACCCATCACCGGAATGGAGGCTAATAACCCATGTGTATAGGGATGTAGCGGGTTATCGAAAAGTCTATCGACGGCTGCCTGTTCGACCACGCGCCCCGCATACATAACCGATACCCGTGCCGCCATCTCCGCCACCACGCCCATATCGTGCGTGATAAGGATGATCGATGCGCCAAACTCAGCTTGCAGACCACGCATCAGGTCCAATATTTGCGCCTGGATCGTCACATCAAGCGCCGTCGTCGGCTCATCGGCGATCAGCAGTTCTGGTTCACAGGCCAACGCCATTGCAATCATCACGCGCTGCGCCATACCGCCCGAGAGTTCGTGTGGAAACGAATAAACCCGCTTCCCCGGTTCCGGGATGCCGACGGTGCGCAGCAAGTGTACAGCTTTCTCCCATCCCTCTTTCTTGTCCATACGCCGGTGAATCTGCAAAACCTCCGCAATCTGCTCGCCAACGCGGAATACCGGGTTCAGACAGGATGTGGGCTGCTGGAAAATCATCGACAGCCGGTCGCCACGCATCAAACGCATTTCGGCCTCAGGAAGTTTCAACAGGTCTCGATCGTTGAATAACACTTCCCCATCGACAATTTTTCCAGGCGCTCCCACCAACTGCATGATCGAGAATGAGGTCACGCTCTTCCCACAGCCGGATTCCCCCACCAGGGCCACAATCTCTCCCCGCCTGACGTCGAAATCCACCCCATCGACGGCCTTCACCACACCATCATCGGTATAAAAGTACGTCTTGAGGTTATGCACCTCAAGAATCTTATCGACTTGCGTAACGTTTTCCACGGACTACTCCCCTTAAAAAAAGCGGCAACGTTGAGGCACTGCCACCACAAAACAAACACTACGACTATTGCGTATCAAACGCCTCGATGTTCCACATCGCAGAATCTTCAGTTGCATCCAAGATGAAACCATCTACCTCCAGGCGCAGCAGTGCGAGTTTGTAGTGCAGGAAAAGCGGCAGCACCGGCAGTTGCTCGGAGAAAATGCGTTGAGCGTCTTGATGCCCTTCAAAGTAATCGACGGTCCCGGGAAGAGCGGTAAGCGCACGGTTGCAGGCCGCGTCAAAATCGGGATCCGCGAAACCAGAGACGTTCTCCCCACTCCAACCATTGTTAGCGGTGGGAACCGCATTGCTCACATAGCGACTGCAGGAAGGCTCGACGCTGCTCGTAAAAGAGGTGACGTCGAAGCGCCGACCAAACAAAGGGCCATCCGGCCCATTGGCAAAATACTGCCCCACCGGCACATTTTCCAGATTGACGATGAACCCGCAGTCAGCCAGGTTCTGTTGCCAGATTTGCATGGACTGAATACGCGTCGCATCGGTCACACTCAACCATGTGAACTCGAGTGGCGTTCCATCGAGAACACCCTCAACGTCCTTGGCTTTGCGCACCCCGTCACTATCTGCATCCACCCACCCCATTTCCTCAAGCAAAGCCTGCCCCTGCTCAGGATCGTAGGGATACTCGGGCAAACCGTCGGCGTGATAAGGGTGGTCAGGTGGGAGATAGGAATCGATGACGGTGGGGAGACCGTAAAACACGGTGTCCGCCACAATTTGGCGATCGAGGCAATAGGCAAATGCTTGGCGCATGCGCACGTCACCAAAGAAATCCGGGCGGTCATACTCAGGCACGGGGCTGATACCAAAGTCCACGTGCTCCCACGTGGTGCTGGCGACGCTGGCGAGCTCAACCACGCTTTCCTGCTCGAGTTTGAGCAGCAATGGGGTCAGGTCTGCCGACAACGCATCCTGGGTGACGATGTCACACTCACCGGAGATCAACTGCGCCACGGCAGCGTTTGGATCGGAGACGAAACGAAAAATAATGGTATCCACATAGGGTAAACCCTCGGAAGCGCGGTAATAGAGGGGATTCTTCTCGACGGTAATGTGATCACCGGGCACCCATTCCTTGATAACGAACGCGCCCCACCCCATAGGCATGCGGGAAGATTCTTCCGCCTCCAGAAGATCGGCAGGGCCGTAGCCCAACTCTTCCTGCCACAGATGCCGAGGCATGGGAATCCAGAAATTCGTGAAGTAAGTTTTGTCGACGTAGCCGGGCAGACCAATCCACATCGCAGTCCTGTCGTCCAGGGCCTCGTAAGACGCCGTGCGGTCAATCGTGAATTTGCTCACGGGCGTGGAAGGGTCGGCAGTCAGCTCAAAGGTATAGACGGAATCATCTACGGTCAAATCCTCACCGTCGGACCATTTGAGGCCCTCAACCAGCGTGAAGGTCACAAACATCTGGTCCATCTCCATCGGAGGGCCTCCAAACTCCACGGCACACTCCGACGAGCGACAGCCGTACGGACGTACCAGCATCCCCTCGATCAATTCCACAGGGGCGCCGGCATCGTTCACAACGATGTCGCCGGCCTGGACAGTGACGGCGTTGATGATCGCGTCGCCGTCTTCGGTGCTCGGCAGTTTTTCGAGGATGACGGCCTGGTAGCCATAGGTGCGGCTATCGATGGGGCCGTCGTACACCGCGTGCTGAATGTGGCGCGCTGCGAGCATGTTGCCACCATACCAATAGAGTGTGTCAGGTTCCTGGCTCTGGCAGACCACCAGCGTTTTGAGACCGTCGCCGACAGCCGGTTCCTCGGTCTTCTCAACAACTTTCTCAACGACCTTCTCAACGATCGTCTCAACAGTTTTCTCAACCACGACAGTTTCGATGATTATCTCAGGAGTCGGGGTTATCATACAGGCGGACAGTATTATGCTCGACAGCACAATCGTCCCAATCATAGCCATCAACTTCTTACGTGACATCTCTCTCTCTCTCTTCCTTCGTGGGGGTTACGTTTGCGAACAAATTTCATTCTAAGGACAAAAATCGAAAAGTCAAGAATTCATAGATATGAACCCCAGGGCAAGCCCTGGACCCGTTATCGCGGCGAGCCGCGAGGAATGTATCCTGAACGCGACGCTGTCGCGCATTTGCCTGTACGCGAACGTGTATGCAGACGCCAGGAAGACCGCAGCCCCGCAGCCATGACACGGCTGCGGGGCTGTCAATCACTCGCACGCTAAGCCAGTTCCAAGGAAATAAACATCCCAAAAGCAATCGCTTCCCAGGGTGCTTAGTCTTCTCGGTTTGGGCTAATCTTGGAACTGCCTAAGGCTTATTTTTTGCGCATACGGGTATACAAGACAGAGCCAATCAACCCCAGAATCATACCGGAAAAGGATGCGAAGTAGGCAAGAAAGTTCAAGAAGAACGTGGAAGGGAGAAGCCTTAACACGATGAGTAGTGGGAGCAGCACGCCAAGCAGCAAGAGGGCGAAAGCTACCACTAGCAATTTCCAGGGATGTGCCAGCATAGGGCTTACCTGTACAACCAACAAGCGACTAAGTGATGAGGCTCCGGTTCGAAGTATGGAGGCTCCTCTACTTCGCACAGACCCTCGATCTTGTGCGTGCAACGTGGGTGGAAACGACAACCACTCGGCGGATTGACCAGGCTCGGTGGCTCGCCAGGAGGCACATCTCGGAAGCGCGTCGCGTTATCGGCATCGGGATCGGAGGTAGCCGCCAATAGCGCATCCGTGTAGGGATGGTAAGGATTGTGAATCAGGTCGTTGATGAGGGAGTTTTCGACGATCTTCCCGGCGTACATCACAAAAACACGCTCCGAAAAATAACGCACGGTCGAAAGGTCGTGTGTGATGTAGATGACCGCCAGGTTGTGGGCTTCCTGCAAGCCACGCAACAGCTTGAGGATTTCCACGCGCACTGAAGCGTCCAGCATCGAAACCGGCTCATCGGCGACGATGAGCTTCGGATCCAGCAACATCGCCCGCGCGATGACCACCCGCTGCTGCTGCCCGCCACTCAGCATATGCGGGAATTTGGGCAAGAAATCATCCACGGGACTCATTTTGACTTCTTCCATGGCGCGGCGCAAACGGAAATCACGCTCCTCTTTATCCTTGATCCCGTTGATAATTTGTGGCTCTTCAAGAATCCGCTGGATGCTCATAAAAGGCGCCAGCGCCCCATAAGGGTCCTGCTGCACATAACCAACCTGGGAGCGGTATTCCTGCATCTCGCTACCCCTGAGTGCATTCAAGTTCTGTCCCTCGAAAAGGATATCTCCCTTCGTGGGACGATGCAGCGCCAAAATCGTCTTCATCAAAGTTGACTTGCCACAGCCGCTCTCGCCAACGATAGCGATGGTTCCGCCGAGATTCAGATCGAAGGAGACACCATCAACCGCCCGCACGTATCCGGCGTGCCCGAAGCCAAAACGCCGCAACTCAAACCAGACCCGCAGGTCCTTGACCGATAACAAAACATCATTCGATGTCACAGTATCGCTTTTCATTGCCAATACTTCATCCTGTGCCAATGCCTTATCCTGACCCTTTACATTCATTTGAACGGACATAGAACAGTGCTCCTCTCGCTCACGCGTACAACCAACACTTAACCGAACGCCCATCCTGTTCGATGACCGGGGGATCTTCGTCACAGCGGGCGAAGCGCTTGGTACAGCGCTCGGCAAAGCGACACCCGGTGGGCGGCGAAAGCAAACTTGGGGGTTGACCGGTGATGAAATCCGGCTCCTGATTGCCACGCAGACGCGGCACACTATTCATCAACTTCTCTGAATAAGGATGCAGTGGCTTATCGAAGAACCGGTGCGCGTCGCTCCGCTCTACGATTTGGCCCGCGTACATCACGGCCACGCTGTTAGCTAACTCGCTAGAGGTGGCGATGTCGTGGGTGATGAGAATGAAACTAAGCCCCAACTCGCCCTTAAGTTCCTTCAGGACGTTGAAGATGTTCGCCTGCGTCAAGACGTCCAACGCCGAGGTCGGCTCGTCGAGCACGATGAGATCCGGCCAGGTCACCAGGGCCATCGCGATAGCAACACGCTGGCGCATCCCCCCACTTAATTCAAAGGCATAGCGATTCAGGAAGTCTTGGGGGACACCCACGTGCTGGAACATCTTGCTGGCCTGCTCCAGAGCTTCCGCTTTACGCATCGCACTGTGGATGATAGAAGGCTCTGCTACCTGATCGCCGACCTTGAGGACCGGATTGAGCGCGTTCATTGCCGCCTGCGGCACCATCGACATCTTGCGCCAGCGCACCTGGCGACGATACTCCTCGTCGCTCAACTGCATCACGTCCTCGCCCTTGAGATAGACCTTACCGGTGTAGGTATGCACGTTACGGGGCAACAAACGCAGAATCGCTTTAGCCAGCGAGGTTTTGCCGCATCCCGATTCACCCACGACGACCACCGCTTCATCGCTGTTCAGTTGAAAATTGACACCGTCCACAGCCCGTACCACGCCTTTGGACGTGCTGAAATGCAAAACAAGATCCTTTACATCGAGTAAGATTTCTTTGTCAGCCACGGTTATACCTCCCTCAGGCGGGGGTTGAAGATACGATCCAGCGCAAAACCCACCATGGCAAAAGCAAGCCCGGCAACCATCAGCAACACCGCCGGCTCCAAAATCCAATAGTACAGCCCATTGTACAACGCACCATTGGCGCGGGCGTCCTCGATCAGCTTCCCCCAGGTCGGGAGAACAGGATCACCCAGACCCAACAAAGCCAGCGATGCCTCCAGGAAAACGAACCCCGGGATTGAACTCACCAACCTGGGAATCAGTACCGGGATGATACGCGGGATGAGGTACAAGGTAATCAGCCGCCAGTTACTGGCGCCGTAGGCCCGCGCCGCCTCGATGTAGGGCGATTCCTTAACCTGCAAGAAGATCGCCCGGTAGCCTTTGATCGCGGCACCGAAGATGCTCAAGAGAATGATCCAGCCCAGAATAATCCACAGGCTGCGCGACATGAACGTGCCCACCATGATGAGGATCGG